>Ga0207684_10006838_pt1 | contig 10331 bp, 11 predicted proteins | sample KBSK5501metaG_FD_184342 | JGI IMG/M metagenome (GOLD analysis project Ga0207684, IMG submission 184342) | Corn, switchgrass and miscanthus rhizosphere microbial communities from Kellogg Biological Station, Michigan, USA - KBS K5-50-1 metaG... | ecosystem: Host-associated > Plants > Roots >... | reverse complement strand
GGCAAAGTCAGCGCCTCGTTTGATAATGTGTCAAGTGAAGCAGACATGATAACGTGACGATAAACGCTTGTGTGTCGGTTGTCGAGTCATATCTAGCGTCGCGGCCAGGCTTGCGAATCCAGCTCCGTCCAATCATCCCAGCGCTCCTTGGGCGGAAACGCCGCGAGATGGATACGGGACGGGCCGGGATAAGAGGTTTCGCGATGTTCGCTTTTGTCTTTCATTCAAGGGTCAATGTCAACTATGTTCGGCTACGAGGAGTGCTGGTTTGATAACCTAACCTCTGTTCGTAGTTTTTCAACGTGGTCAATCCATTTCTTAATCATACGTCTCAACATTTGCGTCTCATCTTTCGTCAACGGATCAAACGCTCCCTTGTAAAACATCATAAACCTGCCGGTGTAGTCCATTCCTCCAAACTCGTGTGCGATCGCATCTGAGTGCGCGAACGCTTGATCGCGCTTATCGAGAACTCTTTCATGTAGCACATTCTCAGTACCACTCAGGACATCGGCGACATGCGACCTGAGCGAAACTCTCGCCAAACCTTCTCCTTCATTGCTCATATGAAAAGGGCGAGAGTAAGAAACAATCAGCGAGGTGTTAAAGGCTAGATGGACTAGCTTTGCTTTTGCGTGCTCGCCCTTAACGTCGTGCAGTTTCTTGTTGAGAATGTAGTCTGCAAATCTGCGTGCTTGCTGGAAATCAAACAAAAAGATATTGAGACGCGAAAGTCGAATTGGTCTAGCCTGCTTCATTTTGACTTAGGATTCGCCGTGAGAAAATCATTCGCGAAGACATCGACACCGTCGCCCACGTTGTCTTTTATTTGTCGCAAGGCAGCAGTTCCGACGATAAGTAGATTATTGGCTTCCCACGTGGCGCACATTTTCTCAATGGAAGGTTTCCTCTGTGTAACGACCATCTGCTTAAGGCTTAGGTCAATTGAGATGGCATAGATACCCCCTTCAGACTTAACCGCGCCGATCTCAACTTCAAATACCGGGCTGCCAGGTGAATTAAACGCTTCGTCTAGCGTCAATACTTTTATGCCGGCTTTCCGCAACCGCAATTCCACTTCTGTCTCAATTTGTTTGCTACTCAGTCCGTCCTGCTCTAGCTGCTTTGGGTACTTGCGAAATCCAACGGCCACTCCAGGAAGTCCTGCTAACGATTGAATGTCCGGCGGTGACTGAGAGAATGCATTAGGCGCAAGAAAAAGAAGAAGACAGCCTATGAAACCCAACTGTTTCATCATGAACGTCCTTTCTGTTAAGCCGCGACGTGCTCATACGAAAATCGTGGGATGTCTGCGCGTTCGCTGGCATGCTCAACGGTGATGCCGCAGATATTGCCGCTCTGATCGAGGTCCAGAATAGTGTTCTCGTCCAGGTCCTTCGATTCGGCTACTTCGGCTGCCTTGAACTCGATATAGAGCGTATCGGTCTCCTGAAAATATTGGCTCTTCATTTGTGCTCTATCCATCGACGAGTCTGTTCACCCAATAATTCGGCTTTCGACTAGAATGCATGACGGCCAGTATAAAGACATGCTCGTCTTCTGAGTCATAAATCAGGCTGTAGGGGAAGCGATGCATTCGGCATCGCCTTACTGAGCCGCGCAGCCTCGTCCACGCTTGTGGAAACTTGAGAATCCGTGAGATGCAGTCATCAATCTCTTCGAGAAAGTCGTCTCCAAGATTGGGATCGATGAGGTCGTAATAATCCGCGGCTTCATCCAGTTCCTTTCGGGCGTGAGGATGATAGCGGTAAGTCATCGTTTCCGTCGCGCCCGCAATTCTCTCATCACTTGCTCGCCATCAATTGTTTGCACTTTGCCGTCGCGGATTTCCTGCATGCGTCTTTCCGCTTCCTCTGCCCAAGCCGCGTCAATCTCCTTCTGATGCTCCCAATCCAGGCTCTCCAGTAAATGGTCTGCGAGCATGGCACGCGCGCCTGGGGGAAGTGATAGAGCGTCCTTGATTAGATCGTCGAAATTTGCGGCCATTGATTTACTCCTCAATATTGAAAGCTACCATGACATTCTACTTCACACTCGCCGTGAAAACTTCCTCCATCAAATAAGGCCGGCGGCAGCCGCTCGAAGGCGCGAGCTGACGGCGGCTGTCGGTCCAAATTGGATACGAGATGCCGTTGAATGACACCAGCCCTTCGTAGTCGCCTTGCTGGTTTCCGTAGTTAATACCCTGGCAAGGAAAAATTCCGTTGCAATCGTGTTCGTTCGAGCTGACGGTGCTGACTCGAATGTCTGGGCCGGAAAACGTCACACCGCCATCCGTCGATCTAGCCAGGTAGTAATCCGTCTGATAGCGAAAACCGGTCGTGTCGTTGCGCGTGTCATAGAACGCGATGTTTACTTCACCGTTCGTCGGATCCACGGACATCCAATGATTGAAGCGATCTACCGAAGAGGCAAACTGATCGGGAACGTGTGCGGGCGTCGACCATGTCATTCCATTGTTGTCCGAGAAAGAAATGAAAATGTCTGTGACGTTGGCGGCGGTCAGATCCATCCACGAGCAATAGACGCGACCGCGGTGCGGGCCGTTAGAACGATCGACATCAAGCGATGGATAGACCAACGCGCCGCGAAACGACTCGGCTGGGATGCGAATATCAAAGGGTAACGTCTTGCCGGAGATCGTTACCGGAACGCTCCAACTGCGGCCACCGTCAAACGATCGGTTGAAGACGATTGCATTTGCGGCAAAATCGTTCCAGGCAACGTAGAGTTCTCCGTTTGGCCCAACTGAAGGCGAGGCTCCGATGGCACGGCCCGGGCCTGACGGATCGTCCGCGCGCGTTACTGAAAAGCTGCTGCCGTGATCCGAAGAGGTCGCCACGCGCACGCCACCGCCTAACGATCCGCCGGACGCAGCATCCCAGGCAATGTAGACGTTGTCACGCAACGCGCTGCCCGGATTGGTATCGGCGGTAATCATCGGCTTGTCGTTGAAGTGATTGGTTCCGTTTTCAAACGAGAAGAAAGTAACCGAAGGATAAGTCTTGCCGCCATCTGTGGATTTCGCCACAGCCATTTCAGTCCCGTTGATTCCACTACCGTTGCCAAAGAACACCACGATGTAGCCATAGAAGACGTTGCCTTGCGAGTCGAAAGCCAGCGTCGGGTCTGATCCAAAGTCAATTCCGTTTGCGCCCTGCGCCGGCGGCAGAGGCAAATCAACGCCGCCCCAACTGCCGCCACCGTTGGTCGAAAAGTATCCGCGCATCGGCAGCCGAAAAATTTCATTGGAGCCCGCCGCCAGAACCTTGGGCTTGTTCGGATTGATCGTGATAAAGGTCTCGCTTTGCGGGCCGCACTCATTCGAGACATCAACGTTGCCGCTGACAGTTGTCGAAGAGGTGCTCAACGGACCGGCGTCGCCGCCGTTGTCGCGGATGAATTCATACTTGCTCCACCACGTCGGATCGTGCGAACTGTTCTGCGCCTTTACTTTTGGAGGCTGACTCGAAATGCCGAGACTCAACGCCACTAATCCCAAAACAACCAGAATCGATAGCTGCACTCTGTTCTTCATAGAGGTTCTCCTTTGCTGGATCAAAAAATTAACCAGGCACTCTGAAACGTGTTTGCGGGGACACGGATTCTATCCCAAATTAACTGAGCGCAAAAGCTAACTCGTTTCACAAATCCAACCTTCAAGCCAGCGGCACTGATTGTCCGGCCTGCACGTAAGCGTGTTCATGAAGCATTAAACCTATTAATGCTAGCGGCGCGCCGCCGATAGCGATCGATGTGCTCAAGATTCCGAAGACGGAAAGTGCTGGCAAGACGCCTCCAAATAATGACAGCAACACGCCGATCCAAAAATGACTCTTGTGGCGGCCGCGCACCATTTCCCAAATCGCCAGACGCGCGTGTGCCGTGGTATGTGTGAGTGAAACTTCGCCCCAGATCATTAAAACGTGAAGCAAACTCGTGATGGCAAGTATCCAGAGCGAAGCGACGACCGTCGCCGGCACTACATCGAGCAAGTTGCGTCGCGGAACCTCGGACCAGATCGAAATCATCAAGAGCACCGCAGACCCGAGCAGCATTGCCTGCACAAATAAATGAGGTGGAAGTAATGGATTCTGCCAGAGATCCCGCGCCTTCGCCTGGGCAAAGAGGTAGGCTGTATAAACCGCCGTCAAACTCGCCAGCACCAATCCGGGAATAATTAGCCACCACTGCATTGAGGTAGCCCACGAGGCTATGATTTGATTCGGCGCCAAAGGATCGCGCACCATTCTGAATCCCAAAATACTCGCCAGAAAATGCAGCGCCAGCACCAGCGAATATCCCGCGATGATGAACGCGCCCTTAACCAGCCAACTCTTCCACTGCGGCCGAGTGAAGATCATATAAAAGCGTGCGGGATGTTCCAGGTCCCAAATCAACAAGAGTCCCGTGATCCCGAGGAACGCGCCAGATAAAACTGGAGCCGCCCATAGCCATAACGCGCTATCTACTCGCATAAAACCGAGGAGCACCAACAACGCTGCTACCAAATAAACTCCCGCCGCAATTCCTTTCGTCCACGTATAAAGACTCACGCGCCAGTCCCACGGAATCGAATGCGCCACGTCGTAACTCAACAGCGCCGCGGCTGAGCTGTTGTTGTAAGTCGGATTGCCTGAGACGACATGCTCGCTATCTTGCTGCTGCTCGCTCCACATGAACAGTCCGGCTTCCGGACGACGCGCGGCCAGCGGATCGAGCGTAGCCTGATGTGCTCCTTTATAGAAAAGTTTTGGCAGCGTTTCCTTCTCAGGACGACGAACGTTCACTGGTTCGCGATTGATTATTTGCCCAACGTACGACGAAGGATCATTCATGTCGCCAATCAGGATCGCCTGGGTGGGACAGACGACCACGCACGCCGGCTCCAGTCCCACATCGATGCGGTGCGCGCAGAAGTTGCACTTCTCAGCCGAATGATCCTCCGGATTGATAAAGATTGCGTCGTAAGGACAGGCGGCCATGCAGGCTTTGCAGCCGATGCAGATCGATTTGTCGAAATCGACTATGCCGTCGGGGCGCTTGAACATCGCCGTCGTGGGACAGGCCGTGACGCACGGCGCATGCGCGCACTGATTACAGCGCGTCACCTGGTGCGCGCGACGCACTTGGGGAAACACGCCCACGTCGACGTGCTTGACATAGGTCCGCGTGACGCCGATGGGCACGACGTTTTCAGATTTGCAGGCCGTGGTGCACGCATGGCAACCGATGCAGCGGGTGTGATCGATGACCTTGGCCCACTGGACTGGCGTGTTTCGAGCTGGCTCTGGCTCGATCATACTTTTCGATTTGAAACGGGCGAGAATATATCACGAACATGAGCGCCGGACTTCGGATTTCTTTGCGACTTTGTATTACTTTGGGCCTTTGCGTGAAGAATAAACCGTGGCGAATGCATTTCACGCAAAGGCGCGAAGAAAGTCGGAAGGCGCAAAGAAGAATGGCGCGGAGCCTTTCCCGGCGCCCGCGGCTATTGCCTCGGAACTCATCTGTGCGATATTAGCGGTCGCTGTCCGCTTCAGGATCTGAGTGAAAGAAAGACTACTTCAATATCTGTCATGTCCCGAGTGTGCCGCCGCGATCACGCTGGCTTCCAGCGCCACAATCGAAGCCGACGAGATCATCGAGGGCCAACTGTCATGTATCGCATGCACGCGCACCTGGCCCGTCGTGCGCGGCGTGCCGAGGTTTGCTTCGCCCGAAACAGTCGCCGAAGACAAGGCGGCCACGGCGGCTAACTTCGGCTGGCAATGGCAACACTTCACTCAGTTTGATAAAAAGTACGAGCAGCAGTTTCTGGGTTGGATAGCTCCGGTCACGCCCGAGTTTTTCAAAGACAAAGTTGTGCTCGAAGGAGGTTGTGGCAAAGGACGCCACACCCAACTGGCTGCGCAATGGGGCGCGCGTGACGTGATCGGCGTCGACCTGAGCGGAGCAGTCGAACCCGCCTTTGCCGCGACTCGCAACCTTCGTAACGCTCATATCGTGCAGGCAGACATCTATAACTTGCCGTTGGCACCGATCTTCGATTACGCATTTTCCGTAGGCGTTCTGCATCACTTGCCCGATCCACGCGGCGGCTTCAAATCGCTGGCGTCGAAGGTCAAAGCGGGCGGACATATTTCGGCCTGGGTTTATGGAGCAGAGAACAACGAATGGATTACGCGTTGGGTCAATCCCCTGCGCGAGCGCATGACGTCGCGCATGAACCCGCGATTGCTGTTACAGCTTTCCAAAGTTCCCACCGCAGTCGTGTTCGCGGCTACCAAGCTAGTGTATGGCCCACTGAACCGTTCGCCGCGCGGCGCTTCTCTGGCACGTCATCTTTTCTACAACGACTATCTCAAAGCGATCGCCGGCTTTGGCTGGCGCGAGCACCATTCCATAGTCTTTGACCATCTGGTCGCGCCGACGGCGTTCTATGTCTCGCGCGAAGAATTTGCCGAGTGGTGGCCGGAGATTGGCGCCCAGGACGTGACCATCACCTGGCATAACAGCAATAGTTGGCGCGGATTCGGACGGATTGGGTAGCTGAGGTAGCAGGGGCATTCCGCCCGTGAAACACGCGCAGGATGCCCGTGCCACTAAACTAACCATTGACGGCAATTCGAGCCAGCACGTATGATGCTTGGTAGTCCAGCGTTTCGCCCGAACGCGGTTACGGTCTTCGGTGCTTGCCCTTATCCCTCTCAAATCTGTTTTCCAAAAGGGGACTGGAGTACCTCCAGCAAGAACTTCTATGCCGGTTAAGATTGACGATCTGCTAGTGACCGCCACCGCTCACTTCGCATCCGATTTGCACCTGAAGGTTGGCTCTTTCCCGGTGATGCGCATTGGCGGAGAGTTATTTCCGGTGGCCGACGCGCCCCGGCTCTCGCCCGAAGACACTCTGGACATGGCGTTTTCCATGATGTCGAATCGGCAGAAACAAAAACTGAAGGAAGTTTCTGAAGTAGACATCGCCTATAGCGTCAAAGGTCTGGGCCGATTTCGAGCCAATATTTTTCAGCAGCGCGGCACCGTAAGCATCGTCCTGCGCGTGATTCCGGACCAAAGCAAGAACACGGCCGCGCTCGGTCTGCCGCCGGTGATCGATCGGATTTGTGAAGAGCGGCGCGGCCTGATCCTGGTGACCGGCGCCACTGGTTCGGGTAAGTCAACGACCCTGGCGGCGATGATCGATCGGATCAACTCGACCCGATCCGGGCATATCGTAACCATTGAAGACCCGATCGAATTTCTGCATCGGGACAAGAACGCATTCGTCACGCAACGCGAGGTTGACGTCGACACCCGTTCGTTCGCGGAAGCGTTGCGCGGCGCGCTGCGACAGGATCCGGATGTGATCCTGGTCGGCGAGATGCGCGACTTTGAAACGATCGAAACGGCCCTGACCGCCGCGGAAACGGGCCACCTGGTGCTTTCTACTTTGCATACGCTCGACGCCACAGAAACGATTACACGCGTCGTCTCGTCGTTTCCTTCGCATCAACAGAAATCCGTGCGCATTCAATTGGCCGGCATTCTGAAAGCGGTGATCTCAATGCGCCTGGTGCGCGCCGCGAAGGGTTCAGGCCGCGTGCCGGCCATAGAGGTAATGGTTTCGACCGGGTTAATTCGCGATTACATCATCAACGAAGAAAAGACCTATCTGATTCGGGAAGCGATCGCGAACGGCGCTTCCCAGTACGCGATGCAGACCTTCGACCAGGCGCTGTTTCAACTATTCCAGAAGCGGCAAATCAGTTTGGAAGAAGCCGTTCACAATGCCACAAATCCGGACGAGTTCAAGATGCGCGTGTCGGGAATTCTCTCGACCGAACAAGCGATGGACGCCGAGGGCCGTGGCGTGGCGCCGCCGGCGGAGTCGGCGCGCGAAGAATTCGAGTCAATGATTGTAAAGCTCTGAACTAAGAGCGCCACGAAAAGGCACAAAAGGTACAAACAAAGCGAAGTCAGCAAATCGAGGCGACATCACGTTATTCCATTTTTGCGCTTCTTGTACCTTTTTGTGGCTTGATCTCTACCGATTTTGCTTCCTGCCAAAGCTCTTCCAACTGATCCAGCGTGGTCTCATCGAACTTGCGATTCTGCTCCCGCAGTTTGCTTTCGATATAAGCAAACCGTCGCCGGAATTTTCGGTTGCTTAATTTCAGCGCCGCTTCCGGCTCAACATTCAGACGTCGCGCGATGTTGGTCACTACGAACAGCAGGTCGCCGATTTCTTCGCGAATATGCGCGTGATCGGTCTCGGCCGACGAATTCTGATGCTGCTCGATCGCTCCGTGTAGTTCCTGAACTTCTTCCTGTAATTTTTCGAAGATATCCTTGATACGCGTCCAGTCGAATCCAACGCGCGCGACCTTTGTCGAGATTTGATGTGCTTCCATCAATGCCGGCGCCTTGGTTGAGACGCCGTCGAGAATCGAAGTGTCCGCGGGTTTGGCTTCGCCTTTGCGCGCCGCGCGCTTCTCTTCCGCCTTGATCGCTTCCCAGTTACGCAGCACCTCGGCCGAGTCACCGGCCTTCGTCTCACCAAAGACGTGTGGATGACGACGCACCATCTTCTCGTGCACTTGCTCGATCACGTCGTCGATGTTGAATTCGCCGCGCTCTTTCGCCACTCGCGCAAAGAACGTGATCTGAAACAGCAGATCGCCGAGTTCTTCACGCAGCGCTTCGGGGCGGCCTTCACGGGCTTCTTCCAACGCGTCGAATGCTTCGTATGCTTCTTCCAGGAGCATCGGCGCCAGGGTGGCGTATGTTTGCTCGCGATCCCAAGGGCAACCGTCCGGCGAGCGCAGACGGTCCATCAAGGTGATAAGGTCAGCAAATGTTTTTGGCATCTGGTTGATTGTCCCGAAACCCGGGCAGGGGTTCAAGTTCACGCAGACGGTACATGAACGGAGCGCGGACATTGAATGTGAAGTCAGTACCACCCGCGGTAGCGGGTGGGTCATTTCAGCCTTAGAATCTGAGATTGCTTTACTCGAATTGGTTCGATGGCGTACTGAACACTGTAACCCACCCGCTACCGCGGGTGGTACTGACCTCCTAACGGAGGTTGCGGCAAACTGCTTTTGCGATTAAGCGAACGTGGGTGCTAACATCGAGTGTCTTAAGAACATAATCTAATGATGGACGTGGGTCGAAGCCCCGATAGCTGGGGAGCGCGCCTATCTTTTCAAACAGCAATGAACGACGACCAACCAGTAATCAAAGTAGTAGACCGCCGGCCCTTTAATCCGGATGGAACCCCGCGCGAGCTTTCGCCCGAAGAAAAGGAAGCCGCAGAGGCGTCCAACTCTTCCCAAGTTTCCGCAGTTGAATCCGCTCAATCTGCTCAATCGTCACCTGCGGCGACCCCCTCCAGCGCGTCGCCGCCCGAAACATCGGCGCGTCGCGAGTCCTCGGCGAGGCCGGCGGCATCTGCCGAGCCGGAAGGCGAATCACCGCGCTCGGGCCGCGATCCGCTCGATGATCCGACCAGTTTCCTGAGCCTGATTATGTCGCTGGCCTCAAACGCCGCGGCTTCTTTGGGAATGATGCCGCATCCGGTTACGGGTGAAACCGGTGTCGATCTGAAAACTGCCAAACACTGGATCGATGTCCTGGGTATGCTGGAAACCAAGACTCGCGGCAACCTCGATCCACAGGAAGCGCAGGTGCTCGAGGGTTTGCTCTCCGATTTGCGGATGCAGTATGTGTCCTTCGCCAACGCGCCGACGCCTCCGCCGGCGAAATTCAGCGCCAGCGATATCACCGGCGGAAAGTAACGGCTCGTCATTCACAGGTTTCGGATTCATTTTCCATTTTTCATTTCTCGTTTGCCATTTGGGATAATCCACTTCATTCCCTCATTGCCGTGGAACCTTTTTGAATGGAAGATGACAAATGACAAATGACGAATGGAAAATGGTTCTTACTGAGATGGAATGAAGCTAACCTTCCTAGGCACCGGCACATCAACCGGAGTTCCTTCGATCGCCTGCGACTGCGAGACGTGCACCTCTGACGACCCACGCGACCAACGTCTGCGCGTATCGGTCCTGATCGAACACGCCGGGCAAACTATAATTATTGATACGTCGACGGATTTTCGGCAGCAGGCGCTGCGACATCGCTTGAAACATCTCGATGCCGTACTGGTGACGCACTGCCACGCCGATCACATCTTTGGTCTCGACGACATCCGCCCGCTGAACTTTCGCCACGGCGCCCTGGGTCTGTACGCGAACGAGCGCGCCTGGGTCGACATTCGCCGCATCTTCAGATATGTCTTTGAG
>Ga0207684_10006836_pt1 | contig 10333 bp, 9 predicted proteins | sample KBSK5501metaG_FD_184342 | JGI IMG/M metagenome (GOLD analysis project Ga0207684, IMG submission 184342) | Corn, switchgrass and miscanthus rhizosphere microbial communities from Kellogg Biological Station, Michigan, USA - KBS K5-50-1 metaG... | ecosystem: Host-associated > Plants > Roots >... | reverse complement strand
AGGCGACCATCAACGTGCAGAATTACATGTTCGCGGTCTCCCAGCAGGCGCAGACCTCACTGCGGTCGATCATCGGCCAGTCCGAGATGGACCAGCTGCTGGCCGAGCGGGACACGGTCAACCGGGAGCTGCGCCGGATCATCGATGAGCCGACCGAGGGCCCCTGGGGCATCCGGGTGGAGCGGGTGGAGATCAAGGACGTCTCGCTGCCGGAGAGCATGAAGCGGTCGATGTCGCGGCAGGCCGAGGCGGAACGGGAACGCCGGGCCAGGATCATCACCGCCGACGGCGAGTACCAGGCCTCCAAGCGCCTGGCCGCGGCCGCCAACGTGATGGCCCGCGATCCCGCGGCGCTGCAGCTGCGGCTGCTGCAGACCGTGGTCGAGGTCGCCGCCGAAAAGAACAGCACGCTGGTCATGCCGGTACCGGTCGAGCTGCTCAGGTTCTTCGACAAGTTGACCCCCCCGGGGCCCCCGGGCGACAGGAAGTCAGCCGCGGACTCAGCCTCGCTGGCCGACTTCGGCAACGAGGATGTGGCCAAGGAAGAGGCGGAAATCGAGAGCGGAGCGCCGCTCGAGATACCCGCGGTCCCGCTGATCCCCACGTTGCCCATGCAGGTGGGCAACGGCAAGGTGGCCGCCGCCGCAGCGGCCCGGCACAACGACGACGATGCGGACTCGGGCGCATAGGCTCCGCCCCCTGATCTGGGGGGACGCCGCCACGGCGATCATTGCCTGCCTTCCCTGCAGTTTCCGGTAGTTCGGTGCTGTTGCTGGCCATCAGTCAGCTTGGTGTGCGCGATCGCCCGCCGCATGGACGCCGGTGCCCGTAAATCCCCAGCTCCGCTGGAGGTTCACGCATCCCGAGCGTTGAGGCCCGCCGAAGCGGACCTTTCCGCTGGTCCAGGAAGGCCATGCGGGCGCTGAAGACGTCATTAGTGAGGGCGCCGGCCGTTGGGATAGGCGGCCGGCTGGGTTCGTTCTCCGGCGGCGCCGCGCCTGGCGACCATCAGCACACGCACCGCCCCGACAGTGGCGTCCCGTCCTTTGGGCACGCCGCCCGAGCAAGCCAAGAAGCTGCTCGCGCAGCGCTGGGGCGCAGGCGATGTCAAGTTCGCCGCTCAGCTCGGCGATGGTGATACCACCCGCGGCCAGGGCGGAAAGGGCCATGCCCGGAGCGGTCGTGGTGGCGGGGTAAGCATTCAGGCCTCGCCCTTTGGGCGTACGCGATGGCTGAGAGCAGCTCAGGCGTCGTCGGGAATGGGCGGCGCCCATCGGGGGCGGCGGATTAGGCAGAATGGATGGCCTGCCGGGTCGGCGTAGACGTCCTTGCCGTCGAGCTTGGTTGCACCGAGCGCCAGCACTTGCGGGCCTGCGGTTGCGACGTCTTCGACCATGATGTCGAGGTGGAACTGCTGGGGCACTGCGGGATCGGGCCAGGTCGGTGGCTGATTACCTGGGGCACGCTGGAATGCCAGGCCGGAGGACGTATCGTTGGCGGCGACCACGACCCAGTCGTCGTCCCGGTAGGTCACCGGCAGCCCCAGCAGCGCGGAGTAGAACGCGGCGAGGGCAGCGGGGTCTGGGCAGTCCAGGACCACATGGTGCATCCGTCCGATCATGCTGCTGATCATGCCAGGTATGGTGGCGCGGTAAAGCGCTTGCCGGGCTGACCCTGGCTTTTCGCCGGGTGGTGGCTGAGCGGCGCTCAGGAAACGAAGAGTGCTCCTGAACCGTGATGCCGGTGAATCAAGGGTAAGCACTTGCCGTCTCGGCCTATGTGGCTGCTGAGGGTGGTGCTGGTGACTTCAAGGCCGGCTCAGCGTGGCGGCTTGATTGCGCCGTGATTGTCCTGATCATGGTGGGCTGTGCCCCGAATGCCGCTGGACGCCGCCCGCGATGTGGTGATCGTCGCGCAAGCCCGGGTGATCGAGGTGTTGGCCGGGCAGGTGGCTGACCTGGCTGCCAGGGTGGAGCGTCTGGAGCGGCTGGCGTCCCGCAACAGCGGCAATTCGTCGATGCCGCCATCGGCCGATGACGTGCCGGGCCGCGCCGCCGCCGGTGAGGGAGAAGCGAGGCAGGAGTGGGCGCAAGCCGGGTGGGCAGCCGGGCTCGAAGGGGTCGCACCTGGCTTGGAGCGAGGCGCCCGACGGCGCAATGCCGCATTCCCCCAGGGGGTGTGCCAGTGCGGCGCGGCTCTGGCGGACGCGGTTGACCTGGGTGTTGCCGCCAGCCACCAGGTAATCGACGTCCCGCTGGAGACCGCGAAGGTGATCCAGCACGACCTGCATGAGGTTGCGTGCGGATGCGGGCGGGTGCACCGGGCCGCCACGCCGGCCGGGGCTGGCGCCCCGGGAACGGTTACCTACGGCCTGGTCCTGCAGGCGTGGTGTGTGTACCTGATAGCCGCGCACGCCATCCCGGTGCACCGCTGCGCCGAGCTGATCGAGGCGCTGACCGGTGCGGAGCCCTCGCCCGGGTTCGTGCACTCCATGCTGGCCCGAGCCGCCGCGGCGGTCGCGGAGGCGAACGCCGCGATCCGGTGCCTGATCATCTTGGCGCATGTGGTCAGCGCGGATGAGACCCCCATCCGGGTGGGCCCGGGCCCCAAGACTCGCAAGAAATACCTGCTGGTGGCCTGCACGAACCTGCTGACCTATTACTTCCTCGGCGACCGGTCCATGAAGACCTTCGCCGCGTTCGTCCTCCCGGACATGGACGGAGCCATCGTGGTGCATGACCGGTACCAGAACTATGACGCCATCCCCGGCCTGATCCACCAGCTCTGCTGCCAGCACCTGTTGCGCGACCTGGCCGACGCGGCCGAGACCTACCCGGATGCGCACCGGCCGGTCCAGATCACCCAGGCCCTCCAGGGCCTAGTCCACGCCGCGAACACCGCCCGCGCCCAGGGCCTGCCCGCCATCCCCGGCGACATCGCCGCACCTTTGATCCACGCGTTCAAGCACGGCGTCCTGGCCGGCCTGTCCGAGATCCCCCGCCGTCCCGGCCGCAAGCAGCGGCCCTGCCGCGACCTGCTGGAATGCCTGCGTGACCGGCAGGCTGACGTGCTGCGGTTCGTCTACGACCTGCGCATTCCGCCGACCTCAAATCAGGCCGAACGCGATCTGAGGCCCGCTAAGACCCAGCAGAAGATATCGGGCCGGCTCCGTTCTGAGCGGGCAACCCGCGACCGGTACGCCATCCGCGGCTACATCTCCACCGCCGCCAAGCACGGTGCCCACGTTCTGACCGCCATCCACGACGCCCTCGCCGGCAACCCCTGGATGCCACCCATCCCCAGCCCGCCATAGCCCCCGCCTCAACACCCCACACCTCTCGGCACGCCAATCAGATCGCCACAGGGAGCTGAATGTTTACGTGGCGGGGGGCAGCTTGCGCGGACGGCTGGACTTTATGACAGTCAGCAGCTTGCGGACGCGCGGCGCGCAACCCTCGCGCCTTTACGGGCTTTGCTTGCGGCTCACGAAAGATTGTTTTCGAGGCCGTTGCGTGGTCGGCTAACGTCGGGGGGATCGCCGCGTATAAAGTTGCCTGGGAGTGCTGAGATCCCGTTTCGTTGGTGTCAAGCGTCAGTGTTGGCGCAGCCAAAGCGAGAAGGCCCGCTCTCAAGGGGGATGCTGACGGGAATTACCGGGCCGGGTGCTTCCCTGGTCGCCGCCGTATACGCAGGGCGCCCAGAAGTAGGGCGCCAAGGAACACGACAATGCCGATAAGCAGCAGGTAAAAAAGGCCCTTCACGACAACGCCCACGATACCCAGCACCATCGCGATGATCACCAGCAGTAGAAACAGGGCAATCATCCAATCCTCCGTGTTAGTCGGGCTGCTCAGCGGCGAGCCAACCGCCGCTCACCGCCAGCGCCCGGCTCGTATGTCAGGCCGTAATGCTTGAAGATCGCTTCTTCGTCGCCCGCGGGCAGCTCGCCGTCGGTGCCGATCGACGGTGCATCCTTCACTTGCTTCTTGTCGTAGCAGACCTTGAGGTATCCCGGACCCACCGTCGCCCGGTCAAGAGGTACGAACACGAGCCGGTGCCGGGTCGGCATTCCGACCTTGACCGTGCCGAACGAGGGCAGGTCGGTGCCGGTGTCAACGTAGACGGCCTCCAACTCACCGATCTTGTGACCGTCAGCGTCAACCACGTCGTGACCGCGCCATTCCCGGATGTTGGCAGCCTCGAACACGCCAGCCTTCCTCCTACAGCGCCACACCGCCTTTGTCAATGATGCTACCCGGATGGGGAGCCGCAGACACGAGGCACCAGGCTTGGTGGCGTAGAGGTGCCAGGAAGGACTCGCTGAAGTGGCTCGGCGGGCAGGCTTGTCACTGCACCCGCCAACGCATGAAGCCAGTCAGGCGCCGGAAACTGGCCGCTGAAGGCTGCCCGGATGATCTGCGCACTCGACGGGGACAGTTCGGCGAGTTTGCGTGGCGTCCCGATTTCGGGCCTGGCCAGCGGCTCCGGTGCCGAGCCTCGGACTTCGAATCAGGAAGGCTGACGTTGGAGGTGCCAGGCCGGACCGCCGAGCGCGATCAGGCGTCCCGGTCGTTGGCTCCAGTGCCCGCAGCACTGGCTCCGTAGCCGGCTCCGGCCAGCATCCGGCGCAGGTTGACAACTGCCTGGGTGTCGATGTCTTTATGGAGGGGCGGGTCGAAGTATTCGGTCTGGGACCCGATGGTCACGGCGATCTTGCCGCCGGGCTGCTCCTGGGCTGAGCCGACCGCTCCCAGCAGCGACAGCACGGCATGCCACTCGATGTTGTGGCCCGCGGGATGCTGGAAGATCTGGCGCAGCGTGTTGCGGTGATGGTTACTGAGGTGTGCTGGCTGCGACGGCGATGACATCCATGCTCCTGTCCGCTCCGCCATCATGGGCGGAGCTGCGAATTTCGGCCCGGCTGGGGCCACCTGTCTGGTGATGCGATGGCCGGGGCTCTCGCCATCGCCGGTGCCCGCCAGCCGGCTTTCGCAGGAGCTGTCAACACCATGGCACGGGCCGCGCTAGCATCTGCGCGGCCTTCTCGGACATGGCCAAGCCGGGATCCGCAGGGTCCGTTGCATACCCGGGGAACTGACCCCTGCTCGCGCCGCAAGCGGGACTGCTGAGCCGACCGTGGTCACGTTGCCCAGCCCTCAAGTTCGGGTGCGCGGTCGTCGTCATACGGAGATGCCTCCGGACTCAGTTGTTGTTGCGTCGGCGGCGGTGCTGGCCTCAGGCTGGTTTCCTCCGGTCAGTTGTCTCCCACACGCTGGCGCCCGCGAGGAGGGCGAGGACTTCGCCAATGGCGAGTTGCTGGCTGGTGGGTTCGGGCAGCGGCATGTGTGCCTGGATCTGGTAGCGGTTACGGCGTCCGTCTTTCTGTTTGACGACGTAGCCAGCCTCGGCCAGGTCGGTGACGATGCTGTAGGCGCTCCGCTCGGTGATGGCCGCCCTGGCCGCGATGTCTCGCAGCCGCACGCCTGGGTCATGCGCGATGCACAGCAGCACCCGGCCGTGATTGGTCAAGAAGCTCCAGCCTTCCATGGTTCAAATGCTACCATAGATTCTAGAAATATATTGCTAGTTTCTGTCTACCTGTGTAAGTAAAAGCAGGCATCGAGGGAGCAGACGCTGACGGCGCCCAGCTACCCCGGGATCAACGAAGGGAGCACCCGCCCGCGTCGCACCGGGCAGCGCGTTCCTGACCGCGGCCCGGGAACTCGGCGTCGCGCCGGACGCCGCGATGGTCATCGAGGACGCCGCCGCAGGCGTCGAGGCCGCCAAGGCCAGCCACATAGCCGCGATCAAGCCGGGCTGGCCGTTGCGCCTTTGGTGAGCGCAGGCCCGATCTCGTGCCGGTAGACGGTCTCGGTGACGGATGTGCCGCTGTGGCCTACCAGGTCGCTGAGTCCTCGATGCGAACGCCGTTGGCGCTGAGGATCGACACGAACGAGTGCCGCAGTTCCCGGGGAGCCCACTCCTCCCTCAGCCCGGCGGCCCCGGTGATGGCGGCGAAACTCACGACCGACTGCCAGCGTCCAGCGGCGCGCCGGGCCCCGGTAGCCGCTCGGTGTAACAGCCCGGCGTGAGGGTACTGTGGGAGATCACCCGTTGGCCAGCGACGCATTTCGTGACGCGGTCGCTGCCCGGCGGACGCCGCTCAAGACCCTGGCGGCACGTCACCAGCCCGGTCATGATGTGCACCCAGGAGCCACCGCGATGCGATCCCACCAAGAGGCAACTGCCGCGACCCGGCAGCCCGTCCGGCCGCCCCCTCCGGCCCGAACACCGGCCGCACCGCAGCGGGGGAGCGATTACGCGCAGTTGTCCCGTCAGATCAAGCAGGCGGGACTGCTAGAACGGCGGCCCAGGCAGTACATCTGGAGGATCACTGTCACGGCCGCGCTGCTGGCTGCCGGATGGACCGTCTTCGTCCTGGTGGGTGACTCTTGGGGGCAGCTGGCTGTGGCCGCGTTCCTGGCGGTCATGTTTACCCAGGCCGGATTCCTCGGCCATGATGCGGGGCATCGGCAGATCTCGGCTTCCCGGCGGGCCAGCGACATCGTCGGTATCCTGCACGGCAACCTCGGCATCGGGCTGAGCTGCGGCTGGTGGGTCGACAAACACAACCGCCATCACGCTCACCCCAACACCGAAGGCGTGGATCCTGACATCACGATGAAGGTGCTGGCCTTCACCGTCACCCAGGCTCGTGCCAGCCAAGGGTTGTCCCGGATGGCGTTCCGCTACCAGGCATACCTGTTCTTCCCGCTGCTGCTCGGTGAAGCCTTCAGCGTGCATGTCGCCAGCATCCGCGCCCTGGCCAGCCAGGATTCCCGCCGCAGGCCCGCGGAGGCGGCCCTGCTGGCCATCCACTTCGCTGGCTACCTCGCCGTCGTTTTCCTGGTGCTCTCACCGGTCAAGGCCGTCGTGTTCATCCTGGTCCAGCAGGGCCTGTTCGGCTTGTACCTGGGCGCCTCCTTTGCCCCTAACCACAAGGGCATGCCCATCCTGGACGCGGCTGACCGGAGCGACTTCCTGCGCCGCCAGGTACTCACCTCCCGCAACGTCCGCGGCGGTTGGCTGGCCGACCTCGCCCTAGGCGGCCTGAACTACCAGATCGAGCATCACTTGTTCCCTTCTATGCCCCGGCCCAACCTGCGACGCGCCCAGCCCCTGATCAAGGAATTCTGCCTGCAGCGAGGGCTGCCCTACTGCGAGGCCAGCTTCGGGGGCTCTTACGCCCAGGCCCTCCGCTACCTCAACACCATCGGCAGGCCGCCCAGCCCCGTCGCAGGGCCGCCGGTCCTTGCCACGTCCGCCTTCGCGTCAGACGCACCGCCAGCCACCCGCCAGTGACCCAGCCGAAGTTCGCCGGTTAGTCTGTCTCGCCGTACAGCTCACCAACTCGAAGGCGTAAGGGCCCGCAGACGAACAAACCGTCGGCGCGATCCCCCAACGGCCCAGGCCGCCGCGCTGACATGCCGCCAGAACCTGCGGTTTGTTCCGAGGCGACTCCTAACGGTAGGGGCTCCATGGCGAAAAGGCCATGGAGCCCCGACCGCCGTTGGTTCAGGGGTAGTTGATGGGGGCTGCCCAGGCTGGTTACCTGCGGGGTGGCCGTGGATCAATCCGGCAACTTGGTGGCAGCCGAGGAGAACCGGTATGAGGTCGCTGTGGTCGCCGCGGCGACCGGCACCTTCTACGGGCAGGCGATGACCGCGGGGCACATTTACACCGTGGCTGGCAACGGAGTGCGTGGTGTCAGCGGATCGGGAGGGCTGGCGACGCAGGCCCCGCTGGGCGTGCCTGCGGATGTTGCCGTGGATCACCACGGCAACCTGGTGATCGCCGACGACAGCGGGCGGGTAAGGGTAGCCGCCGCCACCACCGGCACGTTCTACGGCGTCACCATGAAAGCCGGGGACATCTACACAGTTGCTGGTAACGGCGCGAGCGGATTCTCCGGCGACGGCGGCCCCGCCACCAGCGCCGCACTAGGCAGCCGAAGCGTCACCATCGACAGCACCGGAAACCTGATCATCCTCGACGCCGGCAGCAACCGAGTACGAATGGTGACCCGGTAATCCCCGGCCAGACGACACGGCCGTCAACGCGGCAAATGAGGATGTTCACCCGCAGTGCGGCCGGGAATTATGCGCTCTCGCGCGCGTTAACATGAGCGGTACCCGAGAACCGGGCCGGTTGCCCGACGGCGACTTTGCCCGTGCGATGGGCACCGGTCCACTCACCGGCGGTTCAGGGGTCGTGTAAAAGGCCTGCGGGGCCCGCCTGCGTCGATCGTCGAAGATCCGCAAGCCGGCTCGGCGTTCCCAGCACGAGGCCCTCTGCCCGGGACGTTTCTCGCCCGGCCGCGGGACTGTGTGGCATGTTGCCGTGGCAACTGTGTCCCGGCATTTCAGAGGAGAAGTCTGTGGCTCGACCAGGCCAGCGCCAGCCGGGCGCTCGCCGTAGCGCCCCGCGGACGCAGCGACGCGCCCACCACCGCGGCGATCTCGTCCCAGTGCTCGCCCGAACCGTCCGTGAGGTCGAGGCGGCGGCCCGGCGCGGCCGCGTGACGCCTGCCGTGCGCACGAAGTTCCAGGCCGTCGCCCTGCTGTTGCGGGACGAGCGTGCCCGCGTCCGGGCGTTGGCCGGAAGCGACAGTCACCGGGCCGGGCAGCTCAAGCGCCTCGATGGCGTCGCGGCCATCCTCGCGACGACCGCCGTCCAGGACGCTGGGCTACTGGCGCTGCTCGCCGAGGGCTCCGGCGTCTCCGACGCGGCCCGGTCGCTCGAGCGGGAGATGCTGCGGGACCTCGGCATCGAGCCGGCGCGCGAAGAGATCGCGCCTACGCAGACGGCTGCGGCTTCCACCGGCTCGAAGCGGCGGGTTGTGCCGCAGTCGGTGGTCTCCCGGCAACTGGCGAACCCCTTTCTCGCTCCCGGCTTCTCCGCCGTTGCGCAGCGCACCTGCCGTCCGCGCCGCCTGGCCCGCTGGGAGTTGCTCGGCCCGCTGCTGAGTTCCTTCGAGCGTGCCCGCGGGGGAGCCCCGGCGTGCATGGCGCTCCCGGCGCCGACGGCACGGTTCACCCCGGCGGGCCTGGAACTGATGCCGCACCAGGGGCAGCTGGTCGCCGCGGCCGCGGCCGGCCACCGGACGTTCCTGCTTGCCGATGAGCCGGGCCTGGGCAAGACGGCCCAGGCGCTGCTCGCCACGGAGGCCGCCAGCGCCTACCCGCTGCTGGTCGTCGTGCCGAACGTCGTGAAGACCAACTGGGCCCGTGAGGCGGCCCGCTGGGCTCCGCACCGCCTGGCCACGGTGGTGCGGGGCGACGGCGAGGCTGTTGACGGCTTCGCCGATATCGTCGTTGTCAACTACGAGGTTCTCGGCCGCCACGTGGGCTGGCTCGGTGACTTCGGCTTCCGCGGCATGGTCGTGGACGAGGCTCACTTCATGAAGAACAAGACCTCGCAGCGCTCGCAGCACGTCCTGGCGCTCTCCGGCCGCATCCGGTCCGGTCCGGACCGGCCCCTGCTGATGGCGCTGACCGGCACCCCGCTGATCAACGACATCGAGGACTTCCGGGCGATCTGGCAGTTCCTCGGCTGGATCGACGACAGCAAGCCCCTCGACGAGCTCATGGACGCGCTTGAGGGCACCGGCTTGACGCCCGCCGACCGGGGCTTCTGCGCCGCGGCGCGCCAGTGCGTGATCGACCTGGGCATCGTGCGCCGGCGTAAGCTCGACGTGGCCGCCGACATCCCCGCCCGCCGTATCGCCGACCTCCCCGTTGAGCTGGACGAACGGGCCGGCCGGTCGATCCGGGCGGCAGAACGGGACCTCGCTGCCCGGATGGTGGCGCGGTACCAGACCGCGCTCGCGAACCGATCCGGCGACGCGGGCGTCGAGGGCATCGACCACGACCTGGTCCGCCGGGTGGCCCGGTCGGAGCTGAAGGAGGCGACGGCCGCGCAGTCCGGTGAGAACGTGTTCACCATGATGCGGCGCATCGGCCAGGCGAAGGCCGAACTGGCCGCGGACTACGCGGCGCAGCTGGCCCGCAGCGCCGGCAAGGTCGTCTTCTTCGCCAAGCACGTCGACGTGATGGACGCCGCCGAAGAGCTTTTCGCCCGGCAGAGGGTGCGCTTCTCGTCGATCCGTGGCGGCCAGACGCCCACCGCGCGGCAGGCGAACGTCGACGCCTTCGTAAACGACCCGGACGTCACGGTCGCGGTGTGCTCGCTGACCGCGGCTGGCGTGGGCCTGAATCTGCAGGTCGCCTCGAACATCGTGCTGGCCGAGCTGTCCTGGACCGACGCGGAGCAG
>Ga0207684_10006835_pt1 | contig 10333 bp, 10 predicted proteins | sample KBSK5501metaG_FD_184342 | JGI IMG/M metagenome (GOLD analysis project Ga0207684, IMG submission 184342) | Corn, switchgrass and miscanthus rhizosphere microbial communities from Kellogg Biological Station, Michigan, USA - KBS K5-50-1 metaG... | ecosystem: Host-associated > Plants > Roots >... | reverse complement strand
GAGTCGTGCCGGTACTTCTGTTTTCCCACCTGCGGGGGAATCGCGTCTCTGCTGCAGGAAAACCGCGTGCACTTCTCTTCCCAGAGAGAGGCGCTGGCGGCGGGCTACAGGCCCTGCGCGGACTGCCGGCCGGCAGCGGTGGCATAGGGGGTCAGGTCTCCACTTGCCACATCGAGGGTCAGGTCTCCACTTGCCACATCGAGTGCTTTCCTTCGCATCGCGTTTGATCCTGTATTAGTATTTAGTTCTTATGGAGCGAAAGATCGTGCGGGTTGGGAGCTCGCTCGCCGTCACTCTGCCTTCGGAAGTCGTGAAGGAGTTCAAGCTCAAGAAGGGTCAGAAGGTGGAAGTCTCGGTGCATCCGCAGAGCGGCGCCGTCACGATCCGTCCCGGGATCAAGTATTTCGAGGACGGGAAAGTCACACGACGCTTCCGAGCCGAGGTGAATCGCCTCCTCAAGGAGCGGGAGGAGCTCTACCGCAAGCTCGCGAAGTGACGCTCTATCTCTCGCTCGACCAGATTCTCCAGATCCACGAGGCGCAGATCGAAGGGTTCGGAGGCGCGATCGGCCTTCGCGACCCGGGTGTGCTCGAGTCGGCGGTCGCGCGTCCGGCCATGACCTTCGGAGGCGAGGACCTTTACCCGGACATGCCCTCCAAAGCGGCCGCGTTGATGCACTCGCTCGTGATGAACCACGCCTTCGTGGACGGCAATAAGCGGGTCGGCGTCACCGCGGCAGAGCTGTTCCTTCGCCTGAACGGATACCGACTGGATGCAAGCGATCCGGATCTTGAGGACCTCACTCTGACCGTCGCGAAGGGCGAGCTCGACGCCGAGGCTCTCGCCATCTGGTTCCGCCAGCGAATTTCCCGCGAGGATTGAAATGGCGCGCTACTCGATCGAGGAGTACGTGCGGTGGGAGGACATCGACGCCGCCGGGATCATCAACTATCAGGCCTATCTGCGGTTCTTCGCCCTGGCCGAGGCGGAGCTCCTCCGGTCGGCGGGGCTGAACTACCGCTTCCTTTTCGAGTCTCTCGGCATCTGGCTGCCGCGTGTGCGCGTGGAGTGCAACTTCTTCCGGCCGGTCAAACTCGACGAGCTCCTGGTGGTCGAGGCGTATTTCAGCCGGATCGGCCGCACGTCGATTCACCTCGACTTCGAGGTCCGGCGCAAGACGGATCCCTCCGAGCGCGTCGCGACCGGCCGCTACGTCCTCGTCTGCGTGCGCCAGGGAAACTTCGAACCGGTGCCCGTTCCCGCAGAGATCCGCGACAGGATCGCGAAGTTCCTGGAATCGCCGCCGGCCGCGAAGCCCGATGCCGATGATCCGGTGGCCCAAGATCGGCTGCGGGACGACGGCGATCCCATCATCTCCGCCGACGAGCTCGCGAAGAGGATTGACGAAACCCGGAAGGATTGATTCCAAAGCCATGCAGAGCGTTCCGGTCCTCGCCGACCTGGAGCTGCGATGACCTCGCTCGCGATGTTCGCAACTGCCGTCATCGCCGTCGCCCCTGTCGGAAATTCTCCCGCGGAAGAGGTTGCGGCGCTCGTCCCCGTCCTGCGCGAAAGCTTTGGCTGCGAGGTGGTGATCGCTCCCGCCGTGCCGCTTCCGGCTCGAGTGTGGAACGAGAAACGCCGGCAGTATCTATCGACCGCGCTCCTCGATGCCCTCGCGCGGGCAAAGCGTCCGGAGTGGGAGCGTCTTCTCGGAGTCGCGGACGTTGACCTGTACGTCCCGAGCCTGAATTTCGTGTTCGGGGAAGGCGACTCGACCCGGGGCGTCGGCGTCCTCTCGCTTGCTCGCCTGCACGGGCCTCCCGCTCTCTTCCGGAAGCGAGCGGCGACGGAAGCGGTCCACGAGCTCGGGCACACCTACGGGCTGACCCACTGCGACGACCCGCATTGCGTGATGTGGTTTTCCAATAGCCTGCCGGAGATGGACCGCAAAGGCACGCGCTTCTGCGAGAGGCACGCGGCCGAGCTCGCAAGGGTCAGGGCGTGAAGAAATACCGCGTCAGGTGGAAGAAGACCGGCGCGGCGAAGCAGAGCGAGTCGATTCGGTCGAGCATCCCGCCGTGTCCCGCGATGAGCGCTCCGTAGTCCTTGACCCCGCGATCCCGCTTGATCGCGGACATGACCAGCCCTCCCGCGAAGCCGGCGAGCGTGATCGCGATCGACATCGCGAGCGCCTCAGCCGGGGTGAAGGGCGTCGCCCACCACAGCGCCGTGCCGATTCCGGAGGCCGCGATCACGCCTCCGAGAAATCCTTCCCAGGTCTTGTTCGGGGAGATCACGGGCGCGATCCGGTGCCGACCGAACAGCTTCCCGAAGACGTACTGAAGAACGTCCGAGAGCTGAACGACGAGAACGAGAAAGACCAGGAGTTTCGCGTTGCTCCGGTAGCCCGGGATCTGCAGGATGAGAAGCGCCGGCGCGTGGCTGACGCAGTAAACACAGACCATCAGGCCCCAGTGGATGGTCGCGGTCCGCTCGAGGAACCGGTTGGTCCGTCCCGCGATCACGTTCGAGACCGCGACCAGCACGAAAGCGTAGACCGGGATCATGATCGCGAAGAGGCCGTACCAGCGGATCGCGATCAACAGGTACTGCAGCGGCGTCACTACGAAGAAACTCCAGACCAGCGTCCGATGATCCTCCTGTCGCGTCGGAGCGAGCGTGACGAACTCGCGCAGCGCCAGCACCGACATGAGGGCGAACAGGACGATCGAGCCGATGCCTCCGGTCCAGACCGCGATCGTGAAAACCCCCACCATGAGCCACCACGCGCGAATCCGGGCATTCAGGTTGGCAACCGTCGCCCGAGCCGCCTCGCTCCGGGCCCTGCGGGCGAGGACGGCGCCAACCCCGCTCGCGACGACGAGAAGGGCCAGAATCCCTCCGACCAGGCGGACGAGGGCGGGATCTTTCACGGGTCTCTGAGCGCGCAAACCGCGTCGCGCGCCCTCTCGAGAAATCGGGGCTTCGTCTCTTCCGGCGCCAGAAGCATGGACCGCCCGAAGACGACGCGGGAGAGCATCGGCACCGGAAGCATTTCGCCCTTCGGAAGAATGCGGTTCAGGTTGTCGAGGTAGACGGGCAGGAGCTCCACTCCCGGCTTCTGCCGGCACAGGTGATACAGGCCGCTCTTGAACGGCGCGACCTCTTCTCCCGACCCGCGCGTCCCTTCGGGAAAGACGATCAACGACGACCGGTCTCCCATCTCGGCGACGAGCCGCTCGATCGTCGTTCGCGCCTCCGCGACCGAGCCGGTGCCGCCTCGCCCGATCAGGACCGCGCGGAAGACCTTCTCGGAGAGGTAGCGCCGAAGCGCGCCTCTTTCCCAGTAATCCCGCGCGGCGACCGGCCGGGTGCGTTCGCGAACCGGCGCGGGGAGGGCCGACCACAATACGACGAAGTCGAGGTGGCTCGTGTGGTTGGCGAAGTAGATGCGCTGCCGCTCGTCGGGCGGTCCGGAGAGGAAGAATACGGACGCGCCGCTCACCAGCCGCGCGAGCGACGCGAGCAGACCGGCGATCACTTGGAGCCGAGCTCCCGGACGATTCGCCTCGTCCGGAGGACGACCGTCACGGTGGCGCCGGCGACGACGACCGCGAGCGCGGCGTAGAGCGTCCGCGGCGGACGGCCGAGCGCGCTCTCGACGGCGGCCGCGAGGCACCCGACGGTGATGACGAACATCCGGTGCTGCTTCGCCATCGGTCCGGCGAAGCTCTGGGCGAGCCCGACGGAGCCTCCCAGAACCCGCACGTAGGCGGTGAGCAGTGAGAGAAGCGCCGCAAGCCAGCCGAGCGTGAACCCCCAGGGGATCGCCCGAACCGCGAGCCCGGCGCCGATAAAGATGAGTGGGTCGGCGACACGGTCCGGCAGGTCGTTCCATATCTCCCCGGCTGGGCTCGCGAGGCCGCCCTCGACCGCGATCAAGCCGTCGACCAGGTTGCACAGGAGCCGGAGCTGCACGCACACGGCGGCCGCGACGAGGAGCAGGCCGCAGGTGTGGCCGTTTCTCTGGAGCGAGAGCGCGAGGAGAAGCCCGGCGAGCGCCGCGAAGACGACGCTCGCCGCCGACACCCCGTTGGGTCGGACACCGCGGGCGGCGAGCCAGCGCGCGAACGATCGAATCGAGCGGCGCTTGCGCGTCTTCAGCGGCCGGCGGGCTGCCCCGATCACGAAGTCATCTCCAATGGAGCGAGCCGGATAGTGCCACAGCGACGGCCGGGCCGGGAATCGACGGGAATACACCGACGTTTCGATTCACGGATCTTTTCCCGCGAAACCAGCTTCGTACCGCCGCCGGCACGCTCGAGCGGACGTGGCCGCGGCCCGCGGGAACCTGGATCACGCTCCGACTCGTATTTTCGGATGGGGGTTTTTGAATGATGGACTCTCTCAATCTTCCGGTCGTCCCGATGCGCAACTCGGTCCTCTTCCCGGGCGTCGGGCTTCCGATCAACGCCGGCCGTGCCGGCACTTTGCGCGCGATCGAGGCGGCCGCGAACGGGACCGACAAGCGGGTGTTCGCGGTGGCCCAGCGCCAGGACGGCGAGGACGTCGCCCCGGAAAAGCTCTACACGATCGGGACGATCGCGACGTTATCCTCCGTGCAGCGAGGACTCGGAGGGATCCGGCTGCTCCTCGAGGGCCAGGCCCGCGGGATCGCGCTGCGTTACGCCGCAAACAAGAAGGGTTATCTCGAAGCGACCGTCCAGCCGGCGCAGGAGATGAGCCCGCTCGATTCGAACGACCCGGCTTTCCTGGCTCTTCACCGCGAAGCGCGGGAGCGCGCCGCGGAGCTGGGGAGGAAGATGGGCCTGCCGGAAGAGGCGGTCAACCAGATCCTCGCGGAGGTCGACGAGCCCGGAAAGCTCGCCGATCTCGTGGCCGGTTACATCGACATTCAGCCGGCCGAGCGGCAGGCCCTCCTCGAAACTCTGTCAGTCGAGGATCGCTTGCGTCGCGTTCTGATCCATGTCCAGCGGCAGATCGACGTCCTTTCCGCCCAGGAAGACATCCACGAGAAGGTCAAAGAGGAGCTCGGAGGTCGCCAGCGGGAGATGTACCTGCGCGAGCAGATGAAGGCGATCCAGAAGGAGCTCGGTGAGGGAGAAGGCGCGGACGACGAGTCGCTGAAAGAGTTGCGCGCGAAGCTCGACGCGCTGGATCTCTCGGAGGAAGCGCGCAAGGAGGTCGATCGTGAGTGGGCGCGGCTGACCCGCATCGGGCGGGAGTCGATGGAGTCGCAGGTCATTCGCACGTATCTCGAGACGATCGCGGAGCTCCCGTGGAACGCGCGGAGCGACGAGCACCTCGACGTCCAGGCGGCCGCGCGGATCCTGGACGAGGACCACTTCGGGTTGAAGGACGTCAAAGATCGGATCCTCGAGTTCCTCGCCGTGCGCCAGCTGACGCAGGCCACGGAGAAGGCGAAGGAGACGGAGGCGGCGGCCGAGGCGGAGCCGACGCCCGAGCCGGGAGCGCCGAAAGACGCGCTGCGGAAGTCCGCCCGCGCGCGGGGCCGGATCCTGCTCTTCGTCGGACCGCCCGGAGTCGGCAAGACCTCGATCGCGAAGTCCATCGCTCGCGCGATGGGGCGCAAATATGTCCGCATCTCGCTCGGAGGGGCGCGCGACGAAGCGGACATCCGGGGCCACCGGCGCACGTACATCGGCGCGATGCCGGGCCGGATTCTCCAGGGAATGAAGCAGGCGGCGACGAAGAACCCGGTGTTTCTCCTGGACGAAGTGGACAAGCTCGGCGTTTCGTTCCAGGGCGACCCGGCTTCCGCGCTCCTCGAAGTGCTCGATCCGGCGCAGAACGACAGCTTTACGGACCACTACCTCGGAGTGCCGTTCGATCTCTCCGAGGTCCTGTTCATCGCGACTGCGAACTTCATCCAGAACATCCCGGCGCCGCTGCTCGACCGGATGGAGACGGTCACATTCGCCGGCTACACGGAAGAGGAGAAGCTCCAGATCGCGAAGAGCTACCTCGTCCCGCGCCAGCTCGAAGAGAACGGCCTGGCCGCCGGACAGCTCACTTTCGAGGACGGCGCCGTTCTCGAAGTGATCGCGAGCTACACGCGCGAATCCGGGGTGCGGCAGCTCGAGCGCGAGCTCGGAAAGCTCGCGCGCAAAGTCGCGCGACGCATCGCCGCCCATGAGGTCGATCGGCAGACCGTTCGCCAGGAAGACGTTCGCGCCCTGCTCGGCCGCCCGCGCGTCCATCCCGAAAAAATGGCGCGCGAGGACCAGATCGGAATTGCGACCGGGATGTATTACACGCCCGCCGGCGGCGACATCATGTTCGTCGAGGCGTCGCTCATGCGGGGAAAGGGAGAGCTGATCCTGACCGGACAACTCGGAGACGTCATGAAGGAGTCGGCGCGCGCCGCGTGGACGTTCGCGCGTTCACACGCCGGATGGCTCGGCATCGACGAGAACGACTTTCGACGGGACGTCCACGTCCACGTGCCTGCCGGGGCCATTCCCAAGGACGGGCCGTCGGCGGGGATCGCGATGGCTTCCGCGCTCGTCTCCGCGCTCTCGAAGCGCCCGGTGCGAAACGACGTCGCGATGACAGGAGAGATCACGATCTCCGGACGGGTCCTGCCGATCGGCGGCCTGAAGGAGAAGATCCTGGGCGCGGTGCGCGCGGGAATCAGGAGGATCGTCCTCCCGAAGGACAACGAGCAGGACCTCGAAGACCTGAACGAGGAAGTGCGCTCGAAGCTGGACGTGCACCCCGTCGACACTCTCGGCGAGGCGCTCGCCGTCACCCTGCGCGATACGGCGTTCGAGGGAGGACGGCTCCTGTTCGCTACGAACGGCTCGGAGAGAACGGAAGGCCAGATCCCGCACTGAGCCGGCGTTTTCCAACTCAGAACTCGCGGCGCGCCCGTCGCTGCCTCAGCCAGTAGAGCGGGACTCCTCCGGCCATGACCAGGAGCCCGATCGCCGAGGGGCCGGGAGCCTCCAGGACCGCATTGACGACGATCGCAAAGCTCGCGAGGGCGAAGATCGCCGGCGCAATCGGGTAACCCCAGGCCCGGAAAGGCCGGCGCGCTTCCGGAGTCCTCCACCGCAACACGAAGAGAGCGCAGACGGCGACCGCCGAGAAAAGGACGATCGCGAATCCCGTGTAGGTCAGAAGCTGCTCAAACGTCCCCGAAAGGACGAGGAGACAGCTCCACGCCGTCTGCGCCGCGATCGCGACGGCAGGAGTTCCGAACCTTGGATGGATGCGCGCCGCGGCCGGAAAAAAGACTCCGTCGCGCGCCATGGCGTAATAGATGCGCGGACCGGCCAGTGTCATTGCGCTCAGGCTGGCGACGATGATCAAGATCGCCAAGACAGCGAGCGCTGCGGCGGCGATCGGACCGAACAACCGATCCGCGACCGCGTCGGCGACGTCGATCCGGCCGGAGAGCTCGCCGACCGGCAACGTGTAGAGGTAGAGGGCGTTCAACCCGAGATAGATCGCGATCACGGCCACCGTGCCCCAGCCGAGAGCTCGCGGAACACTTCGGCCCGGTTCGCGGACCTCCTCGGCGACGTAGGCGGCCGCGTTCCAGCCGCTGTAGCTGAACATCACCGGAATCAATGCGAGGAGCCAGCTCGAAGACGAGGGCCTTTTGCCGCCCGTCAGGTTTTCGAGCGATCCGTTGCCCATGGCAAATCCGAGAACGATGAAGAGAAGCAAGCCGAGGATCTGCGCCGCGGCGAGCGAGTCCTGGACCACGCGGCCGGGTCGGACGCCGCGGATGTGAACGGCCCCAAGCGCGACGATGACCGAAAGTGCAACCAGCGTGGGACGCGACAGGCTTGCGGAAAAGCGACCGAGCGAGAGTCTCCAGATCGGAGACGGGTCGGCCGCGGCCGGAAAAACCCTGCCGAGATAGGAGGTCAGTCCGATCGCGCCGGCGGCGATCGCCCCCGAAAATCCGGCCACGAAGGAAGTCCACCCCGTCAGATACGCCGTGAGCCGCCCGAAGCCTTCGCGCAGATAGACATATTCGCCTCCGGCTTTCGGCTTGAGTGCCGCGAGCTCCGCGTACGCCATCGCGCCCGACAGCGCGAGGAAACCTCCGAGCGCCCAGACGGCGAGGATCGCGGCTGGCCGGGGGAGCATCCCGCAGACGACTCCCGGCGTCGTGAAAATCCCGACACCGATGACGTTCGAGACGACGAGAGCCGCCGCATCGGCACCTCCGAGACGACGCTCCAGCCTCGGCGACATCTACTTCTCCCGCGCGCTGGCAAAACACCCAGCGCGATCCCGACGTCGGCGGCGTGAAGACTAATCTTCCTGCCGGCGCCGGGATGCCGTCCGGCTAGAATCCCCCGGGACCTTCCCGATGACCTTGAACGCCGGCACGCGGCTCGGACCCTACGAGATCATTTCGCCGCTCGGGGCGGGCGGCATGGGCGAGGTCTACCGGGCGCGGGACACGCGGCTCGGCCGTGAGGTCGCCGTCAAAGTGCTGCTCTCCGAGGTCTCCGGAGACGAGATGCGCCGATCCCGGTTCGAGCAGGAGGCGCGCAGCGCATCGGCGCTGAACCACCCGAACATCGTCACGGTCTACGACGTCGGCTCCGTGGACTCGACCATCTACCTCGCCATGGAACTCGTCGAGGGAAGGACTCTGCGTGAGTTGCTCGCCGATGGCGCGCTCCCGTCGCGAAAAATGCTCGAGGTGGCAGTCCAGGTGGCGGAAGGTCTCGCGAAGGCGCACGAGGCCGGCCTCGCGCACCGGGATTTGAAGCCCGAGAACCTGATCGTCTCGAAGGACGGCTTCGTGAAAATCCTTGACTTCGGGTTAGCGAAGTTGACGGAGCCGACGTCTTCCGACGGCCTCTCCGCCTTCCCGACGGTCGCCGGTGCCCCCGGCACGGTCCCGGGGACGGTCATGGGCACGGTCGGCTATATGTCGCCGGAGCAGGCGAGCGGCCGCGACGTGGATTTCCGCTCCGACCAGTTCTCGTTCGGATCGATCCTCTACGAGCTCGCGACCGGCAAGCGCGCGTTCCAGCGAAACACGGGCGCCGAGACGTTGACCGCGATCATCCGGGAGGAGCCGGAGCCGGTCGGGCAAGCGAACCCGCGGGTGCCCGCCCCGGTGCGTTGGATCGTGGAGCGTTGCCTCGCGAAGGAGCCGGAGGAGCGCTTCGCGTCGACCAAGGACCTCGCACGCGACCTGCGCAGCCTGCGCGACCACCTCTCCGAGACGTCCGTATCCGAGGTGATCCCCGCCGCCCTTCCGCGGTCCCGGGGTCTGCCCGCCTGGCTCGTTCCGGCGGTCGCGCTCGTGGTCGGCGCGGCGCTTGCCGCGCTCGGAGCGAAGCTGCTCACGGGAAGCCGTCCGGCGTCGTCGGACATACGCACGCAGCGTTTGACCTATCGGCGCGGGTCGATTCTTTCCGCTCGCTTCGCGCCGGACGGGCGATCGGTCGTTCTCTCCGCGGCGTGGGACGGCCAACCGATCGAGATCTACACGACGCGGCCGGAGAGCCCGGAGTCGCGATCGCTGGTTCTTTCACATGCGTCTCTTTTCTCGGTCTCTTCAACCGGCGACCTCGCGGTGTCGCTCGGATGGCGCCAGGTCGTCGGCTGGGAGAGTCTCGGGACACTCGCCCGCGTTTCGCTCGAAGGAGGCGCCCCGCGGGAAATCCTCGAAAACGTGATGGACGCCGACTGGTCGCCCGACGGGAAGGAGCTCGCGGTCGTGCGGGACACAGGGGTGGCTCGGCACCTCGAGTTCCCGATCGGCAAACGTCTCTACGAGACGGCGAGCTGGATGAGCCATCCGCGCGTCTCACCCGACGGAAAGCTCGTCGCAATCGTCGACAACCCCCAGCGCGGCGACAACATCGGTAATCTCGTCGTTTTCGACTCGAACGGGAAGAAGAGGCTGGACGGTCCGCCCGCCGCAAGCGGAATCGCGTGGTCGAAAGATGGTCGCGAGATCTGGTACGCGGGTGTCGGCTCGCTCGAGGCGATCAACCTCTCCGGAAGACGGCGGGTGGTCGCACCGTTCGTCAGCGGTTGGCCGGTGCTCCATGACGTCAGCCGCGACGGACGGGCTCTCCTCTCCCGGCCGATGCCCCGCCGCGAGATCGTTGGGCTCGCGCCGGGCGAGACGACGGAGCGCAACCTGACGTGGCTCGACTGGTCGTTCCCGACGGCACTATCGGCCGACGGAAGAGTCATCCTCTTCGACGAGCAGAATCTGCCCACGTACCAGGCCTACCTGCGCAAGACCGACGGCTCGCCGGCGGTACTCCTCGGCAAGTACCACTCGGCCGACCTCTCCCGC
>Ga0207684_10006834_pt1 | contig 10336 bp, 8 predicted proteins | sample KBSK5501metaG_FD_184342 | JGI IMG/M metagenome (GOLD analysis project Ga0207684, IMG submission 184342) | Corn, switchgrass and miscanthus rhizosphere microbial communities from Kellogg Biological Station, Michigan, USA - KBS K5-50-1 metaG... | ecosystem: Host-associated > Plants > Roots >... | reverse complement strand
AAGGTTGCCGCGCTGGACGCGACCAACAAGATGCGCCAGGTCGCTCGTTTTGCCGACTAAGGTTTTCGTGGCCGGGCTGCTCGGCAGGAAAGGCTGACTGCTGTATGTCTGAGCCTGTGCCGACTGCCGGTGCGGTGGCCATCAACGATCCGTTTGCCCAGCTGGCGGGGCCGCTGGCGGACACGACCCGGATGCAGCTCGAGGTCGTCCGCAACGACCTGCACACTCCGCACATGCAGCGCCTGCTGTTCACCGCGCCGGAACTCGGTGAGTTCAGCTACCGCCCGGGGCAGGATGTGATGCTCATGGTCGCGGTCGACGGAGACCGGCCCGTGCGCAGGCGCTACACCATCCGGGCGCTAGATCAGTCCCGCCACCTGCTGACGCTCGACGTGGTCCGGCACGGGGAGGGGCCCGGTGAGCGCTGGGTGCGCTCGGCGCGTCCCGGTGACCGGATTGAGGGCATCGGGCCGCGAGGGAAGATCTTCCCTGCCGACGGCGCCGACTGGCATCTGTTCGCCGGCGACGAGTCCAGCCTGGCCGCCGCGTTCGCGATGGTCGGCTCGCTGCCGAATGGCGCGGCGGCCACCGTGATCTTGGAGGTGCCCGAGCCAGCGGACCAGCAGGAGCCCGACGCGGCGGCCGATGTGAGCATGCGCTGGCTGCCTCGCGCGGGCAGGCCGGCGGGCGAGCCGGACGCGCTGGCAGCGGCGTTGTCCAGCGTGCCCCTGCCCGCCGGGCGGGGCCACGCCTACCTGTTCGGGGAGGCGAAGGTCGTGCTGCGGCTACGTGAGGTGGCCGCAGAGCGCGGGCTGGCGCAGGACCAGGTGTCGGCCAAGGCGTACTGGGGCCGGGGCCGGGCCAATGCCAGCCATGGCGAGCCAGCCCGGGACGCCTGATACCCGGTCGGCGCGGCTGGGCCGGCGAACCCTAGGTCCTGATTTTCAGAACGGCGTGGCCGCCAGCCAGTGATCCAGCACCGCGCGGTCACCGATGAGCTGGACCGGCCCCTCGTCCAAGGACATCCGCCTGACCAGGACCAGCAGCAGCGCTGACGCTGGCCCGCGGACCGCGGCGTCACCCCTGCCGTGCCCATGCTCCACCGTGATGCGATCGCCCGCCCGCCGGACGAGCCATTCACCGGCTCCGCCGAGTCCCTCGTCGGTAGCGTGCAGGTGCAGCACCTGGCCATCCGCCAGCGCGCCGAGGCGGGCGTCCTGGCCGCCGCCCAGCATGTCCTCGCTCTGCTGGTTCTCATGGGCGAGCCACTCATCGATCCCGTCAACGGCGATGTCGGCGTCGATAACCGGCGCGCGGCCCATGGCGATCTCGGCGTCAGACCGGTGCACGGCGGTCTCGTGCGCCATCCGGCGTGCCCAGAAGCTAGCGGGCCGCAGCCGGGCGAATGCCCAGACCGGGTCGGCGCCCGCTTCGCGCACGGTGGCTATGAGCCGTTCCGCGCCCTCGCGGAGCCACCCGGCGTGCCGCGCTGGATCGTCCGGAATCCTGCCGTCGGGCACCGCACGGAAGGGGATGAACTCCGCCGACCGGGTGGCCACGATCTCGGCGGCCCACCGGTGCGCGCGCCCGACGTGCGTGGCCAGCTGACGCAGCGTCCAGTCCGGGCAGGTGGGCACGGCCTTGGTGAGGTCAGCCCCGTCGATGATGCTGGCCAGCGTGGCGGTACTGGCATCGATCTCAGCGTAGAACCGCTCGCTGCTGACGCCGGTCATCTGGGGAGCGGCCATCAGCCGCAGCCGCAGGCACCGCCGCAGCAGCCTCCGCCACCGGACCGCGGCTCGGCTCCGCCGGCCCTGCCGCCCACCGACACCGTGGACAGCAGCTTCACGGTGTCATCGTGCCCCGCAGGGCATGTACATGGCGCAGACGCCTCGCTCATCGGACGGCTGCGTTCGAACGTGGCTCCGCAGGCGCGGCAGCGGTATTCATAGCGCGGCACGGACGAAGCCTATGTCACACGGGCACAGTGCGGCGAGAGGCGGGCGGTGGCCCGGAGGCGAGCGAGGAGCAGAGAAGGCTCGGAGGCGAGCGAGGAGCAGAGAAGGCTCGGAGGCGAGCAAGGAGCAGAGAACGAGTGACGAGGGAAGGAGGCGCAGTGAAGGGGATGGGGGAGGTGGGAGCGCCTCCTGTCGTGCCCGGCATGATGCTGATAACAGCAAGAAGCGTGCGAAGGGACCCCGGAGGCAAGCGGGAGGATACAGCCCCGCGAGCCGAAGGGGCGCGGCGTTGCCTGGACTGAGGAGCGAGGAACGAGCGACGAGGGAAGGCGGCGCCTTCAGGCGCCCCGGAGGCGAGCGGGAGGAACAGAGTAGTGTCGGCCGGGTCATGATGGCGGTGACGGCCAGGGGAGGGGAGCCGTGATGCCCGTGATGGCGGAATATCCACCGGGGACGCCATGCTGGGCCGATCTGTCCACGCCTGATGCGCGGGAGTCCAGCGCCTTCTACGGCGGCCTGTTCGGCTGGGAAATGCACTCCCCGCGAGGTTCCGATGCCGACGCCTACGCGTTCTTCGCGCCGGCCGGGATACCAGCTGACGAGGTGCCAGCCCGCATGGTGGCCGGCCTGATGCCGCTCACGGGCGCGCAGCAACAGCCCGCGTGGAACACGTACGTGAGCGTGGCGGACGCCGACGCCACCGCGGCGCTGGTGTCCGAGGCCGGCGGCCAGGTGCTGCTCTCGCCCATGGATGTGGACGGGCACGGCCGGATGGCCATGTTCGCCGACGATCAGGGGGCGGTCATCGCCGCCTGGCAGCCGAAGGCGTTCCGTGGCGCAGGCCTGGTCAACGATCCGGGCTGTTTCTGCTGGACCGAGCTGGCCTGCCGGGACACCACGGCGGCCGGACGCTTCTACGGGCGTGTCTTCGGGTGGCGGGCGGACACCAGCCAGATGGGGCCGATGACCTATACCGAGTGGCGGCTGGACGGCCGCCCGGTCGGCGGCATGGTCCACATGGACGAGGACTGGCCCGAGGGGATACCACCGCACTGGATGGTGTACTTCGCGGTGGACGACTGCGACGCCGCGGCGGCCAGGGCCGAGGAACTCGGCGGGCAGGTGCGCGTCCCGCCGACCGACGTCCCGCCGGGCCGTTTCGCGGTAGCCGACGACCCGCACGGCGCGGAGTTCACCATCGTCAAGCTGGCGGCCGCCGGGTAGCGGCCGCCCGTGCTCAGGTGCCCGTGCTCAAGCGCCGTCCTGAAGCGCCCGTGCTCAGGCGCCCGTGCTCAGGCGACCGTGTCCTGGTCCCGGTCGGCGGCGAGCACGCTGGCCAGCGGAGGACGCTCCAGCAGCACGTTGACGTGCTCATCGAGCCGCAAGCCCTGCTCGGTGGCCACCGCGTGCAGGTAGGTGTCGGACCGGCGCAGTGGCCTGACCCGCGGGCTTCCTGACCCGACGGCTCCGCGCTGCGGCCCGCGGGCCCGCCGCGTCATGGCGCGCAGGACCACCGAGCTCATCAGCGTGAGATCCCACAGGGACTGGTGGCGGTTCTGCCGTGCGCCCAGGTCTACCTGCGCCATTGCTGGCAGGCCCACCGCCCGCAGGACATCGACCAGAATCCCGAGCTCCACCCCGTACCCGGTCAGGAAGGGGATGCCGCACAGCAGCTCGCGGTACGCCGCGAATTCGCCGGCCAGCGGCTGCACGAACCCGGTGAGCTCCGGACAGAAAAAGTTGAACAGCGGCTTGGCCATGAGCTCGGTCACCCGGCCGCCGCCGTCGATGACTGATCTCTGGCCGTCGGAGAAAGGGCGCCGGTAGGCGGCCTTGCTAAACTGCAGCCCCGGCCGGGCCAGGAGCGGCCCGAGAGTGCCATAGATGAAATGGTCGTCGAAGTTCTTGGTATCGGCGTCCGCGAACATCACGATGTCGCCCCGCGCCACTGACAGGCTCCGCCACATGGCATCGCCCTTGCCCTGGGCCGGGCCGAACGCCGGGAGCAGCTCGTTCTCCGAGTACACCTCGGCGCCGTAGCCGCGCGCGATGTCGCCCGTGCCATCGGTCGAGTCCGCGTCCACCAGCATGACCTGGTCAATCAGCCCGCTGCGGTCGTTCAGCCGGGCCACCTGGGCCAGGATCGGCCCGATCGTCTCCGCGACATTCCGCGTCGGGAGCACCAATGTCGTGGTGAGCCGCTGCCCGACGTGGCCGGGCTCGGCGAAACATGTGAACTCCTGGTAACGAAATGATCGCTGCTCGAACCATTCCCGGACGCTCATGTTCATTGGATGCTGCCTTTCTTGCAGGCTCACACATCACTTCCGCCCAGGCCAGAAATGCGGCCCTCGTATCTTCCGCCTTACCGCTGATTGCCAGGGGATAGGCCACAGTAGTGGGCCTGTGTTGTGGCCTTGTAACAGCATGTTGCGGCTTTGTAACGTGGCCCGGGCCCGCAGGGCCTACCTACCTCTCGGCGTCAGCCGGGGGCTGCTCCCGGGCACCAGATGACGGCCGCGCAGGCAGCATGGGGGAGTGACCCGGGCCTTTCCCGTTCGGTGGCGTGGTTGCCGGGGCGGGGGTGGCAGGGACCCGCGATGGCCCGCCGGCACCCGCCGCCGAGGCCTCGTCGTAGTAGAACTGGCGGCCGCGCAGCAACGACACCAAGGCGCCGACCAGCGACATGGCGGCTGCGGCGCTGAACACGATGACCAGTCCGTGGTGGAACGGAGCCGAGATCAGGTGCGGGAAGAACTGCCTGCCGGTCAGGACCGCGACGTTGTGGTGGGGGAGTGTGGTGAGCACGCCCGAGGACTTGAGCAGGTGCTGCACCGGGTTGTACCCGAGCAGCGCGGCGAAGACGGTGCTCACCGGGGGCAGGTGGCTGACCTGGGTGGCCACGGAGAGCGGCACGCCCTGGGCGTGCAGCCCCGCGCTCAGCGTGCGGGGGAGCGTCGCGGCTAGGCCGGCGATCATCAGCGAGAAGAAGATGCCGATCGACAGGGACATCCCTGAGTTCTGGAACGTCGACCGCATGCCCGATGCCGAACCGCGGTGCCGGGCCGGGACGCTGCTCATGATCGCCGAGGTGTTGGGGGAGGCGAACAGCCCGGAGCCGATTCCGTTGAAGAAGATCAGCAACGCGAAGATCCAGTACGGGAAGTCCACCGGGAGCAGCATCAGGCCGATGAACGCGGCGGTCGCGACGAGCAGCCCGGAGGTGGCGAACAGCCGCGGCCCGTACCGGTCGGACAGGGTGCCGGAAATGGGGCCGGCGATCAGGAATCCGCTGGTCAGCGGCAGCATGTAGATGCCCGCCCAGAGCGGGGTGACCGCGTAGTCGTAGCCGTGCAGCGGCAGCCAGATGCCGGCCAGCCAGATGACCAGCATGAACTGCAGGCCGCCGCGGGCGATCGAGCCGAGCAGGCTGGCCGCGTTCCCGGCCGCGAACGCCCGGATCTTGAACAAGCTCATCTGGAACATCGGCTCGGCGATCTTCGTCTCGATGATTCCGAACGCGACGAGCAGGGCCGCGCCGACGGCCAGGCCGCCGAGCACCTTGGGGTTGGTCCAACCGGTGGGGTGCCCGCCGTACGGCTGGATCCCGTAGGTGATGGCGATCAGAACGAGCCCGGCGCCCAGGGCGAACGTGATGTTGCCCGGCCAGTCGATGCGGGCCCGCCGCGTGGTGGCGATCTCGCGCAGGCTCCGGTAGGACCAGATGGTGCCGAACACGCCGATCGGCACGTTGACCCAGAACACCGCGCGCCAGTCCCACGCGGCCAGCACGCCGCCCAGCAGCAGGCCGACGAACTGCCCGGAGATCCCGGCGATCTGGTTGATGCCGAGGGCCATGCCGCGCCGCCGGGCGGGGAACGCGTCGGTCAGGATGGCCGCCGCATTCGCCATCAGCATCGCCCCGCCGAACGCCTGCACCATCCGCCAGCCGATCAGCCAGAGGGCGCCGCCGCTGCCGGTCAGCGGGTCGAGTGAGAGCGCGATCGAGGCCAGCGTGAAGACGACGAAGCCCAGGTTGTAGATGCGCACCCGGCCGTACATGTCGCCGAGCCGGCCCAGCGTGACCACGGCCACGGCGGTCACGAGCAGGTACCCGATGATCATCCACAGCAGGTAGCTCACGTTGCCCGGCGTCAGCGGGTCCAGGTGGATGCCGCGGAAGATGGCCGGCATCGCGATGATCACGATGGAGGCGTCGATGGTCGCCATCGTCATGCTGAGTGTGGTGTTGGAGAGCGCGACCCACTTGTAGCGGTCACCGGGGGAGCGCTGCCTGGCGCCATCCGCGGACTCGCCCACGGGCCCGGCCCCGTTGGCGTGCCCGGTCGCCTCAGCGCCCCGGGCGCCGCTGTGATCAGCGATTTTCCGCACGACAATTCATTCTACCGGCATTAAGTTGCTTAACCACAACTACTTAACTGCCAGGTGGATTCGGTACGTCCACCACCAGGTCCGTGGCTCGCTCAGCCGGCGCGCGGACACCTGGCGCAGCCTGGTGAGGCCCAGGTCGTCTTCGCCGACGCCGTCCGCGAGAAGCGTGCCGATTCCAGCCAGGCTGCTGTGCGCGATACCGATCAGCCGCTGCGCGTCGCCTTCCTCACGGCCGTGCACCGCTATCTCCCTTACGTGCCGGAAGAGGCCGGACCCGCGGAGCCTGGCGCCATGGCCCTGCTTGCCGGCGTGCGCGGGGCGTAGCCCTCGCTGCTGTTCCAGCGACGATGTGCGATGCACGACGGCGGCGAAGGCCGCATCGGTCTCCCAGTCGATGCATGGCGGCCAGTCACAGTCGTAGGCGGCGAAGACCCCGCCGGGACGCAGGATCCGGGCGATCTCAGGCAGGGCGCGGGCCGGGTCGAACCAGTGCATAGCCTGGCTGGCAGTGACGATGTCCGCGCACGCCCCGGGCAGCCCGGTTTCTTCCGCGGTGGCGTCGACCGTGTCGAATCCGGTCCGGTCCCGACCCGGCTCGGTCATCCCGGCGGCGCTGATCCGGCGCAGCGCGAGCGCGCGCATCTGCGCGGACGGTTCCACGGCGACCACTTGGCGCGCGCGGCCCGCCCAGATCACTGTCGACAGGCCGGTCCCCGCGCCTAGGTCGACCACGTCCGGGTCGGCCGCCCCGGCCCATTGCCCGATCACATCGGCTACCCCGGCGGGCGGCATGGGCCGCACCGCGTCATACAGGCTGGCAACGCCGGAGAACCGGGAGACAGCGTCAGACATCGGGGCACCCTCCTTGGCTGAGGGGCATCGCCGAGCATTTCACCCCAGGAACATCGTGCCCCCGTCCGTCCGGCCCTCATTCGCGGAAGGGCCCGGTTTGTCAGTGCGCCGGAGTAGCGTTGCCGCGCGGGGATGGACAACGGCAACCTATGATCAGGAGGGCATGCGGCCGTGACCAGCACAGAATTAGAGCGGAAGGTGCGCCAGCTGGATAGCGACGTCCACGAGATCTACTCCATGCTGGACAAGATCTCGGTCACTCAGGGGCAGCACAGCGAGGCACTAGCCGGTGCGGCGGATTCGCTGGCCCGGGTGCACGGCACCCAGGCCCGGCATGGCAACCGGCTCAGCGAGATCGACGGCCACCTGGAAGGGATCGATTCCGCGCTGACGGAGATGCGTGCCACGCAGGCCCGGCAGGGCAACCGCCTCGACGGGATCGACGGGCGGCTCGACGGGATCGACGGGCGGCTGGACCGCATCGACAGCCGGTTCGAAGGGATCGACGGGCGGCTGGACCGCATCGACAGCCGGTTCGACGGCATCGACAGCCGGTTCGACGGGGTGGACAGCCGGTTCGACCGGGTGGACAGCCGGTTCGACCGGGTGGAGAGCAAGCTTGATGCCGTCCTCGACCGGCTGGGCTCAGGCCCGGCCGGCTCGGGCCAGGGCGGTTAGCGTACGGCGCGATCCCGGGGCTGGCGTCCGCGGTGCCCGTCCCGGGAGCAGGTGGCGGCTGGTCAGGCGTTGCCGTGGGCGAGCGCGATGAGGTGGTCGAGCACCTTGCCGTTGCTGACCCGAAGCCCGTCGTGCTGGTACTCGTTGGTCACCCAGTAGCGCAGGCCCCGGATCGCGTCGGCCGTCTCCAGCGAGAAGTCGCGGGGGACGTACATGTCGCCGAAGTAGATGGCGGCGGCGACTGGGACCTCGTTGGCAGCCAGCCGGCCGGCGTCGTACAGGCGGGGCCAGGAGTCGCGCTCGGCGAGTTCCTGCGCCGCCTCCCGCAGCGGCTCCAGCACGGGATCCGTGTCGAACATCCACGGGTAGATCATCTCGCCGGTGAACAACAGGGGAGCATCCCCGTCCAGCGCAGCGGCCGGATCGAATCCCGGGTATTCGGCGCGGATCCGCTGGGCCGACCAGCGAGTCGCCACCTGCTGCGCGTAGCAGGCCTCGTGCAGCGCGGCATAGAGGGGCCCCTCGGCAAAGGTCAGCCGCGACCGGGCCTGGTGCAGGAAGGCGTCCGACAGCTCGCCCCCGGCGAAGGGGTCTTCCAGCAGGTAGTGCAGGGTATCGCTGCCGGTGCTCGAACCCAGCATCTGGCCGAGTGACTGGAACGCCTCGACGGTGAGCCTCCCGCCCCCGGGCCATGTCACGTCATTGGCCCGCAGGTGCCTCGCTACCCGCCGGGCACGCTCGACATCCTGCGGGTATCGCTCATAGTGGGCCAGGTTCCTGGCGGCAACCTGCGGATAGGTGGCCCGGTAGACGCTGTCGGCGGTGACGTCGAGGCCGGGCAGCCCGCCGGTGATGAAGGCCTCACGCAGGCCCTCGGGCGCGATCGACAGGTAGCTGACGGCGCAGAAGCCGCCGAAGCTCTGGCCCAGGACGCTCCAGGGCTGGCCGCCGGTGACCACCTGCCGGACCAGTTCGGCGTCGCGCACGATGGAGTCCGCGCGGAAGTTCGCCAGGTACCCAGCCTGCGCCTGGGGCGTGCCGAACCGGGCCAGGGTCTGCCGGCTGGCAGGCGTGGACCGGCCGGTGCCGCGCTGGTCGAGCAGCAGCACCCGGTACTCGCCCAGGGCGCGGTCCAGCCAGCTGTCCCGCCCGCTGGGGCGCGGCGCGCCGAATCCCGGGCCGCCCTGCAGGAAGAGGAGCCAGGGCAGGCTGGATCCGGCCTGGTCCGCGGCCACCACCTCACGGGCGAACACCTCGATGCCCGCGCCGTCAGGCTGGCCATGATCCAGCGGGACAGTAAAGGTGTGGTCGGTGAGCACGGTGCCGCGCTGCCGGTAGGAGGACATGATCCGTACGGTACGTGAGGAACCCCGCCGGGCCGGAGTTTGATAACAGCAAGAAGCGTGCGAAAATGACGGCCCCGGCTGCGAAAATGACGGCCCCGGGCCGGTCGCGGGGACTGACCATAGTCGGTCGTTAAGCCGGGGGTGAGGTCTTTAAGCCGGCGGGCGGGGGAGCGGCGCGGGACCGGATCAGCAGGGGAGAGATGACGAACGCGGCGGCGATGAGCGCCACGCCGGAGAGCAGCAGCGCGTTGTGCAGCCCGGCAACGAATATCTGACGCTGCGCGGCGTCAAGCGGCCGGCCGGCGCCGTCCGGCAGGTGCGCGTAGACCAGGGCGCCGAGCACGGCCACGCCGAACACCTGGCCGATCTGGCGGGCGGCGTTGAGAACCGCGGCGGCCATGCCCGCGCGGGGCACGTCGACCGCGGACAGGGCCAGTGTGGTCATGGGCGTGCCGCACAGGCCAACGCCTGCGCCGAGCAGCGCGAAGTTCCACCATATCGCGCCGATGCCCGTGGCTGGCGCCAGCCTGCGCAAAGTGAGCGTGGCGAGCCCGCCAACGGCGAGCCCGATCAGCAAGGGCCAGCGCTCGCCGAAGCGCCCGACCAGTCGGCCCGACCAGGCGGCGGCGACGGCGTACGCGACTCCGATGGCGCAGACGGCCAGGCCCGCGGCGACGGGGGAGCGGCCCTGTACCTGCTGGAAGTAGGCGCTGAAGTAGACGATTGCCCCGACGAAGGCGAAGAACACGGTCAGCGCCGCGAGGTTGGCCACCGCGAAGGCGGGTCGCAGGAACAGCAAGACGTCCACGAGTGGCTCCGCGCGGCGCCGCTCAACGAGCACGAAGGCGGTGCCGGTGCCGGCACCGGCCGCGAAGGCGGCGACCACCAGTGCCGAGGTCCAGCCACGGTCCTGGCCGTCGATGACGGCGAAGGCGAGCAGGCCTACTGCGGCCACCGACGCGGCCGCACCGGGCCAGTCGAACGGCCCGCGGGTGTGTGGTCGCGGCAGCCGGGGAACGACGCGGGCGGCGAGCGCCATGAGGGCGGCGGCCAGCGGGACGTTGAGCAGGAAGACCCAGCGCCAGCCGAGGGTACCGACGATGACGCCGC
>Ga0207684_10006832_pt1 | contig 10337 bp, 8 predicted proteins | sample KBSK5501metaG_FD_184342 | JGI IMG/M metagenome (GOLD analysis project Ga0207684, IMG submission 184342) | Corn, switchgrass and miscanthus rhizosphere microbial communities from Kellogg Biological Station, Michigan, USA - KBS K5-50-1 metaG... | ecosystem: Host-associated > Plants > Roots >... | reverse complement strand
GGATCCCGATCCGCTGACGTTCCGCGAGCTGGGCGAGCTCGGCTACAAGTTCATCTTCATCACGCTCTTCGGCGCCCATGCCGCGATGTACTCGGTCTGGAACCACATGCAGGAGCTGGTGAAGAACGAAGAGCAGGCTCAGTGGACGCTGGAGCGCCTGAAGGTCGGCCATCCCACCGAGAACCATCACGTCATGGCGCGGGTGGCCCACTTCCAGGAGCTGGAGCGGAAGTACATCCCCGGCACCGAGGAGCGCATCAAGGGTTCCGACGGCTTCACGGAAGCGAAGGCGCACTAGGGCGAGGAGGATCAACCGCGCTGCGCGGTCGGGCGCCGCCGAAGCGCCCGGCCGCGCTCGCGCGTTCAGCCCCCGTCGCGGCTGCGGAGCGACCGGATGGTGCGCCAGGCGAGGACCGCCAGCGCGCCCAGCAGCACGCTGACCAGCAGCGCCCGCTCGACATCGCCCACCAGTCGCCTCAGCTGCTCCACGTACTCCCCGAAGCCGTAGCCCACCGCGTAGCCGAGCCCCACCGCCACCGGCACGTAGATCATCGCGCCGAGCACATTGGCGGCGAAGAACGGCATAAAATGAAGTCCGAGCGATCCCGCCAGCGGGCCCGCCATGAAGCGCACGCCGGGGATGAACCGGGCAACGAAGACCGCCAGCGGGCCCCGGCGGGCCACGAAGGCGCGCATGGAGTCCAGCCGCTCCGGATGGCCCAGTGCCCAGCGCGCGTAGCGCGTCATTCGCGCCTGTCCCCAGCGGCGCCCGGCCCAGTAGCCGATATTGTCCCCGAGCACCGCGCTCACGATACCCACGACGAGCACCACCGAGAGATTGAGGTGGCCGCGCCACACCAGGTACCCGGCCACGCCGAGGATCGTCTCCTCGGGCACGGGCAGCCCGGCATTGCCGAGCACGACGATGAGAAAGATCGCAGGATAGCCCCAGAGGCCGATCAGCTGCGGAAGGTTGGTCACTCGGCCACCGAGGATGGGGAGCGGACCGTCACGGCTCGGCCGCCCGGCGGGAAATCACGCTCAGCTTCCCGTCTTCCTCGAGGATGACGTAGCGGACGTTTTGCAGCGACATCACTCCCTGCTTCCGAAGCGCTGACCGCAGCTCGGCCAGGCTCAGCCGCTCGCGCCGGAGGCTGTCGCGCAGGATCCGCCCGTGCCGGACGATGACGGTGGGCGAGTGCTCGACGATCCGCTCCATGCGCTTGTACCGGAACGTGATCCAGGCCACGATCGCGTTCAGCACCAGGATGGCCGTGGCCCCGATGAGCCCGCCGCCGAGGGAATTGTCGTTGCCGATCAGCGCGTTCTGGACCACGTTGCTGATGATGAGCAGCACGACGAGGTCGAATGCCGTCATCTGGCCCAGCGTGCGCTTGCCCGCCAGCCGGAAGGCGGCGAGCAGGAAGAGATAGACCACGACCGAGCGCAGCACCTTTTCGGCGACCGTGATCTCGGGGCGCAGGATGTCCATGGGCGTCTCCTCGCGTGCGACGGTCCCTCTCAGATGCCCGCGACAGCGTAGCAACTTGGCGGCCCGGGCACAAGAAAAGCGGGCCGGCGGATTCTGGCGGGAATCGCGGCGGGGGAGTAGGATCAAGGCCGTTGCGCCGAGTCCGCTTTCCTGGAACGCGGAGCGGGGGACCCAGAGGAGGGGTGAAGCCGCAGAGCATCGCGGCCGGGCGACCCAGGCCCGAACCCGGCAGCTAACCTCGCAGGCGCCATTGGGAGGATCATGAAGGCCAGCCTGCTGAAGCGCCTGCTGGTGGGCGCCCCGATGCCGCTTGCTCAGGCGCGGCACGAGCGGCTCACCAAGACCATCGCCCTCGCCGTCTTCTCCTCTGACGCGCTGTCCTCGGTGGCGTACTCGACCGAGGAAATCCTGCTGATCCTGGTGCTGGCCGGCACGGCCGCGGCCCACCTCACCAACCCGATCGCGCTGGCCATCGCTGGCCTGCTGGCCGTGGTCGCGATCTCGTACCAGCAGACCATCTACGCCTATCCGAGCGGCGGCGGCTCGTACATCGTCGCGCGCGCGAATCTGGGCCCCACGCCGGGGCTGGTCGCCGCCGCCGCGCTGCTGATCGATTACGTGCTCACCGTCTCGGTGTCCGTCGCCGCGGGCGTGGCGGCCATCACGTCCGCCTTCCCGCCGCTGCTCGGCTACCGGATCGCCCTTGGCGTCTTCTTCGTCATCGCCATCGCCGCCGCCAACCTGCGCGGGGTTCGCGAATCGGGGCGGGTGTTCGCCGCCCCGACATACCTCTTCATCGTGAGCTTCGTCATCATGGTGGCGGTCGGGCTGTACCGGTGGCTGTGGGGAAGCCTGCCCGCGCTGCCGCCCCATGCCGAGGCGGCGACCACCACATTAACCTGGTTCCTCGTGCTGCGCGCCTTCTCCGCGGGCTGCACCGCGCTCACCGGCATCGAGGCCATCTCGAACGGCGTGCCGGCCTTCCGGCCGCCCGAAGCGCGCAATGCCGCCATCACCATGGGATGGATGGCCTTCATCCTGGGCGCGCTCTTCCTGGGTATCACAGTGCTTGCCTCGGCGCTGAATGTCGCGCCGGTGGACAACGAGACCGTGGTCTCCCAGATTGCCCGCGCCCTGTTTGGCGACGGCCTCTTCTATTACCTGATCCAGGCGTCGACCATGCTGATCCTGGTCCTGGCCGCCAACACCTCCTTCGCCGACTTTCCGCGCCTGGCCTCGCTGCTCTCCCGCGACCGCTACGCGCCCCGCCAGTTCAGGACGGTCGGCGACCGGCTGGTGTTCTCGAACGGCATCGTGATCCTGGCCGTTCTGGCCGCCGCGCTCATCGTGGTCTTCCGCGCCGAGACCCATGCGCTGATCCCGCTCTACGCGGTGGGCGTGTTCATCTCCTTCACGCTGTCGCAGGCCGGAATGGTCCGCCATTGGCTCGTGGATCACGGCAGCGGCTGGCAGTGGCGGCTGCTCATCAATGGAACGGGCGCCGTCGTGACCGCCGCGGTGACGCTGGTCATTGCCGTGACCAAGTTCACCCACGGCGCCTGGATTGTGGTGCTGCTCATCCCGGTGATGGTGATGGGTTTCCGCGCCGTGCGCCGTCACTACGACGCGGTGGCCGTGGAGCTGTCGCTCGAGCATCTCGCCGACGAGCCGCCGGTGCAGAACACCGTCCTGGTCCTCGTCGGCGACCTCCACCTGGGCGTGGTCAAGGCGCTGCGCTACGCCCAGTCACTCTCGTCGAGCCCCAAGGCGGTCTTCGTCGAGCTCGATCCGAGCTTCACGCCGAGGCTCGAAGAGCGCTGGACGAAGGGCGGCTGCGGGGTGCCGCTGGTGGTGCTCGCCTCGCCGTACCGGTCGATGCTGGGCCCGCTGCTGGACTACATCGATCTGATCCGGCGGCAGTCCGCGACCTCGGTGGTGACCGTGGTGATCCCGGAGTTCGTTCCGCGCCGCTGGTGGCAGCATCTGCTGCACAACCAGACGGCGCTGCTGGTCAAGGGCGCGCTGCTCTTCCGGCGCGGCGTCGTTGTCGTGGACGTGCCGTTCCATCTGGCGTCCTGATCGCTTCCCGCGCGGCGCGCTTGACACGCGGGCGGGTCCACCTCTAGGGTAGGGCGCTCAGGACTCCCAGCCCGTGAACATCGGCACCCTCAAAAAGCTCTTCGTCGGTTCCCCTCTCGCCACCGCCCAGGCGCGGCACGAGCGGCTTTCCAAAACCTCCGCGCTGGCGGTCTTCTCGTCGGACGCGCTGTCCTCCGTGGCGTACGCAACGGAGGAGATCCTGCTCATGCTGGTGCTGGCCGGTACCGCCGCTCTCGTGTACTCCATCCCCATCGGCGTGGCGATCGCGCTGCTGATCGCGGTGGTCGTGAGCTCGTACCGGCAGACGATCCTGGCATACCCGGGCGGCGGGGGCGCGTACATCGTCACCAAGGACAACCTGGGCACGCTCCCCGGGCTGGTGGCGGCCGGGGCGCTGCTGATCGATTACGTGCTGACCGTGGCGGTGAGCGTCGCGGCGGGCGTCGCGGCGATCACCTCGGCCTTCCCCGCGCTCTTCGGGCACCGCGTCGTGCTCGGCATCCTGTTCATCGCGGCCATCGCGACGGCCAACCTGCGCGGGATCCGCGAGTCGGGCAAGCTCTTCGCCCTGCCGACCTACCTGTTCGTCGTCAGCTTCGCGGGCATGCTGGCGTATGGCCTCGTACGATGGGTGATCGGCTTGGAGACGCCCGCGCCGCCGGCCGAAGCCCAGGCCGGAACGCTCCAGGACGTCACGCTGTTCCTCATCCTCAGAGCGTTCTCATCGGGCTGCGCGGCGCTGACCGGCGTGGAAGCGGTCTCCGACGGTGTGCCCGCCTTCCAGCCGCCCGAGGCGAAAAACGCGCGCATCGTGCTGGCCTGGCTGGGTCTCATCCTGATCACGCTGTTCATGGGGATCACCTTCCTGGCCCGCCACTATCACGTGACCCCGCGAGAAACGGAGACCGTGGTTTCGCAACTCGCCCGCCAGATTTTCGGCGGCGGGCTGCTGTACTACGAGATCCAGGTCGTGACGATGCTGATCCTGGTGCTGGCCGCCAACACGTCCTTCGCGGACTTTCCACGGCTGTCCTACTTCCTCGCCCGGGACGGGTTCATCCCCCGCCAGTTCGGCACGCGTGGCGATCGGCTGGTCTTCTCCAATGGCATCCTGATCCTCGCGGGAACGGCGGCGCTGCTGATCTTCATCTTCGGAGGTGAAACCCACGCCCTGATCCCGCTCTATGCCGTCGGCGTCTTCGTCTCGTTCACGCTCTCCCAGGCCAGCATGGTGCGCCGCTGGCTCGGGCGCCGCGAGGAGGGCTGGTGGTGGCGCTGGTGGCTGAACGCGGCCGGCGCGACGACCACCGGCCTTGTGATGCTGGTGATCGCGGCCACCAAATTTACCCATGGCGCGTGGATCGTGGTGCTGCTGATCCCGCTGCTCGTGATAGCCTTCCTCACGGTCCACCGTCACTACCAGGAGGTGGCCGGCCAGCTCTCGCTGGAGGGCTACACGGGGCCGCCCCCGATGCAGCACACGGTGCTCGTCCTGGTGGGCGACCTCCACAAGGGGGTCATCCATGCCCTGCAGTACGCCCAGTCGCTGTCACCGACCGTCAAGGCGGTGTACGTCGAGCTGGATCCCGACCGGACGCGCAGGCTCGAGGAGAAATGGGGCAAGTGGGGGTTCGGGGTCCCGCTGGTGGTGCTGAGCTCGCCCTACCGCTCCCTGCTGACGCCGTTTCTCGACTATCTCAACCACCTGCTGGCCCTCGGCGAGAACCACTGGGTGACCATTGTCATTCCGGAATTCGTCCCCCGCCGCTGGTGGCAGCATCTGCTGCACAATCAGACGGCGCTCCTGATCAAAGGCGCGCTGCTGTTCCGGAAGAACGTCGTCGTCACCGACGTTCCATACCATCTCGCGCGCTAGTGCGGTGAGTCGCGAGTTCGTCCACCTGACGCGGTGGGGGCGGGGCCGCTCTCCCCGGAACCGTGGCTTCTGCGGATCGCTGTGGCCGGAGACCGCGCTCTCGTGGCCCGTGAGGAGTCGAGGCTCACGGTCGTAACGCAGCGTGTTCCGGGAGAGCGGCCCCGGTCCCACCGGCGAATCATTGGGCGGTCATTCGCCGGTGAATCGCGGCGCGCGCTTTTCGGCCAGAGCGCGGACGCCCTCGCCGAAGTCCCGCGTGCCGAAGCACATGATCTGCTGCTCGAGAGTGGCCTCCAGCTCGGCCCAGAAATTGGACTCGAGCCCGCGGTTGAGGGCCACCTTGGCGGCGGCCAGGGCGCGGGCAGGACCGCTGGCCAGCCGCAGCGCCAGATCTCCGGCGGCCCCCGCGAGCGCTGCCGGGGCGACGACCGAGTTGACGAGGCCGATCCGCAGTGCCTCCACGGCGTCAATGATGTCGCCCGTCATCACCAGCTCGGTGGCCTTCGCGAGCCCCACGATGCGGGGCAGGAGGAACATGCCGCCCAGCGCGGGAACGCAGCCGAGGTTGATCCAGACCTCACCGAAGCGCGCCTTCTCCGATGCGATCCGCACGTCGCAGGCCACCGCGATCTCGCAGCCGGCGCCGACGGCGGCGCCGTTGACCGCGGCGATCACCGGCTTGTCCATGGCGCGTATCGCGCGTGGGACGCGCTGGAAGGTGCCGTAGACGATTTCCTTGATCCGCGCGGGGGCCATGCCAGGCAGACCTTGGAGGAAGGCGATGTCTCCGCCCGCCGAGAACGCGGCCCCCGCCCCCGTTATGATCACGGCCCGCGTGGCAGGGTCTTTCGCGGCCTCCTCCAGCCGGTCAGCAAGGGCCGCCATGGCCTCCACGGTCAGGGCGTTCAATGCCGCGGGCCTGTTGAGCGTGAGAGTGCAGACGCCGCCGTCATGGCTGGCCAGGATGAGGTCGCTCATAGGGGATTCTCCCGAGTCGTCATCGAATGGTCCCACCATACCGGGCGGCAAAAGCCAAGGCAAGGCGGCCCCGCCGAGGTGCTTGCCCAGCGCCGGAATCTGAGTATGCTGTGCGCGGAGACACGCTGTGACGAGCACTGCCGCTCCCCTGATCGAGGCACCCGGCATCGCGGTCCGTCAGGCTACCGCGGCAGATCACCCCGCTCTCATGGCGCTGGAAGACTCCGCCCCCCAGGCCGGCGCGGCGTTGCTCCAGGCGCGCCGTAATTTCTTCGCCCGCACCGATGCCTATCTGCGGTCCCGCGTGCTGGTGGCCGAGCACGAGGGACGGGTGATCGGGGTGCTCTGCGTGTCCCTGACCACGGTGAGGGTCGCGGGGGAGCCGTGCAGCGCCGGCTACATCTGCAATGTGCGGGTGGAGCCCGGGCTGCAGGCCCGCGGCCTCGGGCCGGTCTTGATGCGGGCGGCCACCCGATGGCTCGAGGAGGAGGGCGCCAGCTACGTCACGGGCCTGATCAAGACATCCAATGCCCCGTCGATGAAAATGGTTACCGCGCTCGGCTGGAAGACCCTCGCACGCTTCGACTACCTGGTGCTCGATCTGAGGCGTTTCGAGGCCGACGCGGAGGCGCGGGTGAGGAAGGTCAATATCCTGGGCGACTCAGCCCACGCGGCGTGGCGCTTCGGCGGCGTCTTCCTCCACCACTTCGTCCCGCTCGGCCTGGACAAGGAGCTGTTCCTGCCGTGTCCGGCCGGCGCGTACGCGGGCAGCCTCACCGCCTTCTGCCCGGGCGGCACCGCCTGGCTGTCGGTGTGGGACGACCGTGCCCAGCGCGGGCTCGATCCGGATCAGGTGCTGATGGCGAAAGGCTATGACGTCACCCTCAAGGGCCCGGCCGGCATTCGCGCCTTCGGCGCCATCGCCGCCGCGCTCCGCGGGGCGGGGCTCAGCAATCTCCTGTTGCCCCTGCCTCACGACGTTCACGTCCGCGAAGCGCTGGGCCGCTTCGTGGAAGACGTGGTGGAGCTCAACTTCGTGGCACGGCCGCTCAACGGCGCCCGGCCGGTGCCACCGGGACCCATCTACTTCGACATCCGCCACTGAGGCGGCGCTACGCCGCCGGCGCCGCGTTCCACCTGCCCGGCCCGTCTGGTAAACTGAGTTCCCGCCATGGACGCCTGCTTCGTCGCCCCCGCGCCGTTGGACGTGTCCGGGACGCTGGCGCGATTCCGCCTCTGGGGAGAGGATCCGGCCAACCACCTCGCCGACGGCGTCTTTCGCCGCGCGATCAAGGCGGGTGGCGAGTGGCGCGGCTACGAGCTGCGCTGGGCGGGCGATCCGGACGACACACGGCTCACGGTGTCGGTGCCGGGGGCGCGCAGTGCGCGGGTGGTGGACGCGGCCGTGTCCGAGGTGCGGCGCATCTGCGGGCTCGACCTCGACCTGCCGGACTTCTATCGCGCCGCCAAGGCGGATCCCGTCCTCTCGATCCTGACGCCGCGGCTATACGGGCTCCGGCCGACGCTCGCGGCGGGCCCTTTCGAGATGCTGGTGGGCTTGGTCTGCGCCCAGCAAGTGAACCTGACCTTCGCCTTCACCGTCCGGGCGCGGCTCATCCGTCGCTTCGGCACGCCGGTGTCGCTCAATGGGCAGACGCTGCACGCCTTCCCCGAGCCCGCCGCGCTGGCCCGCGCTCGGGTACGCGACCTGCGGCGAATGCAGTTCACACGAAGGAAGGCTGAGTACATCGTGGGGCTGGCTCGGTTGGTGGCATCCGGGAAGCTCGACCTGGACGCGCTGGCCGGACGCCCCAACGAGGACGTGATCGAGACGCTGACCGCGGTGCGGGGCTTCGGGCGATGGACGGCCGAGTGGTTCCTGGCCCGCTATCTGGGGCGCGGAGACGTTTGCCCCGCGGGCGATCTCGGCGTGAGGCGGGCCTTCGAGCATTTCTACAGCCGCGGGCGCGCGCTCAGCGAGCGCGGCATCCGGCGGCGGGCCTCGGCCTGGGGCGAGCACCAGAACCTGGCCGTGCATTACCTGCTCGCCGGGCAGCGGCTCGAGAAGATGGCAGTTCGAGCTGAGGGGCGGCCGACGTCCCGGAAGGGACGGAGCGTCCCGAGGCGAGTGCTGAGTCAAGAGGGAGGCGGATCGTGACGCCGATCAAGTTGAGCCTACCTATCCTGGGCCAGCCGAATCCTAACGAGCCCAAAGAGGTCCATCTGGTTGGGCGCTACGCGCTCGGCGTGACCTGGGCGGACAACCACGGGAGCATCTACCCTTTCGACCGGCTGCGGCTCGACGATCCGGCCCTCGAGCACCCGGAGGAGGTTACGTTGACTCGGGAAATGAGCTGGCCGCGAGACATCGCCAAGCTGCCCGACGGCCTGCGCGTGACGTGGATGGACGGGCATCAGAGCCTCTACCCGTATCCCGAGCTGCGCGCGCGGTGCCGCTGCGCGGGCTGCACCGGTGGCCACTGAGCCATGACGCAGGCTGCGCCCTACGAGCCGCGCAAATCCCTCGTGCTGGTCGGCGTCATGGGATCGGTGTTCCTGGCGGCCATGGAGTCCACCGTCGTCGCCACGGCCATGCCCACCGTGATCGCCAGCCTCGGCGGGATCGAAATCTACTCCTGGGTCTTCTCGGCGTTTCTCCTCGCTTCCACGATCACGATGCCCATTTGGGGCCGGCTGGCGGATCAACACGGTAGGCGCCGGACCTATGTGGCGGGCCTCGCGCTATTCCTCGTGGGCTCGGCGCTGTCCGGCCTGTCGCAGAGCATGGTCCAGTTGATCGCGTTCCGGGCTATTCAGGGTCTGGGTGCGGGCTCGCTGATCACCATCGGTATGACCATCATCGGCGACCTGTACGGCATGGAGCGTCGGGCCAAAATGCAGGGCTACTTCTCCGGCGTGTGGGGCGTCGCGTCGCTCGTGGGACCGCTGCTGGGCGGCATCCTGGCCGATTCGGTGTCGTGGCGCTGGGTGTTCTACATCAACCTGCCCTTCGGCGTGCTGGCCGGAGCGGCCATCGCGCTGGGACTCACCGGCGAGGAGACCGCCCATCGGCGGGCGGCCTATGACTATGCCGGCACGCTGGTCTTCGCCGCCGCCATCTCGGCGCTGCTGGTGGGGCTGGTCGAGGGCGGTCGCGAGGCCGCGTGGCTGCGGCCGGAAGCGCTGGGGCTGCTGGCCCTCTCCGCGGCCCTGCTCCTGGTCTTCGTCCGCATCGAGCGCCGCGCGGCTGAGCCGCTGATCCCTCTGGCCCTTTTCGCGAATCCGATGGTGCGCGCGGCCTCGGCCACCGGCCTGCTCTCGGGCATGGCCATGTTCGGCGCGATCACCTACGTCCCGCTTTTCCTCCAGGCGGTGACCGGCAGCACGGCCACTCAGGCTGGCTTCGTGCTCACGCCGTTCATCATCGGCTGGGTGACCTTCTCGATCCTAGGAGCGCGCCTAGTGCTCCACGTCGGCTACCGCAGCGTGGTGATCACCGGCATGACGCTCCTCGCGCTGGCGTTTCTGCTCCTGAGCGGCTGGAACGAGTCCCTCAGCCGATTGGCAGCGAGCCGGGACATAGTCGTCGCCGGCGTCGGCATGGGGCTGGTCTTCGTGCCGATGCTCATCGCCGTCCAGAACGCGGTGCCGCGCGCGGTGCTGGGCTCGGCGACGTCGATGACCGCCTTCTTCCGCACGATCGGCGGCGCCGTGGGCGTGGCGGTGATGGGATCGGTCATGGCCCATCGCCTCCAGTTCGAGCTGAGCGCCATGCTGGTGTCCGCTCCGGCTGGCCTGCGCGAGCAGTTGCGGGAGCTGGCGGCCCATCCAGACCTGATCGTAAGTCCGGTGAGCCGCGCGGCCCTGAACGCCGACGTGCTGGCGCATATG
>Ga0207684_10006829_pt1 | contig 10341 bp, 9 predicted proteins | sample KBSK5501metaG_FD_184342 | JGI IMG/M metagenome (GOLD analysis project Ga0207684, IMG submission 184342) | Corn, switchgrass and miscanthus rhizosphere microbial communities from Kellogg Biological Station, Michigan, USA - KBS K5-50-1 metaG... | ecosystem: Host-associated > Plants > Roots >... | reverse complement strand
TCGGTACCCGGCAACACCATCTACGTGGCGGCCACCAATACAGACAACAACAGCCAGACCACCGTAGCCACTACTCAAGCCGCCTCCGATGGCAGCTTCAGCGTCTCGGTACCGATAATAGGTGGAACCACTGTCCTCAACACTGTGGCTGTGAGTTCAACGGGTGCTACTGCACATGATCAGCGGGCTATTTTCTTCGACATTACGCCTGGCACGCTCGTTTTTGATGCCACCGATCCATCTTTCGATGACAACGGCCCAGGTAACTATGCCTATCCGACTTCCCCTGACTTCAACGCGGGAGCTTTCGACATTCAGGATTTCCGTGTGATCATCAGTCCTGATGGCTCAACTGTCACTTTCAAGTTGCGGACACGCAACCTGTCACCGACTTTTGGCAGCCCGTTGGGTGCGCAACTGGTCGACGTGTATGTGCATAACCCGAGTGCTGCTGCTGCTGATACCTCGACGGCAGCCTCCTTCCCGCAGCGCAACTACACAATTGCATCAGGTTCGGCATGGAGCAGGCTCCTGGAGGTGCAAGGGTTCGGGCAGCGCTACATTGACGCGCATGGCACCACATTGGGCACAATCGCTATCAGCGCTAGTGCTATCTCGCGTTTCATCACCTTCAGTGTGCCAACGTCGAGTCTGGGCGGAATACCAGGATCGGGTTGGGGCTTTTCGGTTGTGCTGACGGGACAGGATGGCTTTAGTTCTGACCAGGCAAGAAGCTTCACGGCAACACCTGGGGCGTTCTCGTTCGGTGTATGCGCTACTGCGAGTAATGATCCGCACTGCACATTTGACCCGACCAAAGTGCCGAAGGCGATGGATGTGCTAACTCCTGGCGGAGTTAGTCAGTCTAATGAACTGGATTACACTTTACATAACCCTGTAACGATACAAGATGTGGTTATTCCGTAGAGAGTGGTGAATAACATGGATGTTTGGTGTGAGATGGCTTTTACTATCTCACACCTGGCGTTCACGTAAACAATTGTGAGCCAGTGTGACCTTCTGAATGGGATCAGGTACAGGTGTCTGAAAAAGTTGTAGGTGTGAGAGCGTAAGGAAGGTGTAGGGGCCGATAAATCGGCGGTGAGCACGATAAATCGGCTCCTACGGCCTTCCTTACGCTCTCACGGTAAGAATTGGTTGGTGTATAAGGCGTCGAGGTTCATGCTGTGCACTGGTTTGTTGGAAGCGTCGAGGACTCCTCCTGAATCCATGATGAATTGGGGGTAGGCATGCCAGGCGGCTGCATCTTGCAAACCCCATTTATGGCCTGGGTCGGCGTAGCGGGGACTGAGATAGGCCTGGCTGGCGAGGACTAATCCTGGATCGGGAAAAGTACCAGCCGGTACTTCTGGTGAACTCAGGAGCAGCTGGGCTGCCTGTTGCGGGTGGGTACGTGCATATTCATAGCCACACGCGGTTGCAAGCATAAATTTGCGGAGCAGTTCTGGCTTCTGCTTGATTTCTGTGGGACTGGTGATGAGATTGGGTGTGTAGTAGTCTGGAATTCCGTAGCTTGTGATGGGGAAGATGTTCAGTTTTACGCCCTGGCGCTGCGCCTGGATGACTTCCCAACCTTCATAGACCCAGACGAAATCGATGCGATGGGACTCTAACGCCTGCATTGCATCGACACTCAGTGTGATATTGCGAAATTGACCTTTACCACCATCTTTTTGGATGACCAGACCTACTACGGCCGATTCGTAGGGCGAGCCAAAACCACCGTAGGTTTTGCCGTCCAGGTCGCGTGGGTGTGTGAGACCAGAGTCTGCGAGTGTGACAAGCGCTGAGGTGTTGTGCTGGATGATGGCGGCAATTGAGACTACTGGTTGTCCGACTGCGGCGTCTGCTACTATGCCTTCGGTGAAGCTCACTCCAACGTCTGCTTTGCCGGTGCTTACTAACACATCCGGCGTTACACTGGCGGAATAGGGCAACAGGTGCAGGTCGATGCCTTCAGCGCGATACCAGTTTTGTGCTAATGCGACGTAGATACCTGTGTGGTTAGTGTTGGGTGTCCAGTCTAAGGCAAGGTTCATACTGGTTAACTGTTGTGGAGTTGATTTGCCTAAAGTTGCGCATTGTGATTCTGGCGTTGCTATAGGATGCTGGGTGGTTTGCCCACTCGACCCAGCAGTACGTTGCTGCCAGAGAAATGCTCCGACGATGATAATGATCAGGAGTACCGGTATGCCGATACTTAACCAGAGACGTGTGCGAGATTTCATAAGATTCCTCCAATGTGTTTGCTTTGACTCGCCGCCTGCGGCGGCGAGAGAGAAATGGGAGAATCTGGGGACACCCCAGACCCCGGCAAAGGGCTACGCCCTCTGCACTCCTCTTTGTTGTCGTACTCGGCTATCTGTGTGCTGTCCTCATACGTGCCGGCAAAGGGCTGCGCCCTCTGCACTCCTCTTTGATCTGCTGTCTCCAGGGCGAGAAAAGGGAAGAGGAGTTTTTCGGGGACAACCCAGGTAAAGGGCTGCGCCCCTGCCCCCCTATTTACCAGCGTGCTATAGTGCCGTGATACCATGGTAAAGCTATTCGTTCGATCAATGAGACAAGGCCAAAGAGTAGTAGACTGAGTATGGTTGTGACCAGTATGGCGGCGAAGACATTGATGGTAGCAAACGAGTTTGCTGCTTTTTGCATGTAAATGCCAAGCCCTTTCTCTGCGCCTACGTACTCACCAAAGATGGCTCCGATGACGCTATAGGCTGCAGCAATGCGCAGGCCAGAGAAAAATGCGGGCATGGCTCCTGGTAGACGGACTAAGCGGAGAATCTGCCAGCGTGTAGCTCGCATGCTGTGTAACAGTTTGATCAATTCTGGTTCGGCTGAAGCCAGGCCATCGATGGTGGCTACGGCTATAGGGAAGAAACAATAGAGCGTGACGACAATCAGCTTTGGGCGAATGTCATAGCCAATCCAGATGAGCAGCAGTGGAGCAAGCGCAATAATTGGAATGGTCTGTGAAGTGATGAGCAAAGGGTAGACTGCTCGTCGCATCCAACTCGAGATATCAAGCGTGATTGCTAGCAGTAGGCCAAGTAATGCTGCTATCGCCAGACCCAGGACTGTCTCCAGCAACGTTTGTAGTGTATTGTCATAGATGATACCCCAGTTATTCATCAAGGCCTGGATGATGGCTATTGGTGATGGTAATACCTGTACGCTTACCTGGCCTGCACGTACATAGAGTTCCCAGAGCGCCAATAGAGCTAGCGTGAGCACAAGTGCCGGACCATAGCCGGCCAATCTGCGCAGTGTCATTTACTTTGCTCCTTCAAGAGAATTGACATTAATGCTTGTTCCAGTTGTACAGATTTCACTAATGCGAGATGTTCTGGTTGACGCGGTCGAGGCAGATCAACATCAACTACGCGCAAGACTTGCGCTGGTCGAGCGCTCAGCACGTAGATGCGATCAGATAAGAGGATTGCTTCTCGCACATCATGGGTAATGAAGAGGACGCTCGAGTGAAACTCGTGCCAGAGATCGAGCAGCCACATCTGGCATGAAAGGCGGGTGAGCGCGTCCAGTGCGCCAAATGGCTCGTCCAGGAGGAGAAAGGACCTGTTGAAGAGGACGGTGCGCAGGAGCGCTATACGCTGTTGCATGCCTCCTGAGAGAGTCGATGGATAATTTTGGGCAAATTCTGCCAGTCCAAAGTGCTTGAGCAGTTCGTGTGCTTCGTGCCTGGCTTTTTCTCGTGAGACATGTCGTATATCCAGGCCGAGCATGACATTTTCTTCTACGGTCCTCCATGGGAGTAGAAGCGGTTGCTGTGGCATGTAGCCAGTTTTACCAGCACGTATGATGCCTGAATCTCCGTCGATTGCAATCGTACCGGACGTTGGCTCTTCGACACCTGCAATGATGTTAAAAAGGGTGCTTTTACCACAGCCACTAGGCCCAATGACGGAGACAAACTCGCCTGTGGTTACGGTCAGGTCAATTGTTGCAAGTGTTTCCAGGCGCTGGCGTCCCGAACCAAATGTTTTCGTGACATTTTGCACAAGTAATTTTGGTGAATCCATACTCTTCTCTCTCATAAAGCATGTAAAAGGCCGCAACCCTATTGTGGAGGGTTGCGGCCTGAATCACTTGTGTATTTTCTGGCTCGCTGTGCCGCTTCCCTCCGCTGGTATTATCCAGATCAGGTTCCCGCAATATCGAGTACCTGTTTGAGTACAGCGAGGTCGGCGGCATACAGTATGGAGTCCGTCCCACGCTGGCATTATCCAGCAGGTAAAACCGGTCGGCGGTCACAGCCGCCCTCTCAGCCTTTCAGCTCCCGGCGAACAATATTGGAGATTAAGGTACTACATGTTTACTATGAAATATAACACACAAGCTGGCAATTATGCAAAACTATTGAGTATTTTGCTAAGTGATCGGGGAAGCATTAGAGGAGGCAACATAGCTATAGAAGAAGTAGGCCACCCTTCGGGTCGAGGGATGGCCTAGTATTGCCGGTTATGCGCCGCGCGTAATTTAGCCCAGGTCGTAGCCCGCTCAATGAAGCTATCAAACGATATGCCGCCAGCCTTGAGCGTTTGAAGCAAGAAGTAGAATTCGTAAAGGCTGCCTTGCATGTCCCCCTCAGCCGGTTCTTCAAGAACCCGTATTACCGGTACATGCTCGTCCATTGCTTATCCCTCCAGTAAGGCTATCGGCTGGTCGTTCAGAAGTGTATACCAGCGCCGCAGACACAGATTTTACGCCGTGTGACCATCACGCCAACGTGCCAACTGCTCCTGATACAGCAGCAGGAAATCTAACAACTGTGTCGCGGCGGCGGCATCTAACTTAATTTCTTGCCCCACCCGCGCACCTGGTATCGCCTCTTGCACAATCCACGTCACACCCTCCTCGTACAACTCCAAACGCTGATTGTGACTCAGCTCCATTCGATCAACTAACGCAGCCATTGGTAACCCCTCGCTTTCTCCTACGCTCGTATCCTCAACCTGATAATATCCGCCCATATCGTCCAAATGGTATACCGTCAGCAGCTCGACGAGCGCCGCAAAGCCGCCGGTATCGAGCGCCGTCAATACCCTCCCCTCAAGCCCGGGCACGCGGGCAATTTTGCGGTAGAACCAGCCAGCGAACCTTACCACTTCAACGCCGCCAACTTCTAACGCCGCTAATACCTCGTCAGTTTTTTCAGTCTCACCAACCAGCAGTCGCCCCCGCAAGCCCTTGGTAAACCGGATAACCGACTTGCCGAACGTCTCCCGCTCATACTCATGCCACAGATCAAGCAATGCCGTATCACCGGTCTCAAAGAACTCACCGGCGATATCGAAGGGCATGAGTGAACCGGCTCGACCTTGTTTTAAATCCCAGCGCGTCAACTCATGCGCCGCGTGCAGCCGGATAGTTGCACCCTCTTGCAGTTTGGCAACGTATCGTGCCAAGGCGAGGCCATCTAACTGTACCTGCTCAACGCGTACCCCATGCTGACGCGTGAGCCCCGCAAACCCGTTCCGGGTGTAAAACCTACTCAAGTACTCAAAGTAGGCACTGGATAGCGCTGCAAAGTCTTCAAGTAACAGCTCACGCTCGTAATACTCGATATCGTGGGTGTGCGGATGCCAGCCATTGGCACCGTAGGTGATTTCTTTCGAGGCGATCCCCCCGACATAGCCAGCCGCCTGGCGCACCCCTTTTACGACCTTCTGATTGGCTACGTAGCGCCGACCCTCTGCCAATAGGCCAAGCGTCACCCCTAACTTGTCCTCGGCACTGTGCGGAATGGTGCGCGTCACGAACAGCGCTTCCATGCCTTGATTGAGCGCCGACACCACCGCCCGGCTGACTTCATCTGCCCGATGATACCTAATTTTCGTAGAGCAGACCGGACAAATCCAACCAGAGCGACCTTCTCGAAGATATTGGGCGGCGGAACCGACACGCCAGCCAGGATTTTAACATGCGGATCGGACAGCAGACGTTTGCAGGCAAGCAGTCGCGGGAGGCGGCAGCCGAGGCGTTGCTGAAAGCCCTGTTGGCCGAGGATGCGGCGGATATCCAAGTCTGCGGCACGTACAAAGGCTTTCAGATCGTCATGCGAGCAGGGGAAACATATAAGTTCTACCTGCGTGGCAGGAATACCTATGAGGTGTCTATCAACCCGGAGAACCCGCTGGGGAACCTGGCAGGGCTAGAGACTGAGCTGCGGCGGCTTGACCGCTATGCTGAGGCAACCCAAGCCGACTATGAACGCAAAGAAAAGGCCCAGGCAGACTATCGGGAGCAGCTTGGCCGCCCCTTTGAACAGGAAGCACGCTTGCGGGAACTCCTGGTTCGTCAAGCAGACATCAACCGCTCGCTTGATTTGGATAAGAGCGACACGCAGATGGTTGATGAGGCGAAGGTAGCATAGACAGGGTACAGAGAGTACCGCCGCTGACACGGACAGTTCTGTCAGTTGTCGCAGACGTGCCTGTGATGGAGGGGCTAGTCCGCTCTCACTACATCGACCCTGACCGGAAGTCCGGCATCGAGAACGCCGCCACACGCGTCAACCGATGGTGATGCAACAGACCAAAGCTTCCAACGACGCATCCACTGACCCGTACGAATGGGTAATGAGAATAGGTAGTTCTACACATGTGTTTTGGCTTTTCATTGGTTACACTTTGAGCAATGGGGACTTCCTCCTGGGAAGAACAGCTCAGACGAAGCAGTGAACACCGAACCGCTGCTATCTTGAGGGATCAGCGTGCGGGCAGAGCCAGCGATCACTTTCTGACGGGAAGTCCTTTCCCAGGAGACTGACAGGGGAGAAGTCACCCAGACGTGCGTATTGTGTTCTTCAAGACACTTCTCAGAAAGGAGATGCCGACAGTATGGCTATGTACCCGGACGGAACACTCTTAAAAGCGAGCGGTCCCGAAATTGATCGGATGGAAGGAGGCCAGCGCAGGTGGATACCCGATCCCCCGACCTTCAATTGTATGGGGTTGAACTGGGGTGCCGTCAAAACAATCTCGGACAGTGAGTGGAGTCAGATCCCGAAAGGAGCACCCTATCCATCACGAGCAGACGGGACCTTGTTGCAGGGCAGCGGTCCGCAAGTCTACGTCATGACGGCATGCCAGCGGCACTGGATTCCCGATCCCGATACCTTCAATGCCCTTGGGTACAATTGGAGTGCCATTCAGCGCGTCGCGGACGCTGACTTGACCGCCATTCCAGAGGGAGCACAGCTGCCATCGAAGGTGCAACAACCGACAATCCCCAATCTTGCACCACAGCTAGCACAACTGCAACAACAACAAGATCAGTTGTCTCAGCAAATAGCTGCTCTCATGCAGCAAATTCAGCAATCACAGCTCCAGGCACAGCAGCCAATGAGTGCAGATCAGGCCCAGCAACTGATGAGCCAGCAGCAGCAAGCCATGCAAACGCTTCAGCAACTGATGAGCCAGCAGCAGCAACAAACTGAGATGATATCCAATGTGATGTCGCAGATAAATCAGACACAGCAGGCTATCATCAGCAAAATGTAGTGAGTTGCTATGGGCATTGCTGACCCGGTCAGGAAGCACAGCGGTCGCCTGCTGCTTGGCGGTTGGCATCGCTGTGCCACTCTGTAGGGAACAGTAGTATCATGCTAACCCCTTAGCACATAGCCCGCCTGCTGAGCCGCATAGCAGCCCGCCGCCGCGCGTTGCTGCTAAGGAGCTTAGGAGGGGTTGACTGTGCTGAGGGGTTAGCATACAATGGTAGAGGTAACTAACTATCAGGGAAGGGGGCATATTATGGAACCGGAACACTACAACAACGCACTCACTGCCGAGACAGGCAGGCGTGGCGGCCTGAAACGGGCGGAGCGGCAAAGCGCTGAGGAGCGCAGCGCACTTGCTCGATATGCCGCTAAAGCACGCTGGCACCCGCGCGAAGCTCAGGCAATACGAGAACGTGCCCAGGAGATCACTTACCTCATTGAACAGGCATTAAAAGACGGCAGGCAACTACCCCTCGTCTGAGACCAGCCTATAACCCGCTCAAACTCCTCTTGCAACCCCTTTCTCAACAGGCTGATAAATTGTGCGAACTCAAAGCTCAACTCATCTAGCCCCTTGTCTGAGTTATTAAATAATACAGCTTTTGACGAACTCATATAGCCCTTGGCCTTCAGCTACACCCACTGCCCAGGTTTTCTTCAAACTTCTCTTTCTCATAAAATCGTTGGTATTTTGAATATCTCGGTAGAGCCGTTCCCGAGTATCTGTTTGATTAAAAATAAATCTCACCTTTATGGATGCAGCACGATAGAGAGGTCCCCATCCGCCAGCTATCATGTCTTCAATCGTGTCAACAAAGGCAAGCCAAAGTACTACTAAAAGGTCACGTTCAGCAAATACTCCCGTTTCGATTTTCTCCTTGACCTCATCGATTGCATATTGTGTAGCTAATATATGAAAGCTATGATTTTTCAGAATTCGTGGTCCATATTGGTGGAAATTGTCTCCTAAAGCACGATAGAGAATAAATCCCACAAACTCGGTAAAAAGAAGTGACATGCCACTCAAGGCTTGATTGAGCAGAAACTTCGTATCTTGGCTCAGTCGAGCATCAAGCTCTGCTCGACTTGTCATACTATTTTCTTCAATTCCCAGTCGCTCACGAGCCTCTTGTCGGTTTTGGGAAGCTGACAAAGCCATCTCTGTAGCGAACTTTTGCGTCAAGTAAGCAACTAGCATGAGATGAGCTTGAGGCGATTGATTGACTGCTTCCTCACGAGCGCGCTTGATATCAAAATCATAATCCACAGCGTGTCGCCGAGTTTGTTGTTTAAAGATTAAGGGGTAAAACCGTCCAAATATCTCTTTCTTTTCATTCACTGCTTCAGATGCAAATCCAATGAAGGCCAACCAAGCCTGCGCAAGACTTTCGTTGTCAACGCGTCGATCTCTCCGGCTATTGATAAATCGAAAGTCTTTCGGACGTTTGTTTAAATCGGGTCGCCATCGTCTGGGATCGCTGACGAAAGCATCCCAAGCACCCTCTTTGGCCTCGTAAAACCATTCCAACTCACTTGCAAATATTCGTGTGTAAATGAGCTGTTCGAGATTGTTAGAGACAAGATTGCGGGCTTTCATCGGATTTTGATTATTTGTGGCTTTCACCACCCGCGTGATATCTTCTACCGAACTCTTGACGAGAAGACGTACCAGAACCGTGCAGCTCTTCACAAAGTCGTCTTTTTCTCGTTCATCGAGTTGTTGATACGCTGTATGTAGGGCGACAACTGTTTGTAATCCATTGACTATTCCAGGATGATGCACAATAAATTCTGCCCGTTGTGAGGATGGCTTCGTAAAGGAATCACAAGTAATAGTCACACCATTGTTTAAGAAGCGAAACTCTTTGCGGGAACGTCGTAGTGAGACAGACTCACGAATAGCATGATTGACCCGAGAGTTTTTTATATTCGCACGCACATTTGGCTCAAACAGTTGATAACCCAGGGCGTCATAGGCATTGACCAGATCAATAGCCGAACAATAGAAGACTGCGTTAGCGTTGTCATTGATATAGCCTTCATTCCCAGGACGCAGGTTAATACGATCATATCTTCGCTTCTGATTATCAAACCAGTCTCGGTTCTCTTCACGCCACTTTTCATCGATGATTTGATCGACGGTATGAAGCACAGCGTGAAGTTGGACAGGGACTCCATCTACCACAATGGGTTGCGTGTTTGACGCTTGAAGAGCCTGAAATTCTGCAAAGGCTTGTGGTGTAAGTTTATCTCCCAGGATTATCAGATGCAAGGTTATGGGCAATTCAATTGAGCCATCTTCGTACTGACGAGTACGAATTGCTGAGTCTCTTTGTTGTAGTAGCTGCTTGAGCTTCTTACTCTGTACATTTATTGCTTTCTCATGTAATAAAAAGGTTTTAGCACGTTCAAGATCATGGACTCCCTGTCCATCAAATGACCCCAAATTTAAAAATGCCTCTTTGCGCAATTCATGAGTTTTGAACTGGAAAATATCAATAGCTGAATCCGTGACTTGCCATGCATCAATACCCCGATCACTTCCATCAATAAAGGTAACATCATCTAAATCGTATCTGAGCCATTGAAGTAGAACCCGCGTTGCCGCTATATGAAACGTTTGACTTTCTCTGCTCATATATTCACGGATATCTTCAGTTAGCTTATCGATTATGGTGGTCCCAAAAGTCAAGACAGTTTTTGGTCGAAAATAAGACAAAACACAACTATTCGAGAATACTCGTCTTATCTGCTCGTATAGACCTGCGCTGGCGTTTGATAGTCCAGCGCTTGATGAA
>Ga0207684_10006826_pt1 | contig 10345 bp, 9 predicted proteins | sample KBSK5501metaG_FD_184342 | JGI IMG/M metagenome (GOLD analysis project Ga0207684, IMG submission 184342) | Corn, switchgrass and miscanthus rhizosphere microbial communities from Kellogg Biological Station, Michigan, USA - KBS K5-50-1 metaG... | ecosystem: Host-associated > Plants > Roots >... | reverse complement strand
CCTGGTACTCGCTGATCGCATTGTTGGCAATGAAGCTGGGCGCTCGCAGCTCGCCTGGCTTGAGGCCCAGAGCGGGCGAGGTGTAGATGTAACTTAACGGCGCACTCACCTTTGGCAGGAACGCTGCCTGCGCTTGTCTTACATCTTCAGCAGCGATGCGTTCGTTGAGCGCCGCGATTTGAAAAACCGAGGCCTGTGCGTTCGCGAGATTTAAGGCTTCGGTTAGGGTCAACGGATTCGCGTTCTGCGGACTCGATGGAGTGATTTGGCTAATCGGCAACTGCGGTGATGGCGTCGCACCAGCCGATGGTGTCGCAGAAGTGATTGGTGTTGGAGCCGGCACATTCGGCACCGCAAAAGGAGTCGCCTGCGGCGACGGAGCTGCCTGGGGCGATGGGGTTGGCTGAGGTGTTGCTGACGGGTTGCCCGGCGTGGGCTTTGCCTGAGACGGGGTCTGAACTGGAGGAGTCGTCGCCTTAGGCGTAGTCTGTCCCGCGCCAGACGGCGGGTTTTGCGCGTAAAGTGGCATCCCGAAACACACCAACAGTGCCAACGCCGAACGCAAACCGGCACGTGGTTTTATGTGTATCGTGATTAGACAGGCCCTGTTGATGAAGCGAATATACGCAGAACTACCTTAAAGGAGGGTTAAAAAGTTATTGAGAATTGGTCACGGGCGGCCTTTCTGATCCTTGGTTCGTATTCATTATCACGACGGCCTTATCTGCCTTTTCTCGCTTTAGGATTAGTTTTCTGGCTTCTCTTCGCAGAATTGGCACCGAAAAGCCAAAGCCCATTCCGCCCATGATGCAGGCCATGCCACCGGCCGCAAATGTCCTGCGAGCAGAAAAGTGTTGGGCCAACATTCCCACCAGAAGCGACCCAAAGGGCGCCAGCCCCGATAACATCATCGTCCAGATCGCCATCACCCGGCCGCGCAACTCATCGGGCACGATCCTTTGCACCAGGGTATTTGAAGCGTCCAACTCGGTGACCATCGTGAATCCAATCAGCAACATTACCACCAGAGATAAGGCGAATGAATGAGAGAAAGACAACAGCACAAGCGTGCCGCCGAAACCGATTGCGGCGAACGCGGCCCAGTCGCCAAGCGTGCGCACATTGCCAAAGGTGGCGAGCACCAGAGATCCAAGAACCGCGCCGACTCCGGAAGCTCCCATTAAGAGTCCAAACTCCGTCGGGCCGCCGTGCAGAATCTCTCGCGCATAGACCGGCATCAGAATTTCGTAACGTAGCCCCATAAAACTGATCAGGCCCAGAAGAACCAGGAGGCCGCCGACGGGCCCGGTGCGTCGAACGAAATTAAACGCTTCGGTAACGCCCGCGCGAAAGTGCCGCGCGGGCATTAGCGGCGCAGCTTCAGAAGTCATCATTAGCAAGCCAATAATCACCGCCCCAAAACTCGCCGCGTTCAGCAAAAAGCACCAACCCTCTCCAATACCCGCAATCAGCAGGCCGCCCACGCCGGGACCAATCATGCGCGCGCTATTAATCATTGATGAGTTAAGGGTCACTGCGCTCATCAAATCTTCTTTGCTCACCAGTTCTGCCACGAATGCCTGACGAACTGGAAAGTCGAACGCGTTGACGACGCCGAGCAGAGCAGCGACCGTAAAAACATGCCAGACATGTATGTGGCCGGAAAGGATAAGCACGGCCATGATCAAACTAAGAATCATCGGCGCTATCTGGGTGGCGAACAGAATGTGCTTGCGCGACTTGGAATCAGCGACTGCTCCGGTGATCGGCGTCAGGACAAAGAGCGAAATCTGTCCGGCGAATGCGACCAGGCCGAGCAGCGCCGCTGAACCTGTGAGCCGATAAACCAGCCACGCCTGTGCTACGGTCTGGACGTAATTGCCGATAAGTGAGATGAGCTGGCCGCTGAGGAAGAGTCTGAAGTTTCGATACTTGAGAGCATGGAAAGCCGAGGAAACCCTGCCTTCGATCGTTCTTTTTTCGTTGGCTGTCAAAGTGGACACAGTCTCAACAAGTTGTCACGCCGACTTCTTTATTCTTCTCGCGCGCCACCAGAGGAAGGTATAGACAGGCAGACCGTAGAGCACCAGGTAGAAGATGATAAAGAATCCGGGGTCAAGTCTGTCGTTAGGAGAAAACAATCTAGAGACATCGAAGGCGAGTATTGGTCCCAGAACCTGCATTACGAGAATGCCTATTGCGAGAGCGACAGACACTAATAGTCTATTCATGCTGTGCTCCATAATTTGCCCTTAGAACTTTAATCCAATCCCCGTACGCACCATTGTATGACCGGTGAAGTTTACATGTGGATCATAATAGAGTTTCCAGAACCAATGCGGACGATCATAGTAAACTCCCAAACTTACGGAGCGAATGTACCGACCCGAATCCTCATGTCCCGACTTGAAGATGCCATCGAAGGTAATTCCATTGTTCCGGTTCAGCTTATGGCGCCACAGCAGGTGCGTGTTCTGTTGGCTGGTGTGCAGACGCACGTCAAAGATCGTGAAAGCCTGAATACGATCGTAGTCGCTGAGCTTATGACCGACTCCAAGCTGAACTGAGTCGCCGGGATCCCAAAACAGATCGAAGAAAGGTTTCAGGTTTGTTCGGGAATATCCGACGAGGGCAATAGTCTTTCCCGAACCCAGCTCGAACGAGAGTGAGCCTGACACGGCTTTGGTCGTCGCGACTTCGATGGAGGGAACGAAATGAAACCAGGCTTTCCGGTAATCGTACTGGATGCCGGTGCGCAGGAGTCTATTGCTCTGCGGATCATAAAACCCTGCGATCCAGACAGTAAACGGTCCCAACTGATGGCGTAGGTTGAGATCAAAAGCCCGGTTCCCGCGCGTAAAGTAAGTGCTGAACGTTAGTTTGGATTTATATTCGTCGGCTTTATCGATCGGGTCGCGGTCTTCCTTTTTTGAAGCCGCTGATGACGACTGATTAGGCGTTGGGGATGGTTCAGGGGTAACTGGATTTTGCGCCAGACACGCGACGCTGAGCAAAAAGACAGTAACGGTGAGTTGTGTGATCCTGGTTAAGAGCATTCGCGCAGTTGTCATTCAGCTATCCAGATTCGTCGTTCGTCCGGCCTTACTGGCCCCACGTCAAAACCAACGCCACGGCCGCGACGAACATTACCATAGTAGTTGTCCATCCAAGAAAATTTGACCACCGGCCGTTTACTCTGTCTCCCATGATTTGCCTATTGTTGGCCACCAGCATGATTACCACCAGCAACGGCGGCGCCAGAAAACCGTTGATAACTGCCGCGAGGAAAAGGGCGCGAATGGGATTGATACCGATGAAGTTAATCAGCACGGCGACCAAAGTGGAAACGATAATTACGCCATAGAAAAGTTTGGCTCGCTGCCATTTTTGATCGAGCCCATGCCTGCCACCGAGAGCCCCGGTAACGGCGTACGCGCTGGATCCAGTCAGTATTGGTACGGCCAACAGACCGCTGCCAATCAGACCGAAAGCGAGCAGAATGGACGCGGCGTTGCCGGCCAGAGGCTCCAGCGCCTGGGCCGCTTCCGTGGCCGATTGAATGTTGTGCTGGCCCGAATTGAAAAGCGTCGCAGCCGTCGCCAGGATGATGAAGTACATAACCGCATTCGAAAGCAACATGCCGATGCCAACGTCCCAGGCAGCGTATTTCAGTTCGGCGTTTGTAGCGCCACGGCGCTGGACTCTGGTAGCACGACCAAAACTGATTTCTTCCTCGACTTCCTGATCCGCCTGCCAGAAGAAGAGATAGGGAGAGATCGTCGTGCCCATGATCGCAACCAACGTCGCCAGAAAAGTCGGGTCGAAGCTAAGAGTTGGAATAAAGGTCGCCTTCAACACCTGGACCGCATCAGGTTTTGCGAAGAATGCGGAACCAATATAAGCGAGCAATGCGAGCGTCAGCCACTTGAATGTCCTGGCAATGAGCCGATACGAGCCCCAGATTTGAAGGGCCAGAATGATTAGGGCGATCGGCAAAACTAAAGCGAGGATAGGTATTGGTATCAAGAGATTAATCGCGGCGGCGATCGCCCCGATGTCGGCCGCGGCATTGATCGTGTTAGCGATAACCAATCCGGAAACGGTGAGGTAGAGCAAGTTTCTGGCATAGTGCCGTCGCAACACCGACGCCAGGCCAATCCCACTTACCATTCCAATTCTCGCGCAGGTAAGCTGGACCGAAGCCATCAACGGCCATGTGAATAAGGCAGTCCATAGCGTAGTAAAGCCAAAAGAGGCTCCGGCTACAGCATAGGTTCCGATACCTGATGGATCATCGTCGGACGCGCCGGTGACCAATCCTGGCCCAAGCACTTTCAGAAAACGCTTGATCGGATTTCTTTCCAGTATCATGGCGGCCTCGAGAGAGGCAGTGCCGCCAGCCGGATCTGAGTGCGGAATAACGGGAGCGCTTTTGTTCGACGCCAACCCAGTTTGTTCATTATCAGACATTACTTGGGCTCCGAACTACTTCGGATTGGCGGAATGGTACTGGCAATCACGAGTAAAAAGAAATCCTGGTGGTGTCCTGGTTCGAGCTTTCTCCGTGTTCTCTGTGTCTCCGTGGTGAATTACTTTCCACAATTAGGCTCACCACGGAGACACGGAGAACACAGAGAACAGAAAGCTCTTCAACGCGGCTCGAGGATATAACCTTCGCCGCGGCGGGTGTGGATCAGTTTGACGGGGTATGACTCGTCGATCTTTTTCCGCAGGCGATTGACGAACACTTCGATCGTATTTGAGAAAGGATCGAACGATTCGTCCCAGACATGCTCAGCAATCTCAGCCCGCGTGACCAACTGACCAGCGCGGCGGGCCAGATACTCCAACAGCGCATATTCTTTCGCCGTCAAATCAATTTCGCGGGACGCGCGCGAGACGCGATGACTGGCTGAATCGACGACCAGGTCCTCCAATTGAAAAACGTCTGGATGCATCCGTGGCTCGCGTCGCAGCAACGCGCGCACGCGGGCCAGCAACTCGCCAAACGCGAAAGGCTTGGTCAGGTAATCGTCCGCGCCGGCGTCCAGGCCCGTAATTCTGTCTCCGACCGTGGCCCGCGCGGTCAACATCAAAACCGGCGTCGCATCGCCGCGCGCGCGCAACTCGCGACAGACTTCGAACCCGTCGGCGCCGGGAAGCAGCACGTCGAGCAGGATCAGGTCATAGTCGTTAATCGTAGTTTGATAAAGGGCGGCCGGGCCATCAACGGCGATATCGACGGCATAAGAGCTCTCGCGCAATCCTTTGGCGACCACCTGGGCCATGCGCGGTTCGTCTTCGACCAGCAGGATTCTCAATGCTTGCTTCTCCGACTATGCCTGCGATGCGTCAGTGTGGAAGTGAGTGTCAGTCTTATTAGCACCTCGCTTCAGCGAGGTGTTGATCTACCAGCCGAGGGGCCCTGCAACCGTTTCAACGGTTTTTCGCCGGAGCCGTTAAAACGGCTTTGAAGAAACTTTGGCTTACTTAGTCACCTCGCTGAAGCGAGGTGCTAATGAGATCTCAAGCTGATTCACTACGCTGGACAAACTTAAAAGCAAACCTATCTGATTCTCAGGTCAAACGGCATCATGTAAATCGCTTCGCCGTGCTTCGCGCGATCCATCAGTTGCATGTAACGCAGCGTCCGGCGCACATCTTCCGGCAGGGCCGTCACCAGCGCGGCCTGCTTTTTGACTTCGGCGCTGGTTTGGTCGCTGTCGTCATCGCCGCCGGAACTCATGAATTGCTCAAAAAAGCCGGGCGGTTGTGGCCTGATGACTCTCTGCACGCTCTTGTCCGCGGGAATATTCGCGAGCTGTTTGGCAATCTCGATCGCTTTGTCCAGGCCGCCGTATTCGTCAACCAGCCCGTTGTCTTTACCCTGTCGCCCGGTCCAGACGCGGCCCTGGCCGATCGAGTCTATGTACTCGGCGTTCTTCCCACGCCCTTTGGCTACCTTGGGCAGAAACTGATCGTAGTAAGTATTTTTGATCAGCTCTTCAAATTTTTTGCGCTCAGTGTCGCTGAACTTTTCCGACTCGCGAAACATGCCGGCGTTCGCGCCGCGCAGCACATATTCGTTGCTGACGCCGATCCAATCATAGAAACCCTTAATCACAGGTTTGCCGCCGACGACGCCAATCGAACCGGTAATCGTCGAAGGTTCAGCCACGATCTTGCTCGCGTTGCAGGCGATGTAATAACCGCCAGAGGCCGCCACGTCGCTCATCGAAACCACAACTGGCTTCTTTTCTTTCAGCGACTCAATCGCGCGCCAGATAATGTCGGAAGCCAGCCCCGACCCGCCCGGACTGTCTATCCGCAGCACTACGGCTTTGATTGTGGTGTCGTTCCGCACTTCGTTAAGCGTTCTCACCAGCGAGTCAGAACCAATGGTTTCTTCGCCGGAACCGCCGAAAGTGGACTTGCCTGAGACGATGTCGCCCGCAGCGTAAACCACCGCCACCCGCTCGCCCTTGTTCAGCCCTAACGATTCCTGGGAAATCTGGCGGTAATCGCCGGCACGGACCAGATGCAACTCGTCGTTGTCGGCATAGCCAAGTCGCTTCTTCAATTCTTTCTCTACTTCGTCATGATACGCGGCGCCATCGATCAAGCCGGCGTCTTTCGCTTGGGCGGCGGAGTAGGGCGCGTTATCGATCAGCTTCTTGACGTCGTCAGGCGTCTTATTGCGCGCTTTCGCGATGCCTTCGACATAGCGGCCATACAGATCGTCGAGCAGCGAGTTAATAAACTCGCGGTGTGCCGGCGTCATTTCCTTCTGGGTGAACGTGTCGCCAGCGCTTTTGTATTTTCCGATCTGATAAATGTCGGGATAGACGCCCAGCTTATCGAGCGAGCCGCGGAAGAACATCACATCGGCCGCCAGACCAATCGTGAAAAGTTCGCCCGGCGGTGGCACAAAGACCTTGTCGCAGGCCGTGGCAATGTAATAGTCCTTATTGAAGGCGGTTTCCATGTAGCCATAGACGGGCTTGCCCGACCTGCGAAAGTCTTCAATCGCGCCGCGAATCTCTTCCGCTTTGGCCCAACCTGCTTCGGATCCATCAATGTCCAAAATTACGGCGGTGATGCGCTTATCAACTTTCGCTTTGCGAAACTGGGCGAGCAAACTACTGAGAGACTGTGGCTGCCCCCCAAAGAGCCGGCGAAACGGATCATCGGGGACGTAATCAGGCAGCGGGCCTGAGACCCGCAGCGCCAGCACGCTGTTGTCCCGAATTGAGGGCCGGCTGCCGCGGACTATCGATACCAGGATTGCGATAGCCACTACGACTATGAGCGCGAGCGCGATAACGATGCCCGAGATTGTGAGTACGACTTTCCGAGTAGTTGACATTGCCATGGCTGTTTTTCCTGCTGCTTTCTGAGATTTTGGCCGATGTGACTACGGCTGAGGGGTCGAAAAGGTTTACGTGATGGCGATCTCTGGTGTCGCGTTTCACTATAGGCCCTATAGGTCGAATAGGTCCTAATTCTTTACGATCCAGCCGCCACCCACAACTTCATCGCCGCGATAGAAGACCGTCGCCTGGCCCGGAGAAATGGCGCGCTGCGGTTCGTCAAACTTCACCTGGGCGCGATTATCGGGTTTGGGCGTGATCGTTGCCGGCGCGGCCGTGTGACGATAGCGCACGCGCACTTCGGCGCGCACCGGGTCGCTCGGATTTTCGAAGGCGATCCAATTCACACCGGCAGCGGTGAATTCATCGCTCAACAATTCGTCCTGCTCGCCAACGATAATCCGGTTACGAGCCGAATCGATTCCGGTGACATATAGCGGTTGCGCGGCTGCGATCCCGATGCCGCGTCGCTGCCCGACCGTGTAATGATGTATGCCGGTGTGGGCGCCGATAATCTGGCCCAACGTGTTGACGATCTCTCCAGCTCCGGGCAGCCGATCCTGCTGCGCTTCAACTTCCAGATACCGGTCGATGAAGCCGGCATAGTCGCCATCGGGAACGAAACAAATCTCCTGCGACTCAGACTTCTCAGCTACAGCCAGCTCGTTCCGGCGCGCCGTATCGCGGGCCTCGGGCTTTGACATCTCGCCCAGGGGAAACATCGAACGCGACAGTTGGTCCTGTGTCAGCTCCCAGAGAAAATACGATTGATCCTTTTGCGGATCGCGGCCACGCAGGAGCTGGAAGCGTTTGGTTTCAGGATTGAATTCGACTCGGGCGTAGTGACCCGTGGCCACCTTCTCGCAACCTAGACTCGACGCCAAACGATCCAGCGAAGCAAACTTCAGACGGCTGTTACAGGCAACGCATGGAATCGGCGTTTCGCCTTGCAGATAACTGGCGACGAACGGCTGCACGACATCGCGCTCAAACTCGCGCTCGAGGTTCAAGACATAGAAAGGAAAGCCCAGTTCCTCCGCCACTCGCCGCGCGTCGTAAACATCATCGAGTGAACAGCAGCGCGAAGGGAGCGGCTCGCCGTTTTCATCCACGCTGATGCCCCGGTTCTGGTTCCACAACTGCATCGTAAAGCCGACCAGTTCGTGGCCCTGTTCCTTGAGGATGGCCGCGGCTGCTGACGAATCCACGCCGCCTGACATTGCTACTGCTATCTTCATATATCCCACGTTTCGAGTTATCTTCGGCAATGCTCTAGAATACCGTAGAATCATGTGTGAGTCAGGTGACCACGAGGGTCCCAGAGAGGGAGGTTTGCCGAATGATAAAGAAACTCTCAGCCATCGTTTGGCTGCTGCTCGTATGCCAAATAATCAGCGGCGCCGCGTCCTCTCAGGAAAAGCGGCTTCAATTCACGGTAGCAGAGAGCCCCTGGACACTCACCATTCCGTCGGACGACTTTCACCTGGCTCAAAAGCAAACGAGGTCCGATGGACTGGGTGCATACTTTCATCTTGTCGACGAAAAGCAAAACGTCAACCTTTCGATGTTTATCGAACCCGTCAAAGACTGCAAGGACAGCAAGTCATGCCGCGATATGCTTTGGCAGCTGGGAAACCCGGAATGGGTGAATCCGCAAAACATCGTGCAGTCCGAAATCGGCGACGTTAGCGTACTTGAATTCCTCATACCCTCCTATCAGGGTATGGCCATTCGACAACAAAATGTTTACGCCGAGTTCGTAGTGGACGGCTTCTGGGTTGACATGCATCTGTCCAAGGTGCTTTACAAGACTGAGGACCACAAGTTGTTCGAGCGGATAATCAAGTCAATAAAATTCGAGCCCAAGAAGAACTCCAAATCGTAAAGCCTTTGCCTGAAAGAGAAAATGCCAGAACGCGCCATCGAAGAATACCGAATCGTTGACGAGCCCTATTACCTGCCCGTCGATCACGAAGTCGATCTGTTTGAAGCCGCGCATGCCGCGCACTTGCCCGTAATTCTCAAAGGCCCGACCGGATGTGGCAAGACGCGCTTTGTCGAACACATGGCCTGGCGTCTGGAACGCCCGCTGATCACGGTCGCCTGCCACGAGGATCTTTCCTCAACCGATCTGGTGGGCCGCTTTCTGATCGAAGGTGAGGAGACTGTCTGGCACGACGGCCCGCTGACTTCGGCCGTGCGTCACGGTGCGATTTGCTATCTCGACGAAATTGTCGAAGCGCGCAAAGATACGGTCGTCATCATCCATCCGCTCACGGACCATCGCCGCCGCTTGCCGATTGAAAAGCGCGGCACGATCCTGGAAGCTCCCGCGGATTTCATGCTGGTCGTTTCCTACAACCCTGGCTATCAATCGATCCTGAAGGATTTGAAGCAATCGACACGGCAGCGTTTTGTGGCAATCGACTTTGATTATCCGCCGCCGGAACTCGAAGCCGAGATAGTCGCCCGCGAAGGAGGCATCGACGAGGCCGCCGCTCGCGATTTGGTTTTGATTGGGCAAAAAGTGCGCAACCTCCGCGGCCACGGATTGGAAGAAGGAGTCTCTACGCGCCTGCTGATCTACGCGGCCCAACTGATCGCGCATGGCATCCCGCCGATCCGGGCCGCCGAAGTCGCCATGTGCTCGCCGATCACCGACGACCGCGACTTGCAGAGAAGCATTCGCGAGATCGTGACGACGGTGATCTAGAAGGCTGCGGGGAAAAAGGAGCTCACCACAAAGACACCAAGGCACAAAAAGCTCGAAACACTTCTTCGTGTCTTTGTGACTTTGTGGTTGGTTGTGAGCTCTTCACCTGCTAGAACCTCTCACAGGGACATGACCATAGCCGCACTCAACTTGCTCTACTGCACCGCGAAATCACCCATGTATTCCTGAACATCTTTGGGGAGGTCGGTAGCCTTTCCTTTCGACGCAAACCATCGGACATCTTCTTCGGCCTGCATTCGGA
>Ga0207684_10006825_pt1 | contig 10349 bp, 10 predicted proteins | sample KBSK5501metaG_FD_184342 | JGI IMG/M metagenome (GOLD analysis project Ga0207684, IMG submission 184342) | Corn, switchgrass and miscanthus rhizosphere microbial communities from Kellogg Biological Station, Michigan, USA - KBS K5-50-1 metaG... | ecosystem: Host-associated > Plants > Roots >... | reverse complement strand
CCGAACAGAGTCAGCGCAGACAGCAATGCGAGCAGCCGGACCTTCATCCCACTTACCTCCGACCATCGGCGCTGGACGGCAGCGCACCGTGCGGGAGTCTAAGCACGATCCGAAGATTCCGCCACTATGAGTTCAGGCCGGCCGGTACGCGATCAGGTCGCCGCGCGAGTTGCCTACCAGCACCGTATCGCCGCTGATCGCGGGCCCGCTGAATACGGCCGAGTGCATGTCGGTCAGCCAGAGCACCGAGCCGTCGCGGCTGGACAGGCCCACCACGCCGCCGATGTTGGGATTGCCGAAGACATCACCGATCCCAAACATCAAAACGCCCTGGCCGACCGCGGGCGCGGAGTAAACCGGCAGCCCGCTGTCGTACATCCATCGGGTCTCGCCGTCGGCAGCGGCGAGCGCGAAGACGCCGACGGGCATGCCCGCCGAGGGGACGTAAAAGTTGGTGCCGTCGAATGCGGGTGAGGCGAGCAATCCGTGCACCGCGCTGCCGTTGACGAGGTCCCGCGACCACACGACCGCCCCGGACTCGGCATCGAGCACCTTGAACACGCCGGCGTTGGATCCGACCGCGATCACTTCACGGCCTCCCAGTCGAAGGACGATGGGCGTGGCGCCCACGTCCACATCCCGACCGGCGTCGGGGTGGAAGCTCGCGAACCACAGCGGCTTGCCGGTCGGGACCTCGAACGCAAGCACACCGTCGTCGGGATTGCCCACGCCGATGTATCCGCGGCCGGTCGCATCGATCGCGGGCGTCGACCAGATACCGTCTCCCGGCTCGCAGGTACGCACGCACAAGGACCAAACCCTATGGCCGGTGGCGAGGTCGAGGGCGATGATCCTGCCGGTCTCGAGGGGGCTGTCGCCGTACTGCGAGCCTACCCCGACAAGCACCAGCTGCCCGTAGACAGTCGGGGACGACCAGATCGCAGGCTGAACGCCAGGCGCCACCGAATCCCAGAGCAGCGTGCCATCCAGACCGATCGCGATGACGTGACCGCTGAGCGTGCTGACGATCACGTGCCCGGCCGCGATCGTGGGCGAGCTGGACATGGCGCCGAGCCTGCTCAGCTGCCAGAGGCTGGCTCCGGAATCGAGCCGGTATGCGGCGACGACCCCGCCCGCGCTGGCGGCGACGACCACGCCCCCCGCGACCGCCGGAGTTCCGTTGATCGCCCCGCTCATCTCCACCTGCCATGCGGTTTTGAGGCGCTTGACGGCGGCGGCGTTGAGAGTCGCTTCAGGTGGATGGCCGTCGCGGGCCAGGTCGCCTCGATACATCGGCCAATCGCCGCCGGAATCAGCGCGGGGTGACGGCGACGGCCCGATCACCGTCCCGCACGAGACCGATAGAACCAGGAGCACGCAAGCGCCTGCCAACCGACGGAGATCGTCGGGACGCAGGCTACTTGCCGCCGTAAACGGGGCCGGGGCGCGCAGCCTTCGGTTCCCCGGCGCCGACCCACCGGTGGAACAGCGCCAGCGGGCGCGGAGCCCACCAGTTGGCGCGGCCGAGGAGCCGCATCACAGCGGGCACGATGAGGATGCGGACGATCGTGGCGTCGATCGCGATCGCGACCGCTAGGCCGATGCCAATGGCCTTGATGATCACGATGTTGGCCATGCCGAAGGCCAGGAACACCGCGCACATGATCGCGGCGGCACCGGTGATGAGGCGGCCGCTCTTCTCCAGGCCCAGCGCCACGCCCGCCTGGTTGTCGCCCGTGCGCCTGTACTCCTCTTGAATCCGGCTGATCAACAGCACCTCGTAGTCCATCGACATGCCGAAGACGATGCTGAAGAGGATCACCGGGATGCTGGGGTCGATCGACTGGGGCGTGAAGCCGAGCAACCCGCTCAAGTGGCCCTCCTGGAAGATCCATACCATCGCGCCGAATGATGCCGAGATCGAGAACAGGTTGGTGATCACCGCCTTCAGCGGCAACACCACCGAGCCGGTGAGGAGAAACAGGACGGCATAGGTGATGACGATCACCGATGCGACCGCGACCGGGGTTCGCTGGAGGATGAAGTTGACGATGTCGAGGTCATAGGCCGTGCCGCCGGTGGCGAGTACCTGTCCATCCGGAACCTGGTCGGCCCTCGCCGCCTTCACGATGGCTCGCGCGTCGTCGCTCGTGTACTGCTTGTTGGTGACGACGTTGAGCACGACCAGGTGCGGCCCCGCACCGCTGGCGAGGGCCTGCTGCATCGCGGACGGCAGCTGCGACGCCGGCCCTGAGTACAGGCGCTGGTAATCCGCCCTGGTCAAGCTCGGGTCGAGGTCGACGATGCTCGAGACCCGGAGCACGTTGGGCAGCGCGGCCAGGCGCCTGCTGAGGTCGTAGACCGCACCGACGTGGTCGGCGGTCATCGGGCTTCCGCCCGGGTAGTAGGCGACCACAGCGATGTTGGTCTGGTCCTGGCCGGGGAAATCCCGCACCAGGGTGTCATACCCCTGACGGGCCTGGTTTCCGGGCGGCAGCTGGTCGACGTCGCCGTTGGCCAGCCGCAGCTGCAGGAAAGGCGTGCCCGCCAGCAGCAGAAGCGCAAGCGCTGGAATCAGCACGACCACCGGCCGCTTCATCACCCAAAGGGCCATCGAATGCCACGCGCCGGTGCCGGCCGGCTTGAGCCGGCCGAGGAATGGAAGCCGGAGCCTGTCGACCCACGGCCCGAGGACCGAGAGCACCGCCGGCAGGAATGTGAGTCCGTAAAGGACCGCGATCGAGACCACGATCGTGCCTGCCGCGCCCATCGACGCTAGGAACGTGCCCTGGAAGAAGAGCATGGCCGACAGCCCGATCGCGACGGTGATGCCCGAGAACGTGATCGCGCGGCCGGCAGTTGACATGGATTTGGCGATCGCGTCCTCTCGAGTGGCGCCGGCGGCGAGCTCGTCGCGGAATCGATTGACCACGAACAGCGAATAGTCGATCGCGACCGCAAGCCCGATGAGCGTGATGATGTTGATCGCATAGGTCGACACATCGGTGAAGCGGGCGAGGAACAGCGTGCCCCCCACGCCGCCGACGATCGCGAGCAGGCCGACTCCTAGCGGCAGCGAAGCGGCGATGAGCGAGGCGAAGATCAGGACGAGCATCAGAAGAGTGATCGGCAGGGCGAGGTATTCCGCCCTCTTCAGGTCGCTTTCGAGCGTCTTGTTGAAAGCCTGGCTGATCAGCACCCCGCCGGTCGCGAGCATCGTGAGATCTCCAGGATGGATCTCGGCCAGCACTGCCGGGATGTAGCCCTTGGCCGTGGAGCTGCTGTCCTTGAGGGCTACGATCACCAGCGCCTCGTGCTGGTCGCGTGAGATGTAGCTGGCCTGCGCCTCCGCGGGCACCGTGAAAGGTGTGGACACCGACGTCACCCGCGGGTCGTCTGCAAGGGGCGCCAGCGCGCTCTCGAGCGCCGCCTTGTAGGCGGGGTCGGTGACTGTGAGCGTGGGGCTGCGGAAGATCAGCGTCACCTGCGAGCCGGCGACCTTCTTCAGAGGGTGGACCTCGGCGGTGATCAGCTTCTGCGCACGCCCGGCGGCAAGGTCAGCGCCGAAACTGCCGCTGTCGGCGAGCGTGCCACCCGTGAAGGTAGCCACGATCGAAACCCCGAGCAACAGCGCCGATACGACGAGGACCGCCCATCGAAAGCGATACAAGAACCGACCCCAGCGAGCGAACACGGGCACTGAAGATACAGACCGAGGCAACACGTTCCGACGACAACACCCGCGCGCGGGTCAGGAGCGGGCGGCTAGTGCAGGCCCCATTGAATGCTCGCCAGAACCGGGGCCGCCTCGGCGATGAAGGCGTCCTTGTTGCTGGCCAGACTCAGCAGGACGACACCGTAATACACGCTGCCGTCGGCGTTGGCGCCGGCGAACAGCGGCGCCGCCGCCTGCACGCTCTGGCTGCCCGAGGTCAGCGTGAAGCACATCTGCCAGAAGATCCCTGCCGCTCCGTTGAGGGAGCCGTTCGTCACCTTGGTGTTGGGGCACGGGTGCGCGTCGGGGGATTTGGCCGCCAGGCTCTTGTCAAGCGAGTCCTTGTTCTGCTGCGCGGTCTGCGGCGGGTTCGATGTGCCGCTCGTGATCGCGACCGCGTTGCCGTTCGGATCGGTCAGGGCGATCGTCGTCGAATCTTTGCTGGCGATCACCCAGCCCGCGGGAACGGTGACGGTAAACGTCGCGTTGGACGCCTTGCCGCCGCTCGCTGGAGTCGCGGTGGGTGAGGCGATCGGGCTGGGGCTGCCGGCGGGCGACGGGCTCGGCAGCAGCTCGGACGAGCTCGACGAGCTCGAGTTCCGGTTGTTGAGAAACGCGTAGGCCGTCCCGGCGCCTGCCATGATGACCACCAGCCCGACCACGGCCGCGACTATGAGAACCCACGGCGTGCGGTGGACGGGCGGCTGCGGGTAGCCAGGGGCGGGCGCGTAGTACGGGCTCTGGTACTCGGGCGGAGGAGCACTCGGTGGAGGACCGACGACTGGCGGAGGCGGCGCCAGGCCTGGCGGCGGACCCATCGGCGGCGCCGCGGGCTGGGCGATGAAGGATGCCAGCGGTGTTCCGCAGGCCTGGCAGAACGCGTTGGTGTCAGGGTTCTGGGTGCCGCATCGCGGGCAGGCGAGCGCCATCTAAGTCTTCTTCGCCGCAGCGTGCTCGGTGCGAGGACGCCGCCCCCGCCTGACCGATGTTGGAGCCGCGCTCAGCGCCATGCCGCAATTGGGGCAGAAGCCGGAGGCGACGATGTGCATGTGGCAGTTGGGACACACGGTTTCGGCGAATCCCATGTGCGCGGCTTCCTCGAGTAATGAGAAGTGCAGCAGGTAGCGGATGTAGATGAGCAGCGCTCCAACCACCACCGCCTGCCAGACCAGGATGAACAGCGGATTGATCCCCACGTCCTTCATCAACACGGTGCCGGTGGAAAACGCGACGTGGGCGATCACGGCCATCGCCACAGCGCCGATCTCGCGACCGCCGAGCCGCCCCCGCCGGAAACGCCAGATCGTGGCGACGATCATCCCGGTCGCGCTGCCCTGCAGAAGCGGTTGAAAGATGGCGAGGGTCGCGAGGTCGTAGATCCAGTTGCCCGGCGTCACGTGCGGGGGCAGGTTCGCGAGGGTGTTCGAGAATCCGATCAACGTCTCGGCGACGCTGAATCCAAGGCCCGCGGCAACGCCGAACACGAGCCCGTCGACCGTCTCGGGAAAGTCGGCGCGATTGGGCAGGAAGAAGGCCGGGATGGGTTTGAGCGCCTCCTGGATCACGGGGATCAGCAGCCCGAGGATCAGCACTCCGCCGACGCTGATGCCCGCACCGCCGAACGGGCTGGGGAAGTACTGGAAGGGGTTGTAGATCAGGCGCTCGAAGAGCGTGACCACGATGCCGACCACGACGCCGCCGCCGATCGTGAAGCCAAGCACGATGGCCGGCTCGTCGCGGTAGACCTGGGCCTCGTAGAGGTAGATCAGATAAAGGACGGGAACGAGGAAGGCCGAGACCAGGATCGCGGCCGTGATCAGGCCGGCGACATACAGGAGCAGCACGCCGGCCAGACCGGCGATGAACGCCCACCGGAACTCGTGGATCTTGCTGTGGCCCAGGTGCGGGAAGAGCGTGGTGAATACGGACGGCTGTGCCACGTGCTCCCCCGGGTGGGCGGCGTAGCGGTGCTCACGCGACTTCGCCCTGCCTGATTCCTGAGTCGTCCCCTGGTGCGCACCGCAGCGGGTGCAGAAGACTCCGTCAGGGGAATCCTGGGCGCAGTGGTCGCATCGCACGGCCCGTAACGATAAGGGCCGCCGCCGCTTTTGAGGCTGTTGTTAGTTAAGCGTTAAGTAGCGCTTCCGGCTTCGGCGGGCTGGGCCGGAACCCAACCACGGATGAAGTGGCAGGAGTAGTGGCCCTGGTGCTTGTCGAAGTAGCGCTGGTGGTACTCCTCAGCCCGCCAAAAGGTGGTGGCCGGGACGATCTCGGTCACGATCGGCTTCTTGAAGTACTTCTGAGCCTCGGCCGCCGAACGCCGCGCCGCAGCCTCCTGCTCCGGGTTGTGGAAGAAGATCGCCGATCGGTACTGGTGCCCGTGGTCGGGTCCCTGGTAGTTCAGCGTCGTGGGGTCGTGCATGTTCCAGAACGCGTTGAGCAGCTCCTCATATGTGACCTTGCTCGGGTCGTAAGTCACCTCCACTGCCTCGGCGTGGCCGGTCCGGCCTGAGCAGACCTGCTCGTAAGTCGGGTTGTCGCGAGATCCGCCGGTGTACCCGGACACAGCGTCGATGACGCCCGGAATCTCGTTGAAGAGGTGCTCGACACCCCAGAAACAGCCGCCAGCGAAAGTTGCCTTTTCCATCACGTCCCAGAATACCCGGCTGTGATCGAGCCGAAACCGGAGGACCTGCGCCGGGAGTGGTGGCACCTGGCCACCGTCGACGTGACTCCGCTGCGGCGCCACCGCGACTTCCGCCTGTTGTTCATCGGCCGGCTGGTGTCGTTCTTCGGCAGCATGATCACGTCGGTCGCCGTCCCCTTCCAGGTGTATCGGCTGTCGCACAGCGTGCTGCTTGTGGGCGCGCTGGGACTGGTGGAGCTGGCCGCGCTGCTCGCATTCGCGTTTCTGGGCGGTGCGCTTGCCGACGCGCGCGACCGCCGCAACATGGTGCTCGGCAGCGAGGCGGCGCTCATGGCGTGCAGCCTGGCCCTGGCTCTCAACGCGCTTCTTCCCCACCCCTTCCTGTGGTTGATCTTTGTCGTCGCCGCGTTGTGGGGCGCGCTTGACGCCTTGCAGCGCCCGTCGCTCGACGCGATGCTGCCGCGGCTGGTCGAGCGCAAGGAGCTCGCGGCGGCCGCGGCCCTGGGCAACATCCGCGGCACCCTGGGGATGATCGCGGGCCCGGCGCTCGGCGGCGTGCTGATCGCGGTCGCCGGGCTGCCGATCACCTACGGCGTCGACGTCGCCACCTTCGTGATCGGCCTGGGCTGCCTGTACCTGATGCGCGCCGTGCCGCCGCCGGTCGATGCCGAGCGGCCCAGCCTGCGGCGAGTGGTGGAGGGCATCCGTTACGCGGCCGGCCGGCCGGAGCTCATCGGGACATACGTGGTCGACATCGTGGCGATGTTCTTCGGCATGCCGATGGCGCTTTTCCCCGCCATCGCGCAGGGCCTCGGCGGGCCGAAGGTGCTCGGCCTCCTCTACGCCGCGCCGGCGGTCGGCGCCTTCGTTTTCTCGCTGACCAGCGGCTGGACGGCGCGCGTCCACCGCCACGGGATGGGCGTGATCGCCGCGGCAACACTCTGGGGCATGGCGATCATCGGCTTCGGTCTCGTCCCCGGATTGCTGTCCGCGCTCGTATTCCTTGCCCTCGCCGGCGCGGCCGACGCGATGAGCGGCGTCTTCCGGCAGCTGATCTGGAACCTGACGATCCCCGACTCGCTCCGCGGCCGCCTCGCGTCGATCGAGCTGCTCAGCTACTCGGTCGGCCCGTCGCTGGGCAACTTCGAGGCGGGCGCGGTGGCTTCGCTGTTCAGCATCCGCGTCTCGATCGTGTCAGGCGGCGTGCTTTGCGTGGTCGGATGCGTCCTGTGTGCCGTCGCCCTCCCCGCTTTCAGGCGCTACGACGAACGCGTCTGGCGCGCCGCGCGGGCTTAGTCCCAGCCCGCTGGGAGCATCGTCGCGACGATGCCGCGGGCACTCACCTGAATGACCTGGTTCGTGCTCAGATCGACAACCGTCGGCGTGCCATCGGCCGTCTGATAGAAGCCCGTGACGAGATGGCTGTCGTCGAACCAGCCGACCCAGTCGCCGGCAGTGACGTCCACACTCACTACAGTCCTGCCGCCGTTCTGATACCACAGGACAAGCTGCCCGGCTCCACCCGGATCAGGACAGCAGGCGGCGATCACTCGGCCGTTGGGCGAGAGCGATCCAGAGGCGCTGAACGAGCCATAGTCCTGCGGTGAGTTCCAGAAGAGGGGCTGACCGTTCCAATCCACGGCTTCGCCCTGAACAATCGCGGTACCGATCCTGGTAGGCAGCCCGCTCGCGCCTCCACCGCTGATGATGGCTTCGCGCTGTGCGGTGACAGGGTTGATGACGTGGTAATTGATGCCGCCGTACGGGTTCGGGCCGTAGGGATACCGCGTTAGGTCCCGACCGGAATAGTTCGCTTTCGCGGTCGTGCTGTCGAACGGGGTCCCTGAGGGTCCGAGGTATGCGACGACGAGCTGTCCCGCATGCCATCCCGCCGGCCACACGTACTTGGTCGTCGAGGTGAAGATCACCGAGTGGTGCGCGCCACCGATGTCCTCCACATACAGCGTGAGCGCGACCGGATTGACCGAATAGTCGAGCAGCGCCACGGCGATTCGCGCGTCGTCTGGAGTCACTGCGAAGGCGGCATGCACAGTCGCGCTACCCGGCACCGACGTCACGAGGCCCGATGTGCCGTCCGCCTTCAGGTAGCGGATGTCGCGATCGCGGTCGAGGTAGTAGACGCGTGAGTTCGAAGCACTCACGTATGGAAGCTCGATGGCATCAGCGATCTCCGTCCTCTTCTGGCTATGTGCCCTGGCCACGACGCGCCCGTCGATAGCGACGAGCGCGATGTCGTAGGTGTTATCACCGGCAAATAGATCGACCATCACCGCAAGAGCCGACGATGGTGAAGCAGCCGGCGTCGGCTGCTGAATGACGCCCCCTCCGCCCGCCTGCGCAGACGGCGACGCGGCCGGTGTCCGCTGTGAGCTTTTCGCCTGCGGTTGGCCGCTGGACGGCGGCGTTTGGGCAACGGGCGACGCTGCGCACGCGACGACGAACACGAGCGCGAGCGCCGACAGCGCTTTCATGGCTAGTTGAACGGCTAAGTCAAGCCCGAGTTACGATCTGCGAGCGCCAAATGGCGCCGGATCGCCCGCAATCGGGCGTCAAGCTTGGGGAGACCATGGGCTCAGAGCAGGTGTTGGTGGTGCTGGGAATCGGGACGGCGATCCTGGCACTGTGGGCGGCGATCTTCGCCACGCGCGCCGACCTCGCCACCCGCAGCGCGAAGTCGGAAGCGCGCAAGCGATGGGATGACAGCATCCGCCCTCTCCCCCATTTGACCTTCACGTCGGCGCCGGCGGTTGGTCAGTCGATCGAGGTCGACGTCGAGAACCTCGGCGGCGCCCTTGCCGCGGGCGCGGTGATCCTTCAGCACGGCGACGCGCTGTTCGCGGGCGAGCTCACCCTGCCCGAGAAGGCGCCCGCGCGCCGCATGGTCCTTCCGCCGGTGCTGCAAGCCTGGCAGCGAAGCAACCAGCCGCGCTGCCTCCTCCTCGTCGGGCGCGACGTCAGCGGCCGCACGTGGGACTGCCTGGACGGCATGAAGATCATCAAGGACCCGCGCCGGTGGATTGCCGGTCAGCTGCGCGAGATGCGACTCCAGGGCATCGTCGATTTCCCGTCGCTCACTGGCGGTAAGTAGCTCCAGCTAAAAGGCGCCTTCAGTGGGCGGCGTCGAGCGTCGCATTCAGCCTCAGCTCGACGTTGCCGTGCATCGCCTTGGACACCGGGCAACCCTCCTCGGCCTCCTTGGCCAGCTTCTGGAACTCGTCATTGCTGATCCCATGTATATGTCCACGCACGGTGATCGTCGAGGTTGTGATGCCTGTGCCAGGGACGAACTCGATCTCCACCCTCGTGTCCAAACGCTCGGGCTTGTGGCCGGCCTTGGCGAGGCCGTTGGAGAAGGCCATGCTGAAGCAAGCGGCGTGCGCCGCGGCGATGAGCTCCTCCGGGCTCGTCTTCCCGTGCTGGCGCTCGGCCCTGCTCGCCCAGGTGATGGGCAGCTCCGCGAATGCGTCGCTCTCGGGTTTGACATGCCCGCCGCCGCTCACCAGGTCGCCTTCCCACGTCGCATCGGCCCGACTGATCGCAGCCATTTCCAACCTCCGCTGAGCCCGTAAATAAAGAGAGGGCCAGTGTAGCTCCGGTCCTGGTCAGGTCTTGCTTGCCCGCCTCAAGCTCAAACCGAGCGTCGAGATCACGATGAGAGGCACGATCCACCACGCGTTGATGCGGGCGGACACGAACAAGGCGGTCAGGACGAGGCCGGCGGCGACTGCGGCGGCCACGGTCCAATCGTCGCCGATGATGAAGTGGTACCAGAAACGGCCAAAGCCCACGATCCACGACCAGATGAGGCGCATCGTCAGGCTCCTGGGCTGAAACCGAGCACGCGCCGGCGCTCGATGCTGATGTATGTGCCGGCCGTGACGAGGTAAAGCGCCAGCAGGCCGAGGATGGCGCCATCTCCCGCGGGCCACTCGACGCCAAGGCCCTCGAGCGACCAGAAAGTGCCGA
>Ga0207684_10006823_pt1 | contig 10351 bp, 9 predicted proteins | sample KBSK5501metaG_FD_184342 | JGI IMG/M metagenome (GOLD analysis project Ga0207684, IMG submission 184342) | Corn, switchgrass and miscanthus rhizosphere microbial communities from Kellogg Biological Station, Michigan, USA - KBS K5-50-1 metaG... | ecosystem: Host-associated > Plants > Roots >... | reverse complement strand
GCGCGCCCGGGGCGCGCGGCGATGTCCGCGAGGGTCTCCCGGTCGAGAATCTCGAGCATCCCGTCGCGAACGTCGAGCATCACGTCGCGGAGGGAGCACGTCGCCTCGTCCGGACACGAGCAGCGGCCGTAGTAGCGAAGGCTGACGCAGGGCAGGGGAGCGAGGGCCCCGTCGAGGAGGCGGATCACCCGACCGACCGAGATCGTCGCCGGCTCGGCCGCCATCCCGTAGCCGCCGCGCGCGCCGAGCGTGGTCCGGACGATCCCGCCGTGCTTGAGGGTCGACATGATCTGCTCGAGGAACTTCGGCGGCAGGTTGTTCCGAGCGGCGAGCGTCGCGAGCGCGACCGGAGCCTCGTCGCCATGCCGAACGAGATCGACGAGGGCGCGGATCCCGTACTCGGATCGCCGGGAGAGACGCATCGCCGATCATTCTGGCAGCAACTCCTACCCGCGGGGTGGGGATTCCGCACGAGCCCGGGCCCTGGGCTGCCCGCCGCTCTGGGCCGCGTCCGTCCGCCAGCCTCTTGAACGCCCGGCGTTCCTACGGGCGGAGGAAGCCGTCGCCGTGCCGTCCGTTGGGGCGTTCCGTCGTCGTTTCGCTCGCTGGACGTTCAGGATGGCGGGGGACGGAGCCGAGAACACATGGCGCGCCGCTCGTTTGAACGCTGGGCGTTCGGACCGCGCGCGGGACGTCGGCCGGCCCGCCCGTCAGCCTGTTGCGCGTCCGGCGCGCGCTACGCCGGCCGGAGTGTCGCCGGGAAGGCCAAATCGAGCCTTCCTGCGCTCCGTTGCGCGCCCGGCGCGCCGAACGACGTCCGGAACGCCCTTCGTTCGCTGTCTTGCGCGTTCGGCGCGCAGTCGTCGGGCGACGCGCTGGACAACCCCACGAGGCGTTAGAACATCCGTGCGAAACAGCCCGCGACATGGTACATTCCGCGCGATGACCGACGATCTCTCGCGGATCCTCGCGCCGGACCTCATCGACGACACGGACAAGGTCGTCGAGGGCGCGCTCCGGCCACGGACGCTCGACGAATACATCGGCCAGCGCGAGGTCAAGGCGAACCTCTCGGTCCTCCTCAGCGCGGCGAAGGGCAGGGGAGAGGCCGCCGACCACGTCCTCCTCTACGGCCCGCCCGGCCTGGGCAAGACGACCCTCGCGACGATCATCGCCCGCGAGCTCGGGGTGAACGTCCGCTACACGAGCGGACCCGCGGTCGAGCGGGCCGGCGATCTCGCCGCGATCCTCACCGCGCTCGAGGAGCGCGACGTGCTGTTCATCGACGAGATCCACCGGTTGAACCGGGCTGTCGAGGAGATCCTCTATCCGGCGATGGAGGACTACGCGCTCGACGTGATGATCGGCAAGGGGCCGAGCGCGCGGAGCCTGCGCCTGAGCCTGAAGCCCTTCACGGTCGTCGGCGCCACGACCCGTGCCGGCCGGATCTCGAGCCCGCTCCGCGACCGGTTCGGTGCCACGTACCGGCTCGACTTCTACGAGGAAGATGACCTCGCGGCGATCGTCGATCGGTCCGCCCGGATCCTCGAGGTGCCGATCGACGACGCGGCCGCTCGGGCGATCGCCCGACGGGGCCGCGGCACGCCCCGGATCGTGAACCGCCTGCTCAAGCGGACCCGCGACCATGCCCAGGTCCACGGCGACGGCCGGGTCGACGAGGCCACGGCGAAGGCCGCGATGCGCCAGATGGAGATCGACGACGAGGGCCTGGATTCGACGGACCGGAAGCTGCTGGCCGCGATCATCCAGAAGTTCGCGTCGGGGCCGGTCGGCGTCCAGGCACTCGCGGCGGTCCTCTCGGAGGAGGTCGAGACGATCGAGGACGTCTACGAGCCGTTCCTCCTCCGCCTCGGGTTCCTGGATCGGACGCCGCAGGGCCGGATCGCGACCGAGTCGGCCCGAGCGCATCTCGCCAAGCAGGGCTACGAGATCCCGCCGCCGCGCCGGCCGGAGCCGGACATGGTCGGTCTGTGGGACGCACCGGTGGAGCCCGCCGGGGAGTGACCGGCGCCGCCCGTTTCGAGGTCCTCGTCCCGCCGCCCGCCGATCGCTCGACGCGCGGCCGCGTCGGCCGCCTCGCGTTGACCCACGGCGTCGTGGAGACGCCCCAGTTCATGCCGGTGGGGACGAACGCGACCGTCAAGGCGCTCCATCCGGCCGACCTCGTCGAGACCGGGGCGTCGATCATCCTCGCGAACACCTACCACCTCTATCTGCGCCCGGGCCACGAGCGGATCGAGGGCCTCGGCGGTCTGCACCGGTTCATGGCCTGGGACCGGCCGATCCTCACCGACAGCGGCGGCTTCCAGGTCGTTTCGCTGGGCGACCTGCGGGTCGTCGACGAGGACGGCGTCACCTTCCGCAGCCACCTCGACGGGTCGACCCATCGGTTCACGCCCGAGCTCGCCATCGAGGTCCAGCAGGCCCTCGGGGCCGACATCGCCGTCGCATTCGACCAGCCCGTGTTCCCGAGCTCGGAGCGAGCGGTCGTTGCCGACGCGACCGAGCGCACCCATCGCTGGGCCGAGCGGTCGCTCGCCGCGCACGGCCGGCCGGACCAGGCACTGTTCGGGATCGTCCAGGGCGGCCTCGAGCCGGACCTGCGGGCCGGGAGCGCCCGCTTCGTCGCGTCGCTGCCGTTCGACGGGATCTGCCTCGGCGGTCTGGCCGGGGACGAGACGCCGGCCCAGCGCGAGGCGACGATCGACATCGCGGTGGACGAGCTCGTCGACGACCCGCGGCCGCGCTACCTGATGGGTCTCGGGTCGCCCGGCGACCTGCTCGAGGCGGTTCACCGGGGAGTGGACCTGTTCGATTCCGTGCTCCCGGCCCGGGTCGCCCGGAACGGCCAGCTGTGGGTCCCGGGAGGCCGGCTGAACCTCCGGAACCGGCGATTCCTCGACGACCCGGAGCCCGTGCAGGCCGACTGTCCATGCCTCCTCTGCCGGACCTTCTCGCGGGCCTATCTGGCCCATCTGCTCCGGGCCAACGAGCTGCTCGCGTACCGGCTCGCGACTTGTCACAACCTGACCTTCACCCTAGACTTCATGGCCAGGATCCGCTCCGCTCTCAGGTCCGGAACCTTCCCCGCAGAAATGCCGGAACTGGCGTTGCGTGCCGGCCCAGCAAGCGGCAGTGCAGTCGCGGAGAAGTCCGCGTGAATGGTCAGTCGGTAGCCTGCGTCCCAACGCGGAGGAGCATGGATGGGCTCGCGAGATCGTCCCCACCGCGAAGCGAAGAAGAAGCCCAAGGACAAGTCGGGCCAGCCCAAGCTGACGTCGCTCTCGGAGCCGCCGCCGATCCAGGCGGAGCTGATCCGGAAGCCACGCAAGCCGAAGCCGGTCAGCGAGGAAGAGACCGACGAGGGTTGACGGCCCGAGGTCCCGCCCGGGAGCGTGACCTGTCGGTGCAGCCACCGATCGACAGGAGCGTGACGGACCCATGGCGTTGACCGGAGAACGGGCCGCGGACGAGCGGAACGGTGGAGATCGAGCCGGCGAACGGGCGGTCGATCGGGCGACGGCGGAGCGCGGCAAGGCCGTCGCGGCCGCGATCCTCGCGATCGAGAAGCAGTTCGGGACCGGCTCGATCATGAAGCTCGGCTCGGCCTCGATCCAGGCGATCGACGTCATCCCGACCGGTTCCATCGCCCTCGACCTCGCGCTCGGCGTTGGTGGCATCCCGCGCGGTCGGATCACCGAGATCTTCGGCCCGGAGTCGTCGGGCAAGACGACGATCTGCCAGCACGTCATCGCCGAGGCCCAGCGCCGCGGCGGCGTCGCCGCGTTCATCGACGTCGAGCACGCCCTCGACCCGGCCTACGCCCGGGCCTGCGGCGTGAACGTCGACGAGCTCCTCGTCAGCCAGCCGGACACCGGCGAGCAGGCGCTCGAGATCACCGAGACGCTGATCCGCTCGGGCGGCATCGACTGCGTCGTGCTCGACTCCGTCGCCGCGCTCGTCCCGCGGGCGGAGATCGAGGGCGAGATGGGTGACTCGTTCGTCGGAATCCAGGCCCGGCTCATGAGTCAGGCGCTGCGGAAGCTGACCGGCGCCGTGTCCCGCTCGAACACGGCCCTCGTGTTCACGAACCAGCTCCGCGAGAAGATCGGGGTGATGTTCGGGAACCCCGAGACGACGCCCGGCGGCCGGGCGCTGAAGTTCTACGCCAGCGTCCGCCTCGACATCCGTCGGATCGAGACGATCAAGACGGGCACCGAGTCGGTCGGCAACCGGGTCCGGGTCAAGGTCGTGAAGAACAAGGTCGCGCCGCCGTTCCGGGTCGCCGAGTTCGACGTGATGTATGGCGAGGGCGTCTCGAAGGAGGGCGGCCTGCTCGACGTCGGCGTGGCGATGAGCATCGTCAGCAAGACCGGCGCGTGGTTCACGTTCGAGGAGACGCGCCTGGGCCAGGGCCGCGAGGCCTCCAAGGACTTCCTGAAGGCGAACCCGGACGTGGCGGCCGAGATCGACGGTCGGATCCGCGGCAAGATCAACGAGATCGAGCTGCCGGTCGAGGGCATCGAAGAGGCCGAGTGACGGAGGGCGAGCGCGAGCCCTGGCGCAGGAGCCGATCTGGGCGAGGGTCCAGACCAAGCCGTGAGAGCCCGGCGGAGCGCCGGGAGCGCCGAGCGACCGTCGACGATCCGGCCGTCGTCCTCGAGGCCGCGGCCCGGTTCCTCGAAGTCCGAGCGCGGTCGGTGGCGGAGGTCCGGCGGCGGCTCGGCCAGGCCGGCTATCGGAGCGAGCTCGTCGAAGATGCGATCGTCCGCTTGACCGAGCTCGGGATGCTCGACGACGCGTCGTTCGCCCGGACCTGGATCGAGTCGCGCGACCGGGCACGACCGCGCGGCGAGATCGCGCTCCGCCGGGAGCTGGCGCTCAAGGGCGTCGATCGTGCCGTGGTCGACGAACTCCTCGACGAGCGGCGCGACGTCGGTGGACCGGCCTCGGCGGGCGGGGCGGACCTCGCCGCGGCGGAGCGCCTGCTCGCCCGGCATGAACGCATGCTTGCCCGCGAGACCGATCCGCGCAGCCGTCGCCGTCGGGCGTACGCCTTGCTCGCCCGGAACGGGTTCGATCCCGAGGTGAGCTCGGCCGCATCTGCTGCCGCGATCCGCGCCGCCGACCCCTCCGACCGGGACGAGGACGACGCGAACGCAGAGTAGCCGCGGCGCTGAGGCGCATGTGGCGGTGATCCACCGCACCACACCCATTGTGGCCGCAGGGCCCCGCACCCGCCCGCTCCGACAGCGCCGCGCCCGCCAGTCCCGGCTGCCTCAGGACGAAGGTCAGGGCGCAATCCGGCCGCCTGCCGCCAATACTCGCTCCCAGGGGCTTCAACCCCGGCCGACGTATGTCGGCCAGAACTCATCAGCTTCCCGGGGGCGAGGAGCGAAATCGGATGTTGCATCGACTACGGACCACCTGGATGGCAGGCGGGAGCGGCATGCTCCTCGTCCTGGCGCTCAGCGGCGCGGTCGCAGCGGCCTCGATCGTCGCGGCCGTCACGGCCCCGACGGTTCCGACGGCCCCGGTGGTGGCCGACACGAGCCAGACCTTCGTGGATACCAACGGGAATGGCATCGATGACCGTTGCGAAACGGGGGTCGTCGTCGCCGACCCGAGCGCCGCGGCTTCGGCCGAGGCGGCCGCCGACCTGAACGGCGACGGCACGATCTCGGTCTCCGAGGCAGCCCAGAGCGGCCGCGTCGGTGGCAAGAACTGCAATCACGGCGGCTACGTGAGCGGCGTGGCTCATGCGAGCGCGTGCGGCGAGGCCGCCTCCAGCGCGGACCCGTCCACGGTGCCTTCGGTGGATCCGTCGGCGTCATCCGATACCTCCGGCTCGGCTGCGCCATGCACGCCGGACGCCTCGGAGGCCCCGGACGCGTCCGAGGCGCCGGACACCGCGGATACGACCCCGCCCGTCTGCACGCCGGTCGTCGCTCCGTCGGCCGCTCCATCGGCCGCGCCGTCGGGCGCCCCGGTGGTCGACGAGTCGCCGAATACGCACGGCAAGACGGTCTCCGCCGTTGCCCAGTCCGATGCGATCGGTGGCAAGAACTGCAACCATGGCGGAGCGGTCAGTGCCGCCGCCAAGGATCACACCGCTCGGGATGCCCGCAAGGCGGCCCGGGATGCGCTGCGCGCGGCCCGGTTCCTCGAGAAGCACGGGAAGAATCACGCCGACTGAACCGAGCCGGAACCCGAACCCGAAGCGGCGCCGCGAACGCGGCGCCGCTTCGCGATTCCCGGCCCTTCACGCCTCGATCGGCCCTCGGTTGACCCGTTCCCACCACGGCTCTACGCTACGTTGCGGAACCGCAATCTTTCGGGCCCGACGAGCGGGCCGATGAACGCATACGCACAGGTGTTGCCACCGCCGCCGGCCGGACCGTCGATCGATCGGCTCCCCCGGGACGGGCCCACCACCTGACCACGAACCGACCCAGCGCGGTCGGCCGTACCCGCGGCCGACCGGAGGATGTGAAGATGGAACTACCGGTCGTAGCGGCGATTGCCGTTGCCACCGCAGTCGGCGGCGTTGTCGTCGGCATGTTGGCGCGTGGGATGTGGGCCTCCCAGTCGATGAAGGCGGCCCAGTCCGAGGCCCGCCGCATCGAGGCCGAGGCCCGCGCCCGCCAGAAGGAGCTGATCCTCGAGGCGAAGGACGAGAAGCTCCGGATGCAGCGCGAGGCCGAGGACGAGGCCCGAAGCCGCCGGAACGAGCTGTCGGCCCTGGAACGGCGCCTCCTCCAGCGCGACGAGCAGCTCGACCAGCGGACCGACATGCTCGAGCAGCGCGATCGCAAGCTCCTCGAGCGCGAGCGCGACCTGGACAAGACCCGCGAGGACCTCGCGAAGGCCCACCAGGAGCAGGTCGATGCGCTCGAACGGGTCAGCGGCGTGTCCGCCGACGACGCCAAGGCACTCCTCCTCGAGGCCGTCCGCGAGGAGGCCGAGCACGACGCCGTGAAGCTCGCCCGTTCAATCGAGCGACGCGCCCGCGACGAGGCCGACGAGAAGGCCCGCGACAGCGTCGTCACGGCGATCCAGCGGGTGGCGGCTGATCACACCGCGGAGCACACCGTCACCGTCGTCCATCTCCCGAACGACGAGATGAAGGGCCGGATCATCGGCCGCGAGGGGCGGAATATCCGGGCCCTCGAGCAGGCCACCGGGGTCGACCTGATCATCGACGACACCCCGGAGTCGGTTGTCCTCTCGGGCTTCGACCCGGTCCGCCGCGAGGTCGCCCGCGTCGCGTTGACGAAGCTGATCGGCGATGGCCGGATCCACCCCGGCCGGATCGAGGAGGTCGTCGCGAAGGCTCGCGCCGAGGTCGACCTGATCATCCGCCAGGCCGGCGAGACCGCGGCGTACGAGGCCGGTGTGCCGGGTCTGCCGCCCGAGCTGATCAAGCTCCTCGGCCGGCTGAAATACCGGACGTCGTACGGGCAGAACGTCCTGAACCATGTCGTGGAGACCAGCCGCCTGGCGGCGGTGATCGCCGCGGAGATCGGGGCCGACGTCCAGATCGCGAAGACCGGCGGCCTGCTCCACGACATCGGCAAGGCCGTCGACCACGAGATCGAGGGCCCGCACGCCGCGATCGGTGCCCAGATCGCCCAGCGCAACAACCTCTCGCCGAAGGTCGTGAACGGGATCGCCGCCCACCACCAGGAGGTCGAGTACACCTGCCTCGAGTCGCCGATCGTGCAGATCGCCGATGCGATCAGCGCCTCGAGGCCGGGCGCCCGGGGCGAGACGATGGACGCCTACGTCAAGCGCCTCGAGGACCTCCAGGCGATCGCCGACAGCTTCCAGGGCGTCGAGCGGTCCTTCGCCGTGCAGGCCGGCCGTGAGGTCCGGATCCTCGTCCGACCCGACGAGATCGACGACCTCACCGCAACGCGTCTCGCCCGCGACATCGTCCGCAAGATCGAGGAGCAGCTGACCTACCCGGGCCAGATCAAGGTCACGGTGATCCGGGAGACGCGCGCGGTCGAGTACGCCAAGTAGCTTCGTATGGCTGAACCGCGCCCTTCCGAATCGGTGCCCACAGGGATGACCGGACGTGGCCTCCGGAGGCGACGGATGGCGCGGGTGATGATCATGAGCGCGATCCTTCTCGCCGTGCCGATGGTCGCCGTCCTCCCGATGCCGCAACCGGGAATCGGCCCCATGGGCGTGGGGGACCCCGGGCCGCTTGGGGCGATCACCGTCGGCGCGGGGATCTTTGCCTATGTGGTCGGTCTGGCCTGGATGATCCGCATCTACCGAACGGATCCAGAGGCTCACCGGTCCTTCTGGCGCTCACGCCGCCACTGACGCGGCTCCTGCGACGGACAACGATTGAGCCGCGTCCTCAAGACGAGGACGCGGCCCAATGAGTGCACGTAGCCCGGTGGACGGTCGGAGCGTGACGGGCTCCATCACCAGACTGGGGATGATCGATGCTGTCCGGCGGTGTCCGCAACGGCGGAAGCGCATTGTGGGACGGTGGTGGTGCGCGGAGCAACTAGGGCAATGCACGTAGGACGATCGTCCCGGCGGACCCAGGACCCCGCCCCGGGTCGCACATCGTTGACGACACGCCCCGATCGACTGCGGCGGCCACGCGCGTCGGGTATCGTCCGCGAGTGTCTGACAGCGATCCTGCGAACCCGAGCACGACGCCGCCGATCGGGCGCACGCGTCCCGGCAACCCGACCAACGGCAACGCCCCGCGACCGCCGGGCGCCTGCCGAATCCTGATGATCGGCGACCTGATCGGGAAGCCCGGTCGCGTCGCCGTCGAGCAGCTGCTGCCGGCTCTGCGCGAGGAGCGGGGACTCGACTTCGTCACGGCCAACGGAGAGAACGTCGCCGGTGGGATGGGTCTCACCCCGTCGACCGCCGAATCCCTGTTCGCCGCCGGGGTCGACGTGATCACGTCGGGCAACCACATCTGGGACAAGCGCGAGATCTACCCGTTCCTCGATGCGAGCGATCGGCTGCTGCGGCCCCACAACTACGGGTCGAACGGCGTGCCCGGCCGCGGCTGGGGTGTCTACCAGGCGTTGGACGGGACCGACCTCGCGGTGATCAACCTCCAGGGCCGGACGTACATGCAGCCGATCGAGAACCCGTTCACCGACGCCGACACGCTCCTCGACGAGGCCTCCGAGCCCTTGCCGCCGGTCCGGGTCGTCGACTTCCACTGCGAGCTGACCTCGGAGAAGAACGCGCTCGGGCTGCACCTCGACGGCCGCGTCAGCGCCGTCGTCGGGACGCACACGCACGTCGTGACCGGCGACGAGCGGATCCTGCCCGGAGGCACGGCCTACCAGACGGATCTCGGGATGACCGGCCCGATCTGGAGCGTGATCGGCTTCGACCCGAAGACCGTCCTGCCCCGCTTCATCAACGCCCTCCCGACCCGCTTCGAGGTCGGCGACGGCCCGGTGATCTTCAACGCCGCCCAGATCGACATCGACCCGGCGACGGGGCGGGCCCTGGCGATCGAACGGATCGCCCGACTCGTCGAGGGCTAGGTGGCGACGGCCCGGCCGCGGGGCCGGCACGCCAGGCCGAATCCGCTGCCTCCGATCGGGGGAGGGGAGTCGGTCGTCGATCTCCACACCCACACGCTGCGCTCGGATGGGGTGCTCCAGCCGGTCGAGCTCGTCCGGGCTGCGGCCGAGGCGGGGATCCGGACCCTCGCGATCACCGACCACGACAACCTGGCGGCGTACCGCGAGATCGTGGCCGGCCGGATGGTCCCCGAAGGCATCGAGCTGGTCCCTGGGATCGAGATCAATGCCCTGTCGCGCGGGATCCCGCTCGCCGACGGAGAGCTCCATATCCTCGGCTTCGGGATGGATCCCCTCGACGAGGCGTTCGAGGCGGCGATCGCGACCCAGCGGGCGGCTCGCCGGGTCCGGTTCGAGCGAACCGTCGCGCGGCTGCGGGAGCTCGGCCTCGGGATCGACGACCAGATCGCCCACGTCGACCTGAGCCGTGACGACGCCCTCGGCCGGCCGACGATCGGTCGGGCGTTGATCGCCGCCGGCCACGCAAGCAGCGTCGAGGACGCATTCCAGCGGCTGATCGGCTGGGGCCGGCCGGCGTTCGTCCAGCGCGAGGGCATGGGTCCACGGGACGCGATCGAGGCGATCGTGCGCGCCGGCGGCGTGCCGGTGCTGGCCCACTTCTCGGAGGCTCCACGCCAGGTACCGCTCCTGCGCGAGCTCAAGGCCATCGGCCTCGCCGGCCTCGAGGTCTTCTACATCTCGTTCCGATCGGAGACGGTCACGATGGTTGGCACTGTGGCGAGTCACCTGGG
>Ga0207684_10006821_pt1 | contig 10352 bp, 13 predicted proteins | sample KBSK5501metaG_FD_184342 | JGI IMG/M metagenome (GOLD analysis project Ga0207684, IMG submission 184342) | Corn, switchgrass and miscanthus rhizosphere microbial communities from Kellogg Biological Station, Michigan, USA - KBS K5-50-1 metaG... | ecosystem: Host-associated > Plants > Roots >... | reverse complement strand
TCGCCATCGGTCGCGATGTTGACGAGCTGCGGCTGATCGCGCGATTCGGAAAATGCGCCCAGCAGGCGGTGCGCGAGGTCCTCGCCGCGCGCCAGAAGATTCTCGAAAGCCACCGCCCGCGAAATCGGTCCGTCGTAGAAAAAAATCGCGATCGAACGCCCGGAGGGCAATCTGCAAACGTAGCTTCGCGTCGGATCGATCGCCCCTCCGGCAGTCTTCTTCGCCTGTCGCGGCTCGAGAATCGTGAACGCGATCCCCTCCGCGGCCAGCGCTTCGAGTGACGCGGTATCGACCGCCGTCTCGGGAAGCCACATGCCTTCCGGAAGCCGTCCGAATCGCTTTTCGAAATCGCGGATGCCCCATCGGACCTGCGTCCGTTTGTCGCGCGCGTTCGCAAGCGGAAGGATCATGTGGTTGTATGCCTGTGCGATCGCCGACCCGTGACCGCCGAAACGCTCGCGGCTCATGCGATCGGCGTCGAGGATCGCGGCGTATGTCGAGGGCTCGCGCTGCTCCAGCCAGCTCGAGAGCGTCGGCCCGAAGTTGAAGCTGATCGACGCGTAGTTGTTGACGATCTTGATGATGCGGTCGTGCGCGTCGAGAATGCGCGACGAAGCATTCGGCTCGTAGCACTCGGCCGTGATCCGCTCGTTCCAGTCGTGATAGGGGTGGGCGGAGTCCTGAGTCTCGACTGCCTCCAGCCACGGATTCTCGCGCGGCGGTTGATAGAAGTGGCCGTGGATGCAGATGAAGCGGACGCGCATCGGGGCGATTATAGGTGCCGCGTGTCGAGGTGCTGCGTACCGCGGGCACGCAGCACTTCCCCGACACAGGCGCCGAGCCGCTGGATGTCGAGAGGCTTTCGGAAGATGCCGCGGACGACCTCCGGATATCGAAGCTGGATCGCATCGTTCGGCAGAGCAGCGTCGGTCGCGGCGGTGATGACGATGACGGCCGGCAGTTTCTCGACAGCCTTCACGGACGGATCGTTGGACAGCGCGCGCAGCGAATCGAGAAAATCGACGCCGCTCATTCCAGGCATCATGACGTCGAGCAGGATGAGATCGTAGGCGGCGCTCGAGATTTGATGGAGCGCTTCGATTCCGTCGCGGGCGGTGTCGACGTGCAGGCGTCGCTCCCGGAGAAAATCGCACAGGAGCCGCCGCTCCGCTTCATCGTCCTCTACGACCAGAACTGTAGCGTTGTTCATGGCGCGTGTACGAGAGCGGGTTAGCATAAAGTCCGCCACATGGTGACCATCGCAGCCGAGGCCTTGCGCGATTTCGAGCGCGCGACCTCCCTCGAATTCCTCGACACCAACGGTCTGGGAGGCTGGGCAAGCTCGAGCGTCTGCTTCGCGAATACGCGGCGCTATCACGGCATGCTGGTGACCGCCTCGCGAACCCGCGCCGAACGCACGGTCGTGGTCGCCAAACTCGACGAAACTGTCAACGGCATCGAGCTGGGAAGCAATCGTTATGTCGGTGCAATCCATCCGCGCGGTTTCGAATTTCTGCGGCGATTCGATCGCGGGATTTTTCCGGTGTGGGAGTACGGGATCGGCGATGCTCGGCTGCGCAAAACCGTCGGATGCCCGCGCGGTGAGAACACCACGATCATCCGCTACGAGGCGCTCGACTCCTCGCTGGAGCTGCGGCTGCGGCCTTTTCTGGCCGGCCGCGATTCGCATCATCTGATCCGCCGGCATGACGGGCCGCCGCCGGGTGTGAAGATCATGATCGCGGGCGCCGCTTTCGAGCCGGCGCCGGACTGGTACTACAACTTCGAATACGATCGCGAGCGCGAGCGCGGACTCGATTTCGTCGAGGACCTCTTCACGCCCGGATCGTATGTCGTGCGCCTCGCGCGCGGGGCGACGCTCGATGTGATTCTCACGACCGAGGAGAAACCGCGCGGGTCGCTCGACAAGGAGCGCTCGCGTCGGGAACGTTTCGCGCTGCGGGGCCCCATCACGCTGGCGGCCGATCAATTCATCGTCGACCGCGAGGACGACGACCGCGGCATCATCGCTGGTTATCACTGGTTCGCGGAGTGGGGCCGCGACACGATGATTTCGCTGCCCGGGCTCTGCCTGGCCACGCATCGATTCAGCGACGCGAAGAGAATTTTGCGGCGATGGTTGCGCGCATTCAACAACGGACTGATTCCCTGCCGCTTCGTGGAGCACGGGGAGCCGGAGTACAACTCGGTCGACGCCGCGCTGTGGCTCTTCGTCGCGGTCTGGAAGTTTCTCGAAGCGACGCGCGATCACACATTCGTACGCGAGGAGGCGCTCCCGCAACTGCTGGACGCGATCGCGTGGTTCGAGCGCGGCACGCGATACGAGGTGCGGGTCGACGACGGCCTGCTGCGCGCCGGCGAGCAGCTCACCTGGATGGACGCGAAGGTCGGCGGCATCAGCATCACGCCGCGCTCCGGAAAAGCTGTCGAGATCAACGCGCTGTGGTACAACGCGCTGCGCATCGCGGCCGCGCTCAGCGATGACGCGGACCTCTCACGCCGGGCCGACGCCGTCCGTGAAAAATTTCGAGAGCGGTTTTGGAACGCGGGCGCCGGCTGCTGTTTTGATGTCATCGATCCCGAAGACGGCTCGATCCGGCCGAATCAGATTCTTGCGGTTTCGCTTCCGTTTCCGCTGCTGCAGGGCGATCGTGCGGAGTCGGTGTTGCGCGTGTGCGAAGCGAAGCTCCTCACGCCGGTCGGTTTGCGGACGCTGTCGCCCGACGATCCGCGATATCGCGGGCGCATCGAAGGCAATCAATGGGAGCGCGACAGCGCCTACCATCAAGGCACGGTCTGGCCATGGCTCCTCGGCCCCTGGATCACGGCCGTCATCCGCGTGCGCGGCGAGGCCGGACGCGAACAGGCGCGCAAACTGATCGACAATATGGATGCGCATCTTCATGAGGCGGGGGTGGGAACCATTTCGGAAGTGTTCGACGGCGATGCGCCCCACACGCCGCGCGGCTGCATCGCGCAGGCGTGGAGCGTCGCCGAGTTGTTGCGAGTGATCGCGGAGGACGTGGATGGCCGAGCGAAAGACGGAGCGCGTCAACGTGTGGCTCACGCCTGAACAGGTGGCGTGGCTGAAGACGAAGAAGAACGTGTCGGAGACTGTGCGCGCGATGGTGACCGAGGCGATGAATCTCGAGCGGCTGGCGCAGAGCGTGAAAAATCGGGCGGCGAAGAAGAAGACGAAGTCGCGTTAGATCCGACGGATGTAGACTCCACTGCATCCGATGAAGCCGCTGTGGCAAACCGAAGCGCGTGAGGAGATCCTCGCGCGAATCCGCACGCTTCCCGCCGATCGCAAGCCGGTGTGGGGAAAGATGAACGCGCCGCAGATGATTGCGCACCTCTCCGATCAGATCCGCATGGCCCTCGGCGACGTTCCTTGCCGGCGCGGCAAGGGCATGATCAGCGTCTGGCCGATGAACGTCCTGATGATCCACGTCATCCCGTGGCCGCACGGCGCCAAGGGACCGTTTGAAGCGTTCACGACCAAGCCGGCTGCCTGGGACTCCGATCGCCAAACTCTGGTCGTCCTGATCGATCGCTTTTGTGAGAAAAAAAGCGAGCAGCAGTGGCCCGAGCATCCGCTGTTCGGAAAGCTCTCCGGGCACGATTGGGCAGCGTTGTCCTACAAACACTGCTGTCACCATCTGCGGCAGTTCGGGGTCTGATCCTCATGTGGTCTGACGGAGAACCTTGCGGCGTGGAGACCATCACGCACACTAGCCCTCTCGATACGTGTGAAGCACCGCTCCGCGGTCCATCGCTTTGGCGCTCATCAGCCTCATATTCACGGGCTTGTCCTTATTCGCGAAGAGCGGCCGTCCGCTGCCCAGCACGACCGGACAGACGACCAGCCGGTACTCGTCGATCAATCGCTCGGCCATGAGCGCCTGCGCGACCGAGATGCTGCCGAAGATCACCATGTCTTTGCCGCTCTTCCGCTTGAACTTCGCCACCTCTTCCGTTGCGCTGTTTTTGACGATGCTCCCCGGCTCCCACGCGCCCCAGGGCGCTTTGTCCAGTGTCTTCGAGAAAACAATCTTGTGCGCGGCGTTGAACTTGTCGGCGAACGCTTTCTCTTTCCCCTCCTTCACGTTCGGCCAGTAGCCGGAGAACAGCCGATAGGTCACGCTTCCGAGGAGGAGAGTATCGATGGAGTTGATGAGAGCCATCTGCTCCCGTCCGAAGCTCTCGTCGTCGCGGGTCGCGGCGGGAATGAAGTCGACGCTGTCTTTCGGTCCGGCGGCCAGTGCGTCAAGGCTGACGAATTCCTGAAGTATCACTTTCCTCATCTCGATCCTCCGCCGAAGGTTGATGCAAGTCTGAAACCCTGAGCAACGGCCTCCGTATCTCCCAACTGTGCTAGTTCAGTAGTACAGTTGAACGGGATGCTCTTTAAGCCAAATCCTTCTCTCGGAGTTCCGATCTATCTGCAGTTGATGGAGCAGGTGAAACATGCCATCGAAACAAGTGCGCTGCGACCCGGAGATCAATTGCCCGGAATCCGTCCGCTTGCGGAGGAGCTCGTGATGAACCCCAACACGGTTGCCAAGGCATATCGCGAGCTCGAACGCGAAGGCATCATCGAGCTGCGCCAGGGCGCTGGGGCGTTTGTCTCGCAGAGCGTGCGCGTGCGGAAATGGTCCGAGACGTTGCGCGAAGCGCAGACGCTGGTGTCGGGAGCGGTCGGACGCCTTCGCGAGCGAGGAATCACCGACGATGAGATTCGACGTCTGTTCGAAGCGGCGCTTGCCGGCCTGACAAAGACAGGAGCTCGCCGTGGTTGAACACGTCATCGAGACTTCCGATTTGCGCAAGTCGTTTCCGGGCATCGAGGCATTGCGCGGTCTCGATCTCCAGGTTCCCGCCGGGTCGATCTGTGGATTTCTCGGGCGCAACGGCGCCGGCAAGACCACCGCCATGAAGATCCTCCTCGGCATGGTCAGGCCGACGAGCGGTGAGGCCCGCGTTTTCGGCCGGACGCCGGACGTGGAAGTCCGGCGTCGCGCCGGCTTCGTCAGCGAAGAGAAAGACCTCTACGGCTACATGACCGTGGAGGAGATGATTCGATTCACTGCGCCGTTCTTTCCGCGGTGGCGCGCCGATCTCGAAAAGAAATATCTGCGCAAGTTCAATCTGCCGCCCGATCGAAAGATCAAGGCGCTCTCACGCGGCATGCGCACCAAGCTCGCGCTGCTGCTCGCGCTGTGCCGCGGCGCGGAGCTGCTCATCGTCGACGAACCGACTTCCGGACTCGATCCGGCGATGGCCGAGGAGGCGCTGCAGGCGGTGGTGGGACATGTGGCGGACGAAAACATGACAGTGTTCTTCTCGTCGCACCAGATCGCCGAGGTCGAACAGATCGCTGACCGGGTCGCAATCATCGATCGGGGACGCATCGTGATGTCGGGCGCGCTCGACGAAATCCGCGAAAGCTTTCGTCGCATCCAATTGGTGTTCGAGGGCGACGCGCCGCAAACCGAGTTTCGCGCGCCGGGAGTCACGCACGTCCGGCGCAACGGGCGAGTGTTGACACTCCTGGCCAGCGGCGCACCGGATTCGATCGTCGACGAAGCGCGCGCTCTCAATCCACTCTCGGTGGACATCGTACCGGTGACGTTCAAAGAGATTTTTCTCGAGAGCGTGAACACGGAGGAATGACATGCTCTGGTACAAATCATGGCTCGAAACGCGTTGGCGGTTTCTGATCGGTCTCGCGCTGCTGCTATGCTCCGCTGCCGCCACCGTCTTCACTTACCCGCAAGTCATGAAGCTGATGCCGATGGTGCCGGCAAACATCAGCGGTCCGCTGGGCGAGCGCATCCGCGAAGCGGTGGTGCTGGCGCGCGACTATCGCGGCTACGTCTGGTCGCAATGGTTCCGGCAGAACGGCCGTCAGTGGACCACGCTCTTCGCGATCATCCTCGGAACCGCCGGAATTCTGACGCCGGCCAGCGGTGCGCTGTTCACGCTTTCCCTGCCGGTTTCACGCGCGCGGCTCCTGGGCGTCCGCGCGGCAACGGGCTTGTTGGAGCTGCTGCTCCTCGCCTTCGTCCCCTCGCTCCTGATCCCGATGCTCTCGCCGGCGATTCAACAGAGTTACAGCGTCGGAAGCGCGCTCGGACAGGCTGCCTCTCTGTTCGTTACCGCTTCAGCGTTCTTCACTCTGGCGTTGTTGCTGTCGACGTTTTTCGATGATCCCTGGCGCCCGTTAATGATCGCTCTCGCGATCGCCATCGCGCTGGGTATCGTAGCCCAGATTTTCAGGATCCATCGATTCGGCCATGTCCCGTGGGGCCTTCTTCTGACCAGCGCCGTTGCGTCTCTCGTTCTCTACTACGGCGCGGTGATCAACCTCCAACACCGCGACTTCTAATCTAAAGAAAGGATTCGCCATGTATTCGAAACTCTCTACGCTCGTGCTGTCTTTTTTTGTCGCCTCGTCAATCTTCGCGCAAGCCGACGGACATTGGGAGGGAACGATTCACGCTGCTGAAAAAGACGTGAAGATCGAGTTGGATCTGACGAAAAACGCCGGCACATTCAATCTTCCCGCACGGAACCTGAAGGCGCTGCCTCTCGCGAATCTAGCGGTCAACGGCAACAAGGTGACCTTCGAGATCAAGGGCGCCGGCGGCGGCACGTTCGATGGAACGCTCAGCGCCGATGGCCAGTCCATCGAGGGCACGTTCGCAATGCGCGGACCTGAATCGATGGAGATCCCATTCACGCTGCATCGCACCGGCGATGCTCGCATCGAAGCCGCTCCGAAAAGCGCGCCGATCGGAAAAGAGCTGGAAGGCAAATGGACCGGAACGCTCGATGTTCAGGGGCAGCAGAAGCAGGTCGGCCTAACATTGACGAATCATCCGGATGGATCTTCCACCGGAAGCCTCACGGCGAGCGACGGGCTGGAAGTCGCAATCGCCACGATCGTGCAAAAAGGAAACAGCCTCACCCTCGATGTCAAGAACGTCGGCGGCTCGTATTCGGGGACGCTGAAGGATGACGGGACGATCGCCGGCACGTGGACGCAGCCGCCGTTTGTCGGGCCGCTCAATTTCCAACGCGTTGCGACTCCTCTCGATCGTTGGGCGAATGCTGTTGGCGGCCGCGACAAAATCGCCGCGATTCGATCGATCTATCGCGAGGCGGCGATCGACATCGCCGGCATGACGGGAACAATCAAGGTCTGGCACACCGCCGAGGGGAAGTATCGCAAAGAGGAACAGGTCGCGACGTTCTCGAGCATTGAAACGTTCGACGGGACCAGCGGAACCGTCAAGCAAGGCGCTTCGGCGCCGCGCGCAATGACCGGTCACGAGCTCGAAGTCGCGACGTCGAAGGCTTACGCGAATGCGAATGCGATGCTTTTCGCTTTTGATCCCGAGAGGCACCGCGGCACCGTCGTCACGGAGAGCGACGGCACGATCGTGCTCAAACCGCAGGGCGGGATCGATTGGCGCGTGACGCTCGATCCGGACACGTCGCTGCCGAAAACGATGACGCACATCGAGAACAATCGGACGATCACGGTCAACTTCGTGGCTTACGACACGATCGACGGAATCAAGTTCGAAAAAGAGCTGCACCGCTCGGCCGGCGATCCGCGCTTCGATGCCGTCATTCGCTTCACGAAGACGATCGTCAATCCGGCGATCGAGCCGTCTCTTTTCTCGATCGAGCGTCCCGCGTCTGAATGAGCTGCGCGATGACGCTGAGGGCGATCTCGTACGGATGATTCGTTCCGATCTCGATTCCGATCGGACAATGAAATTGGCTCAACGCCGCTGTCGGCAGGCCGGCTTCGGCGACGTCGCGGCGCAGGATGTTCGCCTTGGCCTCACTGCCGATGACGCCGAGGTAGGGAAATTTGCGAGTGCGGAGGATTTCGACGAGCACCGGCTTGTCGGTCATGTGTCCCATGCTCATCAGAATCACGTACGCGTCGTCGGGAAGAGTCTTGACCATCGACGGCATGTCGGCGGCCTGGATCGCCGTCACCTTCGGTGATTTCGGAAGCTTCGCGAGCCATTCCTCGCGCGGGTCGATGCACGTGATCGTGCAATCGAAGTGCTGCAGCATCGTGATCAGTGCGTTCGCCACGTGTCCCGCGCCGAAGATCACAATGCGCCAGCGTCCGACATTGTGCGACTCGAAATAGAGCTTGATGATGCCGCCGCATGTCATGCCGACATCTTTGTTGAGGTTCCACTGCGCGAATTGCGTGTTCTCCGATGACGCGCCGTTCAGCATCTTCTGTGCTTCGGCGATCGCCTTGGTTTCGACTCTGCCGCCGCCGACCGTGCCGAATGCGAGGCCGTCGCGGGTGACGATCATCTTCGCCCCGCGATCCTGCGGGACGCTGCCCGTCACATCGACAACCGTGACTGTGACCAGCGGCGTCCCGGTTGCCATCAGGTCGTTCAGCGCCTCGAAAAAGGTGGGCACCCGAAGATTGTAGGCCTACCAGCCGCGGCGCTCGCGAGTGGACGTGATGTGCGCGGTGTGGTGGCGTCCGTGCCACGCGTACATCGCGAGCAGGTTGTCGACCGTCATCATCCCGCTCTCGGGATGGTTCAGCTTCCGCTGGAAGTCGTCGGGCTTCATCGAGCGTAGCAGACACACCCACCGATAGTGCAGCGCTTCGAGCATCGTCAGCGAGGTCTTGACCGGCGTGTCGTGCGAATCGGCGAGCGCCGCCCAACGCGTTTCGTCGTAGGGACGAATTGTCGGCGTGTCCTCGGTGAGCGCGAGCTTGAACCGGCAGTAGGCGTTGACATGGCTGTCGGGGACGTGATGGACGACCTGACGCAGCGTCCAGCCGCCTTCGCGATACGGCGTGTCGAGCTGCGCCGGTGTTAGGCCGGTGGCCGCTTCGCGCATCAACAGCGGCGCGGTTGCGATCTGCTCGATCATCGCGCGCCGTTCTTCGCTGGTCAGTTGATCGCGTCGTTCGAATTTTCCGATCGGATATCGCGGGTCATGCATACACACACTCACTCTTTTGTGTTTTCCGTTACGTAGCTGTCTGCAACAAACCACGAGGCGTCATTTGCGTCAACGACATCATGGAGGGAATTCTATGAGACGAGCTGTGACGATTCTCGGGATGTTGTTGGCAGTGGTGGGATGCGCGACCTACAAGAGCATGGGGGCCGGCGACGCGCTGCGGACCGCGGCGTTGCGTCAGATCGGAAGCGAGCAGGTCGCGTGGCTGGCGCATAACTCCGCCGCCCTGCCACGCGGGATGGACTCGGTCGTGACGCTCAAGAACATGCGCGCGTACATCAACGACATCAACGCCGCGACCGGAACGGTGACGACGACCTACCGGTACACGGGAACCTTTTCGACTCCGGAAGGGCAGCGCGATGGAACCTTGACCGTGCAGCGCCGCCTCCATTTTCAGCGCGACGACCGCGGAATGTGGACGCAATCGGCGCCGGCGGACGAAATCGCACGGAACTCGCAATGGAACGGAAGAGCGGCGTCCTAGAAATCACAGAACCAGATCGACTCCGGGGGCGTATGCTTCGCCCTCGGAGGAATCCCTATGAAGCGGATTTTGGTGTGCCTGGTTGCCTTAGCTCTTTTGTTTGCAGTTGTCGCGGCGGCGGCCGCGGTAAAGACTTACCAGGTGACCGGGCCGGTACTCGAGGTCCGATCGGACGCGATCGTCGTGCAGAAGGGCAAGGACAAATGGGAGCTTGCGCGCGACGCGAGCACCAAAGTCAACGGTAATTTAAAGGTCGGCGCGAAGGTCACGATCGAATACCGGATGATCGCGACGAACGTTGTTGTCAAGTAGCGGACAACTCGTCGAAGTACAGCAGATAGTCGGTGCTCACGCTTTTCGCCCCGACCTGCCGCAGCATCGTGACGATCTGGCCGCGGTGGTAGCTCGAGTGATTGACGACGTGCTGCATCATCTGGCCGAGCGAGTACTCCCATGTCTGACCAGCGAGGTTTTGATAGGCGATGCGGCGGCCGAGCATGTCGTCCTCCAGGCCCTTCAGGAAAGATTTCCGATCGCTTTCGATCTGCGCCCAGCGTTTGTCGATCGCATCGACATTCGGGAAATCGTTGAAGGACGCAGCCTGCTTCGGTGAGCGTCCCTGCCAGCGCTCGAGCCAGATCCACTCCGCCCACGAGATGTGGACGAGCGTATCGCGGAGCGATCCGAAACTGTTGCCGAGGTTGCGGGTGAAGGCGGACGAATCGACAGGGCGGCAAGCGGAGAGGATGCGCTGATTCGCCCAGTCGTTGTATTTGTAGAGCGTCCGGATGTCGTCGGCCTGCACTAATCGGCTTTC
>Ga0207684_10006819_pt1 | contig 10356 bp, 9 predicted proteins | sample KBSK5501metaG_FD_184342 | JGI IMG/M metagenome (GOLD analysis project Ga0207684, IMG submission 184342) | Corn, switchgrass and miscanthus rhizosphere microbial communities from Kellogg Biological Station, Michigan, USA - KBS K5-50-1 metaG... | ecosystem: Host-associated > Plants > Roots >... | reverse complement strand
TATTGACGCGCCGCGCCAAGGCAAGTAGCTTGGCGCAGACAGTCTACAGAGCTGTTCACTGAATTGTGGGAGGTGTTCTGGTGGCAGTAGCGAATCGCGAGTTGATCCTTCCCGGGCAGGGCGATCAGGTCACCCTGTCAGGCGGCGTGGGCGTCGTCTTCAAGGTCCCGGGGTCGCTTACGTCCGGTCGTCTGGCGATCGTCGAGCATCCGGTGCCCGTCGACGCGCTGGTCGTCCCGCACTCGCACACGAAGGAGGACGAGCTCTCGTACGTGCTCGAGGGCGAGATCGGCGTGATGATCGGAGACCGGGAGTTCATCGCACCTACGGGTTCGTACGTCTTCAAGCCCCGCGGCATCCCCCACTCCTTTTGGAACAATGGGACGACGCCCGCGCGACTTATCGAGCTCATCTTCCCCAGCGGGCTCGAGGACGGATTCCGCGAGATGGCGACGCTGACGATCGACATGGCAATGGCTGGCCAGGACACGAACAGGCGTCGGGCGATTTCGGAGCGGTACGGCACGACGCCACACTTCGATCTGCTCCAGGAGTTCGCGCGGCGCCACAGGATCCCGCTGCCGCCGGGGTTCGCACGTCATTGACGAGCGAGTGTCGCGCACGTCGGCGGCGAAAAAGAGCCAAGTACGAGGTCGCAGCGCCGTCTCTAGTGCATCGCCGTCAGCCACCTGCCTCAAGCGTGTCCCGCAGACGTCGCACGTCGCAATTGAACATCGCTTGGACGCTCCTCCGGGACGAGCGCGGCTGCCTCAGTTGGCGGTCTAGTTCAACCGGCGAGAGCGCGAAGGATGCCGCGGCTGCGACGGGGCGCCGCACTCATTTTTCGCCGCACCTCGCCAACATCTGACGCCCACGACTCACCTCGTCGCGGAGGGTCGCAGGGTCACCGGACCTTGCGGCATCTCCGTGCGACAAGCGAGAACCCCAACGGTCTCGTCCGTCGGTACTTTCTGAAGCGCGACGACCTTTACCTCACCGCCAAGAGCTTCCGGACGTGGCCCGGTACTGAATGGAACGACCATGTCTTAGCATCGACTGGAACGCCCGCCGGTCGCGCTCATTCGCTCCGGAGACCGTTCGACTCTGTGGGGGGTCCGGCGGTCATCCTCTTGGGAGAGGAGCTTCCTCCGATCCGGAAGCGTTCCCCTGCGTACACCCGGGTCGTCGGTCGCATCAGTGCCGGCAGCAACGCGAGGGCCGCCTCGGGGCTCTCTGCCTCCACGAGGACGAAGCCGCCATGATCGCCGCTTCGGCAATAAGAGTAGAAGTCGTGACCCGAGAGCGCAGCCGGCGCGTCCAAGGCGTCCCACGCCTCGGACACCTCGTGACACAGTCCGGGCCGGTGGGTGTGATGCAGAACGTACTCCACGACCCTCAACTCAGTCGTTCGGCGCCGGCCGGCTGCGGCGAACCCTTCATGCGCCCAACCCTCGCGGGACTACCTTGCTGTTTCATTGCGGGCATGGAGGTTTGATCGCGACGATGGACGCCGGGACTCATCTCGAGATCCGTCTCCTCGGACGGTTCTCGGTGCGACGCGACGGCCAGGAGATACCCGCGCCCGATCTCGGCGGGCGACTTGGGCGCACCCTGATCCGACTCCTCGTGACGCGGCGTGGCACCGTGGTGCCGGTCGATATCCTTGCGGAGGCGCTCTGGCCGGATCGCCAGCCTGCGGACCCCGCGGCCAACGTCGCGGTACTGCTCAGCCGTGTGCGACGCGCGCTGGCGGATCCCAAGCTGATCTCCGCGGCCTCGGGTGGCTACTTGTTCGCGGCCGGCGACTGCTGCACCGTCGACGCCGAGCTCTTCCTCGAGCACGCGGAGCGTGGCCGCGCGCACCTCCGCTCACGACGCCCGAAGGATGCACTGAGCGAGTTCCGCGCCGCTCTCGCATCGTGGCCGGGCGAACCGCTCCCGGAGGACACGTACGCGGATTGGTCCCGCGAATACCGTGAGCGACTGCTTCAGGCGTACATCCAGACTCTCGAAGGAGCGGCGAACGTGGCGCTGGAGGCGGGCGACGCGAGGCTGGCCGAAACGCTTGCGGGGCGCGCCGTGGCCCGCGAGCCGCTCCGTGAGGCCGGACACATCGTCCTGATGCGCGCGCTTGCCGCATCGGGCAACCGCGCAGCCGCGCTGGCGGCGTTCGATGCGCTGAAGTCGATACTGCACGAGGAGCTCGAGGTGGAGCCCTCGGCCGAAGCCGCGGCGATCCGACAACGGGTCGCCAGGGGCAGCCTTGGCGGACGACCGCCGGAGCTTCGCCAATCCCGAGCATCGATGTCCGCGGAGCACGAGGCGACGCCGCTCGTGTTCGTCGGCCGGCAGGCTGAGCTCGACACGGTCGATCGCGCGCTTAGCGGCCTCGACCGGTCGGTCATCGTCGTGACCGGCGGCGGAGGTTCGGGCAAGTCCAGGCTGCTGTTCGAGGCGGCAGCACGCACGCGCCTCGGGCTGATCGCGGCGCGGGGCTTCGACCCCGAGCGCGAGGAGGCCTGGGGTCTGGCGCGGACCCTGTTCCGGGAGGCGCTCTCAGTTCACCCCGACGCCGTGCGGAGCGTTCCCGATCCGGCTGCCCGCGTCCTCGCCGACCTGGTGCCGGAGATCGCTGAGCTTCGGCCCCTCGCAGACGCCGTGGTCGATGCCGAGAGCCGCCGAGCTTTGGTCCTCGAAGGGGGTGTTCGCCTGATATCGGCCGCGCTCGGCGATCGGGGCATCGTCGTCATCGATGATCTGCAGTGGGCCGACGCAAGCAGCCTGGAGCTCGTCGCACAACTGATCCGCCGAGGCTCGGTTCACCTGATCCTGGCGTACCGGTCAGAGGAGGTTGGTGATGAGCGCGCGGCATCCGATTTCGTCGCCGGGCTCACCGATGCGGCAACAGTCCGGAGGATCGAGCTCGAACCATTGCCGGTAGAGGCGATCGCCGAGCTCATCGCGGACGAGGACACCGCTCGAACGATCGCCGAAGAGACCGACAGGACGCCGCTGGCGGTCACCGAGGTGCTGCGACTCCTAGAGAGCGAGGGAATCATCGAGGCCGGTGTGCGCGGCCGCTGGCGCACGGTCTCACCCGACGCCGCTCGACGCAGCAGGCTCATAGCTCGCGCGGGGCAAAGAGAGGCCGTCCGCACGCGTGTCGACCGACTTCCGCCACGGTGCCGCACGGTCCTCCGCTTGCTCGCCCTCGTCGGTCGGGAAGTCCCGGCCACCGTCGTGGCACTCGCCCTGGGGACCGCGCAGCGCGAGGCGCTCGAGGCGCTCGACATGCTCTCTCGGATTGACCTGGTCCACGCCGGGGAACGGGGCTGGGCCGTGCGCCACGAGGTGATCGGGGAGGCGGTCGTCGAAAGACTGCGGCGGGACGAGCGAGCCCACCTCCACGCGTTGTTGGCTGAGGCGCTCTCACTCGAGATGGATGAGCCGGCCGCTATCGCCCGCCACCAACTGCTCGCCGGCGATCGAGAACGCGCCGCTGTCTCGTTCGCGCGCGCGGCGCGGTCCAATCTCGAGCGCTTCGCGCACATCGAGGCCGGGCGTCTCGCAGAAGAAGGCCTGGCGACTGAACCAGGCCGCGGGCCGCGAGCTGAACTGCTCTCGGTGCGCGCGGAGGTCCGCGCTCGCTCCGGCGATCTGGCCGGGGCGCGGGATGACCTGCGGGCGGTCCTGACACTGACCGATCCGGGTCCGGCTCGCTCGAGAGTGCTCACGCGAATGGCGAGGATCGCATCAGGGTCCGACGACTTCGTGGTGGCCGCGGATCTGGCCGAGCTCGCCCTCGCCGAGGCAGCGCAAGATCAGCGCGCCAGGGCAGAGGCGCTCACCGCGGGGGCGATCGTCGCCATCAACCTCGACCGGCTGGAGCGGGCGGAGGCGTGCTTCGAGGAGGCGCTCCGCCTCTTCGAGCAGTTGGGCGATGCGCGCGGCGCCGCGGACATCCTCGACGGACGGGCGATGGCCGCATGGGCGGGCGGGCGGATCTCCGAGGCTGCCGCGGCGATGGATCACGTCGCGAGGCTCTTCCGGGACGCCGGCGAGCTCATTCGGGTGGGCTTTCCGCGCGCCTCGCGGGGGACGCTGCTGCACTGGATGGCGAGGTCGGAGGAGGGGCTCGCCGACGTCGACGAAGCATTAGAACTGGAACGGACGTTGGGCAACGTCGACGGCGAGTGCTACGCGCTTTGCAGCCGCAGCGGGATCTTGCTCGCGCTGTCAAGGATCTCCGATGCAACGGCCGACGCCGCGGCGGCCGTCGACCTCGCGCGCCGAATCAGGCACCGCGAGTGGATCGCCTACTCGCACTGGACGATGGGGCAAGCCGACCTGGCGAGCGGCGAACTCGCCGGAGCCGAGCGAGCCTTCGCCGAAGGACTGGCGGCCGCGCATAACATGCCGATCTTCGCCTCGTACAACGCGTCGGGTATGGCGATCGCGTTGACCCGACGCGGCGAGCTCGACGATGCGCGGCATCACGCGCAACGCGCGCTGGCCGAGGCGACTCCGCAGACCGTCTTCGAGGCCCGGCTGGCGGCGGCGGAGCTGGCGGTCGCGGCCAAGGACCCGAACGCCGAGCGGATCATCCGCGAGGCCAGCCTGGCGGCGGAGCGGAGCGGTCATCTGATCAGCTTGCCGCGTCTCGGCGAACTGGCCGCGCGGTCATAGCCCGGCGCAATCAAACCGCAAGACGAGCGCGGAGGATGCGTGGGTGAAACGGACCGCGCAGTTCGTGTTTTGCGAGCGCGGTGCCGTTCCGCTTGGGAGGTAGCTCGACATGGAACGTGTCATGAGCGTCAGCAGCAATGCCAAGGCCCTCGGCCCGTCACGCGCCCGCCAGGCCCTCTGGGCGGGGGCGATCGGCGCACCACTCTTCGTGCTCGTCGGGTTCGTCGACGGCTTCATTCATCCCGACTACAACGCGGTGACCGACTTCTGGAGCGAAATGAGCCGGGGTCAGCTCGGGTGGCTCCAGACCGCCAACTTCCTCGTCGACGGCGCCGCTTTGCTCGCATTCGCCGCCGGGATCCGCTGGGGAACCCGCCGCGGTCCCGGGTCGGCAGCGGGCGCGGCTCTGTTCGCCATTATCGGCTTGGGCAACATCGTCTCGGGCCTCTTCACGATCGACGCGCACACCAGTACCGTTCAGACGCTCTCGGGGACGATCCACATGGCGGCGGCGCCGCCGGTCTTTTTCGGTCTCGTCGCGACCTGCTTCGTCTTCGCCCGCCGTTTCCGGGGAGGCCTGCGGGCCTACTCGATTGGGTCGGGGATCGTCCTGCTGCTCTCCATCTTCGCGTTCCTCGCGCTTGGCGCGCCATTGGACATCACCGGCGTCCTTCAGCGGGTCGCGATCGTGGTCGGCTGGCAGTGGATCACGGTTCTTGCCGTCGCGCTTCGCGCTGACCCCGTCCCGCCGCGGAGTTGAGGTCACCGCCGCACCCGATGGCGTAAATCTCGACTTCGGGCTGACGGCGGTGATGACGTTCGAGCGTGCGTCGGTTCGGTACATCGGCCCGCGGTCGGCCCTCCCGAGCCTGCATCCCGGTCAGCTCCGTTGGAGAAGGTTCTGGCGCGACAACGGCAATGGCAGCGGCTACGCCTGGTTACTGCTTCGGAGCGGAAGACGGGGGGTCAAGCATGCGGAAGCGAACAGCCCGGCTCGTCCAAGACGATCGTGGGTGGCTCCGCCCAGCGGATTAGAAAGGAGCAGGGACCGAGCAGCGACCGCTCGGGAGAGCGTCCTCGCAGCCTTCAGCCTCTGCGTTCTCACGTCACCGATCACTAAATGGTGAGGCGGACGTTCATGTGCTTCATGAGCGGGCGTTCGCGCCCAGGAGCGGTCCGAGTGCGGCGCGCCCCCTTGTCGTATTTGTCGGACCTGCGCTGGGAGAGTCGGATCCAGCGCTGAACGGGCGAGACGCTTATGCCGGCCGCGTGTCGTAGCGTCCCAAGATCTCCATGAGCACCGTTGGGTCGAGGTTCGACCCCGGAGGAAACGCCTTCGACATCTCCTTGAACATCGCCTCCCGCCCGCCGATCGAGTCGATCTGCAGCATCCGCGCGGGCTCGGGACTTGGATTCGCGAACTTGTGCGCGATACCGTGCGGGACGAAGACCGTTCCGCCCCGGCTCACGCGGATGACGCGCTCGCCCGCCTGATACTCGATCTCCCCCTCAAGAACATAGAAGGCGTGATCGATCTTGCCGTGAACGTGCGGCGGTGGACCCACGTGGGGCGGGAGTGACGTCTCCGTGAGCTCGAACATTCCTCCGGTGTCCTCGCCTCTGACCTTGAACCTGGTCTCCGCGCCGGCGGCCGGATAGCCCGTACCCTCTCCCGCCGCGATGACCCTTGGCTCGACTTGGGTGATCATCGATGCTCGCCTCCTCGAAAATGTGTCGGCCCGCGCTGACCACGCCATCATGAGAGGCGACGTGCCAGCCCGCGGTGCCGTGCGGCACAGTACCGATAGCGTGCAGAGCAAGGATCTCGTCGCGGCGCTCTCGCGGTCGCAGCTTTTCGCCGACCTTACGTCCACCGAGCTCGGCTCGGCCGGTGTATCGCTCCGTCGTGTCGAATACACGCGCGGCGCTCACATATGGCTTGAGGGCGATGCGGCCGATCGCCTCTACGTCGTCATTTCTGGCCAGGTCCGCTTGTACCGCGTCGGCACCGAGGGCGAGGAGGTCACAGTTGAGGTCTACACGGAAGGAGAGCACTTCGGAGAGTTCGGGCTTTTTGCTGACGGAGTGCGCATGACTCAGGCTCAGGCGATGATGGCAACCGTCTGTATCGAGCTCGGCAAGGAGCCGCTCCTGCAGCTCCTGGAGCGCAGTCCTCAGTCGATGAGGCGGATGCTGCGCTCTCTGAGCATGGCGTCGCGCAGCCTCCTCGAGGATTTCACGGATCTTGCGTTTCGCGACATCGCCGCGCGCGTCGCGCGGAAGCTCCTTGATCTGGCAGAGCTACACGGTGAGTCGACGCCCGAGGGGATCAGGATCTCGGTGAAGATGTCGCAAGCCGACCTCGCGTCGACGATCGCCGCCAGTCGGTCAAACGTGAACCGGGCGCTCGCCGTGCTGATTGCAGAGGGGGTACTAGAGCATCTCGGAGGGCACTTCACCATTCGCGATCCGGAGCGCTTGAGATGGGCGAGCGGTTCAGGCAAAGCGCCGTAGTGCGAACTGAATTTCGAACGCGAGCCAGCGACCCGCTTGGGAGGCTGTCGTCCGCGATCCGGCTGGCGCGCTGATCGCTCGCGTGCTGGCGACCGCTGACCGCTCACCCTCGCGAATTTGGACATCGTTCAGGGCGGGCTTAGCGTCTGTGCGGTGAACACTCGCCAATTTGCGACAAGTGGGCGGATCCCGCGTCTTCTTCTTTACGGGGTCGCAGGCGGTTTGGTCGGTTTCCTAGTTCTCGGAGAGTTTGGTTTGCGGACGTTTGTGCCGCTACTGATTCTTCTTGGGTTGTTTGCGGTCTGGAGTTTGCTCGCCGCACTCCGTGGGAATCCAAACTTTTTGCCGTGGGCGACTTTCTTGCTCGCCGCGATGATCGTCCCGCTCATGATCGACAGCCTCACCGTCGGACTGCCTGGGTGCGGCGACGTGGCCGCAGGCGTTGCGTGCTTCGCGGGGAGTCGCGACTACCGGACGCCGTTCTTGCTGGAGGTCGTTATCTTGACGATCGCGGCCGCGGCAATCGCGGTGCAAGCCCGGCGGATTGCATCGACTAAGCAACGCGCGTGACCACCGTCGACAGCGTCACGGCGAGCGCACGGGCGTGGAACGGTTGGAATCCTGCGAGGATTGGCCTCCCACCTTCGTCGGCCGCGATCCCAGGCCAGTGACTATTTGAGGCCGCCAGAGCGAAAGACGGGACTCTATGGGCCCAATGTTGAAACAACCCGCTCATGCGAAACGAGCGCGGATGGCTCCGACTTGCGAGCTCGTGCGAACGGCAACTGACTGTCGCGAGTGCCAGCCCACGTACGGTCGTTCGTGGCGGTCAACCCACCCCAACAGGCACGCCGTTGTCGTCCGCCGCGATGCCTAGTGAAGTCGAGAGGTGGCGGTGCAACTCGATGTCCTCACGCAGCTTGGCGATCCTCTGCTCGGCGAGGCCGATCGCGTCGGCGCCCGCGAGGAAGCGGCGCGGTGGCTGTGCCTCGTTGGCGATGACCACGAGCGCACGGCCCAGCTTCGCCGGATCACCGGCCTGCCTTCCGTTCTGCGCCTTCCACCACTCCATCAGCTGCGCGCGAGCGTCCGCGTAGTCGTCGATCGACGGGTCGGCATACGTCGTCGACTCGTTCGTGAGAAGCGCTGAGCGGAAGAACCCGGGATTGACGAGGGTCGTGTGGATCCCGAACCGCGCGACCTCGGCCGCGAGCGACTCCATCCACCCCTCGATCCCATGCTTAGCCGCCGCGTACGCGGTGCAAAACTCGAACCCGAGGAGTCCAGCCCCGGACGAGATCGAGACGATGTGGCCAGACCGCTGCTTGCGCATCGCCGGTAGGACCGCGCGCGTGACGTTCATTGGGCCGACCAGGTTGGTGCTCAGCTGCCGCTCGATCTGCTCCGGTGTCAACTCCTCGAAAAAGCCGGCATAGAAGTTTCCGGCGTTGTTGACGAGCACGTCGATCCGGCCGAAGCGACGGAGGGCCGCCTGTACGGCCGCGTCCGCGTCCGTGCGGCTTGTCACGTCCAGCTTCACGACCAGCAGGTCGTCGGCCTTGCCGACTGCATCGGCGACGGCGCCGGGATCACGACCGGTCGCGACGACCGCATCGCCCGCGGCGAGCGCCGCCGTCGCGAACTCGACGCCCATGCCGCGACCCGCGCCGGTGATGAACCAAACCTTCTTGGCAGCCATGTCCTCTATTCCCCTCTTTCGCTCGCTGTATGGGGACGCTGAATGGGCTACTCTCCCGCGACGATTCGAGTCAGTCCGCGAAGGAGCACTGCACGCATCGACTAGTGCTTCTTCGCACGCGAGGCAAAGCGTGATATCGGGCGCGCGTCTTCGCGCGGGAGGAGTCGCAGCGTCGTGGCCCGCGCTTGCGCTGTGAAGACGGTGTTCACGATGCTTGCGGCGTAGCGGCTGTACTTCGCCCGGTACGCGCGATCGATCTCGTCGCCCGGTGCGTCGTTCGCCTCGACGAACTTCACGGTCCCGCTCGACGCCTCCAGCTTTGACGCGGCCTCGGTGGCTGGCCACGGCGGCCCGGAACCACGCGCCGGCGCGGCCCTTCACCGATCTGATGTAGAGGTCGTCGCCGACGCGGACCATCCACACGGTCACGGGATCTCGCAGCCTGCCGTCGCGCCGTCGCGTCGCGATCTCCAACTCCTCCGCTTTCGCGATTTTGTCGAGCTCACTCGTCGTCCATGTGTTCATCGCATCCTCCTGCGACATGGCGTGATCCGTCTGCTCGTTGGATCTCCTTTGGTGACGCCGGTCGTCCAAGCCATCTGCTGCACATCGGCATCAAACACCCTGCGACGGCGGCGAGGAAGGCACGAGTCATAGGGGTACTGCCAGTGCCTCCCAGAGCGCGAGAATGCGCGCGTACTGTTTGCGCTGTGAGCGGCGAGCCCGAAATTCGCGAGTTCCTCACGTCGCGCCGCGCGCGGATTACTCCGCAGCACGCGGCGCTACCGACGTACGGCGGCCGGCGGCGTCGCGTCTCTGGTCTACGGCGCGAGGAGGTCGCGCTTCTCGCCGGCATCAGCGTGGAGTACTACACGCGCCTCGAGCGCGGGAACGCGCGCGGAGTCTCCGAGAGCGTCCTCGAGGCCGTCAGCCAGGCGCTCCAGCTCAACGAAGCCGAGCACGCGCATCTGCTCGACCTCGTCCGCACCGCGAACTTGGAGCGGCCGCCGCGACGGACGGCTGGGCCGCAGCGTGTCCGCCCGAGTGTGGCGCGGATCGTCGACGCGATGACCACGATGCCCGCCTGCGTGCTGAACGGTCGGCTGGACATCCTCTACGCGAACGACCTCGCGAAGGCCCTCTTCTCGGAGGTCTTCCGCGATCCGGTCCGCCCGCCGAACCTCGCTCGCTTCGCGTTCCTGGATCCGCGTGCGAAGGCCTTATGGGTCGATTGGGAGAAGGCGGCCGGGGACACCGTAGCGATACTGCGCGCCGAGGCAGGGCGCAACCCGTACGACCGCGCCCTGTCCGAGCTCATCGGGCAGCTGTCCACGCGGAGTGAGGACTTCCGCGTGCGATGGGCGAGGCACGACGTGCAGTTCCATCGCACCGGCGGCAAGCGGTTTCACCATCCGCTGGTCGGCGACCTGACCCTCGCATTCGAGATGCTCGAACTT
>Ga0207684_10006818_pt1 | contig 10357 bp, 9 predicted proteins | sample KBSK5501metaG_FD_184342 | JGI IMG/M metagenome (GOLD analysis project Ga0207684, IMG submission 184342) | Corn, switchgrass and miscanthus rhizosphere microbial communities from Kellogg Biological Station, Michigan, USA - KBS K5-50-1 metaG... | ecosystem: Host-associated > Plants > Roots >... | reverse complement strand
GCGGAGGGCTATATCTATATAGTATGGGGATTCAATGGCCGTTTCGCCATCTCATCGCCCTCAGGCCATGCTAACTGCAAATTCTGTTGAAACGTAACTTCATGCACAGACGCATATTATCACCTGCAGACCAGATCTTGCATCATCCCACACAAACTGCCGCCCCCGAACACGCGATAGCGTCCGCCGCGCCAGCGGCTTCGCTCAACCGACTCTATCGCTAGTGCTCAGGCGTCAAGATCTCCGCAATCCCTGACAGCATGTTGGCCTGAGCACTAGCGATAGAGTCCTAGTAGGGTTTCGACAACGATCAGTTCCTGCTCAGGCAGCTAGTCCGGTAGTTCGATTCGGTCGGAATGCTTCTTGTCGCGCTCGTGCTCTTCCGCCAAAACTTTTTCCAGCCACTTTGCTTGCTTTTCTGCGACCCACTTATCCACCGATTTTGGGTTGTGGCCGATGAAGAATTCCTCACCGCAACCGTCACACCTGAGCGTTCCCATTTCTTGGAAGCCTATTGTTTTCTCGCGGCTACTCTTTTTTATCGCCACTGCCTGCATGTTCTAATTTTAGATGAGTTGGCAATTCTTTTGGCAGCCACCTCCATTTCACTAGTGATTAGCTTCGTGAGTGTAACGGCCTGGTGACGTCAACTATCCCCATCCAGTTTGTATAAACCAGGTTTTCCTCCGGGGCGTTACACGCCAGGTGGCAAAGTACTGCTCAGACATCGGACATACGCGGCCTGTTTGCACGTCGGCTGTGTGACGTGGTTAGGCTTGGATGCGCTTGCAAACCCCGACTATGCTGTCCCTACCGTTGGCGTTGCGCCGCGGCAAACGGTTGCGCTTCGAGAGCTTTTATGAACTCGTTCGAGCCTGAAACCCAGCCTGCTCTGCTGAGGCGGATTGTTCAGTTGCATCTCCAACAACCGAAGCGGCTGCTGCCCCAATGCGGCCCAGTACTTCTCGTCGGCTAAGATTGCGGGCTTGCGGAGTCTCCTTTCCAATGCCTCGTTTCATGGCTCTCCTTCGAAGTTGTTGCCTCACAATCCCGAATGGGGTTACGGAGCACTTTTGGTCAGCCTAAAGTGAACTCGCCGACCGAATCCAGGCGTAACCGGGTTAGTTGTAACGACGAAGTGTCGTTGACGGGGTTTTGAGTGACGCCTGATTACAACACTCATCTATACTTGGGTCGCTACTGTGCCGTCTCCGTGAACGTCGCGATGGGATGCCCGAGCGCAAACTGTCCCTCCGCCGTGACGTGTACCGTCCCGGGCGTGGAAGGAAGGGTCAGCACGACCACGGCCTTGCCAGAAGAATCGGTGGTCACCATGCGACTGGAGAGCGAGCCTGCGGTGGGGCTGAAGAAAATTGTCCCACCCGCGCGGCCGCCGCCAGACTGACCCGGATTGAGCGTGACTGACAGATTCAGCTTGCTGCCAGCCAGGCCCTTTTGATTGTCGCCAATCTTGGTGAGCGATGCAGCAGGATTCCCGACCACGATCCAGCCCCCTTGCTGCTGTGCCACACCCGCGCTGTCGGTGCTCAGGACAGTGAAATGGTAGAAGCCGGGAGTCGCTCCGGCGGTCGCGGCGATGCTGCCGCTCTTTCCCGACACCAGCGTCGGCTGCGTGACCGTGAGCGTGATTCCGCTGTCGGACTGCGGAGTCCCCAGCGTCACGGTTCCCGAGCCTGACGTGATTCTTGGATGGAGCACAACTTTGCCGCCTGCGGCGACCATGGTCGCGTCGGGATTCGGTTCCCACTCCGCCGCGGGCAGCTTGGACGTTCCACTCAACACGAGCAACGTCGCCGTGTAAGGAGCGAAGCTCGTTGTGGAGGACCACGCCGTCGTGGACGACGACACGATTTTGGTCGGATTTGTGGACGAAAGCGTGTACGTAGTGACTTGTTGCGGCGTGAACCCATTGATTGCGAACTGTACTTGAACGATATTGCCCGGATCTTTGTTCAAGACCATGATGGTCAATGTCTTCCCGGTCGAATCCAGAGCAGCGTAGCTGCTGAATAAGTTCGGATCGCCGTTATTCGTATCCGACACGGACGTCGTCGCGAAGGCGTGGTGTTGCCCATCGTAATTCCGGTAGAGCTTCAGGGCCTGATAGTTCGAATTGGACAGATCGGGGGCTACCCAGCGCGAGGCTAGATACACGCGCTCGCGTCCCAGAATGCCGTAAGCGTCGGCATCACCTAGGGCGGTCGAGAAATCAGATTCTCCGGCAAACGCGGCGCTCCACTCCGTGATGCTCAGCGGAGTTCCCGGATAAATCATGTTGGCGATCGCCCGCATGCGCGGAATACGAAAGGGGATCGTCTTGTTGGGCTGGATAAATGTTGCCCAGTTCTGGTTGATCGATCCCGATTCGCTCACATCCGAAGGATCCCAGTAATCCCGATAGATACGCGCCGACAACGCCTGCTTCTGAGGCTGGCTCCAGCTTGACGTGTCCGGCCCGTCCGGATAGGCGTGAATATCGAATATATCCAGGGATCGCGTTTTGTTCACCTTGTCCTGCCAATAGACTTCATTCAGCCACCAAGGTACAAAATCCACACCCGCGTGGGCTCCTTTGTCATTGTTGTTCGCGCCGTTCCAGTAAAACCACCAGCAGCAACTCACCGGTCCGAAGCGAAGCGCCTTGGAATCCCAGCCTTTGAGGGCTCTCGCTTCTGCTATGTAGGTGTCGCGAAGTTCGTGGTAGGCGGAGGGTCTGGGATGGACATCGCGATGCGTTCCGCCCCAAATATCCATCTCGTTGTCCATGTTGTAGAAATGCGGTGCGGTGCCGAACGCGCTTGCCAGTGCTGCGGCCCACTGGTTGCGGTACACGCTTCCTGGCGGATCCTTCGTACCCGGTTGATCGAGGAGCGGCACATTGGCGTCATTCGGATCAGCGATAAGGTTCGTGATGCAATCTGATTTCACTCCGTTCCCGGCATCGCTGTTGTAGGGATCGGTTGAGCACTGCGCGCCATACTTCGCGACGGAAAAGCTCCAGTGTCCGTTTCCCGAGCCTTCTGCACTTTTGGCCACCCACGGCAGCATGACCATCGTCATGAGTGGATTGCTTCCCGCCGCCTTCACGTCCCTGATGTACCGGATCGAATCGGCGTCACCGATCTCAGAGTAGGCAAAATCTTCGAAGTACCAGTCCGCGGCCGCGTTGTTGGTAAAGAGTTTCCAGTTGTAGCGCGATGTCGCATTGCCGCCCCAGCGCACGACGGTCAGACGGCCGTCGGAGATCGTGGATGCGTCTTTCGGATACGCGCCGCCGTAAACGTAGCTGCTGATTGAATGGCGATTGGTCAAAGCATCGATGGTGACGTTTACATTAGTGGTTGCGGGCGCGGAATTGCTTTGGTCAATCAGCAGATTCTCGACTTGCGGGCCTGCGGACGAAATATTGACGACGAACAAGGCAAGGAACAGCCCTGTGACTGGACGAAAGCGGGCAAACATGGTGGGGGCCCTCCGTTCCCCCCACTCTACTACTCGTGCGACTGGCTCGGACACGCCGAGGTACGTTCGTACCGGAATCCGGAAGCGCAAGAATCTAAAGGAGCCGGGATGCACGAAAAACGCTCGTAGCGGTCGGAACTTCCATGTCCGTATCGAAGAGCACAAGGGTGTTGTCAACCTGCGGAGCAGATGTTCAGATACGTGAAGAGCCTTCTGCCTCGGTTTGCGTAGCATCGCTTGATACCCACAGCCAATTCGACCGTGCTCATGAAGAGCCACACCGACAGACATCTCGTCGCCGTCAAATCTGCTTCCTAAATCTTCGGGCGCATCTGCGTCCTCATACTCCTGAATGAGATTCCAAATCGCCGTAGCTCAGATTATGAGGATTGCGTATGACCGCCGGAGAGGACTGCGCACGAAGGGTGAGTACAGTTACGCCGAGAATGGCAACGCCTGACAACACCATCCCGACAACGGGAGTACGGCTCATCGCTGAACGCACCGAAGCTTGACGGGTCAGCTCTATCCTTAAGCGCAATGCTATTTCGATTACTTGATACGAGCAACTGAAATGAGGCTGAGCCTGGAACGAGGCTCATCAGATCGCCCTTACTTTCCGTGAACCCGTAGGCGAAGGGATACTTTCGATGAGGGGGCGTGATTTACACGGCCGAACCGCTGAAGTGACTCGCTATTGTACTCGTTGACCGCCAACCAATTTCCTCAACCCTCATATCTCCGTGAGGCGCTTCGGGCCCAGCCCGTAGCCTCGCCAATAAGTTGCTAAGCTGCCTTCGCATCACTTTTGCAGTCTGGGCGGCCAACTAGTTTCTGTCGGAGTTGCTCCATTTGTGCCGATGCTTCCCTTATCTGCTCAGCATACTCGTGGCCTTGTCGTGGTAGAAATCCCCCATAGTTCTCCAGTAGCAGGCGGGCGTTGGCCTCAATGAACCAGGTCTGGGAACGGGCTTGGTTGGAAAGGGCAAAATTCAATTTTTCTAGCTGCAAATCGCGCACCGCTAACTCTTGTTTGCTCTGGGCAGTTTCCTGTTCAAGCACTTGCCCGTGGTAGCGCATGAGCCCAAACAGACATATTGTGATGAGGAGCAGACATGAATTGGCAATAATGGTCTCTGCCAAAGCCTTGCGTAGGCTAGCGTTTCTCTCTCTGTCCAATCTCGCACTCCTCGTCTCCGCCAGGGATAGCGAAGACAGAAGTCCGCGAGCTCTATTCATGTACTCCATACCCTCGTTTGAATCCACCAACATGAATGCGCGGTGACGATACCCCTGTTCGCGCAAACCAATAGAGCGCTCCATCTCAGCTTGCTTTGATTTCGCCAAAGACTCCAGCTGGGACTCCAGGGATCGTTCGCGCTCGGCGCGATTAGCGAGCCCTACACGAAGGTTCGCAATATCGGTTCCGATCCTACCCTTCGCATCGGCGTAGGGCTGCAAGTAGGAAGAGTTCTCGGTTAGCAGGTACCCGCGCTGACCTGTTTCCATATCGGTCAAATCTTTCAGAACACTGGAGATGTCCGCCTGAATCATGGAGCTTTCCAGTGTGAGCGCCGCGACTTTCTGCGTCTGTTTTAGATGGTTGACAGCAAGATACGCATTCCATGCCATGAAACCGAGTAGCGCCGGAGCCCCTATTTGCAGCGCAGCTTTTCGAATCATCTTAATCTTGCCGCCCTTCACGAGACGTTTAGAACACCCTCAGTCGTGATTCGACTGGCTTTGCAAAGCTCCTCCGCAACTTTGACCGCTGCGTCTCCGCTGTGGAGCGGGCCTTCCGCTGACATAGCCGAACTGGCAGCCAGGGTGAAAAGCAGAGCATCTTCCTGCTCGTCGAAGTAAAGCACTACCCGATTCGTTGCCATGTGCGTACCTCCTACAAATTGTTCTTAGGAATGATAGGCCGGTTCAGCACAAAAATGAGGTTATCTCGTTTGGTGCGCCCCATTATAGAATTTTCCGCTCAGCAGAGGAGCAAATGATCCACTTGCCGAAAAGAAGTTGCAGCTTGAAATCGAATCTCTCACTCAACAGATGAGTCAACTGCCTCTACAAAGAGGAAACTCCGGAAGCTTTAGCTCGAGGTGGAGGACGTACTCATTGACGGGCGGTGAGCGTTATTGTCGCGATTGCACGCATTGTTGTCCCGGTACCTCAATCCGTGACGACGTGCGAGACAGCAAAGAAGAGAATGACTGCGGCAAGCAGCATTGCTGCCATCGCCAGAATGATTGTGCGTTGGCGTCGAAAAATGGCTAGCGTCTCAGCCGTGTCGTGCCGTGCCGCAAGGCTGAATCCTCGCGCCAAGTCCTCAGCAGCGTCGCGCAACCCACAATCGCAACGAGGCCAGGAAGGCCGATAAACAGTGTCCCGGCGCCGAAGCGTGAGATGTGCATCGTAGTCCATTCAAAGATGATCCAGCTTGTGCGCGCCGGCTCGTACTGGCGAGGCTGGAGCGCACGTAGCGCGGCAGCTCCTAGAAATACCGTTGCAGGTAATACCATCAGCCATTCACCGACGGCAACGATGGGTAAGCGGAAAAGCCTTGACACTCGCGTGGCTGTCTACTTTATATTGCAAAGTTAACGGCGTTGTCAAGCGGCTCGTGGATTGCGCATGCAAGACTGGCAATGTTTCTCGGTCTTCCCGCAAAGTCAATCGGCCAAATCGGGGGAGGTGCAGCCAAGCGCAGCGGCTGTGTAGATATTGCCATTCTTCAAAGCGCCCGCCACAAGGAAGGGGTGAAAGACTTCGTGGCAGAGTATGGTCAAGTGATTGTTGACGAGTGTCACCATCTGTCGGCGTTTACTTTTGAGCAGGTGATGAGGCAGGTGAAAGCAAAGTACGTCGTCGGATTGACAGCAACTCCAGAGCGGAAAGATGGACATCATCCCATCATCTATATGCAGTGCGGCCCGATTCGATTCAAGCTCAGCGCCCGCTCAATGACGGCGGCTACGCCGTTCGAGCATGAAGTAGTTCCACGGTTGACGGACTTTTCCTTACCGCCTGAGCAAACCGATATGACGATTCAGGAAGTGTACGCCGCAATCGCAGATGATCGCGTCCGCAATGAATTGATCCTTACCGATCTCATCCAGGCAACCACAGGTGGGCGCTCACCGTTGCTGCTTACCGGCAGAACTGAGCACTTGAAAACTTCGAAACGGAGCTTGCTGGCAAAGTGAACAACGTGTTTACGCTGAAGGGTGGCATGGGCAAAAAACAACGACGATCGACAGCAGAGGCAATTGCGGCCGTGCCCGAGTCCGCGCCGAGAGTCATTCTGGCGACCGGCAGCTACATAGGCAAAGGCTTCGACGACGCTCGCTTGGATACGCTCTTTCTCGCGATGCCCATTTCCTGGAAGGGAACGCTACAGCAATCCGAGGGCGTCTCCACCCGTCTCCACCGACTTCATGATGCCAAGAGGGTTGTGCGAGTGTACGATTACGTGGACTCCAACGTCCTTATGCTGGCGCGAATGTACGCGCGTCGCCTGAAGGGGTACAACCTGATCGGCTACACGATCCGGGACGCCAGCAACGAAACGTCCTTCTTTCCAGGTTGAAAATCGATCTCCCAAGCAGCCTTTGATCAACGGAGAAACATGACGAAACGGAACAGTCGCCCGGTCTAGCCAAGTGCTCTGGCAACCCATGCGTATCGATCTTTGGGGGCGACCGCTATTGGAGAAATCCGGCTGGAGAGTCGCCGTTGGAAAGTGATTGGAAAGGGGAGTAATGCAAATCAAGAATACATTTTCTTCGGTGGCAGGCGTATTGCAAATCGGCAGGTTTCTGGGGTCCGAATAACCGTGACTCGCCAGGACCCGGCCGACCCGTAGTCGCGAAGCCATTCCCGCAAACCTTGGAATCACAGAGCTTAAGCAGTTCTCTACGGCTGCGAATACGTGGACCTCTTTACGAACTCTCCCGTGCCCGCACGCCCTAGAAACTTGTCGGACTCCACGACCACACGCCCGCGCGAGAGAACGGTGGCCGGCATACCCGTGACCTGTATTCCCTCAAACATCGAGTAGTCCACCCGCATGTGATGGGTCTTGGCGCTGATGGTGTGCTTGCGGTTGGGATCAAAAATCACTAGATCAGCATCACTGCCTACGGCGATCGTGCCCTTGCGCGGGTACAGACCGAAAAGCTTCGCGGGAGTCGTGGAAACGAGTTCCACGAAGCGGTTCACGCTGAATCGTCCCGCTGCGACCCCGCCAGAGTAAATCAGGCTCATGCGGTGCTCAACTCCGGGTCCGCCATTGGGGATTTTTGTGAAGTCGTTGCGCCCCAGTTCTTTCTGCTCCTTGAAACAGAACGGACAGTGGTCGGTTGAAACCACTTGGAGGTGATCACTCTTCAAACCATTCCAAAGTTTTTCCTGGTGCCACTTCTCGCGCAAAGGAGGGGTGAATACATACTTCGCTCCCTCGAAATCCGGGACATCAAAGTTCTCGATCGAGAGATAAAGGTATTGCGGACAAGTTTCAGCGTAAACCGGCAAGCCGCGATCGCGGGCCTCACGCACTTTTTCCAGGGCATCATTGCAGCTCAAGTGCACGATGTAAACTGGCGCACCCGCCATCTCCGCCAGCGCTATAGCCCGACTGGTAGCTTCCGCTTCCGCCGTGGTCGGCCGAGTCAATGCGTGGTACTTGGGTGCTTTTTTCCCTTCCGCGAGAGCCTGTTGAACGATGACGTCAATCGCGTTTCCGTTCTCGGCGTGCATGCAAACCAGCCCGCCGTTCTTTGCCGTCGTTCGCAGCGCCTTGAAGATGCTGCCGTCGTCCAGCATGAAGACGCCGGGATATGCCATGAACAACTTGAAGCTGGTTACTCCCTCTCGCACTAAGGCGTTCATCTCGTCGAGCTGAGCATCAGCCAATTCCGTGATGATGCAGTGAAAAGCATAATCGCATACCGCTTTCGAGGAAGCCTTTTGCATCCAGCTGTCGAATGCGGTTCTGAGAGTCTGGCCCTTGTACTGGATCGCGAAGTCAATCAGAGTTGTTGTGCCGCCAAAAGCTGCTGCCCGCGTGCCCGTTTCGAAGTCATCGGAACTCGTGGTACCTCCGAAAGGCATGTCGAGATGCGTGTGAACATCGATTCCCCCGGGCAGCACGTACTTGCCTGCAGCGTCGATGATGCGACTCGCGTTCTCAGGTGGAAGACTCTGCCCGATGGCCACGATCTTCCCGTTGCCGACGGCGACGTCACTTGCGTAGGTGTCGCTCGCTGTGACCACACGGCCGTTTGTGATGATGGTGTCAAAACCCATGCCCGTTTTCTCCTCTGCCTGCGGAAGAGGCATTTTATGCTAAACTGCCTGCCTTCGAGTGTCCTTTTCAGAGTGGGGGGATTGGCATGAAGTTTGGTATCACAATCAAACCTGACATGAAGGTGGAGCGCATTGTCGCTCTCACCCGTCAGGCCGAGGCTGCCGGATTCCAGTACGGCTGGATTTTCGATTCTCACGTCCTGTGGCTGGAGCCTTACCCACTGCTCACACTCATGGCCGAAAACACGAAGAAGATGCGCCTCGGCACCTGCGTCACCAATCCCGCCAGTCGCGACATCACGGTGACTTCCAGCCTGTTCGCCACGCTCAATCTAATTTCGGACGGGCGCATGGAGCTTGGCATTGGCCGCGGCGACAGCTCCCGCCGGGTGCTGGGCAAAAAGCCCGTCGGGGCCGGCGATCTTGAGCGAGCTATCAAGGCGTTCCGTGAACTCACCGCTGGACGTGAGATTAACTACGAAGGTCAACCCACCCGGCTTTCCTGGGCAGGCCGGTCTCCACCGGTTTGGGTTGCGGGATATGGACCCAAGGTGCTGGACTTGGCGGGCAGGGTCGGAGACGGTGTCATTCTGCAGTTTGCCGATCCAGATCTGATCGAGTGGTGCCTCGGCTTTGTGAAGAAGGGCGCGGAAGCGGCGGGACGTGACCCGCGCAGTATCGAAGTCATGGCGGCTGCGCCGGTATGGATTTCAAATGATCTGGAACTTGCACGGAAACAAGTACGCTGGTTCCCGGCATTGGTTTCGAATCACGTGCTGGATCTGATCTCTCGCTACAAGCCGGACGATCTGCCTCCTGCGTTGACTTCGTATGTGAGCAATCGCGGTGGCTATGATTACCAGCAGCATTGCGAAGTCGACAGCAGCAACTCGAAATTCGTATCAGATGATGTGGTTGACCGTTTTTGCCTGGTCGGCCCGGCGGAAGCCCATCGGCAAAAGCTTGGCAAACTCGCGAGCCTCGGAGTAACACAGTTCAATGTGTACCTAATGTGCGGCGACGAAGAGGACACACTGGAAGCCTATAAGAGAGAGATTTTGCCGGCATTTCGGGGCGTTGCCAAAGCCTGATTGTTAACCCCTCTTTTCTAAATCTTCGCAGTCACCGAAAACTCCGGGTGCGCTCACAAGGCTCAAGACGCTTCTTCCAAGGCCGACACTCGCGGCTCCTTCTGCGATTTCATCAGTGCGTAGTACGTAAGGAACGACACGCAGAAACCGACGAACCAGGAATAATCGTACAGGGGGCGCAGCGGCGGGACCACTAAGCCCACCAGCGCCGTTCCTGCCCCTGAGGCCAGCGCGGCCAGCGCCACCCAGTTGAACCCGTGGGAATATTCGTAAGTGCCGTCACGAAGGTAAAGATCCTCCACCAGCAGGGTTCGCCCGCGCACCACGAAGTAGTCGCAAATCATAATTCCGGCTACCGGTCCCAGAAAGGCTGCATAGCCCCCCAGCCAGCCGAGGATGAACGTCTTGTAGTTGGCCAGAAGCTTCCACGGCATCAGCGCAATGCCCATGAAGCAGGTGATTACACCGCCCAT
>Ga0207684_10006816_pt1 | contig 10358 bp, 6 predicted proteins | sample KBSK5501metaG_FD_184342 | JGI IMG/M metagenome (GOLD analysis project Ga0207684, IMG submission 184342) | Corn, switchgrass and miscanthus rhizosphere microbial communities from Kellogg Biological Station, Michigan, USA - KBS K5-50-1 metaG... | ecosystem: Host-associated > Plants > Roots >... | reverse complement strand
GCCAACTGTTTCTCCGGAGGATTAACTTCCCGTGCGTCGCGCTCAGAATCGCTCATAGTTGCGCCCACTTATAATCTAAACTCAGGTTAGTATTTGCGGTTTGGCAAAATCGTTCGTTACTTCATGACGTCCCGAGATTCTTAGGAACCGACCACCGGCATTCGACACGCTGAGATTCTGTAAAGCTAGCGTCGGTAACTTTCTGGCGGCCCCAGGTAACTGGGACGCACGCCGCCGGTATTGACCACTAATTTCTCCAACACCAGGCCCGGATCAATCATCCAGAATTTGAGTACGTGATAGCCAGGCGCCGACAAAGCGTGCTTCGATGTCAGCACGCGTATGCTGTCTTTCACCGAGCGCTCCCAATCGGCCTGCCCATAACCGGCATGCGCGTTGATCACTTGCGGCTGCTCATCGTCGAACGAAACACCGTAACGAAATCCATCACCCAGCAAAAACTCTAGTGTCGGCGCAAGATAAGCATCGACGCTAACCGGACCGTCGTGGAATAGATACATCTGATACTCGAGTCGCGTTCCGCTAGCCGCCGAGAGGTTCTGACTTTGTGCCGTAACGGGAAAGGGAGTCATGCCCGAGAGGGTGCGACCGAAGTCAGGGATCTTCTGCCAGCGCATTCCCTGAGGCGCGACTGCGCGGGAATAGTGCTCAGCTTCCATAGACACGTAGCCATTGGTCTCAACAAAGCCTTTCCCGGACTGACGGTTCAGATCAATCGGGTTCTCAAGCGGAACTGTAAGAGTCACTTTGCGATCATTCGTTACATTCACTGTTATTGAGCCGCGACTGGCTCCTTGCGGGACCGCATTCCAGTCCACCCCAACCCAAACGCGTTGTTCGCCGATCACCGTTCCGCGGGAGGGATTTACATGCAGCCATGGTTCAGCTGCCAGGGCGGTGAATACAAAGGGCGTCCTCCCACGATTAAAAATCTCAAAGTAGCGCGGTCGCTGATCGTAACTGTTTTGCGAAGGCAGACTAGCTTCGCGAGGATTGTCAGGCAGCACACTTTCCGAACCCTCAACACCGCGCTCCATCTCGCGCTCCATCGGCACTTGAATTTCGTTGACGGCAGGCATCACGTTACGCACAGGCTGATTCCAGTAGGTATAGCCAATATGTGTTTGGTCCATCATGTGATTCCATTTGCCCCCGGCCATTATCCGATTGTAATAACGCGCCAATTGCCCGTCTTCGCGAAATAGCTCGCGGGCACGCTGAGCAAGATTGTTGGTGGCCGCCCGGCCCTGGACTGCGTACATTCGGTTTTTTCCGACCGTGACGTATAGATCATTAAGAACTGCACAAGCCTTCACCGGATACAGCACCAGCTGAAAGAAGGCGTCTCTCTTCTCTTCCGGCAGGGCCTTCTGGATTTGTTCGGCCTGTTGCTCAATCTCACGGTAATCCGCCACAACTCTCTCGGCCTCACGATAGTTCACGAGACTGTAGGTGGTCGGCTCCAACAACTCTGGTTTACGACGACCGTTATACTTCGTGTACTTCTCAATTATCTCGACGATCGCGGAGGCGTGCTCTGGTCCAAACTCGCGCTCGGCCCAGAGCCGTGTGTACTCGTGAAGCCGTTCGGCTGGCCAGTCTCGTGGCGCCCAAGCGAAAGTTAAAAAGAACTCGATCGGAAACTCCATCGGCTTGAGATCGCCCACGTTCACAATCCAGATTCGGTGTGCGCTGTGCTCGTAAGCCAGGTTCATCTGCTCCCAAATCTTTGTGATTGGAACTGTGTTCAGCCATTTGTAAGAGCGGGGACCGCCAACGTAATCAAAGTGGTAGTACACACCCGCGCCTCCGGAGCGCTTACTCTCTTCGGCCGTCGGCAAGCGGCGAATGTTCCCCCAGTTGTCATCGCACCAGAGCAGGGTGACGTCATAAGGAACACGCATGCCTTTCTCGTAGTAATCCTGCACTTCCTTGTAGAGCGCCCAAAGCTGTGGCACCGCGGCCAAATCAGGGTTGACGTTCTCGGCGAGTATCTGGCGCTGGTCGGCGACAATTCGTTCTAGCAGTGCCACGTTACTCTCTCGCGACATCGGCAAGTCGCCGTCGCCGCGCATACCCAGCGTTACGATACTTTCAAAGTTTCGGTTGCGCCTTATGCCTTCAGTCCAGAACTGGCGCAGCACCTCATCGTTCGTCGCATAATCCCACGCGCCCTTGCCGTATCGTTTCCACTCCTGCTGGGCGCGCAACATAGGCTCGTGATGCGATGTGCCCATCACGATCCCCCATTCATCTGCAACTTTCGGATTCAGTGGATCGTCATCGTTGAAAGCGTTGTTCCACATCGCCGGCCAGAGGTAATTCGCTTTTAGACGAAGCAGGAGTTCAAAGACTCTTTCGTAGAATTGGTGGTTGTAGTTGCCGAACTTTTCCTTCACCCAACCGCTGAGTGCGGGCGCTTCGTCATTTAGAAAGATGCCGCGGTACTTCACCGCAGGCTCACCCTGCACGTACCGGCCGGGCCGAATGTAGAGTTGATGGTGCCGACTAACTGGCACATCGGCCCACCAATACCAGGGCGACACGCCGATCTGTTCCGAGAGATCGTAGATTCCAAAGATTGTGCCGCGCTTGTCGCTGCCGGCAATCACCAGAGCGCGTTTCACGCCGGGCCAGGGCTGGGAGACAGTTTGAATGATGAAGGATTCCCAGCGACCCTTGACGGCCGCGACATCGAGTTTTCCGGAGCTGGCGAGTTCGTCGATCCTGCCGTTCCTTCCGAGCGTTCCGACGATCACAACATCCGATCGCAGCGGACCATGAGTAATGAAACTCGGTTCTCGGCTCGTGACGCGGGCAATGTCCTTTTGCAGGTCACGTGCCGCCCGCAGCACCCCCGGGAAATCCTGCGAGTCGGCGAGAATCGGCAACGCGACGCCGCGCGCAACCAGTGGCAGAGCACCAGGCGTCCCGGCGAACTCGACGTATTGCTTCTGCCCCAGCGCGTACGTCAAATTCACGCACAAACTGACGCAACCCAGCGCGCTGAACAACCTTTTCATGGAAACCGTAATCAACCTGGTTACCTCATTCATTATTGAGGGATTTCAGTAACCCTGCCCGTGACAACAAAGCGACCGCTGATTGACCCAGTCGTCTGCGCATCGGCGCGCCCCGTGAACCCGGGCTGTTTGCCGCCAACGCTGACTAGAAACTCGCCCGGCTCAATCACGCGCTTTCCTGCCTCGTCGATCAAAGACATCTGTCGCGGCGCTAGCATGAAAGAGATTCTCCGCTTTTCTCCTCGCTTAAGAGAGATGCGATCGAACCCCGCCAGCGCTCGGATCGTAACAGGCACGGACGCGACTATATCGGAGACATATAGTTGAACAACTTCTTCGCCGGCTCGCTCGCCAACGTTCTGCACGTCGGCGCTTACCTTGACCGAATCGCCTGCGTTGACCGTCTTCCCGCTAAACTTCAGGTTGGTGTATTCGAATCTTGTAAAGCTCAAGCCAAAGCCAAACGGATAAAGAGGGTCGCCCTTAAAGTAACGATAGGTCCGGCCCTGCATACTGTAATCGGTGAACGGCGGCAACTGGTCGACAGATTTGTAGAAGGTAACCGGGAGCCGGCCGCCGGGGTTGTAGTTGCCAAACAACACATCAGCGATTGCGGTGCCGCCTTCCTCGCCGGGATACCAGGCCTCAAGAATCGCCGGGGCGTGATCGTTGGCCCAGTTAACCGCCAGCGCGCTGCCGCTGAGCAAGACAACGATCACCGGCTTCCCGGTTGCACTCACTGCTTTCAGCAATGCTTCCTGTCCTTGGGGCAGTGAGATGTCCGTGCGGTCGCCGCCGCGAAAACCTTCGGTGCTCACGGTCATCTCTTCGCCTTCGAGGGCGGCCGAGACGCCCAGCACTATCACGCATACATCGGCTTGCCGGGCCGCAGTCACTGCTTCGTCGATCTGCTTTTCGACAAAGCGTGGATAGGACCAGACAAACTTCGCGATTGCCTCCCGGTTGTACTGAAAATACTCGAGCCGGATATCGTACGCATGACCGGCTTCGAGCTTCACTTCTTTCGTGACGGTCTCCGTCGGATTGCTGGCCCAAACGTCGATCAGGAGCAGGCCATCGAGATAAAGGCGCGCACCATCATCGGCTGTGATTCCCAAATGATACGTGCCCGACTCGGGCGCCGTGAGCCTTCCTGTCCAACGCACTGAGAAATTATTTTCGCCCACGTCAGGCGTCGGCCTGTATCGGCCCCAATCAAAATTGATCTGAGTGTCGACGCGAACGGTTGCGGGTTGACCGCGCAACTCTTGATTGTTGAAGTACTCGCCCTTGAATCCTGCCGCTGTGCCCTTCCCATTGACCGTCAAAGCCGAGGTGGGCACGGGAATAACATTTTCTCCGCTCAGTGTGGAGCCAAGCGCGTAAATAACTTTGGTATCTGGCGACACCGCGTTCTTGATTCCGGCCAGCGGCGTAACCGACTTCGAAGGCCTGCCGCTGTAGTTTCCTACCAGCACTTCGGGCGCGTCGGCGTTTGGCCCAATAACGGCGATGGTCTTGATGTTTTTCTTTAGCGGCAGCGTGTGGTTCTCGTTCTTCAAAAGCACCATCGATTCACGCGCAGACTTCAGCGATAGTTCACGGTGCGCGGCAGAATCATTCTCGGAGAAAGGTATTTGCGCATAACGAACCGTCTCGGGAGGATCGAACATGCCAAGCCTGAATCGCGCTGTCATGAGCCGCTTCAAAGAGACATCAATCTCGGCCTCGGTAATGATTCCCTCCCTTACGGCCTGGATTAGCGCGGAGTATTCTCGGCCACACGCCAGATCTGTTCCCGCTTTGACGGCAATAGCCGAGGCCTCGGCTTCCGTCTTGGCATAACCGTGGCCCTTCCAAATGTCTGAGATCGCGCCGCAGTCTGAAACCACGTACCCATCAAAGCCCCACTCTTTGCGCAGAATGTCGACTATCAATCTGTTATTCGCACAGCACGGTTCAGCGTTCGTGCGGTTGTAGGCGCACATGACTGAGTACGCCTTGCCTTCGACCACCGTGGCCTGGAATGCAGGCAGATAAGTCTCTCGTAGATCTCTTTCGTAGGCTTTCGCGTCGAAGCTATGACGCTCAGGCTCGGGTCCGCTGTGCACCGCATAGTGTTTCGGCGTAGCGATGACCTTAAAGTATTTCGGATCGTCTCCCTGCAGACCTCTCACAAACTCAACTCCCAAACGTGACGTGAGATACGGATCTTCGCCGTAGGTCTCCTGGCCGCGGCCCCAGCGGGGATCGCGAAAGATGTTTATGTTTGGACTCCAGTACGTGAGTCCCTGGTAACGTGCGTGTTGGTTGTGGCGCAAGAACTCATGATGCTTGGCGCGAGCTTCTGTCGAGATGACATCCGCGGTCTGGTGTATGAGGGTCGCGTCCCAGGCCGCCGCCAAACCGATTGCCTGCGGAAAGACGGTCGCATATCCGGCACGCGCCACGCCGTGCAATCCTTCGTTCCACCACTCATATTCAGGAATGCCAAGCCGTTCAATTGCCGGAGCGGCATTCATCATCTGCGACACCTTTTCCTCCAGAGTCATGCGTGAGACTAGATCGTCAACACGTTTCTCAACCGACAGTGACGGATCCTTGTAAGGCGGAACGCTGACCTGAGCCCGGCCCGTGGGCGGTACATTTGCGAACAACAGCGCGAAAACGACCAGGCAGTACACAATGAGAAAACGAAAGTTATTCATATGTGCTCCGGTGATCTAATTGTCTGACTATTGAGAACTACTTCCTTGCGTGCGGGATGCCAGGCTTGTCAGACACGTAGTGCTTGCCATGCTGCATCGCTTCAATTCCGTTTGGCGCACGTTCCGCCGGAGTCGCGGCACTGACGATCAGTTGGATTGAGTCGTCTTCCAGAATATCAATCTTGCATCTGCCGGTTCAGACCCAACGCGACTGAGTCATTTGAAAGTTCCCTAATAATCGAACGTCGCCGGCACTTCCCACAGGCCCGATCTAGTCGAGCGGAAAATCGCTTCGATCACAGCTATGTTCCTGATTGATTCAGTCAGCGAAACCGCTGGGTCGGTGTCTTCAAGGATACTGCGTGCGAACAAGTCTCCCTGGATTGTGTATTGGTCGCACAATTCGAAATGCACAATTTCAGCGCCGGCTCCAAACAAATCCGATCCATCATCAATCAGAATCCTGGTGCTCTGGTCAGGGGGAGCGTTGACCGGTATTTGAACCTCGATCCGTCCTCGCGTTCCCAGGATTTGCACTCGTTGAAACGGTGTCATGCGAGTGCTGCACGTCATGACCGCCTGTCCGCCTGGAAAATCGAGGAGAGCGGACGTCAGCACGTCAGTGCGGGTGGCCGGATCTTCGTCAATCAAGCCAACGACGCGCCTGGGCTCCTCCCGAAAAACCAGGCGGGCGAAGTAAATGAGATAGCAACCAATGTCCATCAGCCCGCCCCCGCCAATTTCGGCGACGTTGCGAATGTTCTGCGGGTCTGTATTGTGATAGCTGAAGTGGCCCATGACTGAGCGCACTTGGCCGATCCTGTCCGCAGCGATAAGTTTCAAGACCTTGAGCCACTGGGGATGGGTGCGCACCATGAAAGCCTCTTCAATCCTTACGCCGGTGCGATCACGAGCCTCTTGTAACAGAATTGCTTCCCTGGTATTGAGCGCAACTGGTTTTTCGCAGAGCACATGCTTCCCCGCCTCGGCCGCTTTGATGGACCAGGGCACATGCAGGTGATTTGGCAGGGGATTGTAAATAGCCTCTATGTCCGGATCAGAAAGCAATTCGTCATATGATCCATAGGCCGTGGGAATCCTGAGTTCGCGCGCGAAGCGTTGTGCCTTTTCTAGTTCCCTTGAGGCCAGCGCGATCACTTCGCACCACTCGCCGTGTTGCATAGCCGGGATCACTTTCTTCACCGCGATGTTCGCAGCGCCCAACACGCCCCACTTAACTCTTTTGGTCATCGCCTTATCGCACACCCAATAGGATATCCAGGGTCAATTGGTCGAGACGCTCGTGTGGCAGTTTCCTGGCCGCGAGTTCTGCTGGATCCAGCGCCAGCGATTTGATCTTGTCAGCCTTCGCGCGTGTGTAAGCGCCTACAGGTTAGGCACCCAGCTTGCTTAACTCGTGAACGATAGTAACAGGACTTACTGTTGGCCGCGTCGCATCGCCAAACGGAGCGCGACCACGATTTCCGACGGTCCATAATCCAAATGTAAATTTATCTTCCGGTTTTGGTGTGTACTGTTTGCCCATTCTTTTCTCCAGTAGTCCTATCTTGTTCTAGCGTGCGGTCCTGAGTACCGCATCAAAGGCTGGCTTCGGCTGACCATTACCATCGAACAAGAGCGGATATGATGTACGACCTCTGACTGGCCAACCATTCAACCAGGAATCAGCGTCAGTCACGCCCCAGAAAGTCACGCGGTCGATCACATCACGATGCTTGACGAATACACCAAAGAGATCAGCGTAACGCTTCGCCAATGCCTGCTGAACGGAATCGGGTAAGCGTTTGGGATAGGGATTCAGCGCCGCTTGTAGCTCGACGTTCAACGTAATGTCAGCGCCGCGATGTTGCGACGCGGACGGCAATACATCGATGTCAAGTTCGGTGATATTCACTTTAATACCGAGTTTCGCAAACGCGGTGATCGTGTCGTCCTGCTGTTGTACCGTGGGCCAATCCATTTTGTTGTGAGCCTGAAGGCCGACTGCGAAAACCGGAACGCCGCGAGCTTGCAACTTCTTGATTAGTTCGAGTGCGCCCTTCCTCTTTGCCTCGTTCTCGAGCGAATAGTCGTTGTAGTACAACTGCGCCTTCGAATCGGCTTCGTGCGCGAACTCAAACGCTTTCACCAGGTAGTCCTCGCCGATGATTTTCATCCAGAGTGACTGGCGAAGCGTTCCATCTTCATTGAGGGCTTCATTGACGACATCCCAGCCCTTGATTCGTCCTTTGTAACGACCCACTACGGTGTGAATGTGATCGCGCATGCGGCCGAGTAGAGTTTCGCGATCGACGGGATTGCCCTTGTCGTCCTGGAAAACCCAGCGCGGCGTTTGATTGTGCCAGACCAGCGTGTGCCCAATAATGACCATGTGATGCTTCTCGCCAAACGCCACGTAGCGATCCGAGCCATCAAAATCGTACTCGCCTGGCTGGGGATGAACCGATTGCCATTTCAAGATGTTTTCCGGTGAGATGGAATTGAATTGGCTCGTAATGATCGCCACGCCACGCGTATCCTTCTCGGAAAACTGCCTCTGGTTAATCGCCACGCCGATCAGGAAGGAGTGTTTGAACGCACCCTTGAGATCACGTGTTTGCGTGCCGCCGCTGACCACAATGACCAGCAGCAGACTCACTACCAACAACAAGGATTTAGTCATTCCATAGCCCCTTAGTCAGTTATCGGAACCGCGGTTTGAGATGCGTATTGCTTGCGGCGTTCGACCAGTTCGTCCTGGATGCGGAGGTTGAGCTTCTTGCCGATCGGGTAGACCGCCAGGCATACAAGGGCGAGGACCAGAGCGACCGCGGGATAGAGGCTCGCCCCGAGGCGTATCCCCAGCAATGCGCGCTCGGTTTGCACGACATTCGGGACGTAACCGTAGGCGTCAATCACCCAGGCGCTGAGTGCTCCACCGAGACTCAGGCCGGCCTTCAGCGCAAAAAGGATGCCCGCGTACATAAACCCGGTCGCGCGCCGAGATGTTTTCCATTCCGAGTAATCAGCCACATCGGCGATCATCACCCACAACAGCGGAACCGTGGGTCCCCAGCCGAGGGCCCAGAGAACACTCAGGCCGAACATAAGGCCGATTGAGGTTGGGCCCACAAAGAAAACCAGAACGGTCGCAATCGTCGTAACCGTCATCCCCGCGATGAAGACTGTCTTCTTGCCGAAACGGTCGGCGAGTGGTTTGGAAAAAATGATTCCGACGATTTGAATCAGGCTACCGATCACGAAAAACAGACTCAGACCCACGGCAGCGGCATTCGAGCCATCGGGATTGACGAGCAGGCCAAGCGAATTCAGCACCGACTGCCAGCCCGTTGCCGGCCCGGCGGTGCTTGCGAGGCCGACCTTATCGAGGAAGGCCCTGAGCTGCTGCGGATCAAGGTAGTAGGCGAAGAAGTAGTTAGATGAACTGCCGCGCACAACGAGCATCGTGAAGACGAGCAGCGTAAGCACAAACATCACGATCCAGGGGCCGCAACTGAAGACATTCTTCAGGTCGGCTCGCAGCGAAGATCTTTGTCCCGGCAGTGGTTGGACTCGTTCGCGCGTAGTGGCGAAGGTGATCAGGTTCAGAACGATGATAATCGCGCCGAAGATGGCCATGGTCATGGCCCAGCCTCTCGCGGAGTCACCTTTACCGAGTTTGGCTACGAGGGGCAGCGGCAATGCCTGGATGATGAACTGTCCGATCAGGGCTCCGACAAATCGATAACTCGCGATGCTGCTGCGTTCGCTGACATCCGGCGTCATAACGCCCATCAGCGCTGAGTACGGCGTGTTGTTGGCGGAATAGAGCATCATCACCAGCGTGTAGGTCAGGTAGGCATAGATGAGCTTCCCGTGGGCCCCAATATTGGGCGTTACATACACCAGCCAGAAGATGAGGCCGAACGGCACCGCAGTGAAAAGGATCCAGGGGCGAAACTTGCCCCAGCGCGTCTGGGTCCGGTCTGACAATGCGCCGATTACCGGATCAAAAACAGCGTCCGCCAACCGGAGCACGAGGAACATCGAGCCGACCGCCACCGCCGAAAGGCCCGCAGTGTCTGTGTAAAAACGGGTCTGGTAGAGGATCATCGACTGGAAGAAGAAGTTGGTTGCTACATCGCCGAGACTGTAACCAATCTTCTCTTTGACGGAGAGTCTTTTGCTGCTGTTCGTCATGTATTGGCCTCGTAAGATTCATTTGTGCAATTGCTCAGCCGCATAGCGGCCAGAAACTCAATCTCAACGGCGAAGGATCGCGCGTGGATATCTTCCCTACTCCACCCGCAGCATTACCTTTTGTAAATCGCAGTCGCGCGATGAATTGCCCAACATGATTTCGAAATCCCCCGGCTCGACAACGTAATTCATTTCTATATCGTAGAAGGAAAGCGACTCAGGCGTGATCTCGATCGCTGCCGTTTTGGTTTCACCAGGGGCGAGCGAGAGCTTCTGAAAGCCCTTCAGCTCCTTGATCGGTCTCGTTACTGAACTAAACAGATCACGAACATACATCTGGACGACTTCCGTCCCGGCGCGCTTGCCGGTATTGGTAACGTCAACCAAAACCCGCGTAAAGCCGTCG
>Ga0207684_10006815_pt1 | contig 10360 bp, 10 predicted proteins | sample KBSK5501metaG_FD_184342 | JGI IMG/M metagenome (GOLD analysis project Ga0207684, IMG submission 184342) | Corn, switchgrass and miscanthus rhizosphere microbial communities from Kellogg Biological Station, Michigan, USA - KBS K5-50-1 metaG... | ecosystem: Host-associated > Plants > Roots >... | reverse complement strand
GATGATGCAGTCGCCGCTGGGGCGCCACTACCAGCAGCTCATGCGGGCGCTGGTCCTCCAGGCGATCGCGGAGTAGGCCATGGACATCGTCGACGCGCAGGTCCACATCTGGTCCGGCGGCAAGCCTGCCAACCCGCACCACCGGCAGGTCCCCGCCTTCACGAAGGACGAGCTGCTCGAGGAGATGGCCGCGGCGGGCGTCGGCGCGGCGCTGATCCACCCGCCGACGAGCTGGGATCCGAACGCCAACGAGCTGGCCGTGGAGGCGGCGCGCCGGCATCCCGACCGGTTCGCGATCCTCGGCAATTTCCCGCTCGACAAGCCGGAGAGCCGGGCGCTGATCGAAGGCTGGAAGGCGCGGCCCGGGATGCTCGGCCTGCGCTTCACCTTTCTGCAGCCACACCAGAAGACGTGGCCCACCGACGGCACGATGGACTGGCTGTGGCCCGCCGCGGAGCGCGCCGGGCTGCCCGTCGCGCTGCTCGCGGCCAACTTCTTCCCGAAGGTCGCCGAGGTCGCGCAGCGGCATCCGCGGCTCAGGTTGATCATCGACCACCTCGGGCGGCAGTCGCCCGCGAGGACCGACGAGACCACCTGGGCGAACCTGCCCGAGATGTTGGCGCTGGCGAAGCACCCCAACGTCGCGATCAAGGCCACGGGGGCGCCGAGCTATTCCGGTGAGTCCTATCCGTATCGCAACCTCCACGAGCCGCTGCGGCGGATCTACGACGCGTTCGGGGCCGAGCGGATGTTCTGGGGCACCGACATCACGCGCATGCCGTGCTCGTGGCGGCAGTGCGTGACGATGTTCACCGAGGAGCTGCCGTGGCTGTCGGGGCGCGACCGAGAGCTGGTCATGGGCAAGGCGCTATGCGAGTGGATCGGCTGGAAGCGCCCGGGATGATGACGACGCGCGCCCGCGGGATGGTTCCCGGCTTGGGGTCGAGCCAGCGCGCTTACTTCTCCCGCGCCAGCACGACGCGCGCCCGCGGCAGATCGGCGGCGGGGACGAGCAGCACGACCTCGGCCTGGTGTCCCACGCTGAAGGGATAGACCGACTGGGCGAGGCGGCTCTGCAGCACGACCTGGATGCCCTCGCTCTCGAGCAGCCCGCGGACCACGAGGGCCTCCGCCTGATCGCGGCAGCGTCGCGCCTCTACCAGACCGCCGGCGGCGGGCGTCGCCTTCGGGGGCCGGGTCGGGAAGCGGATGATCCGGGCGCGTCGCGCGCTCATGGCGCTCATGCTAACACGCCGCGCGCGCGCCTCCACCGGAGACACCAGAAGCACACGAGCGCGGCGAAACCGGCCAGCGCGATCGCGGTGGTCATCGGCCGCGCCGTGCCGTCGTAGAAGCCGCCCACCGCGACGCTGTAGAGCGCGGAGACCGTCATCTGGAGGAAGCCGGCCACCGCCGCCGCCAGCCCCGCCATGCGCGGGAAGGGACCGATGGCCCCCGCCATGCCATTGGGCAACGTGAGCCCCAGGCCGATCGCGAACACGTACATCGGGCCGATCACCGCGGCCACCGTCAGGATCCCGCTCCAGGCCAGCGTGGCCAGGATGAGGCCCGCCGTCCCGCCGAGCACCGTGCCGCAGAGGATCGTCCGGTCGAGCCCGAGCGTCGCGCCGAAACGGCCCGAGAGGAACGTGCCGGTCATGATCCCGAGAGAGACCGCGCCGAAGCAGAGGCCGAAGACCCCCGGCGAAACGCCGAGCACGCCGATCAGCACGAAGGGCGAGCCGGAGATGAAGGCGAACTGGCCGCCGAACATCAGGGCGTTCACCAGCACGTAGGCGAGATAGCTCCGGTCGCCGAGCAGCTCGCCGAGGTTGCGCCCCATCTGCCCAGGCTGCAACGCGGTGGGATCGCGGCGGACATTGGTCTCGCGCACCCCGGCCGCCATCAGGGCGACGAAGCAGGCGCCGAACACGGCGAGCACGAAGAAGATCGCGCGCCAGCCGAAGGCCTCGTGCACGTACCCGCCCACGACGGGCGCGAGCATCGGGTTCAGCGACTGGACCATGCTCATGTAGGAGAACATGCGGGCGGCGCGCTCGCGCTCGTAGAGGTCTCGCACCACCGCGCGGGCCACGACCGGCCCCGCGCCGCCGCCCAGGGCCTGGAGGATGCGGGCGCCGATGAGGACGGAGATGGTGGGGGCCAACGCGCAGGCGAGCCCGGCTACCGTGTAAAGGCCCAGGCCGCCGATCAGCACCCAGCGACGGCCGAAGCGGTCCGACAGGGGGCCGTAGATGAGCTGGGAGGCGGCGAAGGCCATGAGGAACAGCGTCACGGTGAGCTGCACGGTGGCGGGAGGTGCGGCGAAGGCGGCCGCGATCGCGGGCAGCGACGGCAGGAACATGTCGATGGACAGGGCGCCGAGCCCCACCACCGCGGTCAGCAGGAACTCGATGCGCATCCAGGTGATATATCCCAGTCGGGGTCGAAGGGGTAGACTGTCCCGGGTTCGGGCCCACAACGGGAACGGAGGCGCCGGCGAATGCGCACGCTCGGAACGCTGCTCGCGGTGGTCGGGCTGATCGCAGGGGTGACCCCCGGGCCGGCGGCGGCCCAGGGGCCGATCAAGATCGGCTTCCTGTCTCCCATCTCGGGTGCCATCGCGCAGGCCGGGAAGGACATGTACAGCGGCTGCGAGCTCTACTGGCAGGAGAGCGGGATGCAGATCGCCGGCCGGAAGCTCGAGGTCATCCTCGAGGACACCGAAGGTCAGCCCGCCACCGCGGTGAGCAAGCTGAGGAAGCTGATCGACAGCGACAAGGTCAACCTGCTCGCCGGCGTCATCCTCTCCAACGTGGCCTACGCACTGGTGCCGCCGATCGAGGCGGCCGGCATCCCCACCATCTATCCGATCAACTCGGCGGATGACCTGACCCAGCGGAAGCGGCCCAAGTGGCTCGTCCGCACCGGGTTCTCGGCCGGGGGCAACATGCACCCGTTCGGGGAGTACGCGGCCAAGGTGCTCAAGTACCGGAAGGTCGTCACGATCGGGCTGGACTACGCGTTCGGCTGGGAGACGGTCGGCGGCTTCCACAAGTCCTTCGAGGACAACGGAGGCCAGGTCATTCAGAAGCTCTGGGTGCCGTTGAACATCCAGGACTACGCGCCGTATCTGGCCCAGGTGAAGCGGGACGCGGACGCGGTGTTCGTGGTGGCGCTGGGGCGCTGGAGCGTGCTTTTCTCCAAGCAGTACGCGGACAGCGGGCTCCAGGGTCGGATCCCCCTGATCGCGGGCGGGACCTATTCGGACGAGCACGTGCTCGGCCAGCTCGGGGACGAGGCGATCGGGGTGATCAGCGCCCATCACTACTCGGCGTCCCTCGACACGACGGCCAACCGGAAATTCCGCGCCGCCTTCGAGAAGGCCTACACGCGGACCCCGTCGTTCTACTCCGAGAACTGCTACACGGGTGCCCGGGTGATCGAGGAAGCGGTGAAGATGGTCAAGGGCCAGGTCGAGGATCGGGCCGCCCTGATGGCCGCGCTGCGCCGCGTCGCGATCACCGATGCCCCGCGCGGGCCGGTCAAGATCGACGCCTACGGCAACCCGACCCAGAACATCTACATCCGCAAGGTCGAGAAGGTCGGTGGCGTGCTCCAGAACACGGTGATCCATACCTATCCGTCGGTGAGCCAGTTCTGGACCTACGACCCGCAGAAGTTCCTCGAGCAGCCGGTCTACTCGCGCGAGTTCCCGCCCTGCCGGTACTGTTAGCGCAAGGGGGTTCTAGACATGGACAAGTTCGAGTACTTCAGCGGCATTCCCGAAGTCGGCATCGTCCCGCGGGCGCCGCACGCCGGCCCGCTGCTCCGGCACGTCTACGAGCAGGAGCACGGACGCGGCGGCTTCGCGGGCAAGGTGACGCACACCTATCACCTCTACCCGCCCAATAACTGGCTCCCCGGCGAGACCCGCGTCCTCGACGGCTGGGCGCCGCTCTGGGAATCGCGGCTGCGCCCGATCGGCGGTGTTCATCATGCGCTCGGCGTCTCGACCCCGGCCGAGCCGCGCGATGTCTATCGCGGCATGGCCCGCCTGGTCGCCAACGCCACCGTGGCCATGAACGTCACTGCCCCGACCGCGCCCATGGACTATTTCTTCGAGCACTACTCGGCCACCCTCGTCGTCTTCGTCCATCAGGGCGGCGGCACCCTCGAGACGCTGTTCGGTCCCATCGCCTACGGCCGCGGCGACTTCCTCGTGGTGCCCAAGGGCATTCCCCACCGCTTCGAGCTGGCGGCGGGACCGCAGTACTACTGGGTCTACGAGAGCTTCGCGGGCGATCCGGAGAAGTCGGAGGCGCCCACCACCGGGCAGTTCCTCACCCACAGCCGGAGCGACTACAAGTTTCCGCGCACGCTCGACACGCGCAACGAGGCGGGGCGCTTCGAAGTCGTCTCCAAGGTCGGCGCGGTCTACACGCGGCGCGTCCACCCGACGCATCCCTTCGACGTGGTGGGCTGGCGCGGCGACTATCTGCCGTACCGCTTCGCGGTGGAGGACGTGCGCCCGCTGACCGCGGACCGCTCGCACGTGCCGCCCTCCGGCCACACGATCTTCAAGCTGCCCGGCTGCTACCTCTGCGTCTTCACGGTGCGCTCGGTCGAGAAGGAAGGGATGTGGCTGCCCTTCTTCCACCGGAACCTCGACTACTGCGAGACGATCGGCTACCACTTCGGCGACTTCTTCAGTCGCGGCGGCGTGGTCCGCGAGGGCATGGTGACGGTACATCCGGTCGGGCTGCCGCATGGGCCGCAGCCCGCCGCCCAGAAGGCCCTGATGGACGGCCATCGCCCGCGCCTGCACAACGAGGTGGGCATCATGGCCGACTTCACCAATCCGGCGCAGATCTCCGAGTTCGCGCTCGGCCTGTCGCAGCCCGACTACATGAAGAGCTGGGCCGCCTACACGACGGAGCCGCGCTTCGCGCATCGCCCGGACCGGCTGGCCGAGGTGCGGTCCCTGGCGGAAGGGCTGGCCGACGCCCGCGACGAGCTGCGCCCCCGTCCCGACACGCCCTGAGATGCTCGGCTTCGGGCTCTTCTCGGTAGTGGACCACTATCCGACCGAGCTCACCCGGACCACCGCCGAGTACTACGGTGAGGTGCTCGAGCAGGTGGAAGCGGCCGACGCGCTCGGCTTTCAGTCCTTCTGGGTGGCCGAGCACCATTTCCACGAGTACGGGGGCATCCCGCGGCCCCCGGTGTGGATGGCGGCGGCGGCCGCGCGGACCCGTCGTATCCGGCTGGGCGCCGGCGTGGTCGTGCTGCCCTTCGATAACCCGCTCCGCACCGCCGAGGACTACGCCATGGTCGACGTCCTCTCGGGCGGCCGCCTCGACCTCGGCACGGGCTCCGGCTATCTGAAGCACGAGTACGCGGGCTTCAACCTCGACCCGGAAGAGAAGCGCGCGCGCTTCGACGAGGCGCTGGAGATCCTGCTGCGCGCCTGGACGGGTGAGTGCTTCTCCTACGAGGGCCGCTACCATCGGGTGCGTGACGTGCAGCTCAACGTGCTGCCCGTGCAGCGGCCGCGCCCGCCCATCTGGGTGGCCACCCTGCGTGCCGACAGCGCGCCGCGCATCGGCGCCCGCGGCTTCCCGGCCATGCTGATCCCCTACGCGAGCGCGGAGACGCTCCCGCAGATGGCGGAAGGGGTGGCGGCCTACAAGCGCGCGTTCGTGCAGGCCGGCGGCCGGCCCGAGTCCGCCACCGTGCCCTTCGGCCTGCACGTGCACTGCGCGGAGAGCACCAGACAGGCGCGGGCCGAGGCGCGCGAGTGCATGGAGCGCTACGTGCGCACGCGGCTCTACGCGGTCCAGCGCCCGGTGGAGACCCTCATCGAGCAGAACGTGGTGGCGTTCGGGGATCCCGACGAGATCGTCCGGGTCGCCCGGCTCTACGAGGAGGCGGGCTTCACCCATCTGCTCGCGATCTCCAACTTCGGCGGGCTCCCGCACAAGCAGGTGCTGCGCTCGATGGAGCTCATGGCCCGCCACGTGTTCCCGCGCTTCGCTCCGGCCTGAGAGCGGCGGCCCGTGGCCTGCGGCGCGCCGCGCGCGGTCGAGGTCGGCGACCTCCGGCTCCTGCTTCACGAGTGGGGGAGCTCCGGCCGGCGGCCGGTCCTGCTCCTGCACTCGCTGGCCGCCCACAGCCACTGGTGGGACTGGGCGGCGCCACGCCTGGCCGAGGACGCGCACGTCGTGGCGCTCGATCTGCGCGGGCACGGCGGCAGCGACTGGGTGGTGCCCCCCGCATACCATGCCGAGGATCACGCGCGTGACGCGCTGGCCGTGCTCGACGGCCTCGGGTGGCGGGCGCCGGTGGTGATGGGCCACTCGCTGGGCGGCTACATTGGCGCGACACTGGCCGCGCTCCATCCGGAGCGTGTCGGCGCGCTCGTCATCGTGGACACCATGACCCAGTGGAACGAGCGAGAGACGGCCTGGGCCATGGAGCAGGCCGAGCGCCCGGCCCAGGAATTCGCGACCCGTGAGGAGGCGGGAGGACGATTCCGCCTGAGCCCCCGGGAGACGACCGCGCCCGCCGAGTGGCTCCGCCATCTCGGCGAGACGGGCGTGCAGGAAGCGCGGCCGGGGGTCTGGGAGCCCGTCTTCGACCGGCAGGTGTTCGCGCACGCGCGGCCCGACGCCTGGCCCATCCTGCCCAGCGTGATCCGCCCGACTCTCGTGGTGCGCGGCGCGGGCAGCTCGATCATGAGCCGGGAGGCCGGCCTGCGGGTGGCCGCGACGGTGAAGCGCGGACGGCTGGTCGAGATCGAGAGCGCCTACCACCACCTGATCCTCGATGAGCCGGCCCAGTTCGTGTCGATCGTCACCGGCTGGCTATCGACGGCCAACTGACTCGGAAGCAGCGCGGCGCTTCCCACCCCGGCGCCTCGCTCGTCGGATCGCGGTCGGCGGCCTCCGATACACCGCGCGGAACGCGGCGTTGAACCGCCGGATGCTTGCGAATCCCGCCGCGAATGCGATCGCGGACATCGACAGCGCGGTCTGGTCGATCAGCGCCTTCGCCCGCTGCACACGCCGGGTCGTCGCGACGGCGGTCGGCGAGGCCCCGGCGTGTCGCGCGAACAGTCGGCGTAGATGTCGGGCCGTCAGCCGAGGGCGTCCGCGAGGTTCTCGACCGTCTTGCCCTCGTCCAGGAAGCCGCCCTCGATGAGCCGCATCGCCCGGGAGACGGTGGCCGCCGCCCCGTGCCACGCCGGGGTCCCGGGTGCAGTCTCCGGTCGACACCGCAGGCAGGGGCGGAAACCCGCCTGCTCGGCCGCGGCCGCGGTGGGGAAGAAGACCACGTTGCGCGACTGGGCCGGCCTCACCGGGCAGGTGGGCCGGCAATAGATCCGCGTGGTCAGGACCCCGGTGAAGAACCGACCATCGAACCGCCGGTCCCGCGAGATCCGCGCGCGATCGCACGTGCGCCGGTCGAGGACCGCACCTGGACTCATGGCAGCGCGAGCGTAGCACGCGAGCCGGCACCCGCCGCGTCTCGGGACGACGACGTCCGAAAATGGCGAGACCGTGGGCTCCACCGCCGCTAGCATCGTGACCCAGCATGAGACCCCGATACTTCTACGGCTGGAACGTCCTCGCCGCGACCTTCGTGATGGCGCTGTTCAGCTTCGGTCTCGGCTTCTACGGGCTCACCGTGTACATCGCCACGCTTCAGGCGCTGCACGGATGGTCGGCCTCCGCGGTCTCGGCGCCGGTCACGGTGTACTACGTCGCGGGCGCGCTTCTGACCACGGTGATCGGTGACCTGTACCAGCGCTTCGGGCCGCGCGTCGTGGTCGCCGGGGGGAGCGTCGCGATGGCCGGCGGCCTCGCCGCGCTCGGTGTCGTCACGCAACCGTGGCAGCTCTACCCGGTCTTCCTCGTGATGTCGGTAGGCTGGGGAGCGATGAGCGGTGCCGCCATCAACATCATCCTCGCGCCCTGGTGGGAACGGCGGCGGGGCTTCGTGGTGAGCATCGCGTTCAACGGAGCCACCTTTGGCGGGGTGATCATCGCGCCCGCGCTGATCCCTCTCATCGGCCGGCTGGGTTTCACGCGTGCGCTCGCCACCGGCGGCCTCGTCCTGCTCGTGGTCCTGCTGGCCATCGCGGGGGGTGTCATGCGGAGGGGGCCCGAGGCCCTCGGCCTCGGCCCCGACGGCGATCCCGGTCCTCGTCCACGCGTCGGGCCTTCGGCGAGCCGCGCGCGATACCGGCGAGGCGACGCGCTACGCACGTGGCGGTTCTGGAGCGTGTCCGCTCCCTTCGCGCTCGGCCTCGCGGCGCAGGTCGGCGTGCTGACGCACCTGGTCGCGATCGTGATGCCGACGCTCGGAGGGGGCGGCGCCGCGCGGGCGGTGAGCGTGACGACGGCGGCGGGGGTGATCGGGCGGCTGGGGACCGGCGTGGTCGTCGATCGCCTGAACCGGCGACTCGTGTCGAGCGTGACGCTCGCCGTGCAGATCGGAGGCCTGGCCCTGCTGGCGTGGGCGCCGTCGGCGGGGGCGGTCTACGCCGGGTGCGCACTGTTTGGCCTGGGAGTCGGGAATCTGACGACGCTGCCCGGCCTCATCCTCGCCGTCGAGTGGCCGCGAGAGCGCTTCAGCTCGCTCGTCGGGCTCGTGGTGGGGATCAACCAGTTCACGTTCGCGTTCGGCCCGTCGCTCGTCGGCGTCGTGCGCGACTGGGCTGGGGCCTACGGGCCGGCACTCACCGCCTGCACGGTGCTCCAGGCGGTGGCGGCGCTCATGATTCTGCTCGGGCCGGGGCACGTGCGATCGACGGGGTGAGGTCGGCGGGTCGGCTGGCACGGGCGCGGCCCACCTTGACCGCGACGCGCCTGGGCCCGTATGCTGAGGCACCCTCAGGGAGGTCACCGTGGACCGCACCGCGCTCTCCACCCGCGACGAGCAGCTCCCTGCCGCCTACTCCGAGCGGCTCGAGACCCTGTCGCTCGCGCCGCTCTGGACCGCGCTCCACGCCCTGCTCCCCCACGAGCGGGTGACCCGGGTGGTCCCGCATCGCTGGCGCTGGAGCGAGCTGCGAGGTCCGCTCCTCGAGGCGGCGCGCCTCGTCCCCATCGAGCAGGCCGAGCGCCGGGTGCTGGTACTGTGCAACCCGGGCCTGCCCGGCAACTTCTCGGCGACGTCGACGCTCTACGCGGGCTTTCAGATCATCCTGCCCGGCGAGGTGGCGCCGAGTCACCACCACACCGCGGCCGCGCTCCGGTTGATCGTCGAGGGAGTCGGCGCCTACACCACCGTGGACGGAGTGAAGTGCGTCATGGAGCGGGGCGATCTGATCATCACGCCGCCGATGCGCTGGCACGATCACGGCCACGAGGGCCGGGAGCCGGTGATCTGGCTCGACGGCCTCGACATCCCACTGGTGCGTAGCATCGAGGCCAACTGGGCCTCGGCGATGAAGCCCGCCTCCACGCCGACCACCGACACCGACTCCTCGCAGGACGAGTTCACCGCGGCCGGCCTCGTGCCACGCGCCTCCCGTTACGAGGAGACCGGTTACCCGCAGGTGCGCTGGCCCTGGCGAGCGGTACGGGAAGCGCTTCAGGCCCTGGCCGCGACCGCGCCCCAGCGCGCCGCGGTGGTGCTCCGTCACGTGAACCCACGGACCGGCGAGTATCCGCTGAAGACGATGGGCTCCGAGGCGCGCTGGCTGCGTCCGGGCGAAGCGACTCGGGCCGAGAGACGGACGGGCAGCGAGGTCGTCCACGTGATCGAGGGCCAGGGCGAGAGCCGCATCGGCGACTCCCTGGTCGACTGGCAGGCCGGCGATACCTTCGCGGTGCCGCCCTGGCACTGGACCGAGCACCGGAACCGGTCGAGCTCGACGCCCGCAGGTCTCTTCCACCTCAACGACGAGCCCGCGCTGCGCGCGCTCGGGCTCTGGCAGTGCGAGGCGCAGCCGTAGGCGACGCTGGGCGAGGCGCAGCCGCAGGCGACGCTGGGCGAGGCGCAGCCGCAGGCGAGCCGAGCGAATAGAAAAGAGAAGTATACGAATGTCAGCTCGCTACGAGGCCTTGATGGAAGTGGTCCGGACCCGCATGACCAACCGGGCCTTCGCGCCCTGCGACATCCCGCGCGAGCATTTCGAGATGATCCTGGAGGCGGCGCGGCACGCCCCCTCCGGGGCCAACGCCCAGCCCTGGCACTACGTCGTCGTCACCGACCCCGCCGCGAAGCAGGCCATCGGTCAGTGCTTCGTGGACGAGCAGCAGCACCGGGCGCGGCTGCGCATGGGATTCCCCACCCCGAACTACAACGGGGTGAAGACCGCGCCGGGCCTCATCGTGATCGTGGCCGACTT
>Ga0207684_10006811_pt1 | contig 10363 bp, 7 predicted proteins | sample KBSK5501metaG_FD_184342 | JGI IMG/M metagenome (GOLD analysis project Ga0207684, IMG submission 184342) | Corn, switchgrass and miscanthus rhizosphere microbial communities from Kellogg Biological Station, Michigan, USA - KBS K5-50-1 metaG... | ecosystem: Host-associated > Plants > Roots >... | reverse complement strand
CCCGGCGCCTTCGTGGGCCACTCGCGCCCAACGCGCGTTGGGGGCTGGACCGAGATCGACGTCACCGCGGCCGTACGTCACAACGGCGCCATGCGCGTGTCTGCTCAGCTCAGCCTGGTGGTCCGCCATTCACCGTTCGCCAATCGTCGCTTCCACCTCGTGCACTCGCCGCACGAGGCCGAGACCAACTTCGCGAGCCGCGAGACGGGAGCAACCGCGCCGCAACTGGTCGTGACCACCGAACCGGCGCCAACACCGTCCACGCTGCCTGACCCGTCGACCACGCTTCCCGCTCCGTCGACGACGGTCAGACCCCATCCCACCACGACCGTCGCCCCCCCACCGCCTCCGGGTAACTGCGTGGTGGTCAACGGCAGCGTCCAGAGCGCGGTCGACCTCAACCCGGCCGGCACGCGCTTCTGCCTCTCGGGAACGATCAGCGAGAAGATCACGCCGAAGGACGGCCAGGTGTTCGTCGGCCCCGCGATCCTCGACGGCCGAGGCAACATCGATCGCGCCTTCGGCGGCGGGGCCGTCAACGTCACCATCGAGAGCCTCGAGGTCCGCAGCTACAACCCTGGGCGCCAGAACGGCGCGATCGAGCCCGGTGGTGACAACTGGACCCTGCGCAACGTGGATGTCAACCACAACGGCTGGGGTGGCATCTACATCTTCGGCAACAACGTGAAGATCATCGGCGGCAAAGTGAACGACCATGCGGGCCTGGGCATCGGCGACAGCAAGGTCACCGGCACCCTCGTCGACGGCACCGAGATCGCCCGGAACGGGTTCGGCGAATCGTGCGGCTTCGAGGCGGGCGGCGTGAAGTTCGTGGGCGTGCACACGACCGTGCGCAACACCTTCACCCACGACAACTTCTGCAAGGGTCTGTGGTGGGACATCAACGCGGCCAACACGCTGATCGAGGGCAATCGGGTCGAGGGCAATTGGGACGAGGGCATCTTCTACGAGATCTCTCAGGACGCCGTGATCCGCGGCAACACCGTTCGCCGCAACGGCCTGCACAACTACAACGCGCCCGGTCGCAACGGGTGCACGTGGCTGTGGGGCGGCGGCATCACCATCCCGTCGTCGTTCAATGTCGAGATCTACGCCAACGTCCTCGACGGCAACTGCAACGGGATCACCGGCACCCAACAGGACCGCACCGATTCCACGCCGCCCGCGCACCTGCTCAAGAACCTGAGCGTGCACGACAACGTCGTGAACGGGCCCGGCTCGACGGGCGTGGTCGAGGACAACGGGGCCGACCTGAGCAATCGCGGCATCACCTTCGTGCGCAACGTGTTCGGCGGCGGTCAGGTCTTCTGTGGGCTGACTTGCTGACGGACACCGGGCTCGTCGACTGAGTGGTCGGCGGCGACGCCGTCCAACCAGACCCGTCGGTCACCGGGCACGCGGCGTCCTGCGGCCATCGCCTCGAGCACGGCACACGGGCGAGTGAACCTGTGGCGCATCCACGCGACCATGGTGGCCGGCTCCACCAGTGACCGGGCCACGCACCATCGCTGCAAGCTCGTCAATGCCCGACGGTCCCACCGGCCGCCTTCCACCGCCTCCGCGAGCTGCACCATCGCCCGATCGACGGGGCTGAGGAGCAGCCGCGCCGTCTCGCGCACGCCGGTGTGATCGCGCGCCACGAGCGCGCCGACGTCGCGTGCCCGCAGCGTGCGCCAGTCGGGCTCGACGCCGTCGTTCGCCACGGCGTCGAGCAGCAGGATCACGCCCTCGGCTCCCGGACGGGTGCGCCGGAATCCCCAGGCATCGAGCTCCGTCACCGGTCGCAGTGTCTCGGGCACGTAGAGGGTCGCACCCCGCACGACCCGCCGCGCCCGGAGGGAGAGCACGAAGAACCGGAGGGGCCCGTCGAGCGCGATCAGATGCAGGACGTGAGGCTCGTGGCTGCAGACGATGACCGGTCCGAGGCGATTGGCTGCGGCCCAGCGGCGGAACTCTTGGCTGAGCACGTCCCATTCCTCCACGGGCGCGGCCGACGAGAGATCACTCGCTTCTGTCGGCGCGCCGCCGACGCTCTTGCACGCGACCCAGCCCGGTGCCACCTCGCTCAGGCCGCGGGCCAGCGCCAGCCAGTGAGGCGCGTCGTCCACCAGGAGTTTTTCGGCAGGTTGTGCTGCGAGCTACAGCGCGACCGACAACAACTCGGCCTCCGCCCGGCGAACGACCTCGTCGAGCGACACCGAGGTGTCGACGTGCACCCGGCGGACCCCCGACGGCACCACCTCGTGCCAGGCGCGGACCTGTCGCTCGAGCTCGGCCTCCGGCAGCTCCTGCTTGCGGGCCCGGAGCATGGCGGGCGCGCCTTCCAGCACGAGCAGCACGTCAGCCTGCGGAAGGAGCCGGCCCAAGGCGCGGACCAGGCGCCCACCGGGGCGGAGGCGATAGCGGCGTGGGTCGACCGCGAGGTCCCACCAACCGCGTTCCAACAGCACCCAACCGCCGCGCCGCACGAACGGCCGCGCCCGGAGCAGCCAGCCCAGCCAGAAGTCCGCGAACAACGCCACCGCCTTGAGCGCGGCGATAGGAGCGGGGTACGGCTCCTCGCGGTGAGGCTCGGTGACCGCCGACCGGTCGCCGCCCCGCGCCGGCAGCACACCGAAGCGGTGGTGCACTCGCAGCACCTCCCGATCGCGTAGCACCCCGTCGATCAACGCGTCGCACAAGGTCGATTTGCCCGTGCCGTCCGGCCCCGCGACGGTGAGCACGCGGCCCGCGCCACCGCGCCTCAGACCAGGTCTCGAGCCTGCGTCAGCCACGCCGCTCCCACCCTCTCCCAGGTGATGTGCTCCTCGACGACCTTGCGCCCGTTGCGGCCGATCGCGCGCGCCCCCGGCCCGGCGACGGCTTGCAGCCCGACCGCCACGCCGTGGGTCGACGCCTCGACCAGGATGGCCGCGTCGCGCTCGGCGAGAAACCGGCCCAGGTAGTACGGCGTGACGACGACGGGCACCCCGATCGACGCCGCTTCCGCGACCGAGTTGCCAAAGCCTTCCCACCGCGAGGGGTACGCGAAGCCCACCGCCGCGGCGAGCGTCTCCCATTTCTCGCGTCCGTAAACCGCGTCGCGAACCGAGACCCACGGGTCGAGCCCCAGCTCGCGCACCAGCTCGCGTATCGCGAGCTTGCCGCCGTTGCGTGAGTCCGGGCCATGGAGGCGGAGCTGGGGCCGGGCCGAGACGGGCAGCGAACTTACGGCGCGGACGAGCAGGTCGATGCCCTTGTGCTCGGCGTCGAACCGGCCCATCCACAACACGTAACCGCCGCTGCCACCGTCCCACTCGATGTCGTGGGGCGCCTCGACGCCGTTGGGCGCCACGATCACGCCACCGGTGAACCCGAGCCGCTCGGGGATGTGGCGCTCGGCATCGAAGAACAGATGCATGGCGCGCGCTCGCCGCACAAGTGGGCCCTCCAGCGCAGCCCACCACAGGCGCTTGACCGGACGGCGGCGGTTGAAGATCTGCTCCTCATACGCACCCCGCGGCGCGAGCACGTAGGCGACGCCGAGCTTGCGCGCCACTCGACCGGCAACGACGTTGTGGGCGGCCCAGGCGGAGTTGAGCACGACCAGATCGGCGCCTCGCAGCGCGGGCTCGAGCTGCGCCGGCAGCGGGAGTCGCTCGCGGCTCGGGCCGATGTGACGTACGGGCGCCCAGCGCACGCGGCCGTCGGACGGCGGCTGCGGTCCTTCGTCGTACGCGATCACGGCTTCGGCCCCGGCTTCGCTCAGGGCGACGGACAGGTGGCGGACGGCTCCGGTCATGCCACCGTCACCGATCAGGGCTCGAGGGTAGTAGTGCACGATCCGCATGAACGTCCTGGGGCCGAGGAGCGGCTACGCGCCCCGGTCCTGCCCGAAGCGCTCCCACGCGGCCTGCGTGACGAGCCGGTTCGACCAGTCGAAGTAGGCGCCGGTCCTGTTCGGAAGATGGTAGGTGTTTCCCACCCACCGGTTGTTCTTCTCGGTGAAGTAGCGGTCGTCGGCGACGTCCTGGACGAGACCCGTGACCGCACCTTCACCCGCCGGGGCGGTCTGCACCATGACGTTGTGACGGACGGACAGGTTGCGAACCTGCAAGGGCCCGCGGTTGCCCGAATGCCGGTCCTGCTGCAGCGCCCCGACGCCGTTGGCACCGATCACCATGTTGTCGTGGACGTCGCAGTCGGAGCTGGCCGCGATCACGATCTGGCCCCCGTGGTAGAAGCTCTTGCCTCCCGCGCGCGGTCCGTTGCCCGAGACGAAGTTGTCGTGGATGGAGCACCGGTAGGAGATCTCGTAGAAGATGCCGACCCCCGAGTCACCATCGGGGTCGACGTTGTCGACGACGGAGTTGTGGTCGACCGTCCAGTTGTAACAGGAGATGTCGCACCACAGACCGGGGCCGCGGTTGTCGTGCACGCGATTCGCGGACACCCGCATGTCGCTCGCCCGGGCCCCGAACTTCGCGCCCCCCGCCTCCCACGCCGGATCGTACCCGGCAGTGTTGTTGTCGTGGATGTCGTTGCCGACGATGCGCGAACCGTCGCCGGCACCCGCCAGCCCGAGCTGCCCGTTGTGATGGAAGCGGCTGTTGCGCACGGTGCCACCGTCGACAATCGCGCCAGTGCCGTGGTTGGCGAAGACCTCGACGTTGTCGAGCACCCAGCCCGCGGCGCCGTCGGCCGCGTGCAGGCCGCCTATCTGCGCGGCGTTGGCCGCCTTGCCGATCGACAGGTCGGCCACGCGCACGCCCCACGCGCGCGAGGAGACGATGCGGGGCGCGACCGCCTGCTCGACCATGTGCCCGGTCGGGTCGGCGGCGACGACGACACGGTTGTCGGGGAAGCTCTCGTAGAACCGCCCCGGTGTGAGGTCGGCGAGCCGCATCGCCCGCTCCAGGCGGCGGCCGTCGAAGAACACGTCCTGGGCGATGCCACACCCCGGGGTGACACAGTGCCGATCAGGCGCGGGCCGAGGCGGCAGACGACCGGGCGCCCCCCACAGGCCGCCGCCTCCGACGACTGGGCGGCCGGCCCTGGAGCCTGTGAACGGGGCCCAGCCCTTGAGCTCCTCCGACCCGTCAAGCACGGTTCGCCCCGGACCCTCACCGACCAGCTGCATGGCGCGCTTCGGCTCGATCGGGCGCGCCACCCGGAACGTCCCCGCCGCAAGGCAGAAGACCGTGCCGACGCGACTGGTGGCGACGGCTCGCCGCAGGTCGGCGCCGGGCGCCAGCGCGACACCCCGACATGTCCCATCGGCGTTGCGTGCCGGCCGGCGGGTCGGAGGCGGGCTGGGGGGCGGCTTGCGTGCGAGCACAACGGCCGCGGTGAGCCCCGCGGTCGCGGCGAGGGTGATCGCGAGCGCGAGCCGACGCCGCACGTGCACCGCTCCCGCTACCGCTTGACCAGTTGGCCACCGTCGACGACGAGCACCTGGCCGGTGACGTGGGTGAGCGTGGTGGCGAGGGCGACGAAGGTACGCGCCACGTCGTCGGGCCCTCCCAGCCGCCCCAGCGCGGTGGTGGACATCAGCCGCTCCCAGCGACCTTCATCGTGCGCCCAGATCCTCTCGGTGCGAGCAGTGCGGATGGTGCCGGGCGCCACCACGTTCACCCGGATGCCGTCGTCGCCGAGCGGTCCGGTGAGTGCGTGCATCATCCCGATGACGCCGGCCTTGGCCGCCGAGTAGGCGGGCATGCCGACGCCGGTGAGCGCGTTCCACGAGGACGTGAACGTGACCGATCGGTCGACGCCTGATCGGGCGCGCAGCCACGGGAGGGCGGCCTGCAGGACGATGTACTGCGACGTCAGGTTCGCCTCGACCGAGGCGCGGAACACTTTTGCCGACAGTTGCGCCGGGTCGGCCTGGCTGACGGGCTCCTCGGGAAGCGCGCCACCCGCGATCCCGACGACGTGAGCCAGGGGACCCGCGGCCTGCGCCGTCTCCAGCGCCTCGGCCACCGCCACCTCGTCCTCCACGTTGACCTGGAGCCCGCGGTACGACCCGGGGGCACGATCGATCTCAGGCGAGCTGCTTGCGGGCACCTCGGTCACCGTCTCGACGACGTCGAGGCCCACGACCGAGAAGCCGGCGGCGATGAAGGCGCGCACGGTCGCCGACCCGATCGCCCCGGCCGCGCCCGTCACGAGCACCGCTTCTTTGGGCAACTTCTTGTCTTTGGGCAACGGTGCCGGCATCCCGCCCATCATTACCAGCACTTGCGGGGGCGCCCGACCGAACCCGCGGCCGACGCGGCGCCTCCAGCGCGGCGCGCGTGGATGCGAGAACGCCCGCCCAGGCGTCAGGCCGGGGGGGCGCCCGAGCGGGCGATCGTCGCCTGCTCGGTGCCCAGGTACGACGCCACCACGTGCGGGTCGCGGACCACGTCGTGGGCGGAACCACGCGCGATGACCCGCCCGAGCTCGAGCGCCACGATCTCGTCGGAGATCGCCGTGATCAGCGGCATGTCGTGCTCGATCACGAGCATGGCGCAGCCTGTTTCGCGTCGGATGCGCAGCAGCAGCGGGCCCAGCGCCTCGGTCTCGCGTTGCGCGATACCCGATGACGGCTCGTCGAGGATGAGCACGGCGGGGTCGTGGGCGACCGCCATCGCCAGGTCGACGACGCGTCGCGACCCGGTGGAGAGCTCACGCGCGAACTTGTCGCGGAAAGCGCCAAGACCCATCAGCGCGATGAGCGCGCTCACCCTCGAAGCCACGTCGTCCTCCTGCTCGAGTGCCGCCGGCAGCGCGAGAGCGGTAGCCAGGTGATCACGCACCTCGAGGTGGCGTTCGAGCGCGTTGGCGAGGTTCTCGGCGACAGTGAGCGACGGAAAGATGCGCGCGTCCTGGAACGATCGAGCCAGGCCCGCTCGCGCCCGCCGATCGGGGCCCCAGCCGGTGACGTCGACGCCGTCGAGGCGCACGCTGCCGCCATCGGGGACGAGAAACCCCGACACCAGGTCGAAGACGGTGGTCTTGCCCGCACCGTTGGGGCCGATCAGGCCGATGATCTCGCCCTTGCGCACCTCGAGGTCGACCTCGTCGACCGCCCGGATGCCACCGAAGCTCTTGGTCAAGCCGTGGGCGGCGAGCAGCACGCGACCGTTCGCGGCGGCGGCGCGTGGCGCTTCCGCCGCGGGCTTCGGCCCGTCGACCGACGCCGCGCCTTCGAGGAAGACCGAGCGCAGGAGGTCGCCGCGCTCCAGCAGGTCTGCGGTGGCTCCTTCGAAACGGACCTCGCCCTTTTCGAGGAAGTAGGCCCGGTCGGCGAGCGTGAGGGCCACGTTGACCGATTGCTCGACGAGGATGATGGTGGTGCCGCGCGCATGGATGTCGCGGACGATGCCGAGGAGCTGTTCGACGATGATCGGTGCCAAGCCGATCGACAGCTCGTCGATGATGAGCAGCTTCGGCTCGGCGATGAAGGCCATGGCCAACGCCAGCATCTGTTGCTCGCCACCCGAGATGTCGCCCGCCAGGTGGTCGAGGTGGTCCCGCAGGCGGGGAAAGCGCTGCAGCATCTCCTCGCGCGCCGCGGCGACGCGCGGCTCGTCGTCCCTGAACAGCCACGACGCCGCCCGGAAGTGCTCCGCCACGGTCAGCGTCGGGAACACCGCCTTGCCCCCCGGTACCTGCACGATTCCCAGCTGCGCCCCGGTCACGGGATCCGCGTGCGTGATGTCGCGCCCGTCGAAGAAGATGGCGCCTCCGACGGGGTCGACCACACCGGCGATGGCGCGCAACAGCGTCGACTTTCCCGCGCCGTTCGTGCCGAGCAGGGCGACGACCTCCCCCTCGCGCACCTCCATGTCGACTCCGAAGAGCACCTGCACGCCGTCGTACGCCACGTCGACGTTGCGGCAGAGCAACAGCGCGCTGGAGCGTGCCTCGAGGCGCGCGCTGCGCAACTCCGCGGTGAGGGCGAGGTTCTGGAGCGCCCGGTTGGTGTCCTCGGTCACGAATCGGTGCGCCGACCGGAGGATCAGCCCGCCGATGATCCAGTAGCCGACCGTCGCCAAGATCCCCCAGCGGATCCCATAGACGTCGGAGACGCGGATGATCGGGACGATGATGAAGAGCAGCCAGGCGCCGAGCAGGATGAACACCGCGCCGAACGCGAACGACAACGTGCGCACCCGTGCCGGCGAGACGAACGCCTGCGTGGTAACGAACGGAGGTGTGAAGACGCCGGCAGCGAAGCTGGTCGCCGCGCCGAGCACGACGACCAGCCAGAGCCACGGTGAGGCGGCCACGGCGGCGAGCCCGACGCCGACCGCGACGACGGCGAGCCCCGCTCGCTTCAGCGGCTCACCCATCCCCCGCGTCAGCCAGCGCGCCGTCCACCGCCCGGACAGCAGCACGCCTGCGAACGTGAATCCGGCGTTCAGCGACGTGATGGCGCCCCGCCAGAACTCGGCGACGCCGAACTCGCGCTTGAGAAACAGCGGCAGGTAGTACGCGAGCGGGATCAGTCCCGCGCCGATGAACACGAAGGAGAGGTACTGGCGGCGCAGCGTCGGAACCGCGAACAGCGTGCGGGCCGCCTCCGGGAACGGTGGTGGGTCCTCCCGCTCGGCCTCGATCGCCGCGTCGGGGTCGTCGGTGCCGCCACGGCGGGGCTCGCGCAGGCGGGTGGCCACGATCGCGGTGGCCACGATGGGCACGATGAGGATGAGGAAGGCGGCGCGGAAGCCCCACAAGGCCGCGGCGATGCCGGCGACGGCGGGGCCGACCACCCGCCCGAGCTGCTCGCCGTTGCGATGGAGCGAGAACACCCGTGGTCGGGTCGCGGGTTTGTAGTAGTCCGCAAGCAACGACGTGTGCACCGGATCGTTGACGAGACGTCCGATCCCATTGCCCAAGCGGTACAGCACGAGTGCGTAGAGCAACGTTGCGGTGCCCGTGAGGAACGAGAAGACACCGGCCATGAGCGCGCCGAGAACGACCATCTTGCTGCGCGGGAGGCGATCGCCGTAGAAGCCCACAGGGACCGCGAGCGCCAGAACGACCGACAAGTTGCCGATCACGATCAACCCGAACGCGCGGTCGGTGAGATGGAAGTACTCCTGGATGTTCGGGGCGAGCACCGCGAACGCCGAAGTGTCGAACTCGTCGAAGAAGAACAGCGTGAAGAGAACCGCGAGCGGGAAGATGTCGACCCCGTCGGTGACACTCGCGAGGCGTGCTGTGGCCCGACCGATCACGGGACGACCTCACCGCTCGACTTCGCAGCCGCGAACGCCGCCGACTCCTCCACCAGCTCCTCGGCCCGGATCAGCACGTCGTCCGCCTCCGGCTCCGCGGTCACGTCGACCCGCCTGTCGGCCACCAGGCTGGGCACCTCGATCCCCCGACGATTGGCGATGCCGCGGAGGATGCGATCGCGCACGCGGTACACGCCCTCGGCCAGCCCGCCCGGGAGGAAGAGGAGAAGGAACAAGACACCCGCGCCGGTGGCGAGCACGTCGAGGTTCTTGAGGTGCAGCGCGGTGGGCCCGAAGTACTTGAGGCCCTCGTAGTAGACCGCACCGAGGATGGCGCCCGCGAGCGACGTGAGCCCTCCGACCACGGCGAACACGAAGACGTCGAGGCTGGCCAAGATGGTGAACGCCTCACGGTCGACCGAGCCCTGCTGATAGGCGAGAAGGGCGCCGGCCACCGCGGCGATGAACCCGGACGCGGCAAATGCCGCCAGACGGCTGCGCGCCGCGTTCATACCGAACGACTGGGCGGCGCGCACGTTGTCACGGACGGAGATGAACACGCGCCCCGAGCGGGTCCTCCGCATGCAGCGCGCCGAGAGGTACGTCACCGCGAGAACGGCGAGACAGACGTAGTAGTACGCGACGTCACCGCGCGTGTCGATCCGGTCCCACAGCACCGGCCGGGTGATCGTCTTGGCCGCATCAGGTAACAGCCCGCCGAAGTACTTCGGGTTGAGGAAGTAGCCGTTGACGGTGGCGGCAAAACCCAGCGTCACGACCGCGAGGAAGAGTCCCGGGACCCGCAACGTCGGCAGCCCGATCAGCACGGCCACCGCCGCGCCGACCACGCCTGCGATCACGAGGGTGAGGAAGAAGTCGAGGTTGTGGTTGACCGCCAGGCCGCCGGCGACGCCCGCGCCCAACCCGGAGAAGGCGAACTGGCCGAGCGAGATCTGACCCGCCCATCCCGTGAGCACCACCAACGACACGCCGACGATGGCGTAGATGATCACGAGCGAGGCGAAGTTGGCCCGCTGGGTGCCCACCAGGTACGGCGCCGCCAGCAGGACGCCGGTCACGATGACAGCCACGCCGGCCACTCCCCACCGCACCTCGGGCGTGTGTCATCGTGACCG
>Ga0207684_10006807_pt1 | contig 10364 bp, 8 predicted proteins | sample KBSK5501metaG_FD_184342 | JGI IMG/M metagenome (GOLD analysis project Ga0207684, IMG submission 184342) | Corn, switchgrass and miscanthus rhizosphere microbial communities from Kellogg Biological Station, Michigan, USA - KBS K5-50-1 metaG... | ecosystem: Host-associated > Plants > Roots >... | reverse complement strand
CGGAATGGGCGACGTTTTGACCGGTGTGTGTGCCGGTCTGGCTGGGCGTGAATTATCAATGTACGACGCGGGTCGCGTCGGAGCCTGGATCTGCGGACGCGCGGCCGAGATATCGATCTTTCACTTTGGCGCGAGTGAGGAATCGCTCCTCGCCAGTGATGTGCTGGCACACTTGGGCAACGCGTTTAACGAACTGCGAAATCCGTCGGTCTAATTGTCACATTCACCTGCCGCTTCGCAGCTTCCTCTCCCAGAGGGAGAGAATGGAGCGGTTGGCAACGGCGATATGGCCGGTGCAGGCGTGAGGTGGCGGTCGAGCGCTGCGGGAGCAGCCGAGATCCAATTGAGGTGAGGGCAAACTCGATGCAAGGTGCGCAATGAACGTCCCGCCTGAAACCGCGTCATTCGACGTGCAGCAACAAGCGGGCGACAATTGGTGGAGTCGCCTGAAGAAAGCGCTCGGGCCGGTCGCGGTCGTTGGCGTAGTGATCGCGAAGTTTTTTGCGAAACTAAAATTCTTCATCCTCCCTGCGCTCAAGTTCCTGCCGATCCTGCTCAAGTCCGGCGGCACGATGGTGCTGATGATTTGGGTTTACACGATGATGTGGGGTTGGAAGTTCGCGGTCGGCTTCGTGGTGCTTCTGCTCGTCCACGAATGCGGGCATCTGATCGTCGCCAAAAAATTCGGACTCAAAGTCGGCGCGCCAGTTTTCATTCCGTTCATGGGCGCGTTCATCGCGTTGAAGGAAGCGCCGCGCAACGCCTGGATGGAAGCTTGCGTCGGCATCGGCGGGCCGATGTTGGGTTCGCTCGGCGCCCTTGTCTGCAATTCCATCGGCGAGTTTTCCGACATTCCGATTTTCTTCGCGCTCGCCTGGTTCGGTTATTTTTTGAATCTGTTTAATCTGACGCCGGTGGGCATGCTCGATGGCGGGCGAATTGTCACCGCTTTGTCGCGTTGGCTTTGGTTGCCCGGTTTCGCGGTATTGCTTTGGTTCGGTTGGAAGTACCCGAACTTCATTGTCTGGCTAATGGTGATCGCTTCCCTGCCGCGGATTTATTCGCTTTTCCGGAAACGAACCGAGGAAGAGCGACGTTATTATGAAGTGACTCCAATCCAGCGCTGGACTATGTCGATCATGTATTTCGGTCTGATCGCGGTGCTTATTTTCGGAATGCATCTCGCCGCGCGTGATCTGCACAACTACGGCGTCCGCTCGCACGGCCACGGTCAGGACGTGATTTTCCAGTAATCAGCGCGCCGCCCCGGCCGCAAAAACTTTTCCCGGCTCGAGGCCAATTTTCCTGAGGATCGACAAGAACCGTTTGTCGGATCGAAGCGGTTCGAATTCGGGCGCGATGCCAACAAAATGAACCGATGAAGATCGTTCGCTGCACGCCCGCTCGAGTTCGCGAATTGCGTCATCGTGCGCACCCAGCGCCACGTGAACATGAGCAATCGCGTCGCCGGGCGTATAACTCCCGCGACTCGCGATAGCTTTGGCAAGCATGTCGCGCGCTTCATTCGGTCGATCCATGCGCGCGTAAGTAATGGCAATACCAAAACCGGGTCTGCCATTTAAGCGCTGCGCTTTCGCGTAAAGTTCGATTGCTTTGTCGAATTGCCCCATTTCGCGATACAGCGCACCGAGCAACGGTTCGCCATAAACAAACGCAGGGTCGAGTTCCAATGCGCGTTCGCCGACCGCCATCGCCTCGTCATACAAACCGAAATAGCGATAGAGTTCGCAGGCTGAATTGTTCACCCAAAGGGAACCAGGATCGATTGTGGATGTCCGCTGCAAGTAGACCAGCGCTTCGTCGCGTTCCCCGCGCGCGGCCCAAAACGCGGCCGAAAAATAATTTGAAGGCGTCGATTTCGGATCGAGCTCGACCGCGCGGCGAAATTCGCGGGCCGCTCCATCCATGTCCCAATCGAGAATCCGTTTCGTTTCGCCGAGATAAACGTGCGCTTCGGCGTCGTCATTGTCGATCTTGAGCGCGTTGGTCGCGGCCTCGCGTACTTTTGAATAGGCTTCGAGAGGAGCCACGTAGGCATCGGCCAGCCAAAGCCACGCCTTCGCGATCCCGGTCCAGGCGCGACCGAATTGCGGATCTTTTTCGAGCGCGCGTTCGAAATACTCCAAACTTTTCCGCAGATCTTCCTCAGTCGCTTTGTCGGAATAAAAGAGACCGTGCAGATAAACGTCGTAAGCATCGGTGCTACGGACGAGCCGCGACGCAATCGGTGCGGAGATATCGAGCTTCAATTTCAGTGCATCGACAATGGCCCGCGTAATTTCATCCTGGAGCGCAAAGATTCCCTGCATCTCGCGTTCGAATGTCTCCGACCAAAGCGTGAAGCCATTACAACAATCCGTCAGCTCGGCGCTGATACGGATGCGATTCCCGTCGCGACGCACACTGCCTTCAAGCACATGCTCCACGTTGAGCTTGTCCGCGATTTCCTTCAGGTCCGCTTTCTTGTCCTTAAACCAAAACGAGGAGCGGCGCGCGGCCACCCGCAGTCCCTCAATTTTCGCCAGCGCCGTTTGAATTTCTTCCGCGATGCCCTCTCCGAAATAATCGCGCTCTTCGCCCGGGCTCAAATCGGTAAAAGGCAGGACTGCAATGGACCGTTCGGTCGAACTGACAGCCGGTAGGACGTCGATCTCATCTTTCAGATCCGGCGTTCGAACGATTCCGCGGCGCGTGAAATCGAAAAACCACGACAGCACAAGCGCGATCGGAAAGCCGAGAACAATTGCGACGATGACTAAACGCACGGCCCAGTTTGGAATATCGAACACGGGAAAAACCTGAGCTACGCCCTGGGCCAGGGCCCAGCCTGCGACGATGTAGGCAACCGCCACGCTGTAAACTTTTCGGCGTTTCAGCTCGGCGAAAAATCGGTTCACGGTTTCGCGTTCACGAGTTTCTGGAAACGCAGGTCGTTCCGAATCGGGGCCCATTCCCACCGATATTTCAAATCGTTCACCGTGATACTGTAAACCACGCTGTCGACTGCGCCGGGCGTTTTGAGCAAACGCTCGATCAACGGGATAGCGAGGTCTTTTTCGCCGCAGCGCGCATAAATGAGCGCGAGATAGCAATTCATGATCGCGCCATCGAAGGCGTCAGCAGATTCGGGTTTCAGCTCAACGGCACGCCGGCCTTCCCGAATCGCATCTTCCTTCCGGCCCATGAAAGCGCAACACCAACCGAGATTAGCGTGCCGATCGGCACTATCCGGAGCTTCTTTCACTTGCGCTTCAAACGCCGGACGCGCCAATTCAAAAGCCTTCTCGGCATTTTTCAACGCTTTGCTGATTTCAATCGCGCATTGCACCGGTGCTTCCGGACTGTGGAAAAAGACCAGTGCCATCCCGTCACCAACCGGAAGCCGAATGAGGCGGCCGGCCGCTTCGGCGCTCCGAAAACAATTTGTGCCGCGGACGATCTCACTGAGTTGCTCCTGCAACTCGCGCTGATCGTTGATTAACAACTTCGAGTAACCGACCACGTCCATGAACAAGACGTGCCCAATCTCCAACTGAACGTCCGGTGCCGAGTCAGTTGACATTTGATTGTCGATCTTATCACGGCCTTGGCCTGCGCAGTCAAATTGACCGCACTCACTTTCAGCGCCAGCCGCGTGATGCTACTTTGTTCGATGCCGTTTCAGCTCGAATCCAACTATAAACCGCGCGGCGACCAGGGGCAGGCCATCGCCAAGCTCATTAAATCGGTTGAAGCAGGCAATCGACACCAGACGCTGCTCGGCGTGACCGGTTCGGGCAAAACATTCACGATCGCCAATGTAATTCGGGAGCTGAACCGGCCGACGCTGGTGATTTCGCACAACAAAACACTCGCGGCCCAGCTTTACTCCGAGTTCAAGCAATTCTTCCCGAAAAACGCGGTCGAATATTTCGTCAGCTATTTCGATTACTATCAGCCCGAAGCTTACATCCCGCGCACCGACACTTACATTGAGAAGGATTCGTCGATTAACGAAGAGATCGAGCGCTTGCGGCTGGCCGCAACCAGCGCGCTGCTGCAGCGACGTGATACGATCGTGGTCGCGAGCGTCTCGTGCATTTACGGGGTCACGTCGCCGGAAGATTATGAACGAATGCTGCTCACCGTAAAACGCGGCCAGCATACGTCGCGCGATGCGGTACTCAGTCGCCTCGTCGATATGCTTTACGAGCGCAATGACATCAATTTCTCGCGCGGGAAATTTCGGGTCCGCGGCGACGTGGTCGAAGTTTATCCCGCGACTGCGGACGAGGAAGCGTTGCGGCTGGAATTTTTCGGCGACGAAATCGATGCCATCACCCGATTCGATCCTCTGACCGGACACGCCCGCGAGTCGCTCAGTGTGATTACATTTTTTCCAGCCAAACAATTCGTGACGCCGGCGGACAAGTTGAATCGAGCGTTACAGACGATCCGGGTCGAGCTGGAAGACCGGATCAAAGTTCTGGAATCGCAAAATAAACTTCTCGAGGCCCAACGGCTCCGCATCCGCACCGAATACGATCTCGAGATGCTGCAGGAGATGGGCTTTTGCAATGGCATTGAGAATTATTCGCGCCATCTGTCCGGACGGCCGCCGGGCTCGAAGCCTTACACGATTGTCGATTTTTTCCCGAAAGACTTTCTCGTCGTGATCGACGAATCGCACGCGACCATTCCACAAATCGGCGGCATGTACGAAGGCGACCGTTCGCGTAAAACCGTACTGGTCAATTACGGTTTCCGTTTGCCGAGCGCGCTCGACAATCGGCCGCTGAATTTCGATGAGTTCATGAAACTAACGAACCAATTAATCTACGTCAGTGCGACGCCGGCTGAGTTCGAAATTCAAAACAGCGTGGTCGGAAACAAGGGCTACGTTCCCCATCGGCGCCAGCGCATCGGCGAAGAGGAACTCGTGCCGTTTGCGTTGCCTGGCAGAAAGCGTTCAACATTCAACGGCGAAGTGCACATCTCGCGCACCGACGAGCCCGCCGAAAAATTCGAAGTTAAAAAAACTGGAGCACCGCTGATTGTCGAACAGATCATTCGTCCGACGGGGCTCCTCGATCCAAAAATAACAATCAAATCGTTGAAGAACCAGATTGACGACACGATCGAGCTTTGTCGCCAGCGCGTCGAGAAAGGCGAACGCGTGCTGATCACAACGTTGACCAAGCGTACGGCCGAAGATCTGGCCGATTACTTGCGCGACGTTGGATTAAAGGTGCGCTATCTCCACAGCGACATCGACACGATCGAGCGCGTGGAAATTTTACGCGGCCTGCGCGCGGCCGATTTCGACATTCTCGTCGGCATCAATTTGCTCCGCGAAGGGCTCGATCTTCCCGAAGTGTCCCTCGTTTGCATTCTCGATGCCGACAAGGAAGGATTTTTGCGCAGCCAAACTTCATTGATTCAAACTGCCGGCCGCGCCGCGCGGCACGTCAATGGCGAGGTAGTGCTGTTTGCCGATCAAATCACGCAAAGCATGGAAGCGCTGATATCGATCTCGGAATATCGGCGTGGCAAACAGATGGAATATAACGAGAAACACGGGATTACGCCGCAAACGGTCCGGCGCGCGGTCCAGGAAAGTTTGCACACGATCTTGCGCGGTCGAGAAATTGAATCATCGGTCATTCGCGAAGCCGGCGGCAATTTTGATCTCACCGAATTGTTGCGCGAGCTGGAAGAGGAAATGCAACAAGCGTCGGCGAATCTCGAATTCGAGCGCGCGGCCCTGTTGCGCGATCAGATCATGGAAGTAAAGAGCGGCACCGGGCTCACCAAGATCGAACCAAAACGGTCGCCGCGGCGACTGAAATACACGCGCAATTCAGGCCGGAGACGTTCGCGCGTGTAGGTGTAGCCACGTCGCTGCGCGACGGTTAACGGCCCACAGGGCCGTGGCCACAACAATTCAAAGCCTCGCATAGAATTAGCTGCATCGGCGGAGCTATGCGCTGCTCGTCGATCTTCGCGATGTCGATTTTATTCGCGACCTCGGCCGTCGCCCAGATCAACGAATCGAGCTCGCTCCCCGAAATCGAATTTTCGCAGTTAAGCCAGCGCGATCCGAATCCGCTCGGCCAGAAAGCACTCGCGATTCATCCGGAGCAATGGAAACACGCCGAGACCGATCATTTCATCTATCATTTCGTTCACAGTTACGTCGCTACGCCCGTGTCAGTGGAAGCGGAGTTTCATTACCGCGTCATCGCGAAAGAACTGGAGCGTGACCAGCCCGCCGGCGACGTCAAATCGCACATTTACATTTTTGAGCGGCCGGAGGAGTGGCAGCAATTTCAGGTTTTCGGAAACCTAGAACCCTGGAGCGGCGGAATTCACTCTGCTGGCAGCCTCTTCGTCCAACGAAATCCAGCCTACAAATTCAGCAATAATCTTCTTGGACACGAGATCGTTCATCTCGTTCTTCACCGCTTCTACGCCGATGGAATTCCCTGTTGGTTGAATGAAGGATTTGCTCAGTTTATTTCAAAAGATGCCCACGCCAGTTACCAGCGTGCGCGCGGTTACGTTTCCAAGCCACATTCGGACGCGATCGCGCCACAAGACTTGATCCCCCTCAGCGTTCTGACCGCCGCAACTCATCCGTTCTCAGATCGCGTCCACATTTTTTATGATGAATCAGAGCGTCTGGTGCGATTTCTGGCCGCGACTGATAAGCCAGCTTTTCTCGCGCTGCTCGACGCACTTGCGCGGCATCAACCATTCGAAAGTGCGCTGCCCCGTTCTTACCCGGGCAAATTTGCAAATACCGCATCGCTCGAGGAAAAATTCCGCGACTACGCCTCCAAAGATTTCGGAACTTCTTTGCAACAAGCCAGCAATGAATAGGATTGGCATCGGAGCCGATGCCAAAAACGAAAGCAAAAACTGCTGCCGTAAAAGTCTATGCCGTCGTCGGATCGGATGATGTCGAAGTAAAGCACACGGCGACGGAACTGGCCGAGAAATTGAAACCGGCGGAGGCGGGCGATTTCGGCTTGGAAACAATCGACGGTGCGGCCGACAACGCCGACCAGGCCGTGGCCCGAATCAGATCGACAATCGAAGCCTTGCGAACTCTTCCGTTCTTCGGCGGCGAAAAATTGGTTTGGCTGAAGAATGCCAATTTTCTCGGCGACGATCAGAAAGCGCGCTCGGCGGCGGTGCAGGCGGCGCTGGAAGAGTTGGCTGAAACGATTAACGCCGGTCTTGGACCCGAAATTACATTTTTGTTAAGCGCGATCGAGGTCGATCGGCGGCGCTCGTTTTACAAGTCGCTCGCTAAACGCGCCGAGCTGCAGGTTTTCGAGAAACTCGATTCGAGTCGCGGCGGCTGGGAAGAGGAAGCAACCGAGATGGTCCAGGCGCGCGCGAAAAAGCGAAAGCTGCAGTTCGATGACGACGCGCTCGAGGTCTTCGTCCTTCTCACCGGCGGCGACACGCGCGAGATCGACAGCGAATTGGAAAAAATCGATATCTACCTTGGCAAAGAGCGCCAGGTGAATGTCGATCTTGTTCGCGAGCTGGTGCCCCTCACGCACGCTGGAGTCATTTTCGATTTGAGCAACGCCTTGGCCGAGCATGATCTCGAGCGCGCGCTCGAATTGGTCCGGCAATTACTCGATCAAGGCGAGAGCGCGATCGGGATCTTGCTCGCCGCAATTCTTCCGACCGTCCGGAATCTATTGCTCGCAAAAGACTTAATGGAACGGCATCGCTTGCCGCGGCCACACGCGCCTTTTCCATTTATTTCCGCGATCAATCGCCTGCCCGCCGGTGCGGTTGCGCATTTGCCGCGCAAAAAAGACGGTTCAATCAACGCCTACACTCTCGCAATCGCCGCGCAAAATGCGCACCGCTTTTCGACCGAACAGTTAGTCACCGGAATGCAGGCCTGTCTTGCCGCAAATCTTCAACTCGTCACGACGCAGCTCGATCACGAACTGATTTTGACCGAGGTCGTGGTGAAGCTGCTCGGCGAAGTTTAACTTTCGCCGACTTGTTTGCGCGCGATTGGGCCGACGTACGGAATGTCCCAGCGCACGCCGGTGAACGCTTTCACCGTGGCAATGATCCAGAGAACTACAAAGCCAATGTGAACGATCGCAGCGATGATGGCCCAAAAGAATACGAGGATCCCGCCAATTCCCGGAATGGCGCCAAAAATCGCGTGCACGATCGCTGAAATGATGTTGAACAAAAACCAAGCGAGACCGAAAACGATCGATTGCATCGAATAGAAGCGCACGAATGGATCTTGTTTCTCTAAAATAAAAAACACGATGCCTCCGATTAAAGGAATACAGGCCAGCGCCGCGGCGATATTAGAAGGCAGCCCGGTCGATTTTGGCGAGTCGGAGGCAGGTGGCGGAGGCGGCGGTTCGTCGGGCATAATCTACTTACACAGGATGAAAGCCTGCTTTGTCAACTCCGAATGCCTTCGCGAGTGAATGGTTTTCCTTTTTCGAAGCGCCAAAAGCCAATAACGTCTCGCCGTGATTTCGACGGAAGTTAGCGCCGGTCAGCATTCCTATCGTGTGCTGATTGGCCCGGGTGTGTTGGAGACCGTTGCCGATGCGATACAACAAAAACTATCGCCGTCACGGTGCGCGATCATATCCGACACGAATGTCGCGCCGCTTTTTGCTGACAAGATTCAAAAAAGTTTAACGCCCGCGGGCTTTGAACCAACGCTAATCACGATTCCGGCGGGCGAAAAATCAAAGACGCTCGAACAAGCCGGCACCGTCTGCGGACAAATGCTGCAAGAGGGCCTGGATCGCCAATCGTTTGTCATTGGACTCGGCGGCGGCGTGATTGGCGATCTCTCCGGGTTTGTGGCGGCGATTTTTCAGAGAAAAATTCCGCACGTCCAAATTCCAACCACGCTTCTGGCAATGGTCGATAGTTCGATTGGCGGCAAAACGGGCGTCAACACGAATGCGGGAAAAAATTTACTCGGCGCCTTTCATCAACCAACGCTCGTCATCGACGACGTCGAAGTTCTGAAAACACTGCCGTCCCACGAGTTGAGTCAGGGTTTCGCTGAAATCGTCAAGCACGCCATCATCGCCGACGCAGAAATGTTCCAGCATCTGTCTCGCCCCAGCGGGATCGATCTTAACAAGGTCGATTTTGCGCCGCTCGTTCTTCGAAATGTTGAAATCAAAGCGCGGATGATAGCGAACGACGAGCGCGACCGAAACGGTGAGCGCGCTTTGCTGAATTTCGGGCATACCATTGGGCACGCGATCGAGCATGCGGCTGATTACTGCAAGATTTTGCACGGCGAAGCGGTGAGCCTGGGAATGGTTGCCGCGTGCGGTGTCTCGATGAAAAAGGCGGGACTGGCAAAGGAAGACCGGAACGAAATTGTTAATCTTTTGCAGAAGTTCCAGTTGCCGACAAGGCTCCCGACAAATTTTCCGCGTCAGAAGATTTTCGACGCGCTCAAGTTCGACAAGAAATTTGAGCACGGCCAAATCCGATTTGTGGTCACGCCGAAAATAGGATCGGCAAATTTATCGCGCGATGTGACGATGGAAGACATTGGCGCGGCGGTTGACAAGCTGTAGGTAGGAGCGGTTCACAGAACCGCCCGCAAACGCAAATCCCGCTCGCATCGATTGAGGTCAATCGCCTCTACGTCGGGCATTTCGATAGTACTCCGCCAATCCTTCCGCCACGCTGTCGGCATATTCGCGAAAAATACTTTTTCGATCGACGCCGTTGATCTGCTTCGTTCCGTCGTAATCGCCGGCCTGAATCCGTGCGAACCCATCTTTGCTGTTCATGACGTAGGGCTCGCAGTACACGACCGGGCAGCGATACAACCGTGTGGCGAGCAGATTCCGGGCGTAAACGTAACCGCTCGATCCAACTTTGGTGGTGGTGAGCATAGTTGGATATTGATACGCCGGAAGTCCAGTCGCCTTGGCCATTGAAGTGGCAACCGTGTCGCTAATCGCGAGTTCTTCGTCGTAAGCGCGACTGAGCAAACGTCGAATCATTTCGAATCGCTCGTCATCCAGATCGAGCTCGTCTTGCAAATACGAACCGTTCACGAGCAAATGGAGATGATTATTATCGATCAAAGTGGGATTTGCGGGATCGCCCCAGCCTTCGGCATTGAAGTGCAGACAAACTGTGAGATCGGGGTGCAGCTTCGTATTCACAAGTACCGCGCGACGCCGGATCTCGCTGTAGCGGTAGAACAACATCTCGCTCTGCCACCGGATCGTTTGCTGTTTTTCGGGATCGTTTGGATCGAGAACATCCGGCCGCGGCTGAGGCAGGCCGTTCTTAATCAGAATTTTTCGGGCGAGCTCTTT
>Ga0207684_10006806_pt1 | contig 10364 bp, 11 predicted proteins | sample KBSK5501metaG_FD_184342 | JGI IMG/M metagenome (GOLD analysis project Ga0207684, IMG submission 184342) | Corn, switchgrass and miscanthus rhizosphere microbial communities from Kellogg Biological Station, Michigan, USA - KBS K5-50-1 metaG... | ecosystem: Host-associated > Plants > Roots >... | reverse complement strand
GAAGAGGAGCTGGTGGCGGTCACGCACGGCACGTACACCGCGCCTGGCAGGAGATGGGACAGCGTCAGTGACGAAGTCGTAGCGGAAGCGGCTACCCGGGTGCGGCTGGGCGCGGCGGTCACCGTGTAGCCGGTTATCCTCGCGCCGCGCGCAACTGCGGGAGTCCAGGAAACCCGGAACCGGCCTAGCCCGTCCGCCCGCACCGACACCTTGCCCGGCGCGCCCGGTGTCCCGGCTGGGATCAACTGCCCCACGGCCGCCGGCCCGCGGCCGGCCGCGTTCTGCGCAGCCACCGTGAACGTGTAGGTAACATTCCGGCGTATACCGGGCAGGACCAGGCTGGATGTGTGCCCGGACACACTGATGCGCTTGCCGCCTGGGGATACGGTCACGGCATACCCGGAAATGGCCGCACCGCCATCGGCCACCGGAGCGTGCCAGGTGACGATCGCCGAACCGCCCTTCTCCGATGCGGTCGCGGCTGCGGGCATGGCGGGGACCGTACGCGCGGCCAGGTAGCCGAACGAATCCAGCGAAACCAGCACTGGGCGGCCTGAGTGGTTGCGCACTTCAAGATCCCCGCCCGATGCGGGCGACGATAGCTGAACGAGCGTGAATCCTGTGCACGTACCAGCCGCCTGCGGGCAGGCCGTATCCGCTGCGCCCGTCACTCCGGGGGCGCTGACCCCCACGGACAGGTCACCGCGACCCGGGCGCGCCGTCCCGGCGGCCGGGGTAACGGTAATGCCAAGAGCGACGCCGGTTGCCCCGGCCTGGGGCACGCCACCCCGGCCGGTCACGGGAACGCTGACAGTCCCGCCAGCCGCCACGCGCACCGGCGCTGCGGTCACCGATGCCGGAACGGTTGTCACCAGAGTTCCGCCGCCGGTCACCGGGTCACTTGACAGATACCCCACCACCGTCACGGAAGCCTTCGCCGGCCCAGCGGAGTCGTTCAGCAGGCCAATGCGTCCGCGGTCGTCACTCACCAGCGCGAGGCCCGACACGGCGGCACCAGGCGTGTAGTCCGCCAGGGGCGCCGAACCACCGCCGCTGAGCGTGGCCCGCAACTGCCCGCCGCTTGACGCCCGCGCGGTCACGTCTACCAGCAGGCCGGTTACGGCGGTACGTGGCACGCCATGTCCGGCGATTGACAGCGAAACAGCCTGCCCGGGGCGCATCTCGCCTTTCGGGGCGGCTACTTCCGGCGAAGTCAGGGGAACCACTACGCCATCGCGCGCCGCAGAACCCGATCCAGTGGCGTAGCCCTCCACGTCCATACTCACGGCCACTGGCGTGCTGCCCTGATTGGAGACCATCAGGGCCCCACCAGCACCAAGCCCGACCAGCGCGAACCCGTCAGTGGTTCCCCCGCCGTGATAAGCCACGAGATGCGCGGCTGAACTCTGCGGCGTCCCTGGCAGGCCTGGCGCGCCGCGACCGGACGTCTTCTCACTGCGACCTGGCACGGTCGGAGCCCAGGGTGCGATCTGCACGGTCCCGCCCGGCGATATTCCAGAACGATGCCCCGACGCCACCCTGACCGACACGTGCACGGCCACGACCGACACACCGGCCGCGGGAATGCCGCCGCGGGCCGCCACCATCACAGGAACAGAAGCGCCCGCCCCCACCGTCATGTCAGCCGCGACTTGGGCCACTGACCGCATGACGGAGAAGTGCTGACCGGGCCTTGCCCCGGAGGCGCTCATCGCTGATCCACGCTGCGCGATGTGGGGCGCACACCCCGACATCGCCAGCGTGATGAGCGCAAGTACAAGTGCCATGGCCCATCGAACGGAACCTCTCAAAGTCGCCCCACACCGACCGTGCACTTAGCGCCTCCCGCTACCAGCACCGGCTCGCAGACCCCGGAATCCGTTCCCTTGCGAACCGCAGGAAATTAACAACTGATGGGCGTATTCACCACATATGCAGCCGTCGCTCGCGTTTGCCGTTGATCGCTCAGAAGCGGCCCGGTGCCGACTTTCTCGCACTTGGCCAATAAGCCACTCATAAGCCACTCATAAGCCGGCAACACTGGCGAGGACCCCGCGTCGACCGGCTCAGGGCTGACGTTGTCCGTCTAGTACGGCGGCAGCCATTCGCTAGTTGACCAGGGAAATCACCGCGTTTGTGGCGAGTCGTGTGCGCTGGTGGCACCAGCGGGAGCGGGCTTGGTGGCGGCGTCTCCAGTTGAGCCAGTGTGCGGTGTGCCCGGGCGGGCTGGGCCGGTGGAGGAGGGCGGCAAGCAGGCGCCCGGTCTCTGGGACGGTCAGCGGGATCATCCCGGGATCGGCGGGGGCGGCTGGTCAGGCCGGTGCCCGCATCGAGAAGGAGCCATTCGTGACCCTGCCCGACGCTGCTGATGCCAGGGCACAAGGGTTACAGCGAGGCGCGCCACCGCCGGGCTTCAGGCGCAGGTCGGGCGGCACGAGATTCCGTGGCCAGGCGGGCGCACCGCAGTTTGCTATTTTGCCGTCGGCCCGCCGAGCGCGCCAGTGCGTGCGGCGGCGGCTGCGGTGGCGCCCGCGCTGTCGGCGATAGCCTGGCTGGGCTGCTCGCCAGCGATGAACAGCCGGTAGTAGATCGGGCCGGTCACCGCCAGGAGCACCTCAGTGGCGTCGGTGTGAGGCGGCAGCTCGCCGCGCAGTTTGGCGCGGTCGACGATGACTGTCATCTTGGCGATGCGGGCGGCGAGGAAGCGGGACAGTACCTCCCGTGCCGCTGAATTTTGAATGGCTGCCGCGATCATGGCGGCGAAGGCCGCCTTTATAGCTGGCTGCCGGAGGCTGGCCACCACGCTGCGGGCGAGTGCGCGGAGGTCGGCGTCGAGGTCTCCTTCGTCAGGCACAGGTATTTCCTGTGCGGCATGCTCGGCCATAAGGTCGGCCAGGAGCCCATCCAGGCTGCCCCAGCGCCGGTAGATCGTGGTTTTGGCGACGCCAGCACGCGCCGCGACCCGCTCTACTGTCGCGCCCGCATACCCGTTGTCGATCAGTTCGCCGATCACGGCTTGCATGACGGCTGCCCGGGTGCGGGCGGTCCGGCCTCCTGGCCTGAGGCTGCCCGGCGTGTTCGTAATCAAAGTGAACTCCAGTTGCGTTTAGTGCGGCACCCGGCCTAACGCAACTGCCATCCTATTAGGGGGTCGACCGGATGCGTGCCATCTCGGCCACCATAGACATCGCGGCGACCCAGGCACGAGTCTCGGAGAAATGACGATGAATGCTGAGGCGCAACCCCGCCCGGTCCTGCGTCCGCTGCTCGGCCTGGCCGGCCTGTTGCTGCTGGCAGGCACCATCGCCGAGATCGCCGTTCATGGTGGCGCCACGATATGGTCGGGGTTGCTCGGGTTGATTGGCCCGGATCTCGCCTTTGCCGCGGGCGCCGGCCAGCCGCACGGACATGGTCTGCTGCCCCGGCGGGCGGTGCCGGCGTACAACTTCCTGCACCGGCCTTGGCTGCCCTTGATCATGCTGGCGGTCGTCAGTTTCGACGGCCAGACCAGCCCGCAGGCAGCGCCCTACGTGGCCGCGGCACTGGGCTGGCTGGCGCACATCGCGCTGGACCGCGCGCTCGGCTTCAACCTGCGTGCCGCCGACGGATCCATCCGCACCTGAAACCAGTGATTCACCACACCGCTAGCCCGACCGCAAAGGGCCGCAGACGCTACCGGACCGGCCTCCCGGCAGCCGGTTGCCTGCTGATCGGCCGCCTGCGACGTTGGGCGCCCCGGATGGGGCGCCCGCGATGACACATATTCATGCAGCGCTGGTGCGCACTAGAGAAGAAAAGGGGGCAGGGCCATGCCAACCGTGGAACTGACACGTTTTCGCACGCGGCCCGACCAGGCGGCAGTATTGATCGCGGCGCGGCCGCGGATGCTGGAGGAATTCCGCGCGGATCGCGAGGGGTTTATCGATGCCCAGCTGGTCCGCCTGCCGGACGGGCAGTGGCTAGACATCGTCTGGTGGCGCTCGCCGCACGACTTCGCCGCCTCGCGTGCGAAGGGAGCCAACCTCCCCGGCATCCAGGCGTTCTTTGACGCGATCAGCGAACTCATCAGCTCCGAGGAAGGAGAGCTCGCCGACAGCGGGCAGCCCTGATAACCGTCGGTGAACGACGGTGCCTGCAAGTAAACCAGTACCGAAAGGCAGGTTGACAGTAGTAGTCGAGTATCAGAGCACTAACACGGGCCTCGGGCTGCGGGCTGGTCATCGGCGGGCAGCGTGCTCGACCCGCTTTTTGAGGGCCTGGTTGAGGGCACGGAAGTCCGACTCGGTCCGGGTGACGGTCTTGCCGGTGAATGGGACCAGGACGCCGCGGAAGGTCTCGGACTGGGTGAGGCGGGTATGCCCGCCGAGGTCCTCGAGCGCGAACTGATGGGTGCCGTCGAAGATGCCCGGCATGATCAGCCGGCCGATCCAGCGCAGCAGCTTACCGGGCTGGACGGCCAGCAACCGCGGCCGCATAGAGAACGCCCGGCCCTGGGCCGGGACCATCCGCAGGGTGAGGGCTGCTCCCTCGGCCAGCTGCCCGGAAGCGGACTGGATGAAGGGGTTCCAGTCATGGTAGGCATCCAGGTCGGCGAGGACCGCCCAGACCTGCTCCGGGGTCGCCGCGATGTCCACGGCGGCAGAGATAGTGCGCATCCGATCGAACTCCTAATGGGATGGCAGTTGCGTTAGACCGCGAGGTTATACCAGGCTCCCGCTAAACGCAACCGGAGTTTACTTTGTTTGTGAACACACCGGGCCGCCTCAGGTCAGGAGGCCGCAAGCGGCGGCTTGCCGAGCAGGAACACCGGTGATACCCAGGCCCCTGGCGGTCGAACGTAGAGCATCCACGAATCCAGCACTTTCACAGCCGACATCCCGCATACCACCTCACTTGCAGCCAGACCTTCATCTGGGCTAGCGGGACTGGCAGCGGACCCTGCGCCGCACCCAGTGAACTCGGCTCCATAAGGCACCCTCGCCGTCAGCCCCGTCTGCCAGATCGTGCCGCTGCTGCCTCACGCGCCCCTCACACGCCGCTAATGCAAACACGATGGATTGCCGCCGGTGCGCTCCAGTCAGCTGCAAGTCGCGGTCCGGGGTAATCAGGTCACCTGTGGGCAGGGCCGTCAAAGGTGCCTGGCATGATCAGGCGGCCGATCCAGCGCAGCAGGACGCCCGGCTGGGCGGCGAGCACCTTCGGCCGGAAGGTCATCGCCCGGCCCTAGTAGTGCTTTGTCAGGTGCTGTTCGGGCGGATCGGGCCTCATCAAGGACGGCACCTCGGTGTCGGTCGGTAGGGCCGTGTCGTTGTCCTGGCAGCAGCGTGTCTTGTACCGGCATGGGTGTCGCGGCGCGTTCAGGCGGTTCACCAGGCGATTGCTGAGATTTCCGAGGGCGAGCCCGACGCCCACAGCTGCGTCTTCCCGGTGGAGAGATCCACCCATCCCAGCGCGGGCGGGCTGTGCACGAGCAGGTAACGGCCCGAGGCGTCAGGCGCCAGATCGCAGCCCTCATCGGGGTGTCCCCAGGTGTCCAGAACACGCAATTGCCTGCTTGTGGCTGTGTCATACAGCCGGAGCGTCACGGGGGTGTACCCGGTCAGCCGATTGAGCCCGCCGGGCTGACCGCCTGGATAGGCCACGGGCGTGAGGGTCGGCTCACCGGCCGGTGAGCCGGGCGAGGAGGGCGAGGCCGCGGGCGCCGGGCCCTTGGCCCGGTCGTCCTCGGTGCAGGCGAACATCTGGCTGCCGTCAGTGCTGATAGCGACTGGGCTCTGGCCCGCCAGGTTCAGCGGCCCGGTGTTCATGCCGCGCAGTACAACGCGGCTGTGCTGGTCGGCGGGGCCAGCCGGTGCGTCGGTCGGCATGACCATGGCCGTCGCGGTCACGACCGGCGAGGAGCTGGCAGGGGAGCCCTGGACGAAGCCGAGCGTGCGGCCGTCCGCAGACAAAGACAGGCTCTGCGCGCTCTGCGCGCCCTCAGGCCACGTCCTATTCTGACCGGTGGCTGTGTTGACGACACCGATCTCGGCCGCGCCGGGACCGCAGAGCGTCTGACCGGCGTACGCGATCACGCGACCATCGGCGCTGGCGGCGAGACCGGACAAGCTCACGTCTTGCGGTGGCTGGATCGCCAGCGGTGTCAGGCTGGCTAGCCGCCCTTGGCTATCCAGCAGGAGCCGGTACAGTCGTTCGCCGCATCCGTTCGGCTGCGCCGCTGTGACGACGAACTCCCGGTCGTCTGACGTGCCCGCCACCATGTTGAAGAGCGGGACGCGCTGCGGCGGCGTGATCCGCGCGGTGACCCGCCCGGTCCGAGTGTCCCATACGGTCAGCGGCGTTGCCGTCTCGTCCATCGAAATGACGGCGTACCGGGGCGGCGCGGCACTAGCGGGCACGGCGGGAGCGCCCGTTTGATCGGCTCCCGAGGGCGAACGGCTCTGACCAGAGCCGTTTACGACCCCAGCCGCTATCGACACGCCCGCGACGCTCAACGCCACAGCGCAGGCAGCGGCCAGCGGGACGAGTGACCGGCGCGACCCGTCAGAGATCCTGAGACGGTGCTGCGACCGGCGGGGTGGTGGCGCGGGGCAAGGCCGGATCATCTCCGGCCGGACCGTGCCCGCTGCCGCCCCGAATGCGTCGCGCAGCCGTTTCTCTACGTTCATTCTTCCTCTTTCAATTCCCGAGTGAGCACGCTCAGCGCGCGAGAGCACGTGGATGACACGGTGCCCCGGCTGATCCGAAGAGCCTCGGCGATCTCGTTATCCGCCAGGCCGAGGTAGTAGCGCAGCACGAGAACCTCCCGCTGGCGGCGGGGAAGCCGGGCCACCGCAGCGAGGGCGTCCCGTTGTTCCTCGCTGGCGATCGCCGCTGCCTCTGCCGACCGCGCCGGCAGATCATGCAGCATCTGCATCGCCCCATCGCGCTTGCGGGCCGCGCCGCGGCTGCGCAGCGCCGAGCGGGACCCGTTCATCACCGCCGCCCGAAGGTACGCGGCGGCCTTCGCCGGGTCACGCAGCCGCCGCCAGCCTCGGTACAAGCCGAAAAAAGCGTCCTGCACGACGTCTTCAGCGGTCGCCAAGTCTCCGACCAGCAGCAGCGCCGCGCGGGTCATGCTCAGCGCGTGGGCCCGGTAAAGAGATGCCACCTGTTCATCCACGGTTCGCGGATGCACTGCCCAGTGAGGGGAGCCCTGCCGGTCTATGCCCACAGGCTCGCCAGTATCCATCGCCACACGTATATGACGGTGCAACGGCCCGGATGCTGAGTCGCCCGCAGAACTAATTCCGGCGGATCAGCGGTCCGCGGCTATGCCTCGCGATCACTACCGCTACCAGCCCGCGCTGCCCTCATCGGCCTCTGCTGACCGAACTGGGGAGCGATACGGTGCTGACGACAACGCGTGGAGAGGATCAAGGCATGAGGGGCCCAGACCGTGTGACGATGCCCGGCCAGGTCTGGGGCCTTGCGGCGCCAGATCCAGCCGGCCCGATATTCGTGACCAGCTACGACGGGCGCAACCTGAACATCACCGTGCTCGTCGCGCTGGACCTGGCGGGAACGGTGATCTGGCGGCGCGAATTTGACGGTCACCCCGGGCCGCCGCGAGCTAGCGCGCACGGCACGGTATGGGTTGGGCACCGCATACCAGTCGGCCACACCTTCACCGAAGTCGGCGCGGACGGCTCCGTGCTGCGCTCGGTCACACCCGAACAGCAAGCGCACGAACACCTCGGCACATTCGTCGTGTTGCCTGATGGATTCTGCGTCGCGTGGCTTCCTGCGAATCCCTACCGCCCTGTTCCACTCGGCGGCGTCGCCCGCATGGCCCGCTACACCGACACAGGCAGCACCGCATGGTCGACACCGCTGACCCTCGACCAGCTCTCCTTCCCAGGCGTGGTCGAAATGGGCGTCGACACCGACTGGCAGGTCCGCCCGATGAAGCCCTGGAAGGCCCGAACCATCGAGGTCGACCACTGGCAGCCGCTACTGGTCTCCGCCGACCGGGCGCTCGTCGGCATCAGGGACGGCAGCGGCGGCATCGGCATCTGCACCATCCTCGACACCGTCGCGGGCGGGATCGTCGCGACCACCGACCCCGCCCCCTATCACCACAAAGCCATCGCCGGACCTGGCCGGTTCCTGGTCGGCCGGCAAGGCTACGGCGCGTTCTCCAGCACCCTCTACGACCGCGACGGCCGGGCGATGCGGACCTGGCCGAGTCACGGCATGATGCTCATCGATCGTCACGGGACGATCCGCGGCCCGGAATCTGAGAACTGCCTTCCTTCACGTTCACTGTTTCGCGTCCTGAACGCCGACGGTTCCCTGCAGGATGGCCCGCCTTTGAGCGGCTACTACACCGCATATCCTGCGCTGGATACCGACGGCAGCGCCGTGTTCTGGCGCGACGGCAAGCTGCTGGCCATCGACCCGGATCTACAGATCCGGGAACTGTTCGCCCACGAAGACGACCGAGCCGTGATGAGCAGAGTCCTGCTGCTCGATCACGGCCAGGTCATCTTCGCCCTGCACGACGAACTGCTTATCTTCTACCAGACCGGGCTAGGAACGCTGGACTCCGGACCCTGGCCCTGCGCCGACGGCAACCTCCGGGGAAACCCGGCCGCTCTTCAATGAACCCGCGTCGCCACCAGGCTGGCCAGACAGACCGGTCCTTCAGTACGTGACGTCGATCACGTCGATCCCCGGGTATCGCAACACCAGTCGCCGTCTCGATGTCGAACATGGCCCGGCTCTCCGCCCGAGGCGGATCACCACACGAACATCACCGCACACGGAAACGGCCGGCAGAAGACACAGTTGCGCCATGTCACCGCTGCACGCCGGCGTCGATACCGCCGTCATCGCACCTGCTCGGCCATGCAGACATCCGGTCCACCGGCGCCTGCCGCCGCAGTACCGGCGGACCAGGCCGACGGTGTCCTCGCCGGTGCGGATCGCTTATCCGACCGAATTCCTAATAGGATGACAGTTGCGTTAATCTGGGAGTTCCCACGCTAAACGCAACTGATGTTTACTTTGACTGGTGAACAGGCCGGACAGCCTCATCGCGCTTCCACTGCTTGCATCGCCAAGATGACAGTCATCATTGACCACGCCGCACTGCCGCCACAGCAACAAATCGAGGCACGCTCGCCCTGGCTGCCTGTGACCTGCGGTCCAGAGGAGGAATCGGTGATCGTGACTATCAGCGTCGAGAAGTTGCGCCATCCCCGTGGCCTCAGTGCCGTGCGCCCGCGGCGGCCGCGGGCCGGGGAGGGATGATGCGGTTCGGCCTGCTGGGGACCGTCGCGGTGGACTGCGGCGGCAAGTCAGCCTCGGTCCGGTGGCCGATGCCGCGCAGCGTGCTGGCGGCGCTGCTGCTGGACGCCAACCGGGTGGTGTCGGCGGGGCGGCTGGTCGATGTGCTCTGGGGTGATGAGCCCCCGGCGAGCGCGATGGGCTCTCTGCAAAATCACGTGATGCGGCTGCGGGCGCTGCTTGCCGGTGGGGGAGCTGGCCGGATAAGGACGGTCGCGCCTGGCTACCTGATCGAGGTGGCGGACGGTGATGTGGACCTGAATGAGTTCATCAGGCTGTCCCGGTCCGGCCGCGAGGCCCGGGATGCCGGGGACTGGGAGGCCGCCACGCGCGCGCTGACGGACGCGCTGGGCCTGTGGCGCGGGGATCCGCTGGCGGATGTGACCTCGCGGCTGCTGCGTGAGCGGGAGGTACCGCGGCTGGTCCAGATGCGGCTGGAGGCATGGGAGGCCCGGGTCGACGCCAGCTTGCAGCTGGGCCGCCATGCGGAGGTTATCGCCGAGCTTGCCGGGCTGACAGGGGCCTATCCGCTGCGGGAACGTCTTCACGCGCAGCTCATGCTGGCCTACCACCAGACGGGCCGACAGGCCGAAGCGCTGAGTGCCTACCGGCGGGCCCGTGAAATCCTGGCTGAGGAACTCGGGGTCGAGCCAGGCCCCGAACTGCGGCAGCTTCACCAGCAAATCCTGGCCGGAGACCCCGGGCCCGCAATCGTCACCTGGCGGCCTGCGATCATTCAGCCTGCGCAGCTGCCCGCGGATCTGGGTGACTTCACCGGCCGCGCCGACCAGGTGATGCTGCTCACCGAGCTGGCGCACCGCGCGGGACAGCACCCCGGGGTGGTGCCCGTGTGCGTGGTCACCGGCCCGGGCGGTATCGGCAAGACCGCGCTGGCCGTCCACGTGGCACACCAGCTCGCGCAGGCGTTTCCTGGCGGTCAGCTGCACGTGAGCCTGCAGGGGGCCACCAGCGCGGTGAACCCTGGCGATGCGCTCGCCCGGCTCCTGCGTGACCTGGGCGTGCCAGACTCCGCC
>Ga0207684_10006803_pt1 | contig 10366 bp, 8 predicted proteins | sample KBSK5501metaG_FD_184342 | JGI IMG/M metagenome (GOLD analysis project Ga0207684, IMG submission 184342) | Corn, switchgrass and miscanthus rhizosphere microbial communities from Kellogg Biological Station, Michigan, USA - KBS K5-50-1 metaG... | ecosystem: Host-associated > Plants > Roots >... | reverse complement strand
CCGTCTGCGCCCCGCCCCCACTAGAGGCGAAGCGCACCTGGTATGCGATATCGGCGATGGCATCGCCGTCCGTGTCGATCTTGATCTCGTAGAGCCCCTCGGGCGCGAAAGGCTCGGCGGTCGTAGGCCCCGACTGGAGCACGTCGAAGGACGGGTGCACGTCCATCATGAGGATCGACTTGCTGGGATCTCCCGGCTTGGGGAAAGCAAACAGATCGGTGTAGTCGAGGCGGGCGTCCCCACGGGGAAACACGAACTTGGGACCAGAATAATGATGCGACATGGTTCATCTTCTCCTTTCGGTTCTAGGTTGGGCCGAGCACAGCGCTCGACCCTACGTTTGGGACGGACCCCATCGGACGATACATCACCCCTCCCACAAGCCCTGGCCGGTGATGCCGGCCAGGGCTCGCTGCCGCGCTTCTCTCGGGGCCCGGTTGCATGTCAGGCGGCCCGCGCGTCAGGCCAGGAACTGCAGCAGGGCGTGGTTGACCTGCTCGGCGTGGGTCCAGGGGATGGCGTGCGGGCCGCCGGCGATGACCACCGTCTGCACGTCGCTGAGCAGGCCGGCCAGCCGTGCGCCCGTCTTGGCGTAGGGCAGGACATTGTCGTCATCGCCCTGGATGACCAGCATCGGCACATCGATCTTGGGCAGGTCGGCGCGGAAGTCGGTCTCCCACGTCGGGATGCAGGCCACCGCCGCGGTGGCCGAGGCGGTCACGGCGAGGTTCCAGCTGGCCTGGTAGGCCTGGTCGCTGACCAGCGTGCCACGCAACTTCTCGATGTTGTAGAAGGTGTCCAGGAACCCCTTCATCCACGCCGGGGTGTCCTGCTTGGCGGCCTGCATGAACCCTTCGAACAAGCTCGCTGGCACCCCCTCCGGGTTGTCGGGCGTCTGCAGCAGAAACGGCGGGATCGGCGAGACCAGCACCCCCCTGGCGACCCGCGCCGAGCCGAACCGGCCCGCCGAGCCGAACCGGCCCAGGTAGCGGGTCACCTCGCCGGTTCCCATCGAGTGACCGACCAGGGTGACGTCGCGCAGGCCCAGGGTGTGCAGGAGCGTGTGGAGGTCGTTGGCGAAGGTGTCGTAGTCATAGCCGGTGGTCGGCTGGCTGGACTTGCCAAATCCGCGCCGGTCGTAGGTGATCACGCGGTAACCATGCTCCAGCAGCACCGGGATCTGCCTATCCCAGGCACGGCCACTGAGTGGATAGCCATGGATCAGGACGACAGGCCGTCCCGAGCCGTGGTCTTCGTAGTACAGGTCGATCGAGCCAGAGTTCTCCTGGCCGACCTTGATGTAAGGCATCGTTTCCTCCTTTGTTTCGGTGCATTTCAGATATGCGAGCAGATTTCTTCTAAGACTTTTCGCCCAAAATGTGCTATGCTACAAGGATGAAGTTACATAGGAGAGTCTGATTCATCACACCATTCCCCAGACCCCCCAATCAGCGTGGACCCGCCTCGGGCGCATCCAACACCTACCAGTATAGCGGGAGTGCCTGGGGAAGACAGCCACCAGAGGGTAGCATCTTTCTTCCCTTTGCTTCGCATTGCTGGTGGGCTGCCCCGGGTCACGCGGAAGGCAAGGAGCACGCCCATGCCGCGGCACTCCTATCGTGAGCACGACTCTATCTTTGGGCAGGCGATGCTGACGCTGCGCAAGAGCCTTCGCCTGACGCAAGCCGGCCTGGCTGATCTGCTGGGCGTCTCCCGCCGCGCCATCGGGGAGTGGGAGGGAGGCCTCAACATCGACCAGGGACTGCCAGAAACTCGTTCGCCCGACGGCAAACCCGATGAACCCGGCAACGCTCGCCGCTGTCTTCAGCCACTGCTCGACCCGTTCTCGCTCTGCACCGCGTCCCAGCACAATGAGACCCACGGTGTCCCGTCCACCCCGCCGAGCCACCTCTTCCACCTTGACAGCCTCTTCCCGGCGATCAAGCCCTTCGACCTTCCAGACATCCGGCTCCACCCCGGCGGCCTGCAGCGCCTGGATGGCTTGCATCATTAAGCGCGGGCGGAACTGCAGGTCATAGGCGTGCTTGTCGCCCTCCACCTGGGTCATATCCGCCTCCTGAAAATGCCTCATTACTGCCCAAGCACCTGTCGTTTCTTGTCAAGACACGCAAACAGCTTCTGGAAGGAATCGATGAACTTCTGCACCCCCTCCTCTTGCAGTTGCCGCGTGACCTGGCTGTAGTGAATCCCTGCTTGTTCCAACGCGGCCAGCTCCGCCTGCGCCTCTGCCAGGTATTCCTCAAGCGAGAGGCGCACCCGACCATGCTCACGGAAGCTGTCGATAGTTGTGAGGGGCATGGTGTTCACGGTCTCCGGACCGATCAGTTCCTCGACGTAGAGCACATCGGGGTAGGCCGGATTTTTCGTGCTCGTGCTGGCCCACAGCGGCCTTTGGACGCGTACTCCGTGCTGCTTGAGCGTCACAAAGCGTGGTCCGCTGAACAGCTGGTGGAACTCCTGGTAGGCCAGGCGGGCATTGGCAATGGCTGCTTTGCCCTGCAGCACGGTGAGCTGCTGCTGCCGAGCCAGATCATTGCTCGCTTTGATCTGGTTCCCCAGCAGTTGATCCACCAGCACATCCACGCGGCTGACGAAGAAGCTGGCGACCGAGGCGATACGGCTGATGTCTTGGCCTGCGGCCAGGCGTTCTTCCAGGGCACCCAGGTAGGCCTGGGCGACCTGAAGGTAGTTCTCGATAGAAAAGATGAGCGTGATGTTGATATTGATACCCTCGGCGAGCGCCTGGCGAATGGCGGGGATGCCTGCTGGGGTGGAGGGAATCTTCACCATCAAGTTGGGCCGATCAATGCTCTGCCAGAAGCGGCGCACCTCTCCAAGCGTACCCTCGGTATCGTGTGCCAGGTAGGGGGAAACTTCGATACTCACGAACCCATCTTGCCCGCCTGTGCGCTCATAGAGGGGACGCAACAGATCAGCGACCTGCCGGACATCGGTCATGGCCAAATTCTCGTAGATGGCCTGGGCATCCTTGCCCTGCGCAATGAGCTGCCGCATCTGCTCATCGTAGGCCGTGCCATGATCAATGGAGTGCTCAAAGATGGTTGGATTGCCCGTTGCCCCTGAGAGGCCATCCTGGGTGATCAACTGCTCAAACAGACCGGAGCGCAGATGCTCCCGGTCGATATCATCCAGCCAGACACTTTGTCCCAGTGCCTCCAGCTCTAATAATGCATTGGTCAAGCTGGCACCTCCTTCTCTCGATGTAGAACTGGTCACACGGACTCGGCTCTGCCAAACGTCTGATGAGAGAGTTCGGCAGAGCCATCTCATCCCAAATTAACACCCCTGGTGAGGTCGTCCCTCTCTTGCACGCAACGATGCCGGTTTCACCAGGGTCCTCTGTCCTGTCCCGTTTGGGTCAGTGTTCGTCTTCAAATGGCTAGGCCAAGATGAAATCATCGAGAGCAGACGGATAGCTGAAGGTGACCAGGACGGAGCAGCCAGTCTTCGTCGTATGGGGACCGTGAGCCATCATCGGCTTGACATTCCATTCCGTGCCCACCGGATAGGCGATGCCCTCGTTGATGAATTCCCCATCAAGGACGTACGAAGTCTCAATTGTTCGCTCATGCAGGTGTCTTGCTATCTCGCTCCCCGGCTCCATTCTCAGCAGGACCATTGCTGGACCCAAGGACTGATCACTGTTTAAAACCTTGATCGTGACAGTCCCTTTGGTGTTAGGAAATGGTGCCGCTATCGCCTCGATCTCCGAGGTTTCGACCGTTCGGGTAAAACTCATAGAACTCTCCCTTCTTTCTGTCTCTTGTGGTTCTTACTTCGTGACAGTCTCAACAGGTGTGCTTAGCCTCCTTTTTGAGTTTCGGTATCGTTTCGTGAGTTTGGGTTTCCATAACAGTTCTCCTTTGTTGTGGTGAATGACAGATGTGTCGTGTGACGCGGAAATCCCACATCTCACGAACTTATGCGTCAAACGACATGTTGTCGAAGTCTAGTAAGCGTCGACATCGACGATCGCCTGGACGAAGGCCTGGGGAGCTTCTTGAGGCAGATTATGCCCGACGCCGCCCGTGATGATGCGGTGCGCATAGCGCCCGAGAATTTCCTGGCGTAGGCACTGGCGTCCGGGTGTGGGGCCCCATTGGCATCGCCTTCCATCGTCATCGTGGGCACCGTGATGACCGGACCTGTGGCGAGCCTTTTTTCTAGCTCGTCATAGTGCTGCTCGCCTTCCGCCAGTCCGAGCCGCCAGCGATAATTATGGATCACGATGCTGACATTCACGCCCGGCTCAACGCCAACGGCGCCAATTGACAGCCCCAGGCTCAGAACCAGCCGTGACTTCACCCTTCTCTCCAGCGAAGGCGGCCAGGACCTCTCCCTTCTCGCGCTCGGGCACCTTGAAGTCATCAAGGGTGTTGGCAAGTTCCGCAGCGACTTCGTCGAACACGGCGGGTGAGATCTTGAGGTCGAAATGCGCATCGCGCAGCTCTCTGCCGGTGTACTCGAATGGCCCCCCCGCCAACGAGGCGAGCCACAAGGTTCTTCCCCACTTGAGGCCCGGCATCCTCGTGTGGTACGTCACCGTATGCCACTCGTGCAACTCGGGGTTCGCCCCGATGATCTTTGGGTTCTTGAGTAATCGGTCGCTGAAGTTGTCAATTACGGCGGCGATGGCGAAGATGCCACCCAGACGTTCATAAAGAGTTGGTTCTGCCATGACTTTGTCCTCCCGTGGGTCTGCGTCTTGGCTGGACCACGGCCTCGCCGTGGCCAGCCTGTTACATGGATACTTTTCACTTTTGAGAGAGTTAGCCGAAGAAAAGCAAGAATAGGGCAAGTTGAACTGCTGGGCATTGCGGAACGGTTCGCTGGAAAGCAAGCGCGTCGTGCCAGAGCCGCGCAGAGAGGGCACGATCACCCGGTAGCCGGCCTGCGAAAGCCTCGGCGCAACGTCGACATAGCTGTGAATGTCGTAGGGCCAGCCGTGCTGAAGAAGGACCGCCCGACCATCGGGGGGCCAGCTTCAGCGTATTCGACATTCAGGACGCCGGCATTGATCTGCTTGAGCGGGCCGAAGGATGTACTCGTCCCGTTCCTCATCATAGGTTTCACCTTTCTTCGAAACTATTCGCCCGACATGTGCTATACTACCAAGGATGAAGTTACAGGGAGAGTCTGGAGTCTCACAACATTCCCCAGACCCTCCACAATCAGCGTGGACCCGCCTCGGGCGCATCCAACACCTCTCAGTATAGCGGGAGTGCCTGGGGAAGTCAGCCGCCAGAGGGTAGCATCTTTCTTCCCTTTGCTTCGCATTGCTGGTGGGGTGCCGCCGCCGGGTTACGCGGAAGGCAAGGAGCACGCCCATGCCGCGGCACTCCTATCGCGAGCACGACTCTACCTTTGGGCAGACGATGCTGACGCTGCGCAAGCGCCTTCGCCTGACGCAAGCCGGCCTGGCTGATCTGCTGGGCGTCTCCCGCCGTGCGGTCGGTGAGTGGGAGGGAGGCCTCAACTATCCCAGAGAGGAACATCTGCAACACTTGATTGAACTGTGTGTGCAGCAGCACGTCTTTGCGCCAGAGCGGGAGGAAGCGGAGATCCGCGCCTTGTGGGAAACGGCGCACCAGAGGGTGTTTCTCGATGAGCGTTGGCTCTCCAACCTGCTTCGCCCTCAGCAGCCCCCTCCTCCGGCACAGCAGTCGGACGAGCAGACCCACGCCGATGAGCACGCCGCGGCGCGGCCTGTGCTGGACGCGCACGCTTTCTCTGGGCGCGAGGGAGCAGGAGATGCCACCATGAGCGAGGCGGCTCTCCTTCGGGACCGCCTTCTGACAACCAAGTTCTTCATTCCCTCGCCTTCCCATGCCCTCATTCCCCGTCCCCGCCTCACCACACAGCTCAGCGCGAGCCTGCAGCACAAACTGACGCTGGTCTCGGCTCCCGCTGGTCTCGGCAAGACCACCTTACTTTCGGCCTGGGTGCAAGCGCTGCCCTCGGGCAACCCACACGTGGCCTGGGTCTCCCTCGATGAGGGAGACAATGATCCTCTCCGGTTTTGGGAGTATGCGCTCACGGCCCTCGACAACTGCCAACCAGGACTCTACACCTCCCTCATAACCTTCTTACACACGGAGCCATCACTTTCCGTGCCATACCTGCTGACCGCACTGATCAATGCACTCGTGAAGCAAACAGAGGAGTTCCTCCTTGTCCTGGACGACTATCACGTGATCACTGAACCCGAGGTTCACGGCTCCCTCACCTATCTCCTGGAGCATCTCCCGCCTCAATTGCATCTTATCCTGGCGACTCGCGCTGATCCTCCTGTCTCGCTCTCCCGACTGCGAGCGCGCAATCAGGTGTTCGAAGTGCGGACTGAGCAGTTACGCTGCACGTCGGAGGAGGCGTTGGCTTTTTTCACCCGGGCCATGAGGATTCCTCTGACGAGCGAGGAGATCCGGGAGGTAGAAATTCGCACAGAAGGGTGGCTGGCTGGCTTGCAACTGCTGGCCCTCTCCATGCGCGGACGCACTGATCCCAGCGCGCTCCTTGCCGATGTGCATGGAACGCATCACTACATCCTGGACTACTTGACCGACGAGGTGCTGCGGCAACAGCCCGCAGCTTTACAGACCTTTCTGCTGCGCACTTCGATCCTGGAACTCCTCTGCGCCCCCTTATGCGATCGCGTCATGGGGCAAAGCGGAAGCCAGCTCGTGCTCGAGCACCTGGAGCAAGCCAATTTATTCGTCGTGGCTCTGGATGGGCAGCGGCAATGGTATCGCTACCATGCCTTATTTGCCGAGACCTTGTGCTACCGGCTGCAGCAGGCGGAAGGCGAAGCGGTGGCTGCCCTGCACCTGCGCGCCAGCCAGTGGTATGCCCAGCAAGGCAACCTTAATGAGGCGGTACGTCACGCCGTCAGCGCAAGCGACTGGCAGCGGGTCGCCGACTTGATCGAGCCAGCCCAGGCGGTCATCTGGTCGAGCAACGAGCACGCGGTGCTGAGAGGCTGGCTTGAGCAGCTTCCTGTCGAGGTCGTGCGCTCGCGACCGCGTCTGTGCCTGGCATACGCCAGAATCCTGTACCAGGTTGCCCCGTACAATCCGATGGACCGCTGGTTACAAGATGCCGAAACAGCTGTACGGGCCAGATTACCGGCTACGACGAGTGGGGATGCTGAAACGGCAGCACTTCCGCTCGCCGAGCAACGGGAGTGGGACGACTTGTTGGGAGAAATCGCTTCCTTTCGTGCCGCCGTTACAGCCTTCACTCTCGGCGATGGGCTTTCCGCCCTGGCTTTCTGCGAGCAGGCTCTCGCCCATCTGTCACCACACAATCTGGTAGTGCGGGCAGAAGTCGCCTATGCCAAATCACTGGCCTACCACGCGCTCGGTGACATCGTGCCGGCCATCCAGAGTGCGCGTGAGGCCACAGCGCATGCGCAAGCTGTAGGGACCATCCTTGCCTATATGTGTAGAACGGCATATTCCTTGCGATTGCATGGAAAATTGCACGAGGTGGTCCAGATGGCCCAGCTCGTGGCCAGGCGGGGAACCACATCGGTAGGATTACCGCATGCCATGGTCTGCTGGGCCTATAGTATTCACGCGGATGTTCTGCGCGAGTGGAATCGACTGGATGAGGCGCTCTTTCTGGCATTACAGGGAGTCCAATTGAGTGAGCAGACAGAAATGATCGTGGCATTGTATTTCGCGTACTCGGTACTGATGCGAGTCTACCAGGCACAGGGAGAGTTGGATGCAGCACGCCTGGCCTTCCAAAAGTCAGAAGCGACCTTGGCGCAAAACTACAGCCCCTACCGGCGTAGTATCTTCCTCATCGTAGAGTGGGTGCAGTTCTGGTTGGCCGCTGGAGTGGTGGCTCGCGCCACCCTCTGGGCACAGGAACTTGTGCAACAGCCTCGAGAGCCATCCCCGTTGGCTCGGGAACGCGAGGACGTGGCGCGGGCACGCATTCTGCTGGCCCAGGAGAAGCCAACTGAGGCGCTCTCGCTCCTGGAGCCGCTGCAAAGTGGCGCGCAGCGTCAGGGACGCTGGAACCAGCTGATCGAGATGCAGGTCTTGCAGGCCCTGGCTCTTTCCATGCGCGACCAGGAGCAAGAGGCCCTGGCCGTCCTTGCCCAGGCACTGCAACTGGCTGAACCGGAGGGCTACATCCGCATCTTTGTAGACGAAGGCGCTCCGATGGCTCGCCTGCTCTCTCGGTTGAGGGAGCAGGAAGACAGGCAGGTGCCGACCGGGTATGTAGATACGCTGCTCGCCGCTTTTGGCGAGGTGGGCGGGGTGCACGACGACGCAACCGGCGCCGGACCTCTCTGAGCAACCGCGAACTGGAAGTGCCCCGGTTGATGGCACGTGGTGCTGCGCCAGCAGGTGGCGCGCCTAACGCCGCTGGAGCAGATGCTCCTCACCTGACTGGCAGTGGTCCGCGAGTGGACATCGCTCGAGTCCTTGCTCTCCCTGCTGGTCAAGAGTCCAACGCGCGCACGGATGCTGGAGGCGTTGGAAGCGCTCTGGCGACGGTCCCTGATCGAGCGAGGGCAGGGAGCCAGTTTTACGCTGCAATCGGTGGTGATGGAGTACGTCACCGATGCCCTGCTCGATCACCTGAGCGAGGAGATCAGAACAATGGCGCTGGACCAGCTGCACCGGTATGCCCTGGAGCAGGCGCAAGCGAAAGACTATGTGCGAGAGACCCAGGTGCGTGTGCTGGTGCGTCCCCTCGTGGAGCGGCTGCGAGCCGAGCTCGGCTCGGACGCCAGGGTCGAGGAGCAGTGCCTCTCGCTGCTCATGCACTTCCGCGCGGAAGATGGCACCAGCCAGGGCTATGGTCCGGCCAACGTGATCGCTCTGCTCAAAGCGTTGTGGAGCGACCTGCGCGGCCTGGATCTCTCACGGCTCGCCATTCGTGGGGCATACTTGCAAGGGGTCCAGATGCAAGACACGACGCTTGCCGGGGCCGTGATGCGGGAGTGCGTCTTGAGCGAGGCCTTCGATGCCATCACCGCCGTGGCCATCAGCCCCAGCGGGCAGGACTGGGCGGCCATCAGCAGGCGGGGAGAAGTGCGGGTGTGGCGCGAGGAAGGCAAGCTCCTGCACCTGGCCTGGCAGGCCCATACCGACACGACATATGCCTTTGCCTTGAGCCCGGATGAACAACACGCTTGCAAGTGGGAGCATGGATGGCAGCGTCAAGCTGTGGGACGTCGAGAGGGGTGCCTTGCTCTGGTCGGGCTGGCACACGAAGGGCACCATGTGCCTGGCTTTTTCCCCCGATGGAAGACTGCTCGCCAGTGGGAGCTTTGATGCCGCCGTGCGGCTCTGGAATGCGAAGCTGGGCACCCTCCTGGAGGACATACCGCATCCCGGTCCGGTCTTCTCGCTGTCTTGGAGCCCGGATGGGCGCCTGCTCGCCAGTAGCGACGTCGCGGGCACGACCAGGCTCTGGGAGATGCAGCAGACCGGACCGGCTCGCTGCGTCGAGATCCTCTCCGGGCATACCAACTGGGTACGCGGCCTGGCCTTTACCCCCGACGGGAGCCGACTCGCCAGCGCGAGCTGGGATGGCACCGTCAAGTTGTGGGAACTCGCCAGCGGACACTGTCGGCAGACGCTTGTGGGACATACCGAGCGAGTGAATTGCGTGGCCTGGAGTCCGGATGGAGGCACGCTGGCCAGTGGCGGTTGGGACACAACGATCCGGCTGTGGGATGGCCAAGAGGGCACATTGCGGGCGGTGCTGCAGGGTCATAGCTCCAATGTGTATGGCCTTGCTTTCATCCCTGATAGCCGCCACCTGCTCAGTGGCAGTGACGATGGCACCCTGCGGCTGTGGGAGGTCGAACGTGCGCTGTGCGTGCGTGTGATACAGGGCTCCGTGGCCTCCCTCTACGACCTTGACTGGAGTCCAGACGGCACGCAGTTGGTCAGTGGCGGCTCGGATACGCTGGTCACCATCTGGGAGGTGGCCGGAAGAGGAGGGGGGAGGCCACCCAGGGTGTTGCGCGGCCATCGCAGGCGTGTATACGGCGTGGGATGGAGTCCTGATGGGAGCAGGCTGGTAAGTTCCGGGTGGGATAGTGCTATCCGGCTCTGGGACCCAACCAATGGGAGCTGTCTCCAGATCATTGGGGACTCCGACTCCGCTGACACCATCTTCTATGGCGTGGCGTGGAGTCCAGACGGAAAGCTGCTGGCCTGCGGCACCTATCAGCGTGGAGTGCAGGTGTGGGATGTGGCCGCACACACCCTGCGATGGGCAGATCGTGCGCACGGGACCTGGCTCCGGCGCGTGGCCTGGAGCCCCGATGACACGTGGGTGGCCGGCGGGGGTGATG
>Ga0207684_10006801_pt1 | contig 10367 bp, 15 predicted proteins | sample KBSK5501metaG_FD_184342 | JGI IMG/M metagenome (GOLD analysis project Ga0207684, IMG submission 184342) | Corn, switchgrass and miscanthus rhizosphere microbial communities from Kellogg Biological Station, Michigan, USA - KBS K5-50-1 metaG... | ecosystem: Host-associated > Plants > Roots >... | reverse complement strand
GCGATGGCTCCGGTGAAGGCGCCCTTCTCATGACCGAACAATTCGCTTTCCAGAAGATCCAAAGGAATGGCCGCGCAATTCAGCTTTATAAATGGGCGTCCGAAGCGCTCACTGGCGTTGTGAATGGCATGTGCGATGAGTTCCTTGCCTGTACCGGTTTCCCCCTCGATGAGGACAGTCGAGTTGGTGTGAGCCACCTGCTCCACTTGGTCGAGCACAGACTCGAGGGCAGCGCTACTACCGATGATCCGATCGAATCTACGTTCGGCCTGGTCCCCCGCAGGGTACGTAACTGTTGCATAATCTGGCACAAGATACTCCTTTCCAGGCACCGCATACGATTGCTATAACTGGTTGCTCACATATCAAGTGCAGCGCGGACTGTTTTGAGCAACAATTGATGATCGAACGGTTTCGCAAGGAACTCGACCGCGCCCTTTCTCATCGCTTGAATCCGCATCCTGGCATCTCCGTAAGCAGTAATGAAGATGATCGGGATATCGCATTCCTCTTCTTTAAGCCTGGCCTGTAATTCCAGACCCGACATCTTCGGCATACGTATGTCAGTTATCAGGCACGCGGCTTGACGGTGCAAACCGGATGCGAGGAATTCTTCCGCGGATCCAAAGCACCGTGCGACCAGTCCAGCCGCTTCCATCAGGTCTCGCAGCGAATCTTGCATGGCCTCATCGTCATCAATGATCGCAATCAACTTGGTCATTTCGCGAGCTCGGTCAGCTCGCAGTTGGTTTCCACATTGTCTCCGAAGCATACGTTCTGTAACTCACGGATATTCAACCAACATCAGGATGTCGTCTTTCCGCTCTCGGAGCGGTGGCACCTCAATGGGAAATACGTTGAGCCGATAAAAAAGGTCCAGGCGGAAGGTCCCATTGCCTACCGCTGCCTTCAAATCACGATTCGTGGCAGCGATGACGCGAACGTCTACTCGAACTGGTCGTCCTCCCCCAACTCGCTCGAATTCGCGTTCCTGTAGCACCCTCAATAACGCGACCTGGGTGTCGGGTAGAAGTTCGCCCACTTCGTCCAGGAAAATCGTCCCCCCATCCGCCAGCTCGAAACGGCCAAGCCGGCGCTGCATCGCTCCCGTGAACGCGGCCCTTCTCGTGACCGAAGAGCTCCGAAGGAATCAGTGATGGTGGCAGCGCGGCACAGTTCACGCTTACGAAGGCTCGCCCGGATCTTTGAGAGTTCTTGTGGATTGAACGCGCGATGAGCTCCTTGCCTGTACCTGTCTCGCCGTAAATCAGCACGGTTGAATCGGTCGGTGATACGGTTTCTACTTGCTTGAGGAGCCCGCGCAGGGAAGCACTGTTTCCTATGATCTCGCCGAAATTCATTTCTGAGCGGGCTTTATCTTCCAGGTAAAGCTTTTCTTGCGTGACCTTGCCATTGAATTGATCCCGAGGTTGCCAATTGAACGTGTGATATCGGCCGAAGCAGCGCCGGACAGCCCTCAAGAGCTCCTCTTTCTCAAACGGTTTCCTCAAGAAATCAGCTGCACCGGCTTGGATCGCCCGGACAGTCATCGGGATGTCGCCATAACCCGTCAGGAAGATGATCGGGAGGTTGACTCCGGATCTCCTCTCCTGTTGCACGTCGAGTCCGCTCAACCCGGGGAGCTGGACATCTAGCACCAAACAACTCGGCATCTCAGGTCGCGGGATAGCCAAAAACTCTTGCCCTGAAGCGAGGCCTTTTGCCTCCAGCCCGAAAGACCGAACCAGACTTGCCACTCCTTCACGAACGGACACATCATCGTCCACCACGTAAACAAGGCCTCTGGTGTTGCTCATAACTAGTTGCTCCCTCTTCACCCTCTCGCTTTGGGATCAGAATCCCGCCTGGAGAAGCCCTTGTAAGAAGGTTCCTTTCAGTTGCCTGACAGCGACACAGACATCATGGCCCATTGTTTTGTTGGAAAGCCAAGTGTACGGCATTGAATAAAGCTTCGCGGCGTACTGGCTTGGGGAGAAAATCCACTGCGCCGCCCTTCAATGCCTGCTGACGCGTGGCCTCATCATCGCGGGCTGTCATGAAGACCACTGGAGTTCGGTGATTCGAAACGGTGGCGGTCAGCTGACTCTGGAGTTCGAGTCCGCTTATCCCCGGCAAGCGTACGTCGAGAATGAGACATGCTATGTCGTCGCGATGAGCGAGCGATAGGAATTCCTCGGCTGAGGCAAAGGCCTGGGTCGCGAAGCCAGCGGATCTCAGCAGGCTTATCAGGCCTTCACGCACTAAAGGGTCGTCATCGACGATTGAGATCAAGCGGCCTACGGAGTGCATTCCCATTTCACTATCCCAAGCTCTTGCCTTAGAAGTTTCAATCCGGGCGTAATGCTAGCAGCTCGAAAACTGGAAGGGTATCCTGCTTTGGGAGGAGTCGACTACCCCCGTTGAGGGACGCTCCGAAGTCTGTCAGTGATATGGACCAATTCGGCCAAAGACCCTGCGCGCATCTTTTCCATTATATGTGCGCGGTGAGTCTTTACGGTCAATTCGCTGATGCCGAGCTCGGCAGCGATCTGTTTGTTGAGCAGGCCGGTGACAACCATACCAAGAACTTCCCGCTCCCTGGGGCTCAGCGTGTCAAAGCACTTCCGAAGTTCTGCTATTTCCGCCCGCTCCTGGCGAGCGGCGCGGTCGCGGGCGATCGCTCCCTGAACCGCCTCCAGCAAATTCTGGCCACGGAATGGCTTGGTCAGAAACTCCACCGCGCCTGCCTTCATGGCCTCTACCGTCATGGGAATGTCGCCATGGCCGGTGATGAAGATGATGGGAATTTGGATGTCCGATTCGCGCAGTTCGCGCTGAAGATCCAATCCGCTGAGGTCCGGAAGCCGAACGTCCAGAACCAAGCAGGCTGGCGCATCCGGCCGTGTACTACGAAGAAAGTCCAGGGCAGACCCGAATGTCAACACTCGAAGCCCCACCGATCCGATGAGGCTTCGGACTCCATTACGGATTAGCGGATCGTCATCGATCACAAAGACCGTGGGAGTATCATGCTGCATTGCTTTCGATATCCGCTGGCAACGTACATTGAAAGGTCGCACCGCGAGGAGTGTTCGGTTCGGCCCACAGGCGTCCACCATGCCCCTCGATAATGGAGCGGCTGATAGCTAACCCCATGCCTGTCCCCTGCAGTTTCGTCGTGTAGAACGGTTCAAAAATCTTGCCCAGGGCGTGCGGGTCTATTCCGGCTCCAGAATCTGCGACGGCAACAACGATTTGATTCGGTTCATATCTTGCCGACCGTATCCGTAACTGCAGTGCCCGGTCTTGGACGCCGCTCATGGCTTCTATCCCGTTCTTCACCAGATTGAGCACCACTTGCTGTAGCTGAACGCGATCACCAAGCACGGGCGGTAACTGGGGGCCGAGTTCCGTTTGCAAGGAGACATTATTCCCCAACACCTCACTCCGGATCAGGCCGAGAGTCTCTTCGATCACTTCGTTGATGTTCACTCTCAGTCTTTCCGGAGCAGCCTTCTTGAAGAGGGCCTGAATTCGGCGGATTATATCGCTCGCCCGAGTTGCCGCCTCAGTCGTGCGATCTGCCGCGGCACGCGCCTCATCAAGATTTGGTGGCTGGCTTGAGAGCCAAGCCAGGCAAGCATCACTGTTAGCGACGGCCCCGGCGAGTGGCTGCCTGAGTTCGTGGGCAATCGAGGCCGCCAGCTCGCCCATCTCCGTCAGCCGGGTGACGCGCGCGAGTTCCGCCTGCGCTTCTCGCAACGCTTCCGAGGCCTTCATCAGTTCGCTGGTCCGTTCGACGACGCGTCGTTCGAGTTCCTCATTGTGGCCCTTGAGTTCGGCTTTGGCTCGCTTGAGCGTGGCGGTCTCAAGAACGTCCCAATTGCCGTGTCGCCTTGCGAGCACAAACTGGTGTGTACGCACCACATCCAGGATTTGAGGAGCCCCGCACGCCGCAAGTGGGTACGTGCACAGCACCGCGAGGTGCTGATTCCCGATAACCTCATTGAGACCATCTTCATAATCGCAAAAGTGCGTCCATTCCTTCTTTGAGAGCCAGGTCGTATCCCCGGTTATTCTCATGCCCGGGTAACCTCTGGCCGATAGGCTAGCGAGTTTTTCATACCAACTGGCTGTCAGTCTTTTGCCGTCAAATGCGCCACCCTGCAGAAACCAGTCTCGGGCTGGCACAATTTCTAAACGGGAACCCGCGAAGTATCGATCAAGATCAGGCACCGCATTTTTTAGCGCGGCTCTGGCTTCCTCGATGGTCAAGGGTTCGGCAACGATCCAGAGGCAATACTCCTCTCTTTCCAAACCTGACTTGCAATATGAGATCAAGGTGTCGAGAAGATCCTGTTTCGTCTCGTAGAAAAGACAGAAGTGGGCTCCCCAGGCCGCCACGTCGCCAACGACATCGACACCGGCCATCCGTGCTTCGGTCGCCATGACGTCACCTCCTAATTTTGAACGTGAATTCTAACGCTTGGTGGTCTTTGGATTCACAGAGTCTGCACCTGTCAGGCGCCGTTTGCAAGTACGAGGCCGACAAATCACATCCACTACCTTCTTCCTGTCAGAGAGCAAGCCCGGCACGGCTAGATCTTCTTGCTTGGGACAGGAGGAGATTTGCAGCGAAGAATCGCGCGTGGAGAGGCTGGCGATAAGAGCATTCACCTGCGCCATGGGACTGCCTCGTGGGGACCGCGCAGACTTGAAATCTTACGAGACATAAGGCACGCATATCAGGTTTGTCAAGCCCCTAATCACCCCTAATCATTTTAGCGACTTACCGCGGTTTGTCCCTGCGTGGCTGGCTGACGGAATATCAGCCCAGAGTTCTCATGTTCTCGGCTAAGCCCTCAGCAGGCCGTTAGGTATCCCGTTTCCGCCCAGCGAATCCAGACGATCCATCTCTAAACATGGGTGGCAGACCAATCACCCTGAGCTAACCGTTGCTCACGTGTTCAGGATTGCGGGGACTTGCCAATACTCGATGGGATCTATGCAGGGCTTCCCGCAGGCTCACGAGCGGCGCACCGATCGGTCGCAAGGACCAAGAGGAACGGTACGCCGTGGAGAACCGGAAGCGAAGAAATAATAAGCACCGCAGGAGGTAAGTCGCAGTAGAGGAGGAGGGGCTATCGGCAGGGCAATCGCCGGCACGCCTTGAGGCTGCATAAGACTTCTCCTTTTTATCCGCCTTCAGGGCTGCATCGCACTCGCAAGAACGCTGAAAGGCAGGTCCCGATTCCGTTGGTTGCCTTCAATTTGCTCCGACCAGACCCCACCTAGCCAGATCCCGCAATCTTTATAAGCATCTGCAATTGACTCATCCCCGCGGTGGTGAATCGCAACCCCATCCCTGTTGCATAACAGAACCACGTACTGTTGTGGTCCGACGATGGCATACAGACGATCAAGTTCCTCCTGGGCGTGCAAAATGACATTGCGCAAGGGCTCGCTGGAGTCTTTTATTTCCTTCTCTGTGATGATGTGCGGTGCGCCCTGAATCTCCGGATCGAGGTGATGTGCGGTTAAACAACGCCGCCAGGAGGTCGCTACTTCCTCGAGCCCAGGGACCAGCACGCCTTTGCGGAAAACGAGGTCGATGCAATCGACGTGAGACGGTCCATCGATTGAACGTTGCGTACGGTTTTTGTTTGCGGCCTCCCTGACAGCAGAACACATGCTGGTTCGCACTATTCGTATTGGCAATTCTCGTCTGACAAATACTCTCATTCGCAAAGTCCCGATTGCAGGATCCCAATTCAAAACCCGGGTACATTCACTTTTCCGCGTAACACAAAGCTTCTGCGCCACTTCGAAAATCAGAGCGCAAAATCATCTCAAAGGTTGCGCTCTCGAACGAATGCCTCAGCAGTAACTTTCACCAATTCAATGGGATCGGGCATTGTAGCGGTGGGCTGCCCAAAACTCTTGCACCCATGATAGCGAGGTAATTTTGCCAGCAACGCGGTTTAACAATTTCTTGCAAGTGATTGAAAACATGGTGGCCAGGGACGGAGTTGAACCGCCGACGCCAGCCTTTTCAGGGTCACGCTTACAACGATGTAGAGGTGCCTCCCTGCGCTCCAAGTCACTGTTAGTCACTGCAGGCGAGGCCAACCGCCGGTAAAACGGCCGGTAATTTTCTTAGGCTTTCATTCCTTGGGTCTCCACAGTCTCCGACGTCCTGCGTCCCATGACCGCGTGGGCTTTCTTCCTGTCATGCTTCCAACGCAAAAAGCTCAGGGCTTTGCCCAGTCTTGCCAAGCTAGGCCTCGAACCCGAGAGAACTCGGAGACGTTGGCTGTCACCACTGTCAGTTGGCGTTGTAGCGCTTGGCCCGAGATGAGAAGGTCGTAAGCCCCAATCGGCTTGCCGGAGACCTCGAGCTCGGCGCGAACGAAACCGGCGATCTTGGCATCCTCTTCTTCAAACGGAACGACATTGATCGGGCCTGCAAAGAAGGTGCGCAGACGCTTGGTATTGAACTCCTCGCGTGAACTCTTCGAGACGCCATACCAGAGCTCGAAGGCCACAACCGACGACACAAACACTTTCGCGCCGGCGGCGGTTACTTTCTGAAACCGTGTGCGGACCAATGCTGGCTTTCCATTTATAAGGGCTATGCAGGCATTCGTGTCCAGCATGTAGTTCATTTGAAGATTTCGCGTTTAGGTGTGGGTGGCTGGTGACGGCCACCGGGAATGAACGGCTCGGAGTTGTATTGATCCAGTTCATCAAACCAACGGGCTGCATCTAGGCTGAGCGGCTCCAGCAGCACTCCTCCTCCGACCCGGCGAATGCGAACCCGGTCCCCTTCGAACCGGAACTCGCGAGGCAATCGGACGGCTTGGCTACGCCCGTTACGAAACAATTTGGCGATTCCTGGCCTGGCCATTGCAAACCTCCCGATATATATTGCAAGTATATACTATCACGACTCAGGAAATGGGTTCGGAAAGCAGGATGTAGTCGTGTTCACCGCGGCGGTGATATTTCGGATCGCCAAACGCAGCAGCGATCTGCGCTTCGGCGTGGTGTGGGGTGAACGTGCCGAGCTCCTGCGGTGTACCCATCACTGCCCAAAACTGAATGCACGGAGTGTTCAGCATCTTGCCTGGTGCTGTTAGGTCTTCAAAGACATGGAACGCTTCAATACCTCCAACAAACACCGGGGGAATGCGGAGCAGCGCCAAATCCGGCCCCCATTCACTCCAGAGTAAACCGGGTGGTTGTACCAAGGTTGCTACGATTGTGTTAATGTCGATCCACGTCTTGTGATCTCTGGTGTCGATTAGCGTGATTCCTAATTTCAATGCAGATTTGAGCACGTCCCAAACGTGCGCGGCAGTCAAAATGTAATGACGCCGTCCAATGACAACTAGGGTCCCGGTGCCAGCCGGATCGAGCGGCTCTCTTCCGTGGTCGTGCAATAACGCAAACAGTGCAACAGTCGAGCTCCCAAGGCTCCGCTGGGTTTTCTGCTGGAACTCCCTGGAGCGCACGATCGCGTCGAGGTCACTGAACTGGACCATTACCTTCAAACGATACCAGTTTCAGAGCCGCTCCTGTCCACCTTGGGGCGTACTCGCTCCCCGAGCCCCATGCCCGATTAAAGTGACTGCAAAGTCATAATGCGTCCGTTGTCGGGGTTCAATCCCCCACAACCAATTTCAATCAGTGGCGCGGTTCGAGTCCGTTGCTCGTTGCGGTTGTTGTATTTGCGTTTCTGGTTTTCGTAATCGCGGTCAGATAAAGCCGAATGAGCCATCTGTGGTCGCCTCGTGCGATGATCTGGCGAATTTTACGAGCCGAGAGTTTCCTCCTTGGACGCAACGAGGCACACACGTAGCACTACTGGGCCTCAAAGCGCGGACATTTAAGTTGATTGACTGAAAAATGGCTGATCGGCCGTAGGTTATTGAACTTCTGTCTGCTAGACGTCCCAAGTGCGGACGCTACCGTCTCACCGCGAAAGAGCGATGCACGTGGTCGCCGCTCAACTCCGGGTATTTGACCAGCAACTGAGGCATGTCGTCGCGTCCTAACGGACGATTATCGAGGACGCGAGTGTCCCTTCGCGCGTCGCTTTGGGCTGTGCTTGACGGACGCCTTGGGGATGAAAACGTCAGTGGGAAGTTTGAACCGAGTGCTCAATTTCCGCACCTGTTCTATGGTGAGATTGCGCTCTCCTGTCATGAACATGGAAACCGCGCTCTCCGATCCAAATTGAGGAATGAGATCGCGCTGTGTCAGATTCTGCTGTTCAATGAGAAATCGCACTACTGAAACCGGATCAGCCTCGGGAATGGAGTAATGCTCTTGCTCATAACGTTCCACGAGCAAGGTTAGGAGTTCGATTGCTTCGACTTCAGAGCTAGAAGGCCTCTCGAGCGCGGTTAGTCGGAAAAGAGCATCGGTATACATTTCCAGCTCTGCATCATTGTGTATGATGCGGGGAGCGCCATGCGCAATCATTTCCGCCGGGTTTGAGAGAACTGTGCTCATTTTTTCCCGTACCTCTTATCCCAATTACTGCGGTTGTTGTATTCCTTATGTGTCAAGAAAGATCGAATATAGACGTGCCCTTTTGTTTGCATTTCGCCCGTCGTCTTCGCAAAGTGGATCACGGTTATTAGCCTGTACCGGTTGTGCCTGATGTTAAAGATCACGTAGTCGTCCACAGAATCGGCATCCTTGAACACGCTGCGAACATCTTGAAAATCACGCCAGCGAACCACCTCGACGATGGCGGTCCAGGCTTTGATTTCGTTCGCCGCATCTGGGTAGCTTTCCATCGCCTGCCGCAGATGCTTACGCGTAACGATATGCACTGACCAAGAATACTTCACAATATGTGAAGTGTCAAGCGATGCAATCGAAACTTTCTCTAGGTACTCCGAAACCCACTCTTGATTGTTTCGAATCAATGAGATACCGGAACTGGTTTCCGGGCCGGGTTTTGTTCGTGCAGTGGAAGAGGTGGAGTTGCCACGCGATATCGACCAGACCTAGGTCCACGGTCCCACAAGCAGACGCCTGTTGGGGCAGGATCTGGCACACCGTCGGTACACTCCCTTCGAAGCAAAGCGAGGATTCTAATGGCTGATCGACTGATGGAATGTCAGTCGGATATCAATGGGCAACGCCCTGGCCCGGGACGGCGGTGACGCTGCCGTACGGATGGCCTTCCGGAAACTCGCCCCGGAAAAACGCCAGAAGCTCAGCGAGCAATGGCGCATAGTCCTGATCAGTGCGCCGGAGTGCGTGAGACGCAATCTGGTCTCCCCCGGACGACCGGCCCAAACCCAGGCCGATCCTGCCGGGGTGCAGCTCCTCAAGCATGCCGAACTGCTCGACGACCGCGAGCGGCGCGTAATTGGGAAGCATTATGCCACCGGAGCCGACGCGCAGGCTCGTGGTTCGGGCAGCTACGTGTGCGACCAGGACCGCCGGCGAGGAGCTGGCCAGCCACGGCATATTGTGGTGCTCGGCCACCCAATAGCGCTCATAGCCGACCTGTTCGGCGAGCTCGGCCAGCCTCGTGGAATGCCAGAAGGCCTCGCCTAGGGTCGAACCGCTCGATACCGGGGTGTGGTCGAGTATGGAGAAAGCCGACCGCCGACGTCACCCCGCATAAGCCTCACCTGTCGGCGCCAAGATTTTCGCTGCAATGCGAGCTACGCGTCGATATGAGTCAATCCGGTCACTGTGCTCATGCGTCTCCGTCAAAACGATCACTTCATTGGCACGCGTATTACTCGCCAGTCTCTCCAGCCCAGCCTGCACGGTTGCATCCCATCCCACGATCGCCGCGCATAATCTGTTCTCCACAGCCTCTCGCTCTGCGTCATGCCATGGGTGCTCCATTGAATCGACGGGAGGCAACAATTCCGCCGGCTCGCCCCGAATCGCTCGCAGAAAACGCTGCTGTGGAGTAGTGACCAGTCGCTGAGCTGCGGCATCTGTTTCCGCCCGCAATCACCTGCACCGACGAACAGATACGGCTTCCGTAATGCATGGCTCGGCCGGAAGCGCTCTCGATAGAGCTGCGCTGCCGAATGCAAATATTCAGGCGCCCAATGGGCTGCGAACGCAAACGGCAGCCCTAATGTCGCTGCCAATTGAGCGCTGAAGCCGCTCGATCCAAGCACCGTAATTGGCACATTGCTATTTTGTCCGGGCACCGCCTTCACAACTTGACCTGGTCTTTCAGGCCCCAGGTATGTGCGCAACTCTTCAATAAGCGACGGAAAGTCATTGCCGTCTTGAGCCAAACCGTGTCGCAACGCGCGCATTGTTTGAAAATCGCCACCCGGAGCTCGTCCCAGCCCCAGATCGATTCGCCCCGGATAGAT
>Ga0207684_10006798_pt1 | contig 10370 bp, 8 predicted proteins | sample KBSK5501metaG_FD_184342 | JGI IMG/M metagenome (GOLD analysis project Ga0207684, IMG submission 184342) | Corn, switchgrass and miscanthus rhizosphere microbial communities from Kellogg Biological Station, Michigan, USA - KBS K5-50-1 metaG... | ecosystem: Host-associated > Plants > Roots >... | reverse complement strand
TGCGCTACCGGTAGCCCGAAGATCGCCATCACCGCGTCGCCGATGAACTTCTCGACGGTGCCTCCGTGCGCGGACACGACATCCTTGGCGATCGAGTAGTAACGACCGAGGAACACGCGTACGTCCTCGGGGTCCATAGACTCGCCCAGCGCAGTCGAGCCGGTCACGTCGGCGAACAAGATGGTCACGAGCCGGCGCTCTTCGGTCACGGCGCAAGCCTAGCGAGGACGTCGGGCGGAGTTGTCTGGCGCGACTCTGCGGCGAAGGGCGTCCAAAGATCATCTTCAGGGATCCGCGCTGATCACACCGACAACGGAGTGAAGGTCAAGTTCAACCAAGGCCGATCTGGGAGCCCTATGTGGAGGCGATTTCTGGCGCGTCAGCGGCAAGGCGGAAGTCTCCCCGCCGTCTGTTATCCCTTCGGAGCGGAAGACGGGACTCTACGGCCCCAACGCTCAGCCTGACGGGCCGTTCGCTGCACCGCACCGGCTTGCTTGTAGCCTTCACCTCTTGGCCATCCAGAGCGTCGACAGGCATGCGTCTGACCGAGGCACTCCGGCGGCGCCGTGGCTACTCACCTTCTGGAGACACGCACCTTGGCCCTTCGTTCTCATGGGTGGGCTGGTGGGAGGCCTCGCCTGGGGCATGAATGCCCGACTCTGGATGCGGTTCATCTCCACGAACCCGGAGTTCACGTGGAGCGGGACGCTCTTCATCGTCATCGGGTTCGGGATCGCCGGGCTGGCTCAGTCCGGAGCCTATCTGGGGCGGCGGGCGCACCTTTCAAGGCCGGCGCTGACGGTGCTGCGAGTCGTTGCGGTCATCGCCCTGCTCCCGCTCGGCGGTGCCGCGGGAGCCAGCATGTTCCCCACGATCATCCTCGCGACCCTGGCGTTGACACATCACACCTGGCCGCGCTGGCTCCGGGGCCTCGTCGCCGCTGTCGCGCTGCTCCCGGCGCTCGCGACCGCCCTGTCATTCTTCGACGACCTGTCCCTGATGCGCGCGGTCGCGAGTGTGATCTGGTTCCTCGCGATCTACGCGGGGATCATCTGGGCGGCCCGGTCCTCTCTCGGTCCACAACTCGACGGCTGGCGAGTACCCACGGCGGTCCGCGTGCTGGGCGTTGTCGCGCTGGCGCCGCTGATTCTGCTCGCGACCTTGATCACGATCGACTTGCGGAGTAACGGCTAACTGATCCGCTGTCCCGGGACGGCTCGGACCTTGCCATCTGAGCTTCGGAGGGAACTGGCCGACCTAGACCTGCCGTCTCCCAAGCAGGACTCCATCGCCAGCCTCACCGTGCGGTTTCATGACTTCCTCCACGTATGGGACCGCGCGACCGGCGAACAGAAGCACGCGCTGGCGAAATCGGTCTTCGAAAAACTGCGGCTTCGGAGCGGAAGACGGGGGTCAAACGCGCGGAAGTGATAACAGCCCGGCTCGTGCGGGACGAGCGCGGATGGCTCCGGCTGGCGGGGTGATCTCGTCGCTCCAGAGACTGCTTGGGGTCGCGATCGAGTCCGGACTCGCCAAACGCTAATGCCCATGAGCTCCTTGCGGAAGACGCGCATGGAATGAGCAGACGCGTAAAGTGTGCGGCGTCAACATGCCTGCTAGCCCGCGGCACCGTTCTGCAAAGTCGCGCGGCTATGCCATCAGCTATGAGGACATGGGCACAGGATCCGCTGTGTTACTGATCCCAGGCCTCATGCAATCCGCGGCCGACTATCGGCAGGCCGGCTACGTTGACCGGCTCGCAGGCACGCGGCGAGTCCTGGTCGTCGATCCACTTGGACACGGACAGAGCGATAAGCCGCACGAGGCAGATGCCTACCGGGCGCCGGATGTGGCGGCTGACGTGATCGCCGTACTGGACGCGGCCGGCCTTGAAACGGCGACGCTCTGGGGCTACTCGCGAGGCGCATGGCTGGCTTGCATGGCCACGATCGGGTTTCCTCACCGGGTCACCGCTCTGATTCTCGGCGGCCAAGGCCTGACTCAGCCACCGCCGACGGAGGTGCCACCCTGGAACGATCCGCTGTTACGCGCTGACTGGGCCGCTTTCTGGTCGTTGTTTCCGATTCCACTGACGCCCGAGACCAAGCGCCACTTCGAAGAAATCAACGACCCGATGGCTATGGCAGCAGAGCGCATCGGGCGAATCGAATCTGCGTACGCGTTCGACCTCGGCCAGGTGTCCGTCCCAGCTATGGTCTACTGCGGCGGAGACAACGACCCCGAAGACATCGTGCCTACAGCGCAGGCATTGAAAACAGAGTTACGAGTGATCGAGGGTTGCGATCACTTCGAAGCGTTCAAGGCACTGGACGCCGTAATGCCATTTGCACTTGCCTTCCTCAAGACGGTTGCCTCGAGCTGAAGCGCGTACCCCCATATCGATCCGCAGCGACTTGGATCAGTGGGGGCCTTGGTTTCTGAGCCGAAGACGACGAACAGAGCGGAAGAGGCGGTCAAACGCGCGGAAGTGATAACAGCTCGGCTGGTTCAGGACGACGGGGGTTGGTTGCGGCTGGCCGGTTTGCCATGGCATCGCGTTGCCACCGAGCGCGCACAGGACCCCCATGAGGTTTCCTCCTTAAAGTCCCTTTTGCTCCGCGGCCCAGCAGCTTGTCTTTACGTCTACTTGCGAGCCGTGGCCTTCTTGGCGGCCTTCAGTCTTGGGAAGGCTGCACGCGACTTCTTGCCCACCCCGACCCGACGACCGCGCGCCGCGGCCCAGTCAACGACATCGACCCAGCGCCAGACGCGGTCGCGGCCGATGGTCGCAAGCGGCGGGGGGAAGCGCGCAGGGTTGTCGCTCAGCTGGCGCACGCGCTCGCGCGAGATCTTGAGCCGGCGGGCGACCTCGCCACCCGAGACGAGCTCGTGGCGGTCCACGCGGTCCGCGCGGTCCAGCTCAACATCCAGGATCACGATCATGGGCTTGCCGAGGCCAGCGATCTTGGCCGCCTCAACGAACGATGCCTGCGTGGTCATAAACGCATGGTCAGGCGACCTAGCGTCGATTGAAGTCGTGAGTCCGATAGTGTTGATTGCCAGGTTGGCGCTCGGCGCCGGGCCCGCAATTCGCCGATCCGCGAAGAGCGCTGACGCGTATGCGTTCAGCGCATCAGAGGTGACCTTCTCGGCCAGCGGCGCGCTTTCGATGTTGACCGTGTAGCTCTCCGTCATGTCATCACCCCCTCGGCACGAAGCCGTGCCGCTTCATTTGGGCGACGGTGTTTCTCTTCCAGCGGTGGTCACTTGGCGTTCCTGCGATCCAGACGATTCCAACGCCGTCCGGCGCCAGGCACTTCCAGTGACCGCTCGCCAGTCGTTCGCAGCGCCACCCTTGACGCAGGGCCTCCTCGATGAGTTCGCGGACTTCCTTGTTGCTCATCCTACGCGCTGCTTCTTGCGCCATGTCAAGAGTAGGCATAAGGGTTGTGTTATGTCAATAGTCAGGCAGAGGGGCCAACTCCCAAGCCAGATCCCTCCCCATCCCATGACCCAGGCCGCCACTTCACCGGCTTGTTCCTTGATTCGATCGGCTTGCAAGCTGGGATGGTTACTACAAGCTCGACTCGGCGCTTCACATCAGAGTGGAAGACGGGACTCTATGTCCCCAATGTTGAAACAACTCGGCTGGTCAGAGACGACCGAGGGTGGCTTCAGTTGGCGGTCTAGTTCAACGGGCGAGAGCGGAAGGACGCTGCGGCTGCAACGGGCGCCGCACTCATTTGGCGCCTCGCCTCGCCGGCATCTGACGCCTGCGGCTCACCTCGTCGCGGAGGGTCGCCGGGTCACCGGACCTTGCGACATGTCCGTGCGACGAACGAGGACCCCAACGGTCTCCTCCCGCCTCCGCTGTCGCGAAGGACGTTGCAGGTGCGCGAGACCTCGCTGCATCCCAGCCCCGCGAAGTTGTTCCACTCCGGACGCGCGAGACGCGGGTAGGTCAGCCATGCCGTTTCGTCCGTCGGTACTTTCCGAAGCGCGACGACCTTTCACCTCACCGCCAGCGCATCCAGACGTGGCCCGGAACTGAATGGAACGACCACGTCTTACCATCGACTGGAACGCCCGCCGGTCGCGCTCATTCGCTCCGGAGCGCGTTCGACTCTGTAGGGGGTCGCCGCCCGTGACCCTCTCGGGGAGAGGAGCTTCCTCCGATCCGAAGGCGTTCCCCTGCGTACACCCGAGTCGTCGGTCGCATCAGCGCCGGCAGCAACGCGAGGGCCGCCTCGGGGCTCTCCGCCTCCACGAGCACGAACCCGCCATGATCGCCGCTTCGGCAATAGCAGTAGAAGTCGTGACCCGAGAGCGCAGCCGGCGCGTCTAAGGCGTCCCACGCCTCGGACACCTCTTGACACAGTCCGGGCCGGTGGGTGTGGTGCAGAACGTACTCAACGATTCTCAACGCGGTCGTTCGGCGCCGGCCGGCTGCGGCGAGCCCGTCATGCGCCGACCCTCGCGGGACTACCTTGCGGTTTCATTGCGGGCATGAAGGATTGATAGCGACGATGGACGCCGGGACTCATCTGGAGATCCGTCTCCTGGGACGGTTCTCGGTACGACGCGACGGCCAGGAGATACCCGCGCCCGATCTCGGCGGGCGACTTGGGCGCACCCTGATCCGGCTCCTCGTGACGCGGCGCGGCACCTTGGTGCCGGTCGATGTCCTCGCGGAGGCGCTCTGGCCGGATCGCCAGCCTGCGGACCCCGCGGCCAACGTCGCGGTCCTGCTCAGCCGTGTGCGACGGGCGCTGGCGGATCCCAAGCTGATCTCCGCGACCTCAGGTGGCTACCTGTTCGCGGCCGGCGACTGCTGTACCGTCGACGCTGAGCTCTTCCTCGACCACGCCGAGCGTGGCCGCGCGCACCTCCACTCACGACGCCCCAAGGATGCGCTGCGGGAGTTCCGCGCCGCTCTCGCATCGTGGCCGGGCGAACCGCTCCCGGAGGACGTGTACGCGGATTGGTCCCGCGAATACAGGGAGCGACTGCTTCAGGCGTACATCCAGACTCTCGAAGGAGCGGCGAACGTCGCGCTAGAGGCGGGCGACGCGAGGCTGGCCGAAACGCTTGCTGGGCGCGCCGTCGCCCGCGAGCCGCTCCGCGAGGCCGGACACATCGTCCTGATGCGCGCGCTTGCCGCATCGGGCAACCGCGCCGCTGCGCTCGCGGCGTTCGATACGCTGAAGTCGATATTGCACGAGGAGCTCGAGGTGGAGCCCTCGGCCGAGGCCGCGGCGATCCGGCAACGGGTCGCCAGCGGCAGCCTTGGCGGACAGCCGCCGGAGCTTCGCCGATCCCGAGCATCGATGTCCGCGAAGCACGAGGCCGCGCCGCTCGTTTTCGTCGGTCGGCAGGCTGAGCTCGACACGGTTCATCGCGCGCTTAGCGGCCTCGACCGCTCCGTCATCGTCGTGACCGGCGGCGGAGGTTCGGGCAAGTCCAGGCTGCTGTTCGAGGCGGCAGCACGCACGCGCCTCCGGCTGATCGCGGCGCGAGGCTTCGACCCCCAGCGCGAGGAGGCCTGGGGTCTGGCGCGGACCCTGTTCCGGGAGGCCCTCTCAGTTAACCCCGACGCCGTGCGGAGCGTTCCCGATCCGGCTGCCCGCGTCCTCGCCGACCTGGTGCCGGAGATCGCTGAGCTTCGGCCTCTCGACGACGCCGTGGTCGATGCCCAGAGCCGCCGGGCTTTGGTCCTCGAAGGAGGTGCTCGCCTGATATCGGCCTCGCTCGGCGATCGGGGCATCGTCGTCATCGATGATCTGCAGTGGGCCGACGCAAGCAGCATGGAGCTCGTCGCACAGCTGACCCGCCGAGGTTCGGTTCACCTGATGCTGGCGTACCGGTCAGAGGAGGTTGGTGAGGAGCGCGCGGCATCCGATTTCGTCGCCCGGCTCACCGACGCGGCAACATTCCGGAGGATAGAGCTCGGACCCTTGCCGGTAGAGGCGATTGGCGAGCTCATCGCGGACAAGGACACCGCTCGAACGATCGCCGAAGAGACCGACGGGACGCCGCTGGCGGTCACCGAGGTGCTGCGGCTCCTGGAGAGCGAGGGGATCATCGAGGCCGGCCTGCGAGGCCGCTGGCGCACCGTCTCACCCGACGTCGCTCGACGAAGCAGGCTCATAGCTCGCGCGGGACAACGAGAGGCCGTCCGCACTCGTGTCGACCGACTTCCGCCACGGTGCCGCACGGTCCTCCGCTTGCTCGCCCTCGTCGGTCGGGAAGTCCCGGCCACCGTCGTGGCACGCGCCCTCGGGACCGCGCAGCGCGAGGCGCTCGAGGCGCTCGACCTGCTCTCTCGGATTGACCTGGTCCACGCCGGGGAACGAGGCTGGGCTGTGCGCCACGACGTGATCGGGGAGGCGGTCGTCGAGAGACTGCGCCGGGACGAGCGAGCGCACCTCCACGCATTGTTGGCTGAGGCGCTGTCACTCGAGATAGATGAGCCGGCCATGATCGCCCGCCACCAACTGCTCGCCGGCGATCGAGAACGCGCGGCTGTCTCGTTCGCGCGCGCGGCGCGTTCCAATCTCGAGCGCTTCGCGCACATCGAGGCCGGGCGTCTCGCAGAAGAAGGCCTGGCGATTGAACCAGGCCGCGGGCCGCGAGGCGAACTGCTCTCGGTACGCGCGGAAGTCCGGGCTCGCTCCGGCGATCTGGCCGGGGCAAGGGATGACCTGCGGGCTGTCCTGGCGCTGACCGATCCCGGTCCCGCTCGCTCGAGGGTGCTCACGCGAATGGCGAGGTTCGCATCAGGATCCGACGACTTCGCCGTGGCCGCGGATCTGGCCGAGCTAGCCCTAGCCGAGGCAGCGCAAGATCAGCGCGCCCGGGCAGAGGCGCTCACGACGGGAGCGATCGTCGCCATCAACCTCGACCGGTTGGAGCGGGCGGAGGCGTGCTTCGAGGAGGCGCTCCGCCTCTTCGAGCAGTTGGGCGATGCGCGCGGCGCAGCTGACATCCTCGACGGACGGGCGATGGCGGCATGGGCGGGCGGGCGCATCTCCGAGGCTGCCGCGGCGATGGATCACGTCGCGAGGCTCTTCCGGGACGCCGGCGACCTCATTCGGGTGGGCTTTCCACGCGCCTCGCGGGGGACTCTGCTGCACTGGATGGCGAGGTCGGAGGAGGGGCTCGCCGACGTCGATGAAGCGCTCGAGCTGGAACGGACGTTGGGCAACGTCGATGGCGAGTGCTACGCGCTCTGCAGCCGCAGCGGAATCTTGCTCGCGCTCTCACGGGTCTCGGATGCAAGGGTCGACGCTGCGGCGGCCGTCGCCCTCGCGCGCCGACTTCGGCACCGCGAGTGGATCGCCTACTCGCACTGGACGATGGGGCAAGCCGATCTGATGACAGGCGAACTCGCCGGCGCGGAGCGCGCCTTCGCCGCGGGACTGGCGGCCGCGCACAACATGCCGATCTTCGCCTCGTACAACGCGTCGGGCATGGCGATCGCCCTGGCCCGACGCGGCAAGCTCGACGATGCTCGGAGTCACGCGCAACGCGCGCTGGCCGAAGCGACACCGCAAACCGTCTTCGAGGCACGGATGGCGGCGGCGGAGGTGGCGGTCGCGGCCAGGGACCCCAATGCCGCGCGGATCATCCGCGAGGCCACCCTGGCGGCGCAGCGGAGCGGTCATCTGATCACCCTGCCGCGTCTCGGCGAACTGGCCGCGCGGTCATAGCCCCGGCGCAATCAAACCGCAAGGCGAGCGCTGACGATTCCTCGGTGAGCGGACCGCGCAGTCCGCGTGTCCGAACGCGGTGCCGTTTCGCTCGGGAGGTGACTCGACATGGAACGCGTCATAAGTGTCAGCAGCGATGCCAAGGCCCTCGGCCCGTCTCGCGCCCGCCAGGCCCTCTGGGCGGGGGCTATAGGTGCACCACTCTTCGTGCTCGTCGGGTTCGTCGACGGCTTCATTCATCCCGACTACAACGCGGTGACCGACTTCTGGAGCGAAATGAGCCGGGGTCAGCTCGGGTGGCTCCAGACCGCCAACTTTCTCGTGGACGGCGCCGCTTTGCTCGCATTCGCCGCCGGGATCCGCTGGGGAACCCGCCGCGGTCCCGGGTCGGCAGCGGGCGCGGCGCTGTTCGCCATCATCGGTTTGGGCAACATCGTCTCGGGCCTCTTCACGATCGACGCGCACACCAGTACCGTTCAGACGCTCTCGGGGACGATCCACATGGCGGCGGCGCCGCCGGTCTTCTTCGGTCTCGTCGCGACCTGCTTCGTCTTCGCGCGCCGTTTCCGGGGACGCGTGCGGGCCTACTCAATCGTGTCCGGGATCGTCCTGCTGCTCTCCATCTTCGCGTTCCTCGCGCTCGGCGCGCCATTGGACATCACCGGCGTCCTTCAGCGGGTCGCGATCGTGGTCGGCTGGCAGTGGATCACGGTTCTTGCCGTCGCGCTTCGCGCGGAGCCCGTCCCCCCGCGGAGTTGAGGTCGCCGCGGCACCCGACGGATGTCGACGGCGGTGATGACGGTCGAGCGTGCGTCGGTTCGGTAATCGGCCCGCAGTCGGCCCTCCCGAGCCCGCATCCCCGTCAGCTCCGTTGGAGAAGGTTCTGGCGCGACGACGGCAGTGGCAGCGGCTACACCTGGTTACTGCTTCGGAGCGGAAGACGGGGGGTCAAGCACGCGGAAGTGATAACAGCTCGGGTCGTTCAGGACCCCCGCGGGTGGCTCCGGCTGGCGAGTTAGCTCGACCACAATGGCTGCCGACAGAGCGCTCGGATGGCCAGGTGGGAAAATCAGCTCATGTTCCACGCCGAGGCGAGATGAGCCGCACCATCGAGCGTAGCCTCGCGGCGGCTCGCGATGCGGCGCGCCGCCACGACTGGCGCGAGGCGTTCGAGTTGCTGCTCTCGGCGGACCGCGCCGGCCGTCTCGAGCCGGACGACCTGGACCTACTCGCCGAGGTCGCTTGGTGGCTCTACCGGCTTGACGTGTCGATCGCTGCGCGCGAACGTGCCTATCAGGGCTTCCTACGGTTGGGTGACCGCCGCCGCGCGGGCATGGTCGCGATCGACCTGGCCAAGCACCATTACGCGAAAGGCCAATCGGCGATTGGAGCCGGCTACCTTGCCAACGCGGACCGGCTGCTTTCCGCCGAATCTGAATGTGTCGAGCGCGGGTACCTCGCCAGGATTCAGTCGGTCCTCGCCTTCGAGGGCAAAGGCGACTTCGACGCTGCCCTCAAGCACGCGGACGTGGCGCTCGAGATCGCGTCGCGCTTCCAGGACCGCGATCTGCTCGCGCTCGCTGTCCACGACCGCGGCCGTGTCCTCGTGGCAAAGGGACTCGTCGCCGAGGGGAACGCGCTGCTCGATGAGGCGACCGTCGCGGCGGTCGCGGGTGAGCTCAAGCCGATGTCGACCGGGATCATCTACTGCAACGTCATCTCCTCGTGCGAAGAGCTGGCCGACTACCGCCGTGCGGGGGAGTGGACCGAGGCGGCGAGCCGTTGGTGCGAACGGCAGTCGATCGGTGGTTTCCCCGGAATATGCCGCGTTCACCGCTCCGCCATCATGCGGCTGCGCGGCGAATGGTCGCAGGCGGAACGTGAGGCGCGCCGCGCCTGCACGGAACTGCGCGAGTTCAATGTCGGTTACGCAGCCGCCGCCCTCTATGAAATCGGCGAGGGACGGTTGGCCGTCGGCGACCTCCCGGGCGCTGAGCAGGCGTTCCGGGAGGCGCACGAGTTGGGCCGCAATCCCGAACCCGGACTCTCGGTGCTCCGCCTTGCGGAGGGCGACGTGGCGGGCGCGACGGCTGGCATCTCGCGCGCGCTCTCGGACGAGGAGGTGACGCCGCTGCGGCGCGCGCGTCTCCTGCCCGCGCGCGTGGAGATCGGACTGGCCGCGGGCGATCGCACAACGGCACGGGCAGCGGCCGATGAGCTCGCGACTCTGGCCACGACGTACCGAACACCCGCAATCCGGGCCGCGGCTGCGACAGCGATGGGCTCAGTCCTCCACGCCGAAGGGGACTGCGTCGGGGCTATCCAAGAGTTCAAGCGCGCATGGCGGTCTTGGAATGAAGTCGACGCGCCGTACGAGGCGGCGAAAGCGCGGGCCGCTCTCGGTCGCGCTTACCTGAGCGCCGGCGACAGCGACGCCGCGAGACTCGAGCTAGAGGCCGCGAAGAGCGCGTTCGATCGGCTGGGAGCAATCCGCGACAGTAGCGCGATCGCGCAGACGCTGGGCCCGGAACGCGAAGCAGGGATCGCGTCGAGGGCGCAGCCGGCGACGAAGACCTTCCTCTTCACCGACGTCGTTCGCTCGACGGCCCTCGTTGAGGCGATCGGCGACGCTGCGTGGAACGACGTCGTGCGCTGGCACGA
>Ga0207684_10006790_pt1 | contig 10377 bp, 7 predicted proteins | sample KBSK5501metaG_FD_184342 | JGI IMG/M metagenome (GOLD analysis project Ga0207684, IMG submission 184342) | Corn, switchgrass and miscanthus rhizosphere microbial communities from Kellogg Biological Station, Michigan, USA - KBS K5-50-1 metaG... | ecosystem: Host-associated > Plants > Roots >... | reverse complement strand
ACTATGCGTTCCGTTCCGATGCACCGAATCCGGTCTCAGGTCTGAACAACCTCGCGATCGAAGCCGGCAGCGGCACGCTCCAGGTCTGTAACCTCACCGTGACCGACAACGGAGGAGGAGACCCGCCGCCGCCGACCGGTCATCCGAAGCTGTTCCTGAGCGCAGACTTCATCGACACGGTCTTGGTTCCGCGTGCACAGTCGACGAACCCGGCGGTCAAAGCGTTCTGGGATGCGCTCGAAGCGAAGTGCAACAGCTACACCGGCACGATCTTCGACATGCCCAATTCGGAGTTCGAGCAATACTGCTCCGCGTCCGAGATCTGCATGGGCTATGAGGGCGCCAATCTCGTGAGAGCGGTGCCTGATCTCGCGCTTTGCTACCAGATCGGAAAACGGATCTACGGCCCCACCGATTCACGCACGACGGGATGGGCGAACAAGGCGATCACTGCGTTGACGAAGATGGCCGCGCATACGTGGTTCACGCACGACTCGTCATACGGAATCCGAAACTGGGTTCCTGCCTTCGCGATTGGCTACGACTGGCTGTTCGACTACTCGGGGATGACGACGAGCCTCAAGAACTCGATCGTCTCTGATATGAACGGTTGGGTCGACGCGATCGACAACAACGCAAACGGCTGGGGTCGCGATCATCCTGTCGGCAACTACTCGGCCGCGTACTACTCCGGCAAAGGCCTCGTCGCGCTCGTCACCGAGGGCGAGAACGCGAATGCCGCGGCGTATTTCTCGAATTGGTACGATCAGCGGCACTACGGCGATCTCGGCCCACCGGCTGCTTGGTCCGGCGGCTCGAATGGTAGCCACGTTGGCGTCGCCCGCTTCTACACCTCCTATATCAACGGCGGCGGCATGCCGGGCGGTTGGCAGTACGGCCCGCTCGCGCTGCGTCTGATGGGAGAAGTTGCACTCGCAGCGAAGACCACGAAGGGGCTCAACATCATCAACGATCCGGCGAAGCCGCTGTACGAGCATCCGCTCAACAACACGCTTCACTTGATCCACTTCACGTGGCCGTCATTGAAGTACATGGACGATCGCGACACGATCAAGAAGTGGACGGACATGCCCACTTCTGGCTGTCCGAGCAATACACCGCAGACTGGCTCGGCGATTCCACCATCAAGCCTCGCGATCTTGGGCACGCACTTGTTGTCGCAGTCTGGCTGGTCGAAGAGTTGGGCGCCGCAGTTCCGCTTCTACGCGAACGCGATCCGCGCGATCTATCCCGTCGAGCACGAGTGGGCGAACTTCCTGTACTGGGACGAAACCGCCTCGCGGCAGGACTACGCAACGCTGACCGACAACGAGTACCTGTCGGGCGGCAACTATCTCGCGATGCGTAACAACTGGTCGAGTACGGGTACGTGGGCGTCGTTCCGAACGATGCCTTATGCAGATGCGCATCCGTACACCAGCCCGGATGTCGGCTCACTGGCGATCACGCGCGGCAATACGCCGTTCCTGTTGAACGCCGGTGCGCTGCTGCGCTGCTACGGCACGCTACCGAACTACGACTTCTATGCAGCGCTCTACCTGCCGGACCACGATAGCGGGCCCAAGCAGCTCTACAACGTGTTCTACGTGAGCACTTCGGCTGGCCAGAATTCGGTGTTCGTCGACGGCACCCCGGCGCCGCAATCGCGGATCTCGGTGATGGACAAGGCGAGCTCGTATGTGTTCTCGCGCGGCCAGGATCTCGAGGACGTCTATCCGTCGACGGTGACATCGTGGGTACGCGACGTGTTGTTCTTCCGCAAGCCAGGCGATGACGGTGTGTTCGTCCTGTACGACCGAACGAATGCGACGTGTTCCGGCACGTCGCAGCGGCTGGCATTTCACTTCCCGGCGACTCCGGCCCGCGTGGGGTCGAGCCAACGTTGGGATGTGACGGACAGCATGGTCGGGTTCAAGGGAGCGATCACGTCGGTGTTCCCCGCTAGCGCGAACATGACCATGACAAACGTGACCACGATGACCGCCGTCAATGGATTGCCGGCGGGCTCGGCGACTGACCGCTACTTCCGGATCAACATCAGTCCGAGCTCGTGCATCGCAGATCAGCGCTGGTTGACGGTCCTCGATCCTGCGGCATCCGCAGGCGCTGTTCACACGGCCACGGCCTTGGGCACCGGCAGTGCGGTGTTCCGAGGCGTGCAGCTGACGTCGCCGGCGGGCGCCAACAAGGTGGCGATCTTCAGCGCGGGCTCGACCGGAAGCACGATCACCCAGTCGTTCTCGTTCACGATCCCGGCGACAGCGACCAAGTTGATCATGGCCGATATGTCGACGACGAGCCCATACAGCATCGTCGCGACACCGTCGGGTGGGAACCTCAACGTGGTCGTCACCCCTAACAGCGGGGCATGGACCGCGAACGCGAACGGCATCATTCATGTCGACATCTCGTCGACGGGAACCGTTAGTAACGGGTCGTAAGTCAACGACGGGCGCGTAAGAGCGAGGTGCCGCGGACAACCGCGGCGCCTTCGCTTTCGGAGCCGGTCCGTGTTAAGCGGGCCTGGATGCCGAAATGGCTCACGACCACGCTCAGGCTCACCGCGATCGTATTCGCGGGGGCGGCGGCGAGCATTGCGGGCTTGATCGCGGTCCGTAACATGGTCGACCTCCACTCGATCGCGGGCGCGAGCGATGCGATCGGCTCGTACCTGCAGGTGCTCGGCGGCATCTACGCCGTGCTACTCGCGTTTGTCGTGTTCATCGTGTGGGGTCAGTTCAACGACGCCCGCGGCTTCGTGCATCGCGAGGCAAACGCGCTCGTCGATCTGCACCGCACGGCGAGCGGCCTGCCCGAAGAGGCGCGCAACACGATTCAAGTCGGCTTGCGTGACTACGTCGATGCGGTGCTCGCCGACGAGTGGCAGGCGATGACGAAACACGACCAGGCGACGATCGATCGCATCGGTCAGCGGCTCGATCGCGTGTGGAGCGCGATCCACACGTGCATGCCGCTCAACGACTGCCAGCACACCGTCTACGCCGAGGTGCTCGCGCGCTTCAATGATCTCTCCGAGACGCGCACGAATCGGCTGTCGGCGGCGAGCGCGAAGATTCCGATCGCGATGAACGTACTGCTCTACACCGGCGCGGTGATCCTCGTGGGCTCGATGTACCTGCTGCCATTCGACCTGTTCTGGCTGCACGCGGTCGTCAGCGCGGCACTCGCCGGTGCGATCGCGCACATCCTCTATTTCATCCACGATGTCGACGACGCGTTCGCGGGCGACTACCAAGTCGACAAGGGTCCGTTCGAGCGCGCGCGCAAAGCGATCACGCGCCAGCGTTGACGCTACCGCGTCTGGTCCGGCGTCTTCTCCTCGAGGTTCGTGTGCGTGTCAAGCCACGTGCGCAGCGCCCTACCTTTCGGCGGTGGCTCGATCTCGTCGAGTCTCCAGATCCGCGCGATGTTGTTCTCGGCGCCGGACACCAGCCGATGATCGGGCGTGAACGCAACCGCTTTGACAGCGTCGTTGGAGCCGAGGAACACGCGGGTCGGTTTGCCGTCGATCGTCCACACGCGCACCGTGTTGTCGATGCCCGCCGACGCGATCAGAGTGCCGTCGCGATCCATCGCGATGTCCTTCACGCCGTTGTCGTGACCGGTGAGCTCGTACGGTTTGCCGTCGGGGATCGGATACACGCGCACGATCGGATCGCCGCCCGCCGAGACCGCGAGCTTGCCATCGGGCGTGAACAACACCTTGCGCGCGACGTCGGTGTGATGCGCGAGCGTACGCACCCGCTTGCCGTCGCTGCTCCACATCACGACGGCGCCGTTCTCGTCGCCCGAGATCAGCCACCGCCGGTCCGGCGACAGCGCGAGGCAGCGCAGCTCGGCGTCGTGCGCTTGCACCATCGCGCCTTTGCCGGTCGTGACGTTGTAGCGGCCGAGCTTGCCGTCGAAGCCACCGACGATCACGGTCGTGTTGTCGAACCACACGACGGGGCGCAACCCGGCGCTGTGATGCAGCAGCTCTTTGCCGGCGCCGCTCGTCACGTCCCACACGAACAACGTGCCGTCTTCGCCGGTCGACGCGAGCTTCGTATTGTCGGGTGAGAACGCGACCCCGCGCGCGGTGTTGTGGTGGCCTTGCAAACGCCGGCCGCTGCCGATCGGAATCTCCCAGAGGCGAACGTCGCCATCAGTGCCTGCGGTCGCGAGGTACTTGCCGTCGCTCGACAGCGTCATCGTCTCGATCGGTCCGTCGTGTCCAGTCAGCGCGATCGACGTGCCGTCGGCGAGCTTCCACACGCGCGCAGTGCTGTCGTCGCTGCCGGTGATCGCGTACTTGCCGTCAGGCGTCACCGCGACGAGCTCGATGTCCTGCGTGTGGCCGCGCAGCTCGCGCGCGAGACCAAGCCGCGCGGCTTCGATCGCGATCTGCTGAGTCTTGTCCCATTCCAGCCCCTCGTCGCTCATCAGCTTGAGCCACGCAGCGGCACGGCTCGGATCGTTCGACAGCGCTTGCATGGCGAGGCCGTAGAGCAATTTGTCGTACTTCGTACGCGCGTAGTCCTCGGCGGCCTCGGCCTTGTGCCGTTCCGTATTCGCGAGATCGCGCTCCCTCATCACGTTGTTGATCGCGAGCACACCGCCGACGGCGAGGATCGCGAGCGCTACCGCCGCGACCGCGAGCGTGACGCGATAGCGCGACACGAACCGGCGCACGAGCTGGCCGAGCGAGTACGAGTGCGACGCGACGAGCTTGCCGGCCGCAAACCGCCGCAACTCGTCGGCGAGATCCTTTGCGCTCGCGAACCGATCCGCCGGATCGTGTGCCATCGCATGCTCGACGATCGTCGCCAGCTCGGGCGGTAGCGCCGGCTCGCGTTCGTCGATCGGCATGCGCTTGCCGTCCGCGACCTGCGCGATAACTTCCTCCGCGCTCCGGCCGCGATGCGGTGGCTCGCCCGTCAGTGCGGTGTAGAGCAGCGCGCCGAGCGCGTAGATGTCGGTGCGCTCGTCGCTGGCGTCGCCACGCGCTTGCTCGGGTGCCATGAACGAAGGCGTGCCGAGCACGGCGCCGTGCTGCGTGAGCTCGCTCGACTCGCCGTCATTGCTGTCGCTCCTCGGTGGGACGGTGACCGCGGCATCGCCGGTGCGGAGGTCCTTCGCGAGGCCCCAATCGATCACGACGGTCTCGCCGAACGGACCGATCAAGACATTCGACGGCTTCAAGTCGCGATGCAGCACGCCCTCGCTGTGCGCGTACGCGATTGCATCGGCGACGGCGATCGCGTGCGGCAGTAGCGCCAACCGATCGCGCAGCGTCTTGGCATCCGCGAGCACACTCTCGAGCGACCGACCGCGCACGCGCTCCATCGCGTAGAACGCACGGCCGTCGCCGAGCACGCCGGCGTCGTACACGCGCACGATCGACGGGTGCTGCAAGCGCGCGGTGATCAATGCCTCGCGCTCGAAGCGCGGATCGATGCGTCCCGACTCGCGGCGCATCACTTTGATCACGACGTCGCGGCGCAGCCGGCGATCGCGCGCGAACAAGATCTTGCCCATGCCGCCGCGTGCGATCTCCTCGCCGATCGCATACGCGCTGTCGTCGATGCGCTGCAGCGACGGCAAGTCTGCAACCGTGTGCGGCCCGGGCAGCGTGCCTGCGAGCGGACCGTCGAGCGTCGGATCGCTCTGCAGCGTTGGATCGGTCGCGAGCCGTGCCTTCGCGGGTTGCGTCTCGGCATGACCCGCAGCCGCATGACCGGTCGCCGCGTGACCCGCGGCCGCATGACCGGTCGCCGCGTGACCCGCAGCCGAATGACCGGTCGCTGCGTGACCCGCAGCCGCATGACCGGTCGCTGCGTGACCCGCGGCTGCATGACCATCCGCTGCGTGACCCGCCGCCGGCGACGACGCGATCGTCGCCTTCTCCAGATCAGCCGCAGCACCGCCGCCCGCAGCAGGCGCAGCAGGCGCAGCAGGCGCAGCAGGCGCAGCAGGCGCAGCAGGCGCAGCAGGCGCAGCAGGCGCAGCAGGCGCAGCAGGCGCAGCAGGCGCTGCACCGCCGACGCCGGGCAGCGTCCCGTCCTGCGCACCGCGATCCCCCTCGCGCATCGGGTCCGAGCGTAGCCGAAACCTGGCGCGCACGTGTACCGCGATCGTAGATGGAGCTCGCAGCTGGCGTGCGTGTCGGCGCGCAACGGCGCTGCGGCTCGGCTCGAACTGTTATGGCTTCGGCTTGAATTTCTTGTTCGCCGGCAGCACCAAGTCCCAGAATCCGAACGTCGCGGCGAGCATGTGATCGAGCTCGCGTGTCTGCTTGCTGCGCGCCAACGTCACCGGATCCGGCATGCACGAGCACGCGAGGTGCGACGCCTCGAGCGAATGCAGCACGCCCTTCGACCAGCCCTTGCCTGCGTACACCAAGCAGCCCGGCACCCACAGCGCTTCGAGATCCTGCAGCGCGTACGGAATCTTTTCGTCGACGGTGCCGAGCGAGTCTTGGTACTTGCACTCGATCGCGATCGCCTTGCGATCACTCGGCCGCACGACGAACACGTCGATGCAGCGGTCCTTGCCGATCACGGTCTTGCCGAGCGAGACCTCAAGGTACACGACCAAGCCCTCGGCCGCGTAGTTGTGATGGACGTAGCTCGCGATCAGATCGCGGTACGAGTTGCCGGTCATTGGCTTCGCGCTCGCGCTTGTCGTCTTGCTCGCAACCGCACGCGCGGCAACTGCACGCAACGTCTTCGCCGCAACGATTCTGGTGGGCTTGCTCGTCGTCGCCATGTCAGATCGTCAATCCGAGCTGAGACACCGCTTCGACTTTGAGCGCGGTCTCGGCTTCACGTCCACCAACGTTAGCGAGTCGTTCGCGCGTGATGTCGACCGCTTCCACGCACAGATCATTGCCGCGGAAGTCGCGCCGATTGCGAATCGCCGCGACGCCGACCGAGCCCGATCCCATGAACGGATCGATCACGAGATCGCCGGGCTCGCTGCTCTGCTTGATCAACACCTCGCTGACCTCGGGTGGTTTCTCCGCGGGATAGCCATTGTTGATGCGTGGCGCCTGGATGATGTCGGCGATGCCGAGGTCGAGCAGCTTTCGTTTGCCCTTCTCGAAGAACAGCACGCACTCGTAACGCGCGCGGTAGTGGTAACCCATTCCGATCTTGCAGTTGTGAGTGACAACGCCATTGGCAAGCAGGAACAGCTCGTTGCGATCCTCGACGGCAATATCGACGAGCTCCAGGACGCCCGCATCGTCGATCGCCGTAACGCTGATCGGCGCGGGAAGCCGCACTTCGTCACCCGCGTGTCGCACCAACAGAGGCCGAGTGCAAAACGCATCACCGAAACGAAGTTGCTGCGCCTCAGCGAGCTCCAGGTTGCTGCGCATGAACCGATGATCGCGCGATGCGATCAGCTCCGTTCCATCCGACAAAGCTAGCTTCACGGACGGCGCCTTCGTGCGGCGGACCGCCTTCACCGGCGTCGTGCCGCCTTCCGGTAAAGCAACTCGATCACCCGCCACGATGTCCGCGATCCGGACGACGCCGCGCTCCGTCCACACCAGCGTGTCCGGGCCGAGGCACTTATCCCAGATCAGCGGTTTCCAAAATTTGAACCCCGCCTCCTCGGCGAGCGGCTTCGCGACGAACATCGTCTCCGGATCGCAGAACAAGTAGAAGTGCGCGTCCTTCTTGAGGACGCGGAACACTTGCTCGAACAGCTCGGGGAACCGCTTGTTCGGAAAGATCGAGAACCAGTCGTTGCTCGATGCCTTGCTGTGCTTGAGGCGCGTGGTGGTGCCGATCGCGCGATGCTTCTCGAGGGATTCGTACGGCGGATCCGTGATCAGCAGATCGACGGAGGCCGCGGGCAGCATTCGCAGCCACGCGACCGCGTCGCCCTGCGTGAGCTGGAACCGTGACTGATCCATGCGCCGACCCTCGCATGACGGTCTGACAATCTGTTCAGTACAGGTCCGCGCGTCGCAGGGTAGTATGGGCGCGTGGCGACCGAGCTGGCGATCACCGGGACATCGCAGCCGAAGATGGAGGCGTTCGATCCGCTGTTCACGATCGTGTCGCTCGACTTCAAGACGAAGCAGCACTCGAAGCACACGCTCGACTCGTTTCGCGCCGAGATGGATGCCGGCCGGTTCGTGTGGATCGACGTCGACATCGCGCAGAGTGAGGAAGCGCGCAAGCTCGTCTCGTCGCTGAACTTGTGCGCGCCCGAGATCGTCGAGGACGCGATGTCGCGCGAGCCCGCGACGCAGATCGCGCGCTACGACGACTACATTCACTTGGTGCTCTCGGGCTGCCGGCTCGTCGGTCACAAGTTCGACCTCGAGCGCGTCGACGCGATGATGGGCGAGAACTTCCTCCTCACCTTGCACAAAGGCCAGCCGGTGTTTCTCGAGGCTGTCCGCAAGTCGTACGTCACCGACTTCGTGCGGTTCGCGCAGAGCCCGAGCTTCTTACTCTACGAGCTGTGGGATCACCTGATCGACAACTACCTCAGCGTGCACAAGAAGTTCGAGGAGCGCGTCGAGCAGGTGCAGCTGCAGCTGACCGGCGACGTCCAGGACTCGATCTTCGCAGAGGCCAGCGAGCTCGGTTCGGACCTCCTTCATCTCCGCAAGGTCGTGCTGCCCGCGCGCGCGGTGCTCACCGATCTGTCGTCGCGCAAGAGCCCGTTCGTCAGCGAAGCGACGCAGCCGTACCTCGGGAACATGGTCGGTACGATCGAGCGCGTGCTCCAGGACGTGCTCGTCGATCGCGACATCTTGAGCAACTCGCTCAACAACTATATGTCGCTCGTCGCGCACAAGACGAACCAGGTAATGAGCAAGCTGACCGTCGTCAGCATCATCTTCCTGCCGCTCACGTTCTTGTGCGGCGTCTACGGCATGAACTTCGAGTTACTGCCCGAGCTGCACTGGAAGTATGGCTACGTCTACTTCTGGAGCGCCGCGGGGCTGCTCGTCGGTGGCCTGCTCTGGCTCATGCGCCGCAACAAGCTGCTCTGAATCGCCAACGCGAACGGGTTTCAGCGCCGCGCCTTGATTTCGATTGCAGGCCCATCGGTTTTTTGCGAACAAGCCGTGCGCTGCTGGGGCGCGAACTACTATGGCCAGCTCGGCAATGGCTCGACGAGCAATACAGCAACTCCGTCGGCCGTCGCCGTCGTCGGTCTTGCGGGAGCAGCGGTGTCGGTCTGCGGCGGCAACGGGCATAGTTGCGCGCTGCTCGCGAACGGCACCGTGCAATGTTGGGGCTGGAACTATCGCGGCCAACTCGGTGATGGCTCGCAGATGAATCGATCGTCGCCGGTGACGGTGACGGGGCTCAGCGGCGTCCTCGAGCTCGCATGCGGCGGCGAGCACAACTGCGCACGGCTCGCGAACGGCGTTGTGTGCTGGGGCGCGAACTACTGGGGCGAGCTCGGTGACAACACGAACCAGCACCGCAGCGCACCGGTCACGGTGCAGGGACTGTAGCGGCTACGTCTGCTTCGCGAGCTCGAAGCCGATCGTGACGTCGAGCGTGAGCGGCTGCAGCGCACCGCCGAGCACGACCGCGCCGGAGTTGTCGCGCGTCGCCATCGCGTTCACGGCCTGCGGGAAGTACGTCGCGTTCCACATATAGCCGCCCTGGTTTTCACCGACCGACATCACCCGGCCGAGCTTGATGCCCAGCGCATCGGCGGTTTGTTTCGCCTTGTCCTTCGCGGCGGCGAGCGCCATGTCGCGCACCTTCTTCTTGAGCTCCGGCAAATCGCTCCGGCGGAATTGGTTCGAGATCGACGACGCGCCCGCGGTCGCGGCCGTGTCCATGATGTCGGCGATCTTCGAGAAGTCCTTCGTCGTCGCGGTCACCGTGATCTGCGCGCGGTAGGTACGCACCTTGAGCGTCGCCCAGCCTTCGGGATTCGGCTCGTAGATCGGATCGAGATTCAGATTCGACAGCTTCACGTCTGCGGTCTCGACGCCGATTTTCTTCAGGGCTGCGATCAGCTCCCGCTTCTTCGCGTCGAGCTGCTTCACTGCACTACCCGGCTTTACGTTGTCGGCGGAGAGTGTGATCGTCAGATCCGCGCAGTCGGGGCTGACCTCGAGCGTCGCTTGACCGGTCACCGTCATTTGACCCGGATGATCGATCTCGCCGGCGGCGGGCACGGCGATCACCTGCGGCGTGCGATCTCCGCAGGCGGTGAGTGAGGTTGCGAGAACGAGGGCGGCGAGACTTTGCTTCAGCATGACGAGCTCCTTCGCGCATGGAGACGCATGTCGAAGCTCGTCGTATGCCCCGCAGGGCCGCGTCTTACACAAGCCTTACGAGGAGCGCGAGCAAGCGGTGACCATCA
>Ga0207684_10006788_pt1 | contig 10382 bp, 4 predicted proteins | sample KBSK5501metaG_FD_184342 | JGI IMG/M metagenome (GOLD analysis project Ga0207684, IMG submission 184342) | Corn, switchgrass and miscanthus rhizosphere microbial communities from Kellogg Biological Station, Michigan, USA - KBS K5-50-1 metaG... | ecosystem: Host-associated > Plants > Roots >... | reverse complement strand
TTTCCTTCGCTTCATGATCGAAGAAGTCGATCTTTGCGCCTACAATGCCAAGCTCGTTGCAAAGCTTGAAGAACTTCAAACGATCGTCGCTCGTTCGCAAGGCGCGACTGTGCTTCCAAACCCAGATGCCCACCTTGTGTTCCCGGGAATAATCAACGAGTTCCCGCGTCTGCGCTTCGGTCCATTGCTGCCAAAAACCTTCCACTACGTTGTATTCAAAGCCTAACTGACCGGCGAGCCGGGAAAACTCTTTCATCCCCTCAAGCGAGTTCTCGCCACCATCCAGGTATTTCCAAACGGCGCGACCGGGCCGGACCCAAGCGGTGTTCAGTCCCGCCGGAAAAAGTTTCGTATCGGGCGGCGGCGAGACGCTACTCACGATGTCGTTGTTCACCAACGTCTTTAGATCGCCGCCTGTGATCACCACTCGCCAGGGCGTGGTGATGGTTCCGTCCAGCGCTGCCGGGATCGAAAGACGTTTTGCTTCGGCCGCGCCATACCTGAGATCGAACGGGTGACTAACCGGCAAGGCGTGCCCCAGCACTGTCTTGAACCCTCGTTGACCGTCAGCCTGAAATCCCATGCCAGGGTAGTTCATTAACGCTCCCTCGGTGAGCGTTGCATAGCCGGCGCTGTTTGGCAGTTTGAAAGTGATTGGCGGCGCGGCCCATTCGCCGGGCTTCACCTCAGCGATCTCTTTTTTTGTATGGATGCCTTCGTAGTGACCTTCGAAATCATGAAACCAAACCAAACTGCCCATTGGTATGGTAAAGACCGTGGCTTCGTCGGGAACTCGAAGGCTGTTGCCGCCGGAGACGATGTGACGGAAAGCAACTCCATCGTTGTATGCGCGGACTTCGAGGATGTAGTTAGTGTTGCTTGCCGGATGCTTCAGAGAAATTCTCACTCCGTTGCAGTGGTCGATAGCTTCGGCGTGAACACCACGCGAAGCATATCTTTCATTCTTCTGATAACGTTCCACACGGCCGATCGCAACATTCTGACTCAGATCCACTTGATCGACTTTCATTCCCATCAGCAAGGTTTCAACGACCGGCTTTTTCCGAAGAGTAATCCGGCCTTGCAAATGCGCCTGGTCATTCGATAGCTGGAACTGCAAGTGGCCATCCGGACTGACGACCTTGACACTCTTTGCTGAATTGGCAGGTGAGAGCGCAAACAAGATTTGCGAAAGCGCTGCAGCCTGGCTTTCGAGTGGGAAGCTCCCTGGCAGAACAGGCGCCACCAGGGCCGCCGACAAAAAAGTTCGGCGGGAGCAATGCATCAGCTCATCGGTGCAATTTTCCATGGACTAGACTCTTATAAAGCTGCCGATTTCATTCGCGCTGTCCATCGTGGGCCGGTTAGTCTTCGTCGATCGGTATCCGGTCATTAGGAATCGACCCTTCAGCAAGATGGCGGTGATAGGGGAAACCATCACCGCCACCTTGCCTAAAAGAGCAGTCGCGATTGTCGCCTCAGCAGGTTCTAGAAATTGATTCTGATTGATGCCTGCATAATGCGCGGCGAGCGAGCGCTGGTCGCCGTACCAAAACTGTCTCTTGTTTGTCTGATTACTGCCGAGCAGATGTTGGTGCTCGAACAGGCAGCGGCGGCATCTGGTTTAACCTGGACCAGGCCGAACACCATTTGCCCATCAATGTCTCGGAAGTTCGCGCGATTGAAGATGTTGTACATCTCCCACCGCAGCTGGATTTCGCGCTTCTCACCAATCGGTACATTCTTAAAAAACGCCAGGTCATTATTAAAGATCGACGGCAGGCGAAGATTGTTTCGCGGAGCATTGCCGATCTGTCCGAAGTTGGTGGGAAAGGTAAAGCAGGAGGTGTTGATGAGATACGGCGACCCGGTCCGGTCAGATCCAGTGGCGCCTTTCATCGGATCACAAGTAATGATCGGGCGCGCGTTCACCTGGCCGCCGGTGAAGTCGGTGATCATGGTGCAGACCGTCGCGGACGTCTGGAGAGAACCGGCTGGACAGGTCTGTCCCGGAGTAATTGTTACCGTCCCGGCTGTATAAGTTACTGAGCCGGCCGCCAGGCCTGAAGTTGTGCTAACTACGCTCTTTGGTTTTCCTGTTACAAAAGACGATGTACCAGAGATTTGCCAATTGTCCAGGACGGCTCTTGCCAGCTTGTTGTTCCATTTTCGACCAACCCCAGGCAGATCATAGATATAGTTAACTGTAAGAATGTGGGTTTGATCGAAATCAGAAGGAGCATAGTTGAAGCTCTTGTAAGGTCGCGAAAGATTCACATCTGAAGTATCGTCGTTTGCATAGTCAAACGACTTCGAATAGGTGTAGGCCAATCCATACTGGAACCCACTCGTGTAACGACGATTAACCTGCACCTGGAGGGAGTTGTAGTTTGAAGTACCGCCCCACGTGTTGACCTGAATGTCTCCGTAGCCTCGGTACGGTCGCAGGAAGTCGTTGTTCTTCGCGCTGCTGGCTGTAAACGGGTCACGGTTTTCCGGATGACACGGGACACCGGCGGGAAGGATGCTACAGTTCACGAATCTCGCCGCATCGGGCACTCCATTGATGTTGCGTTGTTCGCCCAGGTGTCGCGCAAACGCTCCCACGTAACTGGCTTCCACCACTGTCTTGAAACCAATATCCTGCTGCACTCCAAATGAGAAGTTATAAAGCGTGATCGTCTTGGAGTTAACTTCGAGACCTCGAAGGGCAGTGGGAAAAATTAGGGCCGCGCCATTTTGGAATAACGTCGGAAGGGTTTCGATGTTGCCGTTGTTGATTGTAAAGATCCGCTGTTCCGGCGGGTTGGCGCCCAGAGAACTGGCGCCGGCGCCGCCTGTCCCGCCACCAATACGTGGGGCATGGTAAACACCTCCCATGCCGCGGAGAACAGTCTTGCCCTTACCAAAAATGTCCCAGGCAAATCCGACCCGTGGTTCAAAATCAAAAGGCTTCGTATGTCTGAAGCCTTTGAACGCAGCGGGATCATTCGGCACGACTATGCCATTGAGCAGATCTCCGGTTCCAGGGACGAACGAGCGTACCAGACTCGCGGGCCGTAGTTGGGCGCCGCTGGGATTAGTAATGCGAGGATCGACGGCACGCTGGTTCGCTGCCGCGCAGGCCGTTCCAAACGCCGGAATTCCATTTGGTTGGCCGACACAGTAACCAACGTAGAGCAGTGGGGCCTTCGCCGGGTCAAAGCGCGAAGGATCAAAATTTGACCCCTGGCCGTCGCGCTGGTAAAAGGGAGTGTGATGGCCCACGCGTAAGCCATAGTTGAGAGTTAGCTTCCTGTTAACCTTCCACTGATCCTGCGCGTAGAATTGAAATAACCTGATCTCGCTATTAGTAAAATTTCGCGCTTGCGATTCAGTGTAGTTATTGAAATTACCCAGGAGGGCGTTCGCATAAGCGAAGTTTGTATTTCCGAGGGCTGTGGTGAAGCCGTTGGTAGTGCTGGTACCGAAGTCCAGGCCCCCCGACCATTTTCCGCCGCCCGGCGCTTCCCTGTTCTGCAACCGCTCGAAATAGGCTCCAAATTTATAACTGTGGTCGCCCCGAGTAACCGAGAGGTTGTCGGCGAAAGATGGCTTGATATAGTCGTTGCCGACCTCGCCCCACCGATCGAGCCAGTTAATGTTGGCGGGGTTCCCAGCCACGCTCGTCCAACCGGTCGCCGTCGGAACCAGGTTGAGGGTATTGTTGTTGGGGAAGAGTTGGGGAGCGGTATAGTTCAGAGCACTCCTGGTCAAGCTTTCAGCAAAGCCGGTGGACGGAATGAAGCCTTCGCTGTCATGCCGCATGCCAAAGTTGAACTCATTGACGATGCTGGAATTGACGATGTGAACCCAGCTGGCTGACCAACCGTTATCCTTGTACAAGTAATGGGATCTGATCCCCCAACGGTCCACACCGTTGGCTCCGTTGGGCCAACCGGATGTACCAAGTCCTTCATTATCTGAAGTCCACCACTGGCCTTTCCAATATATGCTGTCGTTTCCTGTGGGCTTGATGTCAAAACGAATCACGTAACTGTGCTTCGGTACATCAGCGCTGAGCTGGTTTATGAAGCGTCCCGGGTTGCTTGCGATAGCCGCATTGGGTAAGGGAAAGTAGTTAAGCAGCGCTTGACCGCTCTTGTTAATTCGGCCAGGCGGAATTATATTGCCTGGGAACTGCAAACCAGTAAGGGGATCAAGAACTACCGGCACGACGCCGCTGGAATTCCGCGACTGCGAAAAGTTACCCGCTCGCTCTAACGCCGTAGGCACCGTCACGAAAACTGGATCAGTCGGCGTGATGGTATGCGGCTTCTCCAGGTTGAAAAAGAAGAAAGCCTTATCGCGCAGCAGCGACGGGCCGCCTTCGCCAAAACTCGGAAGGGGCAACGGTCCTCCGATGTTAAAACCCCAGATGTTGTGACGGTAAAGCGCCCGTTTCAAACCTGACTTATTGTTGAAAAAATTCGACGCGTTCAGCGCTTCATTGCGAAGGAAATAATAGGCGCTTCCGGCATAGTCTTGCCCTCCGCCCTTGGAAACGAGATTGATAAGGGCGCCTCCATTGTTGCCGTATTCCGCAGCATAATTATTACGCAGGACCTTCACTTCGGCGACGGCGTCCTGGCTGATCGTCATGCTTAATTTGTTTGATCCGCTCGGCTCAGCAGAATTCAGACCATCAATCGAGGCGACCGCCGAACGCCCGCGTGCCCCGGCGACATTTGGTAGGTCCGTCCCGAAGCCATCACCGACGCCTTCGATGTCGTCGTTATTCGATGTGCCCGGCAGTAAGCGCAGCAGCGAAGTGACATCGCGTCCCTTGGTGGAGATAAGGCTGAGTTGGTCGGACGTCAGGCGCGCCGTAAGATCGCTGCTCTGCGTTTCAACCTGCTGTCCCTCCCCCTGCACCGTAACAGTCTCGGTGACTTGACCGGCTTGCAGCGCCAGTTCGCCGAGCGCAAGACTTTCATTGGCCGACAAGACAGCATTTTTACGCTCAAGCCGCTGGAAACCCGGTTGTTGCACCATGATGGAGTAACTTCCCGGCTGTAAGGCGGCAAAACTGAACCTACCGTCCTCACCCGTCGTGGCCGTGCGCTCCGTTCCGGTCTGGTCGCTGCGCAATGTGACACTAGCGCCTACAACAACCCCGCCGGTCGCATCTGTGACAGTCCCCGAAATCGATCCGGTCACCGATTGAGCTGCGGCTGAAACAGCCAACATTCCAATGAGTAGCAAGACCGTAAACATACCCCACAGCAGCTTTGAACAACGACGCCTTGAAATAAACATGGAGGGCCTCCTTCAGGTGTTTCTAAGAATTCCAGTTTGTTTCTCGTGAGCGACGGCTGATCAACGAGTTGCTCCAGCAAAAAGAAGTTGCCCGCAACGGTGACTCTCAGCCCAGCTCGCTATCAAAGGCGCCATCGACAATTTGTTCTATGTTCGAACAAATTCCCGGGGCGCAGTACTCTCCGGTTGGAGAGGGCATACCCACGCCGCTCACACCCACTGGTACGTCTTCTTGCTTAACAGAAACCTGGCGCCTTATTCTTCGTTCTCTTCGAGAGCGAATGCCTGCTGCGCTCGCATGATGTGCTCGCTCATCGCGGCGCGCGCTTCTTCCGGCTGGCGCTCTCTAATCGCGCGGTAAACCTTCTGATGTAAGTCGAGTGACTCTTTAAAATCATGGGCGCGCTCAATCGTCTCTCGACGGCGCTCATACATGACAGCTGAAACCATTTCCACCAGCGTCGCCAGCGTGGGATTGCAGGATGCCGCAGCGACAGCACGATGAAACCGAATGTCTTGCAATAAGTATTGTTGCGGGTCGTTTAGGCTTGCATACATTTCTGCGATCGCATCGGCGAGCGTGGCAAGATGCTCGTCCGTCGCGTTCTCGGCGGCCAGCCCTGCTGCGCCAACTTCCAGGATGGCGCGGGTCTGAAACATGTGGTCAAAACTGAAGCCATGGAGTTCCGCCAGCAATCGAAGCGGCTCACTATCGAGCATCGGCGGTCCGCCTGCTACGAAGGTTCCCGCGCCTTGTCTCGACTTCAGAACACCCATCGATGCCAGTACACGCAAGCCCGATCTTAAAGAGGGCCGACTTACCCCAAGCTGACGGGCCAACTCTCGCTCGGCAGGTAGGCGGTCACCTGACTTGAGTTGCGCGCTCTTGATCAGGTCAGACACACGGGCAATCACTTCCTCGACGGTTTGGCCGGAACTGTTTACATCGGCAGTCTTAGAGTGCCCGCCGTTCGAATTGGTTGAACCAGTCAGCTGCATAACGTGCGCACGTATACTACCAATTGCCAGGTCTGTCAATAGGTAAATCAAAGTTTCTCAGAAAAGATTTCGGCCCGTTATGCGGAGGTTTTAGGGCAGGTTTGACAAAACTTCCTTGAGGAACCGCCCTTCCCTGCAAGGCAACTTGACGTGCCGGGAGCCAGAGATTCTCGCGTGAAAACACAGCTATTGGGCAACCATTCTTGCTGAGTAAATCCAAAGTGCCCAGCCAAAGCAGGTCTCCTGGCATTCTTCTTCGGGGTGTTAACAACCGCCCATGACAATCGAAACAGAGCCAGGACCACTTGAGGCGTCAGACGAAACAAGGTGTTTGATTGGCTAAAGCGACCACGATGCCAACTCAGCCGGGGCAGGATTGAAGAAGAAAGTAACCTAGTCGGCGAGCAGCCGGCGCGGTGCGCCCTTGGTTGTCATGTGTTCATTCATGATGAGGAATGCACCCAGGCCGTGGAAGTCGTTAACGTTCCTCTTTCTCGCGAAGTAGTAAGCCATGTCTGCGACATTGGTTCCTTCACAAATGTCCGCGAGGTTCGTTAAGCCGTCTGTATCGAGAGAGAGCTTGGTTAGCACTCCCTTATATCCCTTCAGTGCTGTCTTCAGGTAGCTCTTATGAATGTAGCCGCGTTTGACGGCCATTGAGATCATATAGGTGTACATGCTGGAGCTTGACGTCTCCAACCAATTTCCCGGCAACTGACCTTTATCAACCACCTGGAACCAGAGTCCTGTCTTCCTGTCTTGAAAGGTCGCGTAGGCTTTCGCCAGCTGCCGCACTTGAGCAATTAGCCGCGCCCTGTTTGGGTGATTCCTGGGTATGATTTCCAGAACCTCTATCAATGTCATTCCAAACCAGCCAATTGCGCGACACCAGAATTCTGCCGAGTGTTTCGTCGCAGGGTCCGCCCATGTCGAGGCTCCGCTCTCGTCGTAAGCGTGAAACATCAAGCCGGTTTTGGGGTCGTTTAAGTGACTGGCATAGATAATGAGCTGTTTAGTCGCTTCATCGTTTGCATAGGCGTCATCTCCGTAGAGTTTTCCGTAACGAACCAAAAACGGCATCGACATGAAGACGCCATCAGCCCATAACTGCCACTGGCGGTTTTTGCTTTCGGCGTGCCAGAAGCCACCATCCTGCGTTCGCTTGTAGCTGTCGAACTTTTTTCGGATCTTATCGGCGGCGAGTTTGTATTTCTGCTCCTTCGTTTCCTTATGTAGCAGCAGTAACAGGTTGCCGGGAAGCATACTGTCGAGATTTGTAAAATCTATCGACGTCACTTTGCCGTCTTTATCGACATTGAAAACATTACCGTCACTGTCGAGGTGATAGTCAACCCAGTCCTTGATGTATTGGAGATATCTCTTGTCTCCAGTTCTCCTCCAGACGAGATATTGTCCATAAAGATAGAGCGACTTTGCGTAGCCCCAGCTGCCGAGATCCTTAGCGGTAGGGAAGCGCTTGATCGTGGATTCGACCATTGCGACGGACCAATCAATTGGAGGTGGGGTTCTAACCTTCGATCGCCGCGAATCAGTCCGAGCGGTGTGGCCCTGGCGAATCGCTGATGCGTTACCAACGAACGACTGACTCGCCGCAAACTGAATTACCAATAGCAGACCCAAAAAAGGTGAAAGCGATCGCCGCCGTCTCATCTCGCTCCTCCAATTCGAAAATAGACTGCTTTGAGTTTAGAGTTTTTGTTGTTTTAGAATTTGACCCAGCTTGGGACAAAATCGGATACTAGTGGCTACGGTTTGTACTGTCAACGCATTTGTCCGTCGAGCAACGAACAAAGCTTGATCAGCAAAGTAGTTCATTCATTGGAACACGCGTCGGTGACGCTACAGCTTTACTGCCCTGCTTTCCTCTGAATGCTTCAGCTACTGAGGAGAAAATATGTCGGACGAAGATAAAAAGCGAAGTGACCGCCCCGGCAGGTCTTATGACGAGAGCCGGCGACGATTTCTGAAGGGCGTAGGGATCGCGGGAGCTGGGGCCGCACTCGCCGACCATCTGATCGCTGACGCGCATGCTGCCGCGCCGGAAGTAGATAGGACAGCTCGTTCTGTAACCGGAACGGTTGAGATCGTCCTCGACGTTAATAACCAGAAGAGAGCTGTTAGAACAGAACCACGAACTACACTTTTGAACGCCTTGCGCAATCATGTCGAACCGCCGATAACGGGGCCCAAACTCGTTTGCGATATGGGAACTTGCGGCGCCTGCACCGTGATCATGGACAACAAGACCGCTTACGCATGTCTGGTGTTGGCCATTGATGCCGTGGGGAAAAAGATCACTACCGTAGAAGGATTGGGAACGCCAACAGCTTTGAATGGTGTGCAGGCTGCGTTTGTTGAGAAAGACGCTCTGATGTGTGGGTTTTGCACACCGGGTTTCATCACCACTATCTCCGCCTACTTGAAACAGAACTCGAATCCCTCGCTCGCCGAGGTGCAACAAGCGTGCAAAGGAAACTTCTGTCGTTGCGGCACCTATCCGCGAGTTTTCGAAGCCGCGCTGGCGGCGGCGAAGGTAGGAAAAACAGCTGGGCAGGACTGAGATCATCTCTGGAGAAGCCATGCAACAGGGACCCGCGCCAAAAAAGAAGAAAGTAAAAGTTCCCAGAGTCGTTAACGGCATCGAGACGATGGTCGAGATCGAAGTCGACGATGTCGGTGGCCCGGGCTGGGGACCGAACGACAAACACGCGCTTCTCAATCATCATCTAACTCGCGTCGACGGGCCGCTCAAGGTTTCCGGCGTTGCAGAGTATACGTATGACAAGCGCGTTCCCGGCATGCTCTACGGTCGAATACTTCGCTCGCCACATCCTCATGCGCGCGTGCTCAAAGTTGATGTTACCGCCGCCCAGAGTATTCCAGGCGTGAAGGGGATTGTGAGCATCGCCGACAACCCTGACCCCGCAGCTGTTGAGACCGGCCCGGCGAAGTCATCCGAGCGCAGAACTATAACAGTAAACTTCGCTGGGGAACCGGTAGCAGCGGTCGCGGCTGAGACACCAGAGATTGCTCAAGATGCCGTACGAGCAATCAAAGTTGAATATGAAGTTTTGCCCCACGTCGTGCGTGCCGAAGATGCCCTCAAGGAGAGTTCCCCCAAGGTCTACGAGGAAGGGAATCTGGAGCCGAAAGACAGTCAGGGTTACGCCACTAGAGTGGCGATCGCATTGGAAACCTGCGACGTGGTCCTCGAAGCTGAATACCGCACACCAATCGTCCACCATGCATCGCTGGAAACACACGGTCATGTGGTTGACTTCCGCGGAAACAACACTGCCACAGTTTATGCTTCGACGCAGGGCACCTTCACTATTCCCGGCGATGCGGCAAAGGAACTCGGCTTGAAGGAAAGCGATGTCACTGCGATCGTCGAACACATGGGCGGTGGCTTTGGCTCGAAGTTTGGGATTGGAATTGAGGGTGCTCTTGCCTGTCGTTTAGCGAAGCAAACTAAATCTCCCGTCAAGCTAATGCTGACCCGTCAGGATGAGTTCCTACTAGCGGGGAACCGCTCCGGCTCATGGCAAAAATTCAAAGCTGGAGCGAACAAGGACGGGACTTTGATCGCGCTCCAGGCTCTTCAATATCAACTGGGAGGACTTGGCGACGGCTCGCAGGCTGGTCAGCCCTACATCTATAAGGTTGCTAACTCCTACCGAGAGCGTATGGCCATTCACACGAATGAAGATGCGTCCCGGGCGATGCGCGCTCCCGGTCATCCGCAAGCTTCTTATGCGATTGAGTGCTTGCTGGACGATCTCGCCCAGAGACTCAACCTTGACCCGCTTGAACTTCGTAAGAAAAACCTCAGGGACAAGGTTTATCACCGGCAACTGGATCGCGGAGCCAGAGAAATCGGCTGGGATAGACGAAACAAGGTCCCGGGCGCAACCGATGGTCCGCTGAAGAAGGGTATCGGCTGTGCAGTCGGCACCTGGGGCGGTGGGGGAAACAATCAGTGCAAGGTTGACGTCTCGGTTGCGCGTGATGGCTCTGTGCTAGTTGCCGTAGGCAGCCAGGATCTTGGAACCGGCACCAGAACT
>Ga0207684_10006787_pt1 | contig 10383 bp, 9 predicted proteins | sample KBSK5501metaG_FD_184342 | JGI IMG/M metagenome (GOLD analysis project Ga0207684, IMG submission 184342) | Corn, switchgrass and miscanthus rhizosphere microbial communities from Kellogg Biological Station, Michigan, USA - KBS K5-50-1 metaG... | ecosystem: Host-associated > Plants > Roots >... | reverse complement strand
ACTGGATAAGCGCCGTTCCGGATCGTCGGGCGGTTCGCGATCAGCTCCCAGAACAGCGGATCGCGTTCGGGATGAAAGCACTCGACGTAGGTGCCGTGCGGGATCGACGCAAGCAGGTGAGCGCTAATCTGCGGCTCCTCGTGATGTGCCATCGCCACGCCGAAAGCGATTGCCGTGCCGGCCACGCGTCGCCACTCCGTGGGGCCGCCACCCCAAGAGGCGTCGAAATTGCACACGTCGATCGAGCCCTCGACCATCAGATCGCGAGCGCCCGCACGCGAGAGCTCGCTCTGACCGGCGGCCACCGGAACGCCCGTCGCGAGCCTGACGTCCCGCATCGCGCGCCGATCGTTGTACCAGCGGCACGGCTCCTCGAACCAGCGGAGGTTCAGGCCGTCGACGAGGCGGCAGAAGCGCTTCGCGTCTTCGAGCGAGTAGCCCTGGTTCGCGTCGGCCATGAGGACGAAGTCGTCGCCGCCAGCATGGCGCGCGACACGAAAGCGGCTGGCGTCCTCTTCCGGAGTCGCGCCGCCGACCTTGAGCTTGCAGCCCGCAAGCCCGATCGCGCGGTAGCCCTCCATCTCGGCGGCGAGCTCCGCCATCGTGATCCCGTAGTAGCCGCCGATGGCGATGATCGGCAGCTCGTCGCGAAAGCCACCCCAGATCTTGAAGAGCGGCGCCGCAAGTGACTTCCCGAGGGCATCCCAGAGCGCGCTATCAACGCACGCGATCGCTTTCATCGCCAGCGCGCGATCTCCGAGGATGTCGTAGGTGATGGGGAGCATGGCTTGCCAGCAGGACTCGACCATGGCCGCGTCGCGTCCCTCGAGCAAAGGCGCGAGGACGTCGGTGATGGTGCGGACGAGGCGCACCTGGGCGTCCCCCTCTTCGTCGCCGTTGTAGCTCTCTCCAACTATGCCCTCAGTGGTGAGGACGCGCGTTATCACGGTGCACCGCTTCGTCATCTGGTAGTTACTTCCGCGGAAAACGCGTCGCAGCGGGGCGACGAGCGGCACCGCCTGGATCGCACGGATCCTCAGCGTCGCGGATCGGTTGACCTCGACGTCCGCCAGGACTCTGCCCCCTTGGTACGATCACGCGCGCGCATTGGCGATCGTTCCGGCGGCGACGATACCGAATCCGGCTCCAGGGTCGATCCTGCGGCGGATCGTGGGAAGGGAAACCGCAGCGGTGGAATTCCTTGTGCACATCGAGGTGCACTGGCCTCCAGACGGCGATCCAAAGGAACTCGAACGCCTGACCACCGCCGAGCGAGCCCGCGCGCACGAGCTCGCCACCGAGGGTCGGATCCGGCGCCTCTGGCGCGTTCCAGGTCGTCGTGCGAACTGGGGGCTCTGGGAAGCGCCGGACGCGAGCGTGCTCCACGCCGCGATCAGGTCGCTGCCGTTCTTCCCATGGCTGTCGGTCGACGTCCACCCGTTGGCCGCGCATCCGTCTGACCCGGACCGACCGGGCGGGTCGTGACCAGAGCCGCGGTGTCGAACGCGACGTATCGCCAGGCGGACGAGAACCGGATGGCCGCAAAGGTCGACCGCAGCATCCCGTTCGTCGAGACGCACCATCACCTCTGGGAGCTCAAACGATTCCCTTACAGCTGGCTTCGGGATCCCGGGACGGCCGCTCACAATCAGCGCCTCGGGGACTACAAGATGATCCGAACGGACTGGGGCATCGAGAGGCTGCTCAAGGAGTTCTACGGGTCGAATGTCATCAAGTCCGTGCACGTCGAAGGCGATAGCGGCGCAGCGGATCCCGTCGAGGAAACGGCGTGGCTGCAGTCGATCGCGGACAGCTACGGCTTCCCTCACGCGATCGTCGTCTTCTGCGACTTGCAGCGCGAGGATGCCAATGTTCAGCTCGCTCGCCACGTGGAGTTCAAGAACACCCGCGGCGTGCGGATCCGAGAGCACCCCGACGATGCTGATGCGCCGGTCTTCCGAAAGGCGTTCGCGGAACTCGAGAAGCACAACCTTTCCTACGAGCTCAACGCCTCACCGGGAAAGCTCATCTCGGGCCGGGAGGTCGCGAAGGCTTACCCGCGCATTCAGGTCATCCTCGGCCACACCGGCTTCCCTCTCGAGCGGACACGCGAGTACTTCGAGCTGTGGAGCCGTGAGATCTCGGCGCTCGCGGAGGCTCCGAACGTCGCCTGCAAGATCTCCGGGCTCGGAATGGTCGACCACGACTGGACGGTCGAGAGCATCCGACCCTGGGTGCTTCACTGCATCGAAGCCTTTGGGGTCGATCGCGCCATGTTCGGGACGAACTGGCCGGTCGACATCCTCTATAGCACCTACCTCCGCCAGATCGACGCGTACCGAACGGTCTTGACCATGGAGGGCTTCAGACGAGCGGACCAGGAAAAGCTGCTCTACCGGAACGCGGAAAGGTTCTATCGCATCTAGTCAGCTCGAGGGAAAGGATCTAGTGGCCGAGGACGCTGAGGGCAGGCGATTAGCAGTCGACGCGCCGACTCGAACTCCGATCCTGGAGATCCGGGGCGTCTCGAAGCGGTTCGGATCAACGCAGGCGCTCGACGACGTTTCGTTGGCCCTTCAGGCCGGCGAGATCCACGCGCTTCTCGGAGAGAACGGGGCCGGGAAGTCGACGCTCATCAAGATCATGACCGGCGTCGTGCAACCCGACGCTGGAGAGCTCATCGTCGAGGGGCGCCCAGTCCGCGTGGGGAGTGCGCTTGAGGCGCAGGTCCTCGGGATCGCCGCGGTCTACCAGGAGCCGATGATCTTCCCCGACCTCTCGGTGGCCGAGAACATCTTCATAAGTCACCGGGACCGCGGCCGGATCGTCGACCGCGGGGCGATGCGCCGCGACGCCAAGGCGGTTCTCGACCGGCTCGGCGTGCGTCTGGACGTCGGCGAGCCGGCGCGCGGTCTCACCGTCGCGGCACAACAGACCGTCGAGATCGCCAAGGCGCTCTCGCTTCGTGTTCGCGTCCTCATCATGGATGAGCCGACCGCTTCGCTCTCGGCCCACGAGGTGCGCCGCCTCTTCGGGATCGTCAAGGCCTTACGCGGCGAAGGAGTGGCGATTCTCTTCATTTCTCATCGGATGGAGGATGTCTTCCAGATAGCGGACCGGGTCACCGTCCTCCGCGATGGACATTGGATCTCCACCCGCCCGCGTGGCGAGGTGACCCCGGCGTCGGCGATCCGTGACATGGTCGGCCGGACGATGGGGGACTTCTTCCGGCGGACCCCGACGCGCCCCGGCGACGCGGTGCTGGAGGTGCGGGGCCTTGCACGGGAGGGCGCGTTCGCCGGCGTGTCCTTCACGCTGCGCGCCGGCGAAGTCCTCGGCCTCGCGGGCCTCGTCGGAGCGCGGCGGACGGACGTCGGCCTCGCATTGTTCGGCATCGCGCCCGCGGACGCTGGCGAAGTGCTCCTCGACGGTCACCCGGTGACGATCCGGAGCCCACAGGACGCACTCCGAGTCGGAATCGCCTACACGACCGAGGACCGCCGGCAGCTCGGCCTGATCTTCGCGCTTTCGATCGCGGCAAACATCACGCTGCCGACGCTGCGTCGCTACCTGAGCCGCTTCGGCCTCGTCCGGCGAGCCGCGGAGGACGCCGTGGCGCAGGGCTTCAAGGAGCGCCTCAGCATCCGCGCTCCCACGGTGGAGGCGGCCGCCGGGACGCTCTCCGGCGGGAACCAGCAGAAGGTTGTGCTGAGCAAGTGGCTCAATACGCGACCTCGGGTGTTCATCCTCGACGAGCCGACGCGGGGCCTCGACGTAGGGGCGAAGGCGGAGGTCCATCAGATCATCGACGAGCTCGCCCACGACGGGATCGCCATCATCCTTATCAGCTCCGAGCTGCCGGAGGTTCTCGCCATGAGCGACCGCATCTTGGTCATGCGCGAAGGCCGGCAGATGGCGGTCTTCGATAGCGCCGAGGCGACGCAGGAGCGGGTACTGGCCGCCGCCATGGGGCAGCCACTCACGCCCCCCGCGGCAGTGGTATGACCAATCTCCTCCGCCGCGTCCGACCAGAGCAGGTCCGCGAGCTCACGCTTGTGTTCATCCTCATCGCGATTGTGGCGTTCTTCGCGACCCAGATCCCGAACTACATCGCGTGGCAGACCTTCAACGACATAAGCACCGGCGTCGAGGTCATCGCGGTCGTCGCCGTCGGCCAGACTCTCGTCGTCCTGACCCGCAACATCGACCTTTCGATCGGCTCTGTCGTGGGACTCGTCGCGTACTTCGTCGGAACGCTCCTCGCCAGCGTGCCCGGATTCCCAGCCCCGGCTGCGCTCGCCATCGCCATCGCGATGGGTGGCGCGCTGGGCGCCGTCAACGGCGTGATCGTCGCGTTCGGGAGGGTCCCGGCCGTTGTCGCGACGCTCGGCACCCTCGCCATCTATCGAGTCGCGCTCGTTGAGCTCTCCGGCGCGAAGACGGTTACGACCGACTCACTCCCCGCCTGGCTGCTGAGCCTGCCGCGGGTGTCGGTCGTCTCGCTCGGGCAGCTCGACGTCCGGCCGCTTGTCTTGCTCGCACTCGCCGTCGTCATCGTCTTCCAGCTCGTCCTTTCTTATCTGCCATACGGTCGCCGGCTCTTCGCGATCGGCTCCAACCCCGATGCGGCGCGAGTCGCCGGTCTCCCGATCCAGCGCGACGTCTTCGTCGCGTTCGTGCTGAGCGGCGCGCTGGCCGGCCTGGCTGGCCTCCTCTTCCTCGTGCGCTTCGGGAACATCACCGTCGTAGCCGGTCAAGGCCTGGAGCTCCAGGTTGTCGCAGCCGTCGTGGTGGGCGGTGTGAATATCTTCGGGGGCAGCGGCTCGATCGTCGGCGCCTTCGTGGGTGCGACGCTCATCAACGTGCTCCAGCAAAGCCTCATCCGTTGGCCCGCGGTGAGCGCGTTCGCGCAAGATGCCATCCTTGGGCTTCTCATCCTCCTGGCGGTCGCATCGGACAAGGTGATCCTCGGACGCCTACGGACAATTTGGGTTCAGGCCCGGCGGCGGGATGAGGAGCAGGCGGCCGCGACTTCCGCGGAGCAGGCGATCCGTGGCGCGTGACCTCGTTCGGCGCCTGGCGAGCTGGGAGGGCTTGCTGCTGGCCATCCTCGCCGTGATCGTCGTCGTGACCGGCTTCGCGGTCCCCGGCTATCTGAACCCGCAGAACCAGATCAACCTCCTCGAGCTGAGCGTCGAGAAGGCGATCGTCGTCCTCGCCATGACGTTCGTCATCGTCAGCGGAGAGATCGACCTTTCGATCGCGTCGGTGATGGGGCTTTCGGCGGTCCTCGTCGCCTGGCTCAAAGAGCAGGGCGTCCCGGTCGAGGTCGGCATCGTCGCGGCTCTTCTCGTCGGCGCGCTCTGCGGGCTCTTCAACGGCTACTGGGTAGCCGTCATCGGTCTGCCCTCGCTCGCGGTTACCCTCGCCGGGCTTATTGGCTACCGCGGCGCCGCGCTGCTCCTCGTGGGGGACCGGTCGATCGGCGGATTTCCCGAGTGGTTCAACCGGCTCGGCCAGCAGCCCCTCGTCGGCCCGTTCCCGCTTGCGCTCATCGTCTTCGCGGTCCTTCTCGTCGGCGCGACCGTGCTGCTCCAGTTCTCCGGATTCGGCCGCTACGCGTACGTCGTGGGCAGCAGCCCGGAGGTCGCGCGGTTCTCGGGTGTCCGCGTCCGGCGCGTGAAGCTGGCCGTCTTCGCCATGAGCGGCCTCGTTTCCGCATTCGCGGGCGTTCTTCTCCTGGCGCGCCTCGGGGCCGTTCGCGGGAGCACCGCCGAGGGCTTCGAGCTCGACATCATCACCATGGTCCTGCTCGGTGGCGTCAGCATCTTCGGCGGCTCGGGAACGATGGCCGGGGTGATCCTCTCGATCCTCGTCGTCTTGAACCTGAGAAACGGGCTCGCGCTCGCCAACGCGACGGGGAACACCCAGGCCGGGGTCATCGGCGCCCTGCTCATCCTGTCCGTGCTTGTGCCGAATATCGCCGCCGCCGCACGTTCCCGGCTCGGGCGAGGTCGCTCGGCCGAGGCGGCCGTGATTCCGAAACTCTCCGATCTCTGAATACGTCCCCCTCCGGGACCGGATATAGGATTGGCCGTCGGCGTTCGCCGATCAGGCGGCGGCCGAGGGGGAGGTTCACGTATGCGCATCAAGCACAGCGCCTCATTGAGCTTGCTCGCCGGACTGGCGCTCATCGCCTCGGCCTGCGGTGGTCCCGCTGCCGCGCCCAGCCAAAGCCCGACCCAGGCCGCAGCGACCCCGACCCAAGCCGCGGCCACAGCAACCGCGGGCGGCGTCGCCAAGGCAACTCCGGGTCAGAGCGTCAAGATGATGCTCCTGCCGAAGTTCCTCGGAATCCTTCCGTTCGCTCAGGCGAATAAAGGAGCGAGCGACGCGGCGACCGAGCTCAAGAATTCCACGGCCCTCGCGTTCGTTGGGCCGACTGCGGACAACAGCGTTCAGGGCCAGATCGAGTTCATGACCAATGCGTCGACCCAGGGCTACAAGGTGGTGATGATCTCGAACAACGCCGGAGATCAGATCGCCCCTGCGGCTGTCGCGGCCCAGGCTGCCGGTGTGAAGGTGGTCGCCTGGGACTCGCCGATCCCGTCGGCAAAGGGCGAGAACATCTTCGTCGCCCAGGTCGACTTCAACGAGATGGGCAAGGTCATGGCCGACATGGCCCTCAGCATCATGGGCACAGGCGGCGGCAAGTTCGCGATCCTCTCGGCGTCACCTGACGCCGCGAATCAGAACGCCTGGATCAAGGCGCTCAACGATGCGCTGAAGGATTCAAAGTACGCGAAGCTCCAGCTGGTCGACACCGTCTACGGCAACGACCAGTCCGAGAGGAGCTACACCCAGGCGCAGGCCCTGGTCGCGAAATATCCCGACCTCAAGGTGATCATGGCCCCGACGACGGTCGGTATCGCCGCTGCGGCCAAGGCCATGCAGGACGGCAAGATGTGCGACAAGGTGAAGGTCTCCGGGCTCGGACTTCCCAGCGAGATGGTGTCGTACACCCTGAACGGGTGCGCGCCACAGTTCGCGCTCTGGAGCTTCGTCGACCTCGGGTACCTGACCTACTACACCTCGTACATGCTCGCGACCGGCGCGATCAAGGGCACAGAGGGTGAGAAGTTCGAAGCTGGTCGGTTGGGCACGTTCACGATCACGAAGGATCCCACGCGTTCCGCGGGGCTTCGCGTCCTCATGGGACCGTTCAAGATCTACGACAAGACGAACGTCGAGGCCGAAGCGAAGTAACTCGCTGGTGCTTTGACCTTTGACCCCGGGCCCGCCCATCGGCGGGCCCGGGCCGTGTGAGGACTGAAATATGAAACGCGCCTGCTTCTACGTGCGGCTCTATCCGGGCACTGAGACCGAGTACGACCGCCGCCACGCGGCCATTTGGCCCGAACAACAGGCCGCGATCCATGATGCCGGGATCCGCAACATGACGGGGTTCCGGCGGGGGACCGATGTTTGGTACTACGCGGAGTGCCAACCGGACGCCAAGACGGCGTTCGCGAAGTTCGGCGCGTCCAAGGCAAACGCGACGTGGAACGACTCTCTCCGCCCGATCATCGCCGAGCTCACCCAGGCGGATGGCGAGCGGATCTGGTTCGAGGAGATCTTCCATGCGAACGGCGGTGGCGTGGGTAAGTTCGAGCGCGGCCTGTTCGCGCTCGTCGTCCATCCGGATCGGCTCGCGGAGTACGACCGGCGCCACGCGGAGCCCTGGCCAGAAATGATGCGGGCGCTCGATGAGGCTGGGTTCCACAACTACACCGGTTTCCGCCGCGGCTCTCAGGTCGTCTACTACGGCGAGTTCCATCCCGACATGGCGACGGCTGTCGGCGCGATCGGAGCAACGGACACAAATCGCCGGTGGAACGTCTCGTTCGAAGGGATCATCGCCACGATCACAGACGCGTCAGGCAACCTCCTCACGGCCCGCGAGATTTTCCACCAGAACTGACCCTACGCGGGCACGGGCGCGTCCTGGCGGAGGAGGCTCTCGGCCTTCAGTTCCGCCCAGAGAGCGCTGGGAATCGGGTGCTGGAAGGCCGTCACATTTCGCTGCACCTGGCCCGGTCGTGACACGCCGGGGATGACCGAGGCGACGCTGGGGTGGCCGAGCGGGAACTGCAGCGCCGCCGCGGCGAGGGGAACCCCGTGTCGAGCGCAGACCGCCTCGATCCGGCGTACGCGCTCGAGGATCTCTGGGAACGCAGGTGCGTAGTTGTAGTGGGCCCCGGGCATCGCCCCGGTGGCAAGGATTCCGGACGAGAACACGGCTCCGATCACGAACGCGATGCCTCGCTTGACGCAGCGGGGGAACTCCTCTTGAAGTACCTCCTGATGGAGCAGCGTGTACGGCATCGCGACGAGGAAGAAGTCCATCTCGAACAGATCGAGGAACCGAGGGATCAACCCGAGGGCGTTGATGCCGGCGCCGATGCCGCGGATCAGCCCCGCCGTCTTCAGCTCGGACAGCGCGCGGAAGCCGCTCGCAGCCAGCTGCTCGAAATAGGCCGTGAGCTTCTCCTCCGGCGCGTGATAGAGCAAGTCGAGGTCGTGAATGATCGCGAGGTCGTACCGCGTCAGACCGAGCCTGAGCTGGCTCTGCTCGTAGGCGCGCATGATCCCGTCGTAGGAGTAGTCGAAGACGACCTCGAAGCGCACCCCGCCCATCCATGGCGCGGTACTGAACCGCGCAGGATCGGCCGGCGCCCGCAGCCAGCGGCCGACCTTCGTCGACAGGACGTACTCGTCCCGAGGCCGGTCGCGAAGACCGGCTCCGGTGCGCAACTCCGAAAGTCCTCGTCCGTACCAGGGAGCGGTGTCGAAGTAGCGGATGCCGGCGTCCCACGCCGCGCGCAGGCATGCGAGCGCGTCCTCCTCCGGGACCTTTTCGAAGAGCTCGCCGATCGAGGCACCGCCGAATCCCATTTGTGTGAGCCGCACCCCCGTCCGCCCGAGCGGTCGGGTCTCCGCGGGATTCACTTCATACTCGCCGGGGCGACTCTCATTCGCGAGCGGCGCTCAGTACATGAGAAAGCCACCGGAGACGTTGATCGTCGCTCCGGTGATGTAGCGGGCGTGATCGCTGGCGAGGAAGACCACGGTGCCTGCCAGATCATCGGGTTCGGCGATGTACCCGAGCGGCGTCTGCTGCTTCATCGCTTCGTAGACCTGGGGCGCCAGGCCGGTCATGAGCATCGGCGTGTTGACTTGCCCGGGCGACACCGCGTTGACGGTGATGCGGTGCGGTCCGAGAGACCTCGCGAGCCCGCGCGTCATCGACACGATTCCGCCCTTCGAGGCGGCGTAGACGACCGATCCGCCGAATCCGCCCGTCCACCAGCCCTGCGACGCGAAGGTGATGATCCGGCCGCCTTGTCGCTGCGCGACCATCGCCTTCCCTGCGGCGCGGCAAAGAAAGAAGGCTGATTTCAGATTGACATCGTGCTGGAAGTCCCAGTCGTCCTCGGTGATCTCGTCGAGAGAGTTCCGCCGTCGCAGAACAGCGGCGAGGTTGGCAAGGACGTACACATTCCCGAGCTCCCGGCGCGCCCGCTCGACGAGCGCGTCGTGGCTCGAGATGATGCGGAGGTCGGCCGCAACTCCGATGTGTCCCCGACCAGCGAGCCCGGCGACGAGCTCGTCCAGCTTCGCCTGATCGAGATCGACGACCATCACTCGGGCGCCAGTGGTGCCGAACGCGCGGGCGACGGCTTGACCGATCCCGCCAGCCGCGCCGGTGACGATGACTCCCTTTCCCTCGAGTCCGGCACCTACGCTCCAGGCCATGGCCCCTCCTTGCCTAGACCTTCGCGAGAACTCTTTCGCTCCGAAACGAGTTGACGACATCCTCGATGACGTCGATGCCAAGCCCCGGCTTCGTGGGTGGGTACACGTATCCGTCGACGTGATCGAATGGCTCGGTCACGAGCTCGTGCTGCATCGGGTTGCGGAGCGGCTTGAGCTCGAAGACCTTACAGGCCGGCGAGCTGAAGCTGATCGCCAGACTCGCCGCCGTGGCGATCGCCGACGACCACGCGTGAGCGTTGGCCTGACGTCGGTAGTACTCGACACGATCGGCGACCTTCTTGAAGCCGGTGATTCCCTCTGCCCTCCCCGGATCGACGCCGACGACATCCACGGTGCCGGTCCGCAGGATGCGCTCATAGCCATCGAGATTCCACTCTCTCTCTCCGTAGGCGATGAGGGTGGAGGTCTTGCTTCGTAGGTTCGCGTAGCCCTCTGGATCCCACGCGCCGAGTGGCTCCTCGATCCACGTGAGCTTGTATTCGTCGAACGCCTTGACGCGACGAATTGCGGTCGCGACGTCCCATCTGATCGCCCAGCCGCAATCGA
>Ga0207684_10006784_pt1 | contig 10384 bp, 10 predicted proteins | sample KBSK5501metaG_FD_184342 | JGI IMG/M metagenome (GOLD analysis project Ga0207684, IMG submission 184342) | Corn, switchgrass and miscanthus rhizosphere microbial communities from Kellogg Biological Station, Michigan, USA - KBS K5-50-1 metaG... | ecosystem: Host-associated > Plants > Roots >... | reverse complement strand
TTCTAGAGCTTCGATTGTCTTTTCCCCCTTCAAGGACTTGGAGGCCTCATCGGCAGCTTGCAAGGCCAGGCGCTCCGCGTCCGTGTAGTCCTTGGCAACATAAGCAGCGTTCGCACGCTCGTAGCTGGTTGGCGCAGAGGCACGCTTCAAATCCTCGGCGAAGCGTGGCAGCTTTTCTTGCAGTAGTTTGGCGTCAACACCAAGCTGCTTGGCAAGTTCGGTATAAACCCGTTCTTAGAGGGCGGCTGGATCCTTTTCCGTCTGAGATCCGCGGACCTGAGCTTCCATCTGCGGATACGCCATGATGCCCTGTCGGAGCTTGGCCATTTCAGACTTTAACTCTGTTTTCATCAGGGCCTGACTTCGCAATTGCCAGACAACCAGGCCGGCGATGATGGCGAGTAGCGCAGTAACGCCTACGGCCCATTGCTTCACGCCACGGCGGAGACGTATGAGATCGTCGCGTAATTTAAGAACGCTCGCCTCCAACGCTTCGCTGCTCGTCAGCGGATGAAAAACGTGCGTATCGGATTGGAGACGGCGCCGATAAGCTGTTTGCAACTCACGCAATTCCGCCGGCTCTGGTTCATGCGCGTCAATCGGGAAGCTCTCGTCGATGAACAGGTACCAGACTTTTTTTCCACGCTGGCGCGCGTAGAGGGCTTCGTACTGCGTGTAGCTTACCCGGCCGAATTGCTCGTCCGCGGTTGGCGGTTCCGCGCCATAACATTGGCCCACAAGTTGAACCACGCCTTTGCAGTGATCGATTTGCTGGCGAAGAATCTGTCGCAGATCGCCACTCTCAGTTCCGAAAATATTCTGCCAGATTGGCTGGGAACCGAGAAAAGTCAGCGTGTTGGCTACCAGCTGCCGAGCATTTCGTAATTCCCGGCTAACCGCCGAAATGAAAATGAGCGGTCTGGGCGTCACCGCACCGAAGTCCTAGCAAGTTGCTGTCAATCCTACAAGTGCAGAGCCGGAGATTTTGGATCTAGTGCAGTTTAGATGCCGATCCAATGCTGGTCTAGCGTTTGGCTTGCAGATCTACCAAGAGCTTTTCGTATTTGTGTGTGGAAGGATGATCAACGCCCAAGACTTTGCGGGCGCCTTCCGCTGCTCGACGGGCAAACGCCGTTGCTTCCTTGGTATCCCCACGTTCGGATAAACATACTCCAAGATCGTAAGATGATTCTATGGTATCGGGATGTTCTGAGCCGGCCGTTTTTTCCTCCAATTCAAGCAGTTGACGAAACTCGGCTTCCGCCGCGGCGTACTTTTTTTCGCCTCTTAGCGCATTCGCCAGATTGTGATGACTGTCGATCGTGTAGGGATGCTCAGGGCCAAGCCCCATTTCTTCGACCGCAAGCAGCGGGCGACAGTCGGCTTCGGATTCCACATACTTGCCCAAGCTATTTAGGACGTTGGCCAAGTTGTTGCGACTCATTAGCGTTTGCGGATGCTCCGGGCCGAGTACTTTATTCTTGATCTGGATGACTTCGCGACACTCCGCTTCCGATTCTGCATATTTACCCTCCAACCTGAACACTTCGGCCAAGTTTGCACGAACCGAGCAACGTTTCCGGATGTTCCGGTCCGCGTACTTTTGCCTTGAGGTTGATGAGCTGGCGAAATTCGTTTTCCGCCTCTACATATTTGCCTTCAAACATGAGCGTAACAGCCAGATTGTTTCGACTTGCAAGCGTATCGGGATCCTCCGGCCCAAGCAATTTCTCTCTAAGCTTCAGCACATAGCGGTACTCGGGTTCCGACTCTGAATACCTCCCTTGGTCATCAATCGCGACACCGAGCCTGTTACGGGTTTTGAGTGTATCCAGATCCTCGGACCCAAGCACTTTTTCCTGAAGTTTTATCATCTGCCGACACTCCGCTTCTGCTTCTGCGTCTTTTCCCTCCCACACGAGTGCATTCGCCAAGTCGTTGCGGGCCTTGAATGTTTCGGGATGCTCAGGGCCGAGTGCCTTGGCAATCACTTGAACGACATTTCGCGATATATTCTCCGCCGCACGGAACTCGCCCTGGTCATTCAATAAATTGGCGAGGGAGTCTTGCACCCGCGCCCACTCTTCCGGGTCGCGATGCCGATCAGTCAGTTTCTCAGCTTCGCGAAAGTGTTCCATCGCGTCAGTATACTGGATACGCTTCTGTGCCGACTGCCCCGCTAGCTGATAGGCCTCAATCGCTCCCTTGCGGCGGTCCTCTTCCACACGCTTTGCCGTTTCATATGCCTTCATGTCCTGGGCGGCACCGGCGAGGCTGAGTTTTTCAGCCTCGTCAAATTTGCCGAGCGCATATGCGGCGCGCGCACGCATGATGGGGGATGTGTCGCCGCGACTGTAGAGTTGCAACGCAAATGCCGGTAATTCTTTCGCGAGCGACCCTGTGGCCAGACCTAATTCCTTTTCCAAAATGCTATAGGCGCGACCGCGTTGTTCCTCCGGAGTTAACTTGCTTTCGCCAGCTTGCTTAGGCTGAGATTCGACTTCAGCTAGGCGCACAAGTGCTTGTTCCATTTTCTGATAGCGATCGACGATCGCCGTAACTTGTTCTCCCTGTTTTTGGATTGCTCCACTTTGCTGACGCTGCGCCTGCACAAGCCAGACAGTTGCGGCTAAGAGAAAAAGCAGAAGCGCAATCACGCCGACCGCCCATTGTTTAACACCACGGCGTAACCGGGTGAGATCGTCGCGCAGCTTGAGCACGCCCGCCTCGAGTGCTTCGCTGCTGGTCAGCGGATGGAAAACGTGGGTGTCGGATTGCAAGCGACGACGATAAGCGGCTTGCAGTTCGCGCAGTTCCTCGGGCTCCGGTTCGTGCGCGTCGATTGGGAAGCTCTCATCGATGAAGAGATACCAGACTTTCTTGCCGCGCTTCCGCGCATAAAGCGCTTCATATTGCGTATAGCTTACGCGGCCGAACTCCTCGTCGGGCGTTGGCGGCTCCGCGCCGTAACATTGACCAACGAGTTGAACGACGCCTTTACATTGATCAATTTGCTGCCGGAGCAATTCTCGCAGATCGCCGCTTTCTGTACCGAATATATCCTGCCATACCGGTTGATAGCCGAGAAACGTCAACGTGTTCGCCACAAGCTGCCGAGCGCTTCTCAGCTCTCTGCTGACAGCAGAGATGAAGATCAGTGGTCGCGGCGTCACGCGAAACCACTAAGTAGCAGATTTCGATCCTACAAACGCGGAGCGACAACCACGGATCGCACGTGATACGTCGGCAACGTGCCGTAACCTTTGACCATCGGCGTTTGCCCAATGTAATCGCAGGTAAAAGCATCGGCGCGTATTAGCGGCGGCAAGGTTGAAACCTTGTCATACCAGCGCGGCGCTGTCTCTTTACGGTGCGTCAAGGATCTTGACTTTTGCTTTCTGGGGCTTGGCCAATTTGTACCCCGCTCCCGTGTTGAGAGTCATTATCGCAGTCTCTTTTTTTTCCGGCACGTGATCTGCCACTGCTGTTAGAGTCACAACAACCGAATCTACGCCCAGCGGGATCGTTATTTGTCCGCTTTGTCCAAGGCTGTCGCTCAAAGTGTAATCGGTTCCGAAAATGTCCTGCCAGATTGGCTGGTAACCGAGAAAAGTCAGCGTATTGGCGACCAGTTGTCGCGCGCTGCGAAGCTCACGACTGACAGCAGAAATAAAAATTAACGGTCGCGGTGTCACCGCATAAGACGCCTATCAAATTCGTGTCGATCTTACAAGCGTGCAACGGTTGGTTTGCGCCAGCGCACATGGTATACCGGCAATGTTCCGTAACCTTTCGCCATCGGTGTTTGGCCGACGTAATCACAAATGAACATGCGCGTGTGCTGCGCTGCCGCCAGGGCCGCGAACGCTTCGCTGGCATAAACTTGTCCCGGTGGAGTGATCGGCTCGATCCGCGCCGCGCGGCTGACGTGTGTTCCGCTGTAGTTACGACGCCCGGTGATCGGGTCTTTGAATTCGTAAACTGGCCCAGCGTGAAGTGCGATCCGCAGATTCAACTCCGTCCGCAAACCTTTCTCGGCCCAGTTCGTTTTGCTGGTCAGCTCAGCCAGTTGCAAGGCGAAGTCGCCCGCGCGATCGACATTGTCGAACACAAAATACAAACCGTCGCCCCAGGTGTTGCTGGCGATGATCGGCTTCGAAAATTTTCTTGTTAGTCGCGCAATTGCGCCAAAGAAGTGTTCCAGAAAACGCGGCACCTCCGGCTCGGTCAGTTTGCTGAAACCGACTGCGTCCGCAAAGAGAAGTGCGACAATACGCGAGCGAAATGTTTCGCTGGATCTTCTGGTTAGGCGAGGCTTCGTCGAGCGGGCGACGTTCGGGCTAGAGCTCCGAGCCGCCCGATCAGTGAGCTTCTCCAGGCTGATAATCTCGGGTTTGTAGCCAAGGTTCTTCCAAGCTTCGACGACGCTGGCCGCGCCGCCCGGACCGTCGCCTGGCTTTTCGTTCCAGACCGCCACCGGGATCAAGGTGCTGTCCAGTTGCCGGCAGCGAATCGCAGCGAGGCCGAGAAGCAATTGATTACAGAACTCATAAGAAATACCGCCGATCTCGAGGCGTTGATTCGATGCCGTAATGACACGGGCGGCTCGCGCAAGCACGCGATCAAAGCGGTCGCGCCATGTCTTTGCTTTCGGACCGATCTCGACGCTGTCGCGGACAAATTCTTCCTCATTGTAGGGCAAGACGATCGAGACCTCAGCGCCGTGGTCGAGCATCGCTTCGAGAAACAAAATATCGGAACCACAAGCCGCTGAAGAAAAGCCAAAGCCGGGGTTTAGACTGTCGATTCTGTCTTGGATCTCCGAGGCAACGTCGCTTTCGAGCTCTCGCGGGAATCGCGGTTCGGTTCGCTCCGGCCAATCGATCATGTGTCCGGCGAAGACGATCACGCTCGGAACGCGCAAGTACTTGTCGATCCAAGCTTCATCGCGGTTCCAATATTTCAGGATCAGCCGCGCATTGCGCCGACTGGAGTTGAGATCTCCGAAACGATCTCTCCCCGGTTTAGCCGCGCGGGCATACCATTCCTCGGCTTGCGACCAATCGCGGCAGATCAATGCCGCTTCACCCAGCGCGGCCAGCTCCCAATACGAATCGCCAATCGGATTGGCGACCTCTTTCAAGCAATGCGCTCGCACTTTATTAGCCAGCTCACACGCGCGGTCCCTTTTGCCGATGAGCAAACTCATGGTCGCAGCATTAATTCCCGACCAATAACCTCCGCTTTTTTGGTAAGCTTCCCCGTAAATCTCAGCGGAGTGTTTCAAATACTCTTTGCGTTGCGATTTCGATTTTGCACTCGCGGCCAGATCTTTGTAAGTGCGGCCGAGCATGCCAAGCGTTTCTTCGGCCGTTTGGCCTTCGCGGCGCAATTCTTCGAGAATGGCGTTGGCGCGCTCAGTCGCGCCGCTGCGCGCCAGGGCCAGACCTTGCAGTTGACGCAAGCGCACATCCTTCGGCCAGGTCGTTAGGCCAGCCGTAATCACGTCGTAAGCGAGCAATGGCTCGCCATGAGCCAGGATGCGCTCGCCCAGACAACGAAAGAGGGCCGGCGAACCCGCACCCTCCTCGGCCGCACGCGATCGCCAGATCGACATCAGCTCCGACAACGAAGCGGACTGGATGGAGCGGAGGAAGTTGTCGAGGTTGCGCGTATCTGATTCGGCTTGCGCCGGACTGGGCTCGGTCACAGTGCCATTTTACGCCGAACCGAGTCTTCGCCGCAAAACGAATTCGGCCAGAGCCAAATCGCAGTCGTAGGTAATCTTAAAGTTAAAATTATTGCTCGGCACGAGCACAACTTTGCGGCCGAGATGCTCGACCGCCGAAACTTCATCAGTGACATGAAGTTTCTTAGCAAAAACGGCGCGATAAGCCTCTTCCAACAAGTTACGCTCAAAAATTTGCGGGGTCTGCATCAGGTAAAGCTGATCTCGCTCCACGGAGTCGGTGACCCGGAGGTTGGCATCGGCGCGCTTGAGGGTGTCGCTGACTGGTTCGGCCAGGGCGGCCGCGCCATGCTGCTGCGCAGCGGCGAAGACGCGCTCGATTTGTTCGGGCGTTACCAGGGGGCGGGCGGCATCATGCACAGCCACATACTTCGTTTCAGAACCAAGGCGCTCCAAGCCGGAGCGCACAGAATTCTGCCGATGTTCGCCGCCAACTGTCACTCGGCGCGGCTTTGATCCCCTTCCCGTCAGCTTCTTAAACTCTTGCACCCGATCTTCCCGAGTGACGACGATGATGTCGGTAACAGAATTGGCCCGCTCAAAGGCATCGAGCGTGTGTTCGATTACAGGCCTGCCCGCAACCGAGGCGGTTAATTTGTCGAACCCCATCCGCTGGCTGCTGCCAGCTGCGACAATGATGGCGGTTAGCATGGTTGGGACGTTGAATCGTTGAACCGTTAAAGCGTTACATCGGCGAATAAACTCTCAGCAGCTCAACTACTCAACCACTCAACTGCTTCTGCACTTCCACACTCAAGGTCTTGCCGTCGGCCCGCCCGGCGACTTTTGCTTGCGCCGCTTTCATCACTGCACCCATCTGAGCCTTGGAAGTTGCCCCGACCTCCGCAATCGTTTCGCGCACAATTTCCGAAAGTTCATCCGGGCCCAGCGCTTGCGGCAAATACGCGTTTAAAATCGATAACTCTTGCTTCTCTTTCGTCGCCAGTTCGACGCGTCCGCCTTTTTCGAAACTCTCAATCGAGTCGTGCCGCTGCTTAACTTGTTTGCGAATTACCTGCACGGCCTCGGCCTCGTTTAGATCAGCGTCCGCGCCCGATTTTTCAATCGCGGCATATGTGAGGGCCGATTTTAGCATCCGTAGCACACCCAGTTTGGTGGCGTCTTTGGCGCGCATCGCCTCCTTCAAATCCGAATCTATTCGCTCCCGTAGGCTCATCCGCGAAAAGTTAAGCCGTGCGGATATAATTGTCGATTATAGCGACGGCAAGTTCGTGCCGTGCCCTGCCAAAGCTAAGCCACAGATCGACACAGATTTTCACAGATTAACAATACGGTGTTCCCTATCTGTGTTTCATCTGTGTTAATGGATTCGACTTCGCTCACCACGGCGTCTGTGGCCGAAATTGCTTAGAGTGGATCTGCATTCGCCCCGAGGAATTCGCGCGCGACTTTGTCGGTGTATCTCGTTACGCCGACCTGCTATTTGTCATGTCGACCCAAAGCCTGCACTGAGCGGAGTCGAACGGGCGGAGACATCTCTTGCTGTTATTCGTTTTCAAGAACGTCGCGACCTAAGTCAAACCAACTCGGATTGAATCTCCCGATCAATTCGACTTTTTTAGCCCGCGACCATTTCTTAAGCTGTGTCTCCCGAGCAATGGCATCCCGAATGTCGCGATAATGTTCGTAATAAATCAATTTCTTGCAGCGGTATGCAGAAGGGAACCCGGCGCCCGTTCCTTCGCGATGCTGGCAGGTTCTATGCGACAGCGAATTGGTCACACCAATGTAAAGAACCGAGTGATTGCGGTTCGCAACAATATAGATCCAAAAGCTGTAATCACGCGGCATGCGCTCGGATTACCAATAAGAGATGTCTCCGCTTCGGTCGACATGACAAGAATAACATGGGTGTGAATAACCGCCGCCAGGGAGTGGCGGCGCGGCGCCTCCGATTATTTGGACACTACAGCTTGGCAGCGCAAATGCGCTCGGCACATTCGCGCACCGATTTTGCGTCCCCGACGCTCACCACGTCCACGCCTTTACTAATCCGTTGCAGCAAACCAGCCAGGATATTTCCCGGCCCAAGTTCGATGAAAAAGTCGCAACCGCAATCCTCCAGCAACGTCTCCATACAATCAAGCCAGCGCACTGTAGCCGTGACTTGATCTTGTAAGGTTCGCCGAATTTCTGGCAGCGTTTTGACCTCTTCGCCCGTTACATTGCTTATGACGGGGAAGCGCGGTAATTCCATCTGCACGTTCAGTAGTTCTTGGCCCAGCTTTTCGTAGGCGCTTTGCATGAGTCGGGAATGATAAGCACCTCCGACATTGAGCAACGTGGCCCGTCGAACGTCGTAATCCTTGGCCACACCAATCGCGGCTTCAACCTTCGCCAGTTCCCCCGAAATCACGATCTGGGTCGGTGTGTTGATATTGGCAACATCCACATCTTCATCCGCGGCCAACTGGCGCACTTCGTTTTCATATGCGCCGATCATTGCCGCCATCCCACCAATAGTGGCGGCACAGGCTTCATCCATCAGCTCACCGCGTCTTTGCACAAGTTTCAGACCGCTTGCAAAATCGAAAGTTCCGGCCGCGGCGTAAGCCGTCATTTCGCCCAAAGACAAGCCGGCCGCTCCGGCGATTGGAAATTCACCCGCGCTTTCTCGCAGCGCGCCCAAGGCGGCGAGTGCATGGACGAAGAGCGCCGGCTGGCAGTTGGAAGTTTGCGTGAGGTCTTCGAGAGGACCGTTCCACATAATCTCGGTCAACTTTCGCTCGAGAAGCGCATCCGCCTGGCGGAACAAATCCGCCGCAACTGGGAATTGCTCGGCCAAGTCGCGCCCCATACCGACCACCTGCGCTCCTTGTCCGGCAAACAACAATCCGATCTTCTGCATAGGCACTGCTAGTTAATCGTGTTCGGTTCGAAGGGCGAGTCGGGATTTTCTTTATTATCCGCGCCGTAATGGCGGCGCAGCTTGTTACGCCTCAACGCCGGCCCATTCGCAGGCTCAGAACAGGCAAACGCGCAACGTCCAATTCAGAATCCAAGTTCGACGTTCGGCGTGTGGATGTTCGACCGACGACGTTTTCTCATTTCTTAGGTCGGACAATCTGGTGTCGCATATGCGACATGAAATTGTCCTCGGTAGTTCAACTGGCCCAATCCAACGTCCAATTCGATGCCCAACGTGCCCAACGTGCCAATTCAGAATTCCGAGTTGGACGTTCGGTGTTCGATGTTAGCCTGCCCTGAGCTTGTCGAATGGGTTCGACGTTTTCTTATTCTGTAAGTTGGGGGTTGGACGCTGAAAGAGCCCTCGTTGTCAATTTGCTCTTGCGTGCTGTGGCTGACTCGGCAGCATAGTTGGAATGGCTTTTACAGTGCGCGAAATTGAATCACCGGATCCGGTGACGCGGGTCGTGGTGGAAGAGGCGAAGCGACGCGCCGCCGATGACGATATCGGGGAAAAAATGGTGCTTAACATGGGCCCATCGCACCCGGCCACACACGGTGTCTTGCGCCTTGTCCTTGAGCTGGACGGCGAGCTCATCACCAAAGCCATCCCCGATATTGGATTCTTGCACCGCGGCGACGAAAAAATCGCTGAGAACATGCAATACAACCAATTCGTGCCTTACACCGACCGGCTTGATTATTTAGCGCCGCTTTCCAACAACGTTGCCTATGCGCTCGCGGTCGAAAAACTGATGGCTTGGGAAATTCCTCCGCGCGGCAAAGCAATCCGCGTGATTTGCTGCGAGCTGGCCCGAATTTCAGCGCACTTGATGGGCATCGGCGCAATGGCCCTCGATCTGGGCGCAATGACGGTGTTCCTCTACACGTTTACCGAGCGGGAAAAAATCTACGATCTATGTGAGCTTTTGACCGGAGCCCGCTTTACCACTTCCTACACACGGGTAGGCGGACAGATTCGCGATCTGCCCAGTAATTTTCTTCCTGCTCTCGATAAGTTTTTGGAGAGTTTCGGTCCAGCTTTAGGCGAGTGCGACAAACTCTTAACGCGTAACCGCATCTTTCTCGATCGCACCAAGGACATCGCCGTCATCCCAAAAGATCGCGCCATCGCTTACGCCCTGTCGGGCCCCAACTTGCGCGGAAGCGGTATCGACCACGACTTGCGGCGCAAACATCCTTACCTCGACTACGAGCAGTATGACTTTGACGTCGTGATCGGGAGTGTCGGCGACTGTTACGACCGTTACCTGGTGCGCATTGAAGAGATGCGGCAAAGCGCCTGGATTTTGCGCCAGGTCATGGAGAAACTTCCCAGCGGTCCAATCAATGTCGCCGATTGGAAGAACATGACTCCGCCAAAGTCCCACGTTATGACCAAAATGGAGGAATTGATTCACCATTTTATCGTCGTGACCGAAGGACTAAAGGCTCCACCGGGTGAGGTTTATTTCGCAGCGGAGAATCCCAAAGGCGAGCTCGGTTTCTATATCAACAGCAAAGGTGGCGGCGTGCCACACCGGCTGAAAATCCGCGCCCCTTCTTTTGTGAACTTAAGCATTTTACCGGAACTGCTGCCGGGATGCATGGTAAGCGATGTTCCGGCTGTTCTTGGAAGTCTGGACTTCGTCATGGGCGAATGCGACAGATGAGCTATGACTGAGAAGAAACTCCATCTATTTATGG
>Ga0207684_10006783_pt1 | contig 10385 bp, 11 predicted proteins | sample KBSK5501metaG_FD_184342 | JGI IMG/M metagenome (GOLD analysis project Ga0207684, IMG submission 184342) | Corn, switchgrass and miscanthus rhizosphere microbial communities from Kellogg Biological Station, Michigan, USA - KBS K5-50-1 metaG... | ecosystem: Host-associated > Plants > Roots >... | reverse complement strand
GGCTGTGGTCGGGCTGGCACGACCCGGCGGCCGACCGGGTGCTCCGGACGTTCACGATCGTGACGGCCGGGCCCAACGCCCAGGTCGGCCGGCTGCACGACCGGATGCCGGTGATCGTGGACGAATCGGCCTGGGCAACCTGGCTCGACCCGAGCCTCGACGACCCGGCGGAGCTGCAGGGCCTCCTCCAGCCGAACGAGGACGTCGACCTCCGGATCGTGCCGGTCAGCCAACTCGTCAACGACGTCCGGAACGACGGGCCCGAGCTGATCGAGCCGACCTCCGAGGCATTGGTCGTCGCGGAGCCGGAGGTGCTGGTGCCGGGCCTGTTCGACTGAGTCCGCGCCAACGCCGTCAGTCGACGACGGCGGACCAGCCGGAGCCCTCGGAGGCCGACGAGAACGCCTCGGCCGGTGTGGCTCCCCGGTCGAGAGCCGCAGCGTACGCACCCACCACCGCGGCGAAGGCGCCGTCCGGATCGAGCGGCGGGGCCTGGAGCACCGTCGCGTCGTCGGGCAGGTCGTGCCCGTCCGATCCCGAGGGGACGACGATGACGAGCTGCGCCCCGGACCAGCGTGCCGCCGCGGCCACGGTCGACAGCGCCGCCGAGTCGAGGGCGTCGGCCACCACGACGACCCGATAGTCGGGCAGGTAGCGGAGGGCGAGCTGCAGATCGCCCGCGTCGAGGGTCGGGCCGTGGGGCGCTTCGGCGACGGCGGTCGCGGCCGCCGTCTGGCCCGTGCTCGCGACGTCGCGCGCGCCGTCGTCGTCGTCGCTCGGATCGAGGACCGCTTCAGGGTCCGTCGAGCTCGCGAGGATCGCCGTCTCCCGGGAGGCATCCCGGAGCACCGCGACGTGCCCGACGTGCGCCTGCGCCAGGGCGAGGAGCACGGCATCGCCCGTGACCCCCTCGCCGACCTTGCCGACGAGCTGGACGTCCGCGCCGTCGTCCGCGGCGACCCGGGCGATCGTGGCCGCGACCCCACCGGCATCGATCCCCTGCTCGGTTCGACGGCCCTGAGGACTCCCGACCACAACAATCACGGCGTCAGCCTACAGGCTGACGCCGATCGAATCTGCCGAACGATGAACCGCGCGGAAGCTAGATGTGGTTCGGGACCGGGCTCGAGGTCGAAACGACCTCGCGAGACGTCGTCGAAGGGCTCTCGCGTGCCGGCCAGAGGACGTGCAGCGGGTCCAGCCCGACGAACGCGGCGACGGTGACGGCCAGGACCGACCCGATCAGCTGCGGAGCGCCGGTGTAGGCGCTGATGAAGTTGAAGGCCCAGCCGACGGCCACGAGCCAGAGGAACGCGGAAGCTGTTCGTTTGACCATGGCCCGAAGTCTGGGCGCGCTCGGCTCCGGAAGGAATGCACCGGCGGTACCAGCCCGGGCCAATCGTTCGTCATCGGGCGGTCGCCCATTTCGCGTAGACAGTTACTGGACGAGGCCGACGCCCGTGACGTGGAACAGGTCGGCAGGGTTGTAGTCCATGGTGAACGACGCCCCGGAGCCGTTGACCAGGAAGTTGTAGCAGATGACCTGCGTGCCGATGACGTCCGTCGAGCTCCCGTTGAACTTCACGCTTCCCGTCGCGGTGTAGATCGTTCCGGTCACGTCCAGGATCGATCCCGCTCCGTTCAGGTCGACCACCAGGGTCCCGACCGGAACCGCCCGATCCACGAAGATCAGCATGCCCTTGTAGATGGTCGTCTGGATCGGTCGCAGCCCAAGCTCCGCGCCGGCACCGCCGTTGAGCTGGATATCCGCGAAGCAGCCTGCGCCCGTGCACCCGGTCGTCGGATACGGGTCGATGGAGTCATAGATCAGTACGCCACCCGTCGGCGTGAGGCCGCTGTTGTCCCCAGGTGCCTTGCTGATCAGCTGGCCGTTGTTGCTTCCGCCGTTGTTCTTGACGGTGATGCCCCCGCCGCCGATCCAGTAGATGCCCGGGTCCATGTAGACCGTCGCGCGGTCGGTCAGGATGCCGCCCGGGTAGTAGCCGGGGAAGATCCGGTAGGTCTTGCCCGCAATGGCTCCGCCGAATCCGCCGGCGAACGAGCACACCGCCGGGCTCGTCTCCGTGGCAGGACTGCTGCCCCCGGGGCAGCCGTTCGGAATCGGACCACAGGTCCCGACGCCCGGAACCGGGCACACGGCGCCAGTCGAATCGATCGCCTGGACCGCGCTCGGAAGAGCGGGCTTGGCCGGCGGCGGGAGGTTGCGCAGCGGATCGCCGGACACGAGGACGCCCGATGGTGCGGTCGTGCAATTGTTCACGGCACCGCCTGACGTCTGGATCATGCCGACGACGTCGCATTCGGGCGCCGTCAGCACGCCGTTGCCGCTGAGGAGGACCGCATCGGTCGGGCAATCGGAGTCGACATGCACGGTCCCGTTGGTGGACACGATCGTGCCCGTCGAACCGGTGATCTTGTTCGTGCCGCAACCGTGGGGGTCGAGGGCAAGGAGCGAGTACGGGAGGGCGATGTCGCTCTGGTTCGTGGCGACGCCCGTGGCGCCCGTTCTCTGGGTCGTGAACCCGAGCACGCCGGCGAAGAAGGAGGGTCTCGTGGAGCCGATGGTGACCTCGATGTAGCCCGGCAGTCCGCTGAACGTCGAGGGCGCGATCGGGGGCAGATCGATCCGGACCGTCCTGGATCCCGTTCCGTCGACATAGCCGCTGTCGGACGCGACCTCGCACGCCATGTTCACGGCCGGCATGCCGCCCGGGGCGGTCGCACAGCCCCCGTGGTAGACGTACGCGGCGCCATGGACATAGCGGGCACCAGCCAACGCAGAGGCGTCGGCAACGTTCTGTTCGGTGCGGCGATCCAGCAGGTTCTGGCCGACGTCGAACACGAGGGCAGCGATCGCAAGGAACAGGACAAGCCCGCCGGCGAAGAGGACGAGGACCTGGCCCCGCTCTCGGGGCGCGCGCCTAGTTGTTGATGACAAGGCTCGACTCCCCTGTGATCGTGATGGCCGGGATCGGCACGACCGGGATCAAGGAATGGAAGTCGTAGGTCACGGAGACCTTGACGACATGTCCGCGGACGTTGCTGGGCGGATTTGCGAGATTCGCTTGATCGCGCCAATCGGAATGCACGACGAAGACGCTGCCGTTGCCGACGACGCCGGTCGCGTAGTTCTGGACGACCGAGGTGACGGCCGGATCATCCGCAGCGGGACCGGCCGGCTGGAAGCTGTTGCTCCCGTGGACGATCGCGTAGCGCGCACCCTCGCGCGCCGCGTTGTTCAGGATCTGCACGTAGTAGACGTAGCGACCGAAGTCGATGATCGCGAAAAGCGTCAGGAAGAAGAGGGGCGCGACGAACGCGAACTCGACGAGCGCCTGGGCACGCGAGCGATTGCGGCGACTGCGGCGCACCGCGGCCATCGATCGACTCATGGCGCGGGCTGCAGGTTCGAGATCCGGAAGCGGCTATCGCGCCCGATCTCGAACGTTCCGGTCATCGGTCCCACGGACAGGAGCGTGTTGAACTCATACGTCATGTGGACGTGGACCGTGCACGGCGGCTCCGTCGCCGGATCGGAGCAGTCGACGCCGTTCGTGAACCCGTGCGAGCCGCCGCAGTCGGTCGACGCCCCGTTGCGCTCCAATGTGCAGGAGAACACGGGGTTCGTACACGTCGTGTTGTTCACCTGGTCCGTCGTCGTGTAGCCCTCGAGATGGCTCCCGGCAGCCGCGGTGCAGGCTCGTCGTTCCATCTCGGCGACCGTTGTCGGGACGTTCGTGTCCGTCCAGAAGGACGCATCGAAGGCCCCATAATCGGCGGCCTCCCGGCCGGCCGCTTCGACGGCGACCGCACTTGTGAACAAGCGGCCAAAGTCGGCGATGCCGAGGAGGATCAGCAGCATCACCGGGACGATGATGGCGAACTCGGTCACCGACTGGCCCGACCTGAGGCGGCGTCGAGGCGGCCGAGTCAGTGGATGCCATGTTCGATGCATGCGAGCCTCAGCCCCCGATCCTCCGCCAACGAAGTCGCGCTGCCCCCGAAGGACGGACTATTCCAGCCTGACCTTACACGCGACCTTGCGTTCAGTACCAGGGGCGAACCAGGACCATCTTCTGGTGCTGAATCGCACCGCCACGGCTCGGATCGCCACGATCGGCACGCTTGGCCTAGCCGTCGCCTCCGCTGGACCCGCCGTGATCGTCCGACCCTTCCGGGGTCGGCGTCGGCGTGTGGTCCCCGCCTCCCGAGCCACTCCCCGACCCGCTTCCGCTCCCTGAGCCGCCCCCGCCGTGATCGTCCGTGCCCGTCGGGCGAGGCGTCTCGCCCGCATGCTCGGTCGCCAGGGGCGTCTCGGTCGGCTCCGGGGTCTCGCTTGCCGCATCCGTGGCCGAGGCGTCCGGGCTCGGGCTCGCCTCCGCCGGCGCGCTCGGCGACGGCGAAGGCGACGGTGCTGCCACGCTTGGGAGAGGCGTGGTCGGGCTCGGCTGCGGCCCCTGAATCCCGTTCAGCAGATCCATCGCGCCGACTGCGGCTCCGCCGCCGATCGCGATGGAAGCGATCGAGACGACCAGCACCAGGGCGAGCGCCTGGGCACGCACCGCGATCGGCGTCGATCCGCCGACGGTCACCCGCCACGCGTCGCCGACGGCGGCGATCGCCGACCGGATCCGGCCGCCCATGAGGGCGACCCCGAACGCTCGAGCCGGCTGAGGCAGCGGCTCTGCCGCGACGGCCGCCATCACCCGGTCCGCGAACCCCGCCAGCACGAGGATCCCGCTGCCACCCGCCAGGGCCTGGAGCTCTCGCGTCATGTCCGCGGCCACCCGCGCTTCATCGGCGGGGTGCAGCGGCATCTGGCCACTCACCGCAGACCCCCGTCGACCGCGGTCCGGAGGCGCAGCAGGCCCCGCCGGAGGTGGGTCTTGACGGTTGCGACTGGGCGTCCGGTCTGGCTGGCGATCTCATCGAGGCTCAGCTCGCCGAAGAAGCGCAGGGCGACGACCTCGCGATACGGCTCCTCGAGCCGTCCAACCGCGGACCGAAGGCCCGCGGCGCGTTCCGCGCGGAGGGTTGTCGTCACCGGATCCGTGCCGCCCGGCAGGTCGATGCCGTTGGCCGGGTTGCCCGGGTCGATCCAGGTCACGTCCCGCCGTCGCTGCGCCCGACGGAGGGCGATGCGCACCGCGATCCGGGTCAGCCAGGCGCCGAACGGGCCGTCCCCGCGCCAGGCGGCAAGGCTGCGGAATGCGATCACGAATGCCTCCTGGGCGGCGTCTTCGGCCTCGTGCACGTCGCCGAGGATGCGATGACAGACGCGGATGACCGCGGCCGATTCGCGCTCGACGAGCACCCGGAACGCCTCCCGGTCCCCGGCCAGGACGGCCTCGACTGCGGAGCGCTCATCGAGGACACCCGGGGTGACGACGTCGGTGGGCGGTGACGACCGTTGCGTGATGGGACCCCCGTGAGACATGGCCATGGACGGATCGATCGTCCGTCCATGGCCCATCTACTGGAACGAGTCGTTTGGCTCGTCGGATCAGGCCCTTCGGCTCAGCCGTTGTCGCCGCCGCCGTGACCGGAGTCATCCGAGCCGCTGCCCGAGTCGCCCGAACCGCTGCCCGAATCGCCCGAACCGCCGTCCCCGGCGTGGTCGTCTGTTGGCTCGGCCGTCTCGGCCGGCTGCGGCGTGTCGGCGGCGTCGTGCTGGTCGTTGTCGTTGTCGTCGGCCTGGTCGTTCTGGTCCTCGCCCTGGTCGTCGGCCGTCTCGGCCGGCTCGGGCGTATCAACGGGCTCCGCCGTCTTGGCGGGCTCGGCCCTCTCGGTCGCTTCGGGGGATTCGGTCGCCTCCGGCGTCTCGGACGCTTCCGGCGTCTCGGACGCTTCGGGCGTCTCGATCGGCTCGGGAGAGGCCGACGCGTCGCTGCCGAGGTTCGCGTCCGTCGCCCGGGACGGTCCCTGGCTCAGGGCGTTGGCGCCGAACGCGGCGCCGGCCACCAGGAACAGGGTGACGGCGGCGACACCGGCGCTGCGAGTGATCCGATGGGTGACGTTCATTCGAGCTGGTCTCCGAGACATCAGGGCCGGCTGGGCGTCGACCGTCTGTCCACCTGAGACCGGGCTCGCCGAAAAGGTTTCAGCCGCGATCGTCGCCGATGCGAGATACGACATGGGCGGGCTCACCCGCGCCGGCCGGCTCGGCCTCGCCAGCATCCTCCGTCGGCCCGCCGGACTCCTCGTCGAGTGGGCCGAGGGCCTCCTGGACCCCTTCGTCGCGACCCTCGTCCACCGGCCCGCTGTCGCGCTCGATGATCAGGCGGCCAAGCTCCGCCGCCTCGAGGTCGGCGCCGAACGCGTCGGCATCGCCGACCAGCACGATCGCGGAGGCATCGGGATGGATGTGGTTCCGCGCGGACGCCTGGACCGCATCGGCCGTCACCGCCTCGATCGCCGGGCGGTACCGGGCGAGCTCGTCGTCGGGCAGCTCGTGGATCACGAGGCCGGCCAGGGCGCCGACGACCGGGCCGGGCGTCTCGAAGCGGAGCGGGAAGACTCCGACGAGGAAGTCCCGCGCGGCCTTGAGCTCGGCATCGGTCACGGCGGTGTCGCGGATCCGGTCGAGCTCGGCGAGGATGTCGACGATCGCCGGAACGGTCACCTCGGTATTGACCGCGGCCCGGGCAGCGAACGGGCCCGCGCCCCGGCGGAGGTCGAAGCCCGCGCCCGCGCCGTAGGTGTAGCCCTTCTCCTCGCGCAGCTTCGTGTTGAGCCGGGAGTTGAACAGCCCGCCGAGGATCGCACCCATGACCGAGAGCGCGTGGAAGTCGCTGATCCGCCGGGACAGGCCGATGTGCCCGATGCGGATCTCCGTCTGGACGGAGCCGGGCCGATGGAGGACCCGGACGAACCGGTCCCGAACGGCGCCTTCGGCGACGACATGGCCGGTCGAGCCGGCCCCGAAGGGCGAGCCCCACGACCCGAGCAGGCGATCGGCGATCGCCGGGACATCGATGCCGGACATGTCTCCGCCGACGATCAGCGTCGCCCGCGCCGGATCGAGCCCGCGCCCGTAGGCCGCCCGGAGCCGGGCCGGGTCCAGCCGCTCCACGGTGTCCTTCGTGCCGCCCGACGGGCGTCGGTACGGGGAGCCGGCACTGTAGATCGTGGCGGCGAAGGCCTCGTCGGCCCGTCGCCGCGGGTCGGCCTCGGCCTGGAGCAGATCGTTCAGCCGCTCATCCCGGAGACGATCGACCTCGGCGGCGGGGAACGTCGGGTGGAGTGCCACTTCCGCGAGCAGCTCGAGGGCCGCCTCCAGCCGGGTCGCGGGGACGTCGACGCCGATCGACATCGCGTCCCAGCCGGCATCGGCGTGGATCGACGCGCCCAGGCGCTCGCTTGCCTCGACGAGCTCGATCGCGTCGTATCGCTCGGTTCCTTCGGTCAGGGCGCGCGCGGCCAGGACCGTGGCGCCGGCCTCCCCGTCGGGCTCGTCGCTCGCGCCGTTCCGCAGGACGAGCGACGCGGAGACGAGCGGCCGCCCCGGGAGGTTCGCGACGATCAGCGACAGCCCGTTGCCGAGCCGGGTCCGCTGGACCTCCGGGAAGTCGTACGGGCGGGGCGTCCCGGGCGTCGGGCGGGTCGCCACCACGGTCACGCCACCCTCGGTCATGCCGCGACCTCCTCGTCCTCGGCCGCGTCGGTCGACTCCGAGGCGGCGTCGTCGGTGGCCTCGGCGTCCTCGGTCGCGCTCGCCGTGTCGGCGGGCGGCAGGTCCGGCAGGTACGTCAGGACGACCCGGTTGTCGGGCCGGAACACGTCGGCCGCGACCGCGCGGATCTGCTCCGCGGTCACCCCGAGGTAGCGGGGCAGCATCTGGTTGATCAGGTCCGGGTCGTCGAAGAGCGTCGCGTACATCGACAGCCGGTCCGCCCGCTCCTCGACCCGCGACAGGCCGCCGAGCTCCTCGGTCTCGATCAGGGCGCGCGCCCGGGCCAGCTCGTCGTCGGTGATCGTCTCGCGGCCGAGCCGCTCGAGCTCCTCGTGGAGGGCCGCCTCGACCCTGTCGACCGCCACGCCCGGCCGGACGGTCGCCCAACCGGCGACGATCGAGGCTCCGCCGACGAAGCCCAGCGGGACGAGGGCGACGTCCTGGGCGGTTCGCTCGTCGCGGACGAGCCGGCGGTGGAGGCGCGAGCCCTTGCCGCCGGCGAGGATCTGGGCCGCGATGTCGAGGGCGTCGAGCCGCGGGTCTCCGAACGCCGGCGCCCGGAAACCGACGTAGACCCGCGGCAACGGGACCTTGTCGTGGACCGTCTCGCGCCGTTCCTCGCCGAGCGTCGGCGGCAGCGAGAGGTCGCCGAGCTTCGGGATCGCAGGGTTGGCTGGGATCCCACCGAAATAGCGCTCGGTCCACCGCCGCACGGCGTCCGGATCGACGTCGCCCACGACGCTCAGGACCGCGTTGTTCGGTGCGTACCAGGTCCGGAAGAATGCGCTGACGTCCTCGACCGACGCCGCGTCGAGATCCTCCATCGAGCCGATCGTCACGTGGTGGTACGGATGTTCCGGCGGGAACAGGTGGGCCTGGAGCTTCTCGTACCACGAGCCGTACGGCCGGTTGTCATATGACCAGCGCTTCTCGTTCTTCACGACCTCGCGCTGGTTGTCGAGGTTCTCCTGGCTGAGCGCGTCGAGGAGCGTCCCCATCCGATCGGCTTCGAGCCACAGGGCGAGCTCGGCCTGGTGCGACGGCAGGGTCTCGTAGTAGTTCGTCCGGTCGAGCCAGGTGCTGCCGTTGAGGGTGCCGCCGGCCGCCTGGACCAGCGCCATGTGCTCGGCCTTGCCGACGTTCCGGGAGCCCTGGAACATCACGTGCTCGAAGAGATGGGCGAACCCGGTCTTGCCCTCGATCTCGTGCTTCGAGCCGACGTCGTACCAGAGATTCACGGCGACGACAGGTGCCAGTCGGTCCACCGAGATGATGAGCCGAAGCCCGTTCGCGAGGCGCTCGTCGGTGAACGACACGGTCGGCTGGGTCGGCATGCGGGACCAGGCTCCTCGGACGGTGTGGGCGATCGATTGTAGGCCGGACGGGTCGTTTCGAGCGTTGCATCCGGCGTCCGTTTTCGCCCTTGCGTCGATCGCGCTCTTGACACTGTCGGTCCGGATCGCTAGATTGCCGGTTAGATATCCATCTAACACACGTTAGGAGACACCGGAACGATGGCAGCTCGCCCGGCTACGCGCCACACGACGGACCGGTCGCTCGGCAGCGGGCATCGGCCGATCGTCCGCGACCTCGGCCGGGGCAGCTCGACGTTCACGATCGAATGGGACGTCCGGCCCGCGTTCGACTTCCTGTTCAGCCTCTCGGGCGAGGCGGGGCTGACCGACGACCTGCCGGCCGAGGATCGCCGCTGGTTGACCGAGGCGAAGGCATCGCTCTCCGAGGAGGTCCTGGCGGAGCTCAAGGCCCTGTTCGACACCGAGCTCTGCATCAACGCCGGCGTGCTTCTCATCGACAAGCCGGAGGTCCGGACCGCGGCGGACTTCGTCGACCTGCTTGCATCGAGCGAGCCGCGAGAGGTGGTCCGGCCGATCTTCGAGGACCACCATCACGACCAGGATGTCGATGAGCTCGTGCAACGAGCGATCGATGGCGATCAGAGCGTCTTCGACGCGCTCGCAGAGCGCCTCCCCGACTGGAACCGGGAGGGACGCCTGGCGATCCTGCGCGATCCGGCCACGGCTCGCGACCGGATGGTCACGGTGCTCCGGGCCTGGCTCGGGCAGTATGCCGAGATCGAGCCGCGGGTCCGGGACATCATCGAGCGCGATTTCGACGGCCGAGCCGGCGACCGGGAAACCCTGGCCCCGGCCGACCTGATCGAATCGACGACCGGCGGCATCCGCTGGCTGCCCGAGTCCGGCGTCCGCCGGGTCATCCTCAGCCCGTCGTACTTCTCGCGGCCGTACAACTTCCTGATGTCCGGCGGCGACTGGCGCTTCTTCGGCTATCCCGTGGCCGATTCGGCGCTGGACCCGACCGACATCCTGGCCGCCCCCCAGTCGGTCGTGCGGCTCCACCGGGCCCTCGGCGACGCGACGCGGCTGAAGATCCTGAAGCTGCTCGCCTCGCGCGACCTCTACCTGACGGAGATCGCCCAGCAGCTCGACCTGTCGAAGCCGACGATCAAGCATCACCTCGCCCAGCTCCGGTCGGCCGGGCTGGTCACGCTCACGGAGTCGGGCACCGTCCTGTACTACAGCCTCCGCCGGAATCGTCTCGATGACGCGTCGGCGGAGATCAAGCGGTTCCTCGTCGGGTAGCGGGGGTCCCTCGTCGGGCCGCGGCGGCAGCCGCGGCCCATCTTCAGCCCTACATGTTAGATAACCGGCTA
>Ga0207684_10006781_pt1 | contig 10387 bp, 5 predicted proteins | sample KBSK5501metaG_FD_184342 | JGI IMG/M metagenome (GOLD analysis project Ga0207684, IMG submission 184342) | Corn, switchgrass and miscanthus rhizosphere microbial communities from Kellogg Biological Station, Michigan, USA - KBS K5-50-1 metaG... | ecosystem: Host-associated > Plants > Roots >... | reverse complement strand
CCAGCGCGCGAGGAGAGAGTCGAGGAGAGAGTCGAGGAGAGAGTCGAGGAGAGAGTCGAGGAGAGAGTCGAGGAGAGAGTCCTGGTGGGGCGTGCTCGGCTGGCGGACCGTGTGCCGTCGCTGTGCCGTCGCGGTGCCGTCGCTGTGCCGTCGCCGTGGCGTCGCGGTGGCGGCGCCGTGGCGGCGACAGACTGCTGGATCGTGTGCCGATGCAGTCCGAGGGCCCGCGCGCTAGCCGCGCGATCGCCGCGATGCTAGCCGCGATGCTCATCCCCTCGTGTGCCAAGCGCTGGATACCCGCGAAGCGCTCCTGCAGCACGAGGCGCGTCCGCTCGCGACGAGGCCTCGCGGGAGGCCTCGCGGTCCAAGCGCCAGCGGGTCAGAGGCGCTCCGCCGGATGCGGGGGGCAAGACCGGCTCGAGCAGTTGCGCCTGCCGTCGGAGGAGGCGCAGCACGACATCCCGCCGGGTCCGCAGGAGGTGGAACCGGTCGGCGACCTGCACCGCCTGCGGTGCGCCGAGGCGTGCTCCCTCGGCGTGCTCCCTCGGCGTACGCCCCGCTGCGGTCTCGGCTGCGGTCTCGGCGGATCACGTGGACGCCGGGATGGGCGAGAAGCCACGCGGCCAAGCCGCTCCGATCAGGGAGAAGGTCGACGACTGGATGCCGCTCGAGGTCGACGACTGGATGCCGCTCGAGGTCGACGACTGGATGCCGCTCGAGGTCGACGACTGGATGCCGCTCGAGGTCAAGCAAGATGCTGCCGTAGCTGCGCCCGCGGCGGAAGGCGACGTCGTCCACGCTGAGCACGCGCGGCGTGGGCCGCGCGGGAGACGGATCCGCGCGGGAGACGGATCCGCGCGGATGCGTGCAAGCCGGGTGTCGCCACAGACCGTGCTGCCCAGTCGTCGCAGCAGACGCACCCCAGGCTCGCCACCCAGCGCGACGGCGACCTGCCGCCGCCAGTCGCGCAAGCGGTCAGGGCACCCTGCGTGTGGGGCCGCCACGCCGGGCAATCGCTCGGTGAAGATGTGGCGCGGGCAGCCGGGCGTGTCGCAGAAGAAGCGAAGAAGCGAAGAAGCGCCGCGACCACAGGAAGAGGCGCGCGGGGATGTCCTGCCAGGGCAGATCCGCCACCGTGCGACCGTGCGACGAGACCGCGAATGCACCCGCGACGCTGTCCGACCACAGATCGGACAGCGGGCGGTCTCGCTCTACGTCCGCGCTCTCAGGATGATCGTCCCCTTTGCAGCGGTGAGGGAGAGCACTTCCAGCCGGTTGGGATCCAGCGCCAGCGTCTGATGGGGCAGGGGCCACCTCCGCCACGAAACGGAATGGTGGTACCATGCCACACAGCTGCCTATCCCTGTTCACCAACTCCTCGGAAGAACCACTCTACCGGGTCAACTTCAGGTGCGACTGGGCCCGGTTGAGCGACTCACTGGACCGCGAGCAGCACGTCTCGCGCCGCCTCGCGGACCTCCGCCGAAGTATCCGAGCGCCAGCAACCACGCACGACCTCGATGTCCTCCTCGCTCAGCTCAGTCGGGATGCCCGCGAGCGCGATCAGCACCGCCGCCCGCACTTCCCCTCGCTGATCGACTCCCAACAGCTCCAGCAGGCGATCCAAGAGCGCTCGACGATCGAGATGCTTGTCAAGCGCCTGCTCGATGACGGCGAAGATCGGGGCATCGTGCCGCTGGACGTATCGCCTCAGCTCGTCAAGGAGCTTCAACAGGTTGCCGGCGTGCTCGAGCTGCTCGTCCCACTGCTCGATGAATGCCCCATACGTCACCAGCCAGCGGGCGAACCAGCGCAGGAGACGTCGCTGCAGGTCGCCTTGGAGGTACACGATGGTGAGATCCCAGCCGTCGGCTACCTCGTATGTCTGGAGCAGCCGGCTCACATGCGCGAGGGCATCCTGCACGGCGGGCTCGCGATCATCGGCGACGACGCTGGGCGTATTCGCGGAGAGCGGCAGCGGACTCCAGGCGCCGTACAGGGCCACGCCGAGCACCCTCGTGCGCCAGCTCGTCGCGTCGCGCATAGGGAGGGTGACGAGTGACTCCACCATCCCCAGGCCCGCAAGAAACGGCAGCACCCCCACGCGGGCAGCGCCTTCGGCTCCGAACGTCTTGTATATCAGCAGACTGATCGCCGCCGGATCGCTGACCAGCGGATCCCGCGAGTGCGACCCGTGGATGGAATGTGACGTCCCGCCCGCCGATTCCGGCGCGGCGCTGTTCTCCCGGCCGCTTTCTCGTGCGATTGATTCCATTGCTGCGATGACGCGCGAACCAACGTCCTCGGCGTGCTCGAAGAGCTGCAACAGGTCGCCATCCGTCAGGCGACTGCTTCCTATCCCCAGCGCCGTCTGTCGGACGAACCAAGTGTCGTCGAAGGCGAGGCGCTCCAGGTCCTGCTGGGCGAGATCGCCTCGCAGCCCGTGGACCAACGCCCCCAGCATGCGCAAGGCCGGATCGTCCCCTACCAGCCCCTCCCTCAGGAGTGTCTCCCACTCCGCATCGTCGGGGGAATCGGCGATGAGCGCGGCCAGCCGCACCAACGAGTGCTTGTCATGCCACGCCTTCTCCCGGAACGCGGCACGATCGATGGTGTGATCGTGCGCCAGACCCAGGATCGCTGATAATCGCACCCGTGCATCGGCGTCATCCATCGCCTGCAAGAGAAGATCCGCGACTGTGGCCGTCTTCGTTGCGGTGGGGGCCAGTGCCTGCGCGGAACCGTCTCTTGCAGGTTCCGGCTCTCGGGCAGGCTCCCCCGCAGCCGCGGCAGGCAGCGCCGCGAGGGCCGCGTCCCGCTGCGACTGCGCCCACGTGCGCGCACGCCGCACGGCGCGCAGCGTCAGGGCCAGCAGGTCCGCTGTGCGCCCGGGCACTCCGAAGCCCTCCGTACGTCCCTGGGAAGACTCCTGCGGCGCCGGATCAGCGGTCTGGGAGAGGTCTTCTCGCATACTCTGCCATGCCTGGCGCAGCGGGCTCTTCTCGGGGAGCCACTCCTGTCCCTGTATGTTGCGCCGGGCGAGCCCGGTGACGGTCGTCAGCCGGACATATACCTTCGCATCGGCCAGCAGCGGGCGGGCAGCTTCGAGTGGGGCATCGGTCTGTTGGGTGAGCGACCACGCGGCAAGTGCGCGCACTGCCGGCGCGTCATCTCGCGCCGCCCGCTCCAGGGCTGGAGACGTGAGCGCACCGTTCGTGCTCAGCGTCGCGAGGGCGGTGGCGCGAACCCATGGATTGCCGTGAGTCAGTGCGTGCTCCAAGGGCGCGACGCCCAGCGCCGCGCGGCGCTGTCCAAGATAGGCCACTGCGGCGATGTTGACGAGACTGTTGGGATGCTCGAGCGCGCTAGCGGGCGCGAGGCCGATTTCCTCCCGGAGCAGGACGTGCCAGCGCTCGCTGAGGTCAAACATCCCCAGCACGGCCAGGCTCTGCGCAACCGTGCCCTGACGCAGGAGCACCTCGACACGCTCGCCGAGGCGCGGTCCGCGCCCATCCCACAGCATCGCCTCGCCGAAGGTCGCAAGCATCTGTGTCCATGGGTCGCGCTCGTGCTTCTCGATTTCGGCGAAGTCGGCTGCCGCAAGTTGGCCGCGCAAGCGCCCCGACTCGTGTCCCGACCCCTGCCGACGGTCGAGGCCGACGAGGTAGGTCAGGCCCGAGACACTCAGAAAGCGCACCGCCGCCTCATGGTCGCGCGCTAGGCCGCGCAGGTCCCGCAACCGCACCCGCTGCGCAATGCGCAGAGAGGATTGCCGCTCCGCCGGCCGCCGCAACTCCGCATCTGCAACGAGGGTCAGGACGACGCTCGCCGTGCCGCGGACATCCGCATCGCGGTCGCGCAGGCCCTTGACGATGGGCTTCAGCGGGACGTGCGTGCGCGTGTCCGGCGCGACCGATTCGAGCCAGGCCATCAGCCCCAGCAGCACGAGCGCCTCCGCGCGCACCAGCGCGTCACGGTCGCGCAAGGTGCGCGTCAGGTAGGCGATATCTTGCCGCAGGCGGCGCGCCTGCTGGCGCGGCGTGCGCGGGGCCAGCAACAAGGGGAGATTGGCGCCAAGATAGTCACCAAGATAGTCCCAAAGGAACTTGGGCGCGCCGCGCTCTTGCAGCGACGCGAACAGGCCGGCCATTCCGAGGGCGCGTTCGGCGAGGGCAACGAGCGAGCGACCCGTTCCCGTGGCGAGCAACCCGAAGCGCCGCACGTAGTCCATGTAGTCGTCGCTGTCATCGGCCGCTTGCGACCAACCGATCTCGTACCATCCCCGTACGGTCACCCAGATGAGGGATATACAGGTGGCCAGCGCCACGAACGGATTAGGGTCGTCGAGCAGCGCGTGGCGAAGCGTCTTCTCGTCGGCCGGCGTGCTGGTCGCCAGCATTGCCACCAGCACCGTCACCAGACGTATGGCGGCGCTCTGATCGCGCACGCGCGCCGCGCTCACATCGAGGTCGACCGCCTTGATGCCGAGGAAAGGAGCCAGGGCTGCCGCGATCAGGTGGCGGTGAGTGTCGCCGTGGTCGGCCAGCGCCGTCAGTATGTCCTCATGGTACTCTGCGCGTACCCCCGCGTCGAATATGCCCATGAGTCCAGCAGCCGCGAGCGTCGCCGCGCCCAGGAGGCTGTCGGGCTCGTCGCGCAGCGTCACATGCGCCACGGCGGGCTGGTCTTTGAGCAGGGAGATGAGGGCCATAACGGGGGCGCAGGGACCGATCCACGTCCCGCTCTCCACCCACCTGCGCAGGCGTTGCGAGGTCTCATCTTGCGACACGATCGCGAGCCACTGCGCGACTAACCCGCGTAGCACCGGCGGCAGGCGCTCAGTGAAGCGCTGTAACAGGGCATCCCTGTCGGGGATCACTCGGACGTCCGGCAAATACAACGCCACGGTCGCCACAAGACGCACGATGGTGTTGGGGTGCTCGCGCGCCAGGTGCTCGATGGCGGTGATGGCCTCATCGGGCGCATGGCTGCCCAGCATGCCGGTTTCGAGTATGAGCGCGACCACAACCGGCCACGGCGTCTTGTCGTCTTGCAGTCGGGTGGTCATCTCAGTTGCGATCTCCGGGCGCCGCGGGCCAGCCAAAGCTCCGAGCACCAGCGCGCCGACCAACTTGGCGTGCAGGTCGGCGCCGTCGAGCCAGGCGAGGGCACTCGTGTGAACGCCCTGCAGCGCGTCGCTGTCGAGGATGGCGAAGGCGCGCCCCATCGCCAGAAGGCGCGCGAGTCGCGCTGCGTCGTACACGCGAAGCGCCACGGTGAGGTCGTCGACCCACTGGCGCACGACCTCCGCCTCCCACGTCGTGAACCCCGTGCCCCACGCCTTCGCCGGCTCCGGAATATGTCGTAGCACGTCGAGCGCGAAGATGAGGGCGGCGGGATCCACCTCGTCCTTCGCCCAGGCTTTCACGCGGTCGTGCCACAAACTGGCGGCGGCGCTCCCCTCCTGACCCATGTACTGCGCCATGTAGCCCAGCATCAGCGGTAGGATGCCGACAAACTCGTCCGACGCACGCCGATCCCACGCCAGCGTGCCGCCGCGCATCGTGTCACGCGCGAGCGCGATGGCGGTGAAGAACTCCTGCGGCGCGTTGTCTGGGAAGCGGTAGACGTCGGATCGCACCTGCTCTAACAGACCGGCGTCGACCAACTGGTGCGCCAGATCCGGCGCCTGCGCGGGCGGCACATGCAACCGGTCGAGCAGGATCGCGATGAGATCGCTGCCCGAGCATTCACGCTGTCCGAGCTCCGTGAGCTGCAGTGCGACGGCGGCCGCGCTGTGCCGCCGCGTATGCTGCTGCAGCCGGTCCTCGATGTGCGCGTGACGCAGCGTTGCTTCCGCGTACTGGTAGTAAAACGCGACCACATTCGCGGGCAGCGTTTCGTCCTGATAATAGATCTCGACCAACGCTCCGACCTGCCCAGAAGGCTCGATCTCGCTCCATTCCGCCTGCTCGCCGCGCTGGTTGTACTCCTGGAAGAAACTGGCAGCCAGCTCATCCGAGGTCGCCTCGGCCGAGCTTGGCTGCCGCGCCAGTCGCCTGCCTCGCCCTCCTCGGTCGGTCGCGCTCCGCTGAACGAGGGCCTGGAACAGGCTCTTGACGTACTCTTCGCGCCTGGCCTCCTGCAGCGGCATCAGCTCCCAGGTGGCATAGGTGCGCGCCTCGGCTAGGATCATGTCCGACGCGTCCTTGCGCGTCGCGAAGACAACACCGCCCGGCAGATTGCAGATCTGTGCGAGCAGCCCATCGGGTAGCTCACGGGCCGTGGGAGAGCCGTGCAGCGAATCTTCGTAGGCGGCATCGAAGCAGAAGAGGACATCGCCGTCGCGCATCCACTTGAACAGCGGGTGATCGCGGCCCTGGGAATCGGCGATGCCGAGCTCGCGCTCGCGCTGCTCGAGGTAGTCCTCGATCGAGCGGTCCGGGCGGGTGCTCTCACGCATCTCGGCGAGCGAGAGGTAGATCGGGATGAGCGCCGCGGGCCGCGCTTGTGCGTCGTGGGCCTGTTGCTGCACCAGATACTTCAGAAACGTGCGGGCCTCGGACCCACTCTCACAGAGCACCATCATCTGCGGCCGGCCGCCGCCAGCCGGACCCCACCGTCGCGAGCTGCGGCGCAGGGCCTCCAATGGCCCCTTCTCCGTCACGAGCCTCAGCGAATTTGCAGCTCCCTGCGCCTTGCGGCGCGCGGCGGAGGTGTTCGTGATGCGCCGCACGAGCAAGCGATCGAAGCGCGGCCCGCGCAGCATGGCAACCAACCGCCCGGGAATCACAATCGCTCGGAGCCCCTCAGCCGAGGAGAGGTCGCCGCTCAGGAACCGGGGCATCAGCAGCCGCGCCAGCCGTGCCAGCCGCGCATGGGGCTGTGGGGGCCGACGCTGCAGCGGCCGACCGATCATGGGCATATTGAGCGGACCAGGGCCGGTGGCGAGATCGAGCCGGGCCGGCTCGCGCACCACTTGTCGCAAATAGCGGTTGCGGGCACGCAGGGAGCCGCGATTGGCCAGCTCGTACTGCTGGATGTAGGCGCCGAATGGCAACAGGATCAAACCAACGATGGTAAAGGTCAGGAATGGGGCCGGATAGGTGTCGTAGAGGGTGATGATCCATCTTGGGAACAAGACTGCGCCCGGGCCCGACTGCTCGATGAAGGTCAGGACGCTGTGGGCGAAGTACCCGACGATATACGCGCTCGCCACGCTCCACAACTTCAGCAGATTTCTGACCAGCGGCGGCAACCGCTTGACCACGGCGTTGAGCCGCTTGGTGACGGTACGGGGTAGGGGGACAGGGGCCGATGAGGTCTCCGACGAATCGGCTGAAGTAGCTGGTGCTGGCATAAGGCCTCCCTACCGCCGCATCGGCGATACGTTCTCCCTCAGGCGAGCGAGGACATACTAGGTGAAGTCGCGTATTCCGTCAAGCCCCACCTCGTGACAGGCGGGCGCTTTCACCCACATGCGCCGTGGAGCCAGACGGACGATCTATCATTGCCTAATACTTCAGCGACACGTACACTTGGAGTGCCCATGAAATCGCGGTTAGCGGCGAGCGAGATGTGTGCAACATCGAAGCCGTCCAGGCCGCGCGGTGCTTGGACTTTTGGCAATCGACCTACGACTGAGATAGTGTGCGTCAAGGTGTGCGCGGATTCCCCGTTGAGGTCCTTCGGCTGGCTGGCTCTTGCGGTGGCGGGCATACCGGGGACGTGTGGGTGAGCGCGAGTCTCGGCAAAGGATCATCGTCCTTGTGCTGGCGCTCTGCGTGCTCGGCCGCTTGTCGGTCATGGCAGACTCTCTGCCATCCTCTCCTGAATCTCCTGAGCGGCCAACTGTTGTATCCGCTTTAAGTGCGCATAGACCGTTGCCGGATGGAGCTGCAATTGCGCAGCGAGCGCGCGCCCCGTCACGCGTCGGGCGCCTGCCACTGCGCTCGTGCCTGCCGGCGGTGGATCCGGCGCACGCTGGTCTTCCCACGCTTGCAACGCCTCCAGAATGGCCAATCGCGTGGCGCGACCACGCAGGCGGCGGCGGTCCGTCGCTGGATCCGTCTGCGGCGCTGCGCCCTCGTGCATACGGAGGCGCTGCGCCTCCACGAGCGGCAGATAGTCCTGGGCTTTGAGCGCATCCTGCGCGCGCTGCCAATTGGGCCAACCACGCACGGCGAGGTTAGCCCGTCCTTGCGCCAGGTGTGGATACCCCATGGTGGATAGCGTTTGATGAACTGCCCGCAGACCGGGCCAGCCGCGCGCAGCTTGCGTCTCGCGCCCACGCTGGAGCGCTGGATACGCGTTGGCCTGCGCGGCGCGCTGCGCCCGCAGCAGATTGGGCCATCCCAGGATCTGTAAGGTGGCGCGCCCCTGGGCCAGTCCTGAATGTCCCGCGACCGCCTGCAGCAACCATCCCCGGCGGACGCCAGCGCGATGGGCGCGGCGGCTCTGCGTCGCCGTCCAGCCACATTCCTGTTGGAGCACAGCGCGCACCGTAGGGCGGCTGAGGCCCGTGCGGCGCGCAAGGGCGCTGATGGTGACCACATCGTCGATGCGCTCCAGGTCCTGCAACGCATCCACGACCAGCGCCGCCGTGGTAGCGCTGTAGCGCTTCCGCGCGGACGTGGGTGGTGTTGCACTCGGCGTCTTCACTGTGGCCCGAGCGCCACTCTGAGGCGCCATTGTGGTCGTCAGGGAAAGTCGTCGGCTCACCGGTTGCTCTTTCAGGTGCTCTTTCGTGGTCGCGTTCAGGTGGCGATTATCTGCTCGGAGCGTGTGGAGTGGGATCGGCGCCGCGCGTCAGATAGGCGTCGATCAGGGTCCGGAGACGGGTCAGATCCTGCCGAACGTCAGGCCGCGACCAATCCCCACCGCGCTGATCAAACGCGTCCCAGGCGCCGATCAGGGCGTCGGTCAGCCGATGGGCGGAGAGGAACGCATCATCTGGGGACACGCCGGTGTTCTCTGTCGTCGGAGGCGTTCCCTGCGTCGTGTCACGCGTTGCGCGACCCGAGTGAGAACCTGTGCGCCCAAAACGGGCTGAGACCACCCCGAACACTGGGGCGCTGTCGCGCGGACCGATCGGCTCATCTGCCGCCCCAGGGTCTGCCGCCGCCGGGTCGGTCGACTTGGCGCCGTCGGCCGCGGCGCTCGGTGGCGGCGCGCCTGCCTGTGGCCCTCGCGGCGCAGGCGCATCTGGCGGGGGCGCTGCGCTCGAGGTGATAGGTGGCGTGCGCGGACCTGACGCGCCTCCTCCTGGTAGAGGGGTCAGCGTTGGAGCCGTCGCAGCTGGGGAGGTGAATGGCGCTGGCGCCCGGATAGCGCGGGACGCCGCTTCCGCTCGCGCGAGGGCATGGGTGTAGTCGCGCGCCAACTGCGCGAGCGTGGCATGCGCCAGCATACTGCGCATCTCTGGGAGGCTCCGCGGTGTGAGCCAGCTATGCCGGCCCACATCTGGCCCACACCCCAGCATGTCGAGCGCAAACCGGAGATCGGTCGTGGTGAGCTTTGGCTCGGCCTTGAGGCGCGCCAACGCCAGACGCATGATCCCATCGTCGGGAATGGCGAGCAAGAGCCGCGCCCGCTCCGCCGTAGGCTTGCCTGGTAGGTCCTCCCCGAGCAGAGCCGTGATATGGAGCACTTCATCGCGCAGCCAGGCTGGCGTCTTGCCGAGTCGTTGGGCGATGTCATCCAGCCACGTCAAGACATAGCGTTCCCAGTCCTCCGTCACCTCGGGTTTGGCGGCGAAATGCACCCAGAGAATCGTGCCCAGCGCCAGCAGCGGATCCGCTGGGAGCGGCTCACGCCGCGGCGTGGGCCGCGGTGCGCCGTCCTCAGTGACTCCGCGCTGATAGATGGTCGCGCCCTCGAGGTGAGTGGCGACATCCTGGACAAAGCCCTCGCGCAGCGCCCGCTCGGCGCGCTGACGAAAGAGGTCATTGGGCTTGCCAAGGCTGGTGGCGATCCGGGCGTAGAACGCGTCCTGCGGGCTGTAGACACGCACTTTGGCGCTATGGGTCGTGACGCCCTCCAGGCGGAGCGCCTCCAGCCGATGCATGCCATCAATGATGTCCAAGCTGCTGGCGCCGTCGGCGAGGCGAAGGCGATTGAGCGAGAGATCGAGCAGCGGGGGTTCGCCGCGACGAATCGACGCCCGAAAGGACGAGACCAGATCAGGATCCACAGGCCAACTCGCATCCTGGCGGATCGCTGCGAGGTCGACGGTCAGCGTCTCCGTCGGATCATGTGGGGGAGTCAGTGACGACATAGAGGAATGCGTACCTCGCCTTCTCCACATTCATACGGCATGAGCACAGGCCAAAGAGCAATTCGTTCCGGTCAGTCAGCGTCGGTACAGCAGCGCTCATAGGTGTCAGCG
>Ga0207684_10006780_pt1 | contig 10390 bp, 5 predicted proteins | sample KBSK5501metaG_FD_184342 | JGI IMG/M metagenome (GOLD analysis project Ga0207684, IMG submission 184342) | Corn, switchgrass and miscanthus rhizosphere microbial communities from Kellogg Biological Station, Michigan, USA - KBS K5-50-1 metaG... | ecosystem: Host-associated > Plants > Roots >... | reverse complement strand
GATCCATTCCGGGTGCTGCGCGAGCAGGTCTTTGTGCAGCTGCCGCTGCAACTCGCCATAGGTTCGAGCGGATAGTTTCGCTTCAGAACGCGAGCCCGAGCTTTGTTCTCCATGTGATCCGTTATCCATTTTCATTTCTGATTTGTCTGCCAGTTGTATCGCTCCATTCTTGCCATCGCGGAAATCGTATGATTCGCTTGTAGTAATCGGATTTAGCGATAAGCGTCTATTATGGAGCTTCGACATCTTCGTTACTTCGTTGGCGTCGCTCATCATTTGAACTACAGCGAAGCCTCCCGCCGCCTGCACGTGGCGCAGCCCGCGATCAGCCAAACCATTCTGGATCTGGAAGAGGAACTCGGCGTTAAATTGCTCCTCCGCACGAAACGAACTGTGCAGCTTACGGCGGCAGGAAGCGTCTTCTTGCGTGAGGCGGAGCAGATCCTGAATCATGCAAAGGAAGCTGGTCAGATCGCGCGGCGCGCCGCACGCGGGGAGACCGGCAGTTTGGGCATAGGATTTTTCGGCACTGCCTCCGGTCCGTTCTTGCCTTCCCTCGTACAGTCGTATCGGCAAAAATTTCCTGACGTGCAACTACAGCTTTATGAAATGACTCCCGACCAGCAGCTCGCCGCCTTCGACGACGGACGGATCGACCTGGGCTTCTCGAGAAAACTACCGCCAGACCGCCGCGCAGAATTTGAAGAAGAAAACGTCTACATGGACGAACTCGGAATTGCGCTGCGTCCTATTCACCGACTGGCACGGCAAAAAGTAGTGCGCCTGAAAAGTCTGGCGGGCGAGCCATTTGTCCAATTCCACCGCAAAGGGGCCCGAACCTTGTTTGACGAAGTCGTTTTTGTTTGCCGGCGAGCCGGCTTCTCGCCACGCATCGTAAATGAGCCGGACTTTATGGCGACCGTCCTCACTCTTGTAGAAAGTGGGCTTTGCGTCTCAATCGTGCCTCGTTGCGTCGCGAGCCTGAAACGGCCGGTCGTTATTCGTTCAATCATCCCAAGGTCGGCTCGAATTCCTTTGTGCGTGGTATGGCGCAAGTCTTCCGACAATCCCGCCGTGACAGCGTTCCTGGACATTCTGAGAGCGTCGCGACCAGCGATCAGAAAACAGATGGAAAAATTGATCCGCCAATCGAACGAAGGTGCCTAAAGAAGAATTTTTATAATACAAAGATCCTCGGAGCCTGCAGGGCTCAAACCGCAGAAGTTGACGCGAAATTTCCCGAATCCGTCGAGTGCGTGTGCAAGAATTGTGCAAGAATGAGCCCCTTTTTGCTCGCCCCTCTGACGCGCAGTCGAAATTCGCGAATTTCGCGATTTACCCAGGTAAATTGGGTTCGATTTGATCGACTTTGAAAAGCAAAAAAATCTCTAAAACCGCAATTTTAAGTCCGTTGCGTCTGCCACCCGCGCCGCTGCCGCTTGCCTGCGGCCAACGTACGCGTACCCATGGCACGTTGCCGATCAAATCATTCCCCCGTTCTAACTTTCGAAGCGAGACAGTCCAAAGCGGCGAGAAGGCGGACCAGCTTTTATCCACCAATTTTATCCACCGGCCAGGTTTTTTGGGAGCGGTTTTACCATACAGCCATCTACTCAGCTCCAATGACATCTACCATTCGTTCCCCAGCGGAAGCGTTACGGTGAAATCACCGGAACGAACTCCTCAAATTTGTTGGCGAACTTCGTTTCGGTGAAAATCTGCGCCTCGTGTTAAGGCCGTGAAGCACTTGCCGCCTCCAACACGGCGCTGAGGAGAACAAAACAATTTAGAGGGCAACTGGAGCCCGGGAAGCGCCAAATCTGGCAACTGAACGGCAACACAAAATACTTTCCTCGTGTTTCAACGGATTGCTAGTCCGTTACAAGCGAATCACCAGAAGCACAATCTCGCGTCAGACTTCTATGATCATCTCCGTGACTTCCTGTCTTGCGAGATCGGTATCGATTTGTTAGTAGGACGTAATCCGAGTCCGACGGGCGTCAGGGCGAGCTACGGAGGTTTGCAGCTTCGCCGAATTCGTTCTTCAGTAACGAGCTAGGAACTCTTAATAATACCAAGAGTGGCAAGAAAGATTGAAAAGCTACTTGAGCGCGCAGCCACGGCCGATCTGGCTGGGTTGATGTCAATCTGGCGGGCGCGCGCGCCGGAAGAGAGTGCGGGTTCGCCAACCCTTTTTCGTTGTCTGGGCGAACGCATTCTCGCACAAGGCGAGCCGTTGTTGGCTTACGATGTGATCAAGGCCGGTCTGGCGATTTGGCCCAAGGATGTGCGTCTGCGTCAACTGCAGGGGCTCGCGCTGGCGCGCAGCGGCGCAACTGAACGCGCCAACGGCATTTTGGAAGAGTTGCGAAAAGAAGGCCAAAGCGCCGAAGAAACACTCGGCATGCTCGCCCGCACGTATAAGGACCTGGCCGCCGGCGCAAGCTCGGCCGCGCAGCGAGCCAAATTCTTGGAACGCGCGGCGGAGATTTACAGCGAAGCTTACCGAAAAAGCGGCGGTTACTGGACGGGAATCAACGCTGCGACCACGAGCCTGCTGATTGATCAAAAAAATCGCGCGTGTGAAATCGCAAACAAAGTGCGCGAGCAATGCTTGAAGGAAATCGCCGATGCAAATGGTGATTTGTATTGGAAACTGGCCGCGCTTGGCGAGGCAGCTTTGATCTGCCGCGACTGGTCGCAAGCCGAGAACTGGTATACGCGTGCGGCGAAGCAGGGGAAAGACCGCTTTGGCGATCTCGATTCGAGCCGAAGGAATGCGCGACTCATTTTGCGTTACTGGAAAAAGGACGAGAAATGGATCGACAAATACTTGCGGGTTCCGAGCGTAATTGTTTTTGCCGGTCACATGATCGATCGACCAGGCCGGAGCGAAGCGCGCTTTCCGGACAAACTCGAGAAGGCAGTGGCGAAAAACATTCGCGCTAAGATCGACATGTTAAAACCGGGATTCGGCTTTTCCTCGGCCGCCTGCGGATCCGATATTTTGTTTCTCGAAGCGATGCTCGAACGCGGCGCCGAAGTTTCAATCGTGCTGCCGTTCAACGAGGATGAATTTGTTCACGACAGCGTCGAGATCGGCCCTAAAGCAAAAAAATGGCGCGAACGCTTCGATCGGGTGCTGGTGCGGGCCGCGCGCGTCATTACCGCATCCAACCAGCGGCTCGAAATCGGCGGAGTGTCGTATGAATTCTGCAATCAGTTGTTGCTTGGCCTGGCGGCGATCCGTCGCCGGCAGTTGGACAGCACGCTCGTGCCGCTCGCTGTTTGGAATGGAAAAGCAGGCGACGGCCCTGGTGGCGCCGCCAGCGTGGTCGCAAATTGGCGTTCGTTAGGCCACCAACCGGTGATTGTCGATCTTCCAAAACTGGAGAGACGCACGCAGTCGTCTCCAAAAATTCGCGCGGACGGCGCTGCTTCCTCCAAGCCGGATCGCTTCACGTCGCGCATCGTCACCATCCTTTTCGCGGACGCAGTCGGGTTCAGCAAATTGACCGAGCCCGAGGTACCACGCTTCGTCGAGCACTTTTTCGGCGCGATTGCGCGACTGACCGAGAAATTCGCCAAGTCGATCATTGCCAAGAACACTTGGGGCGACGGTTTGTACTTCGTGTTCAATGATATCGATCGCGCCGGCGAATTCGCGTTAGCGCTAGCGGAAATGACCACCAAAACGAATTGGGCTGAAAAAGGTTTGCGAACGGAATTGAATCTCCGCATCGCGCTGCACGCCGGACCGGTTTACGAATTCGACGATCCAATCACTGGCCGCCGGAATTACAGTGGAACGCACGTCAGTCGCGCCGCGCGCATCGAACCGATCACGCCTGCGGGGCAGGTCTATGCCAGTGAAGCTTTCGCTGCGCTGGCTGCCGCGTGTCGCACCAGCAATTTCACTTGCGATTATGTCGGACAGACCCCAATGGCCAAAGGTTACGGGACGTTGCCGACATATCACGTGCGCCCGCTTTAATCGGGCCTTAATGCCCGTCGAAGCTGCGCGCCATTGGCGTCAAGATGTCCTCAGTGATTAAAGAGCCGTCGTCCTTATATCGAAGATGCATGAAAACCAACTTGTTCCCCTTCCGGACAGCTTTGGTGTAGAAACCGAGGTTTGCCGCGTCTTCGGCATTCGGGCCGAAGTTTCCCGAGACGACGAACCAATCTTGCTTCAACACCTTGTACTCGATGCGGCGCCCTTGAAGCTTACGGGAGGGTTGAGTCCAACCCGCGTAAGCTTTGGCCAACGGCTCATTAGACTCGTAAAATTTAAGTGTTGTTACACCATCGTTAGCGCTGAGCACCTCTTCTCCGCTCGTGCTTAGCTTATTTGCGTCCGGGAAGATATCAGTCGGGATGAGCAAAGAGACACCGTATTTTTTGACGTAGATTCTCGTAAGCTTGTTTGTCGGCACACTCGCGGAGTCATCGCTGCGCGGTGGCGCGCTGCCTTCGCTAGCAACTGTTCCATCGAAGGCGTGTGACATTTCTGCGACCATCGAGGCCGGAATCCTACAGACAGCCCCAACGTACTCGAGTTGCATTACGAATACATCGTCGCCGTGTTTTACACCTTTCACGTAGTACCCGGTTGTTCGTGAGCTTCCCGAAACTACAAACCACGTGTCTTTGACTACTTTGTAGTCAACAGTCCTGCGGTCAGGCGCAGCGTGAAAAAACTGGTTGACGTAGTCATCGTAAACTTTTCGAACGTTCTCATGTGGAGCACTAAACGCCATCGTGGCGCATCCTTTGACCGAATTGAGGCGATCAGTTGTGCCGTCGGCCAATTTCGCTTCCGCCTCTGGGAACATTTCTGACGGTACCAGCGCAGAAAACCCATACTTTCTTATCAAGACCTTTGTCAGTTTCGTCGGCTTGATTGGACCGATTGGTTCCATGTCCGCCGGCCTCGGCCCTTTACCGCGGCCGTTCTGCCGCCGCAGCCTCTTTTGATTGATTGCGACGATCTTCGGAACGCCGTCGATAATGTTCAGGTCGAGAGTCATCGCCATCTCGCCCTTGCTCCATTCAGCGGACGAGGTGTTCTCAGCGTAGAAATTCAGCTTGAAATCGGCCCGGTACTGTTGATTCGGCGCCTTCTCCTCGACATGGACGTCGCCATCGATTGAATCCCGCCTGGCCGGCCATTGCACGTTGTACTTTTGGATGTCGCGCCGAATATACCCTTGGTCTTTTCCGCGGTCGGCGAAGTAATCCACTTTCGGCGCATAAAACGCCAGAGTTTTCTCTACATCTTGCGTTTGATTGACCGAGACAAATTGTTTGACGAAATCTTCTATTCCTCGCTGCCAATTTTCACTGATCGAAGCTGGACCGGAGGGCGGCGCGGTTTGCGTGACAGACGGAGATGACGGCGTGCCCGCTGTTGCGCCTGCGACCGAAGGCGCGACCGCCTGTTGTGTTGCTGTCGGCGCGGGCGAAGGCGAGCTTTGGGCTATCGCAGGAGGCGATTCTTGCGGAACCGTCCATCCAACTGAAGACCATGCGCCACTCGAGACCGATACGGTTTCGCGATGTTCCTGATTGCCGTTCTTATAAATGACTTGCGCAGCTCCCAAGGCGAGAGACACCACTGCGGGCGTAACACCAGTCCGATGATTTCCTTTGGCGTCAATCACTTCAAAATCTAATCCCCATGGAGTGCTATCGACCCGCAGCGTGCCTTCACTTGGCGCGGCTGGAGAAGGTGTCGATTTAAGAATTGAAGGAATTGTTGGTGTTGCCGCCGCCCTATTGGTAACTGGTGGCGCTGAAACGGTTGGAAACAGTTCCCAGTACCAAATTGCTGTAACGACGATCGCAAGGAAGACAAAGGCAAGAATAAACCCGGAGACTTTCTTCCAATTCCAATTCGCAAGAGCCCTCTTTCGCAGCGTACCGAATTCGTAAGGTCGGAGATAATCCGCCATTACCCGCTCCTGCAGACGCGAAATCGATTTCCGGAAGCGAGCTGTCCACGATGGTCTTTCTGGCGCCTTGGGTGTTATCGGCGTTTGCGGTTTCTTTACCGGTTTTGGTGATGGCGTCGGCGCTACAGCCTCAGAGACTTTCTCGGACGGCGACGCTGGAGGCACCGGGATTGCCGCCGGTGTTCTTTCGCCCGTTGCCGGCTCAGGAGGTTTCGGCGGCGTCGGCGCTACCGGAGGCAACAGGGTCGGTTTGCTAACCGGTCTCGGTTCCGATGGCTCAACTAATCTTTCCAGACTGGTTTCTGGTGGCACTCGCGAAGTTTCCGCCGTTGGCGACGTCACCGGTGTTTGCGGTGGCGCTGGCTGAACTACCGGTGGACTCGGCGGAGGTGTCGTAAGAATTCGATTAATTGCTCCCACCAAGCGCTCGGCATGATGATGAAAATCGATTCCAGCATCGAGAGTGAGCCCGTTTCGGAAGGCCAGTGCTTCTATGTCCTTTGGAAGTTCTTCTGAGCGCGGCATCTGGGTATTGCCAACGAGGATTGGAATAATCGGGAGCTTGCGCTCCAACGCATAACCGATCTCGAGCCGGACAAAATCAGTCGGCTCATCAATTCGACGGCCTCGATGTCTGCGCCTGCCCACCCAATCGGGCCCGATCATCGCGATGAGAACCTTCGAACGATCGATCATCTGTTTGATGTGATCGCGAAAATCGACGCCGTACGGAATGGAGTCGAAATCCATAAACACATTGCCTCTGCCAAACTCCGCCTGAAGTCGGTCGTAAAGGCGGCCAGTGACTGGCAGCGAATCTTCTCTGCGATACGAAATCGCGATCATTGATTGGGGTGTCGCGATTCTAAGAAGTTCGGCGTCGCTGGTAAAGGAGATTGGTTAGGCCAACATCGTCGTCCAAACGGTTAACGTCACTGCTGTGAGCTTGTAAGATCGACATCGACTTGTTAGTTGATTGTGGCGGTGACGCCCCGTCCGCTCATTTTTATCTCCGCGGTCAGCCGCGAACTTCGCAGCGCGCGACAGTTGGTGGTGAACACGTTGACGTTCCTCGGTTATCAACCGATCTGGCAGGACATTTTCGGAACAGAAAGCGGCGATCTCCGGGAAATGCTGGGCAAGCAGATCGATAAGTGCAAAGGCGTCGTGCAGTTGATCGGCAAATGCTACGGCGCCGAGCCGCCGACGCCTGATGAGAAATTCGGCCGTGTCAGTTACACGCAATTTGAAGCGCTCTATGCCCGCGAGCGCGGCAAGAAAGTTTGGTATTTGTTCATTGGCGAAAATTTTCCCGCCGACCCGTGCGAGGCCGAGACGGAGGAACTACAGAAGCTGCAAACCGAGTATCGGAATCGGCTGCAATCCGATTCGCACGTTTTTCATTCGCTGACTAGCGGTGAAGCATTGGAGGCGAGTGTCTTAAAACTGCGGGACGATCTTGGTCAGCTCCGTCGGGGCGTAAAACGATGGGCAATTGCAGTAGTTGCGCTCTTGCTGATGCTCGTTGGCGCAACAGTTTGGCTAATAAAAACGCAATCTCGGCAAACTGGAGTGATGCGAAGGGAGAGCGAGCAGGTCGCTGCCATTGTGGATCGTTACAACAAAATGGAACAGGCGCTGACGCGATTGGCAGAGGTTGAATCGCAGCCGAAACAACCCGGAGAAAAACTGAGCTCTGCAGACCAGCGCGCCCGAGCTTACACTATTTTGGAAAAGGAACTTGGATTGCCCGCAGGATCATTGGCAAAAGAAATACCTGCGTTTGCGCTTCAGCTATACAGTCGTGCTGACACGTCACCGATCATGCGGGCGCGAGCCGCGTATGCACTTAGGAAATTTGACGAAGCTGAGCACACGAGCGTCGACGGTGCAGTTCAAAGTCGGCAAGCGTTCGAAAACGCCCAAGAAATAGCCGACACCCAGCGCAAACAGGCGATCGAATTCTACGAACTCGCCGGCTGGTCTGCTGAGAAACGAGTCCAATATGCGGCCGCCATTGAGCATTTCCGTGATGCTGAAAAATTGACTGATCGCAATCGCGACGTCGCTGAGTGGTCGCGCGTGCAAGACGCTATCGGATTGCTTCTCACCGATCAGGGCAAATATCGCGATGCCATCGAGGCGCTGGGTTCAACTGCGAGTGTCTGTAAATTGAAACTTGGTAGCCAAGACCCCTTCACGCTTAAGGTTCGCGGCGATTGCGCGGTAGCAATGATGCACAACGGAGACTGGGCGGCCGCTGGCAAGGAATTTGAAGACACTCTTCGACTACGAGAACAATCGCTGGGTCCAAACAGTCCCGATACGCTTCGGACGAAACATCAATTCGCGGTGTTACATCGCTTGGAAGGGAAATTTTCAGAGGCGGAATCACAAGAGCGGGAAGTACTCAAGTCAGCAATGGCGGTTTTTGGCCCTGATCGTCAAGAGACACTCGAGTTCCGTCGCGGTCTGGCAGCCTGCCTCATTCAGGAAGGAAAGTGGGCCGAAGCGGAACAACAGTATTCGGAAGTGATTGAGATGTATCAAAAGATGCTTGGGGAAGAGCATCCGGAGACCCTGACGAGTCGCAACGATTTGGCAGCGCTTTACATGGATAAGGGGAAATTCTCTGAAGCCGAAGCGCTTACTCGCGATGTGCTACGAACGCGCGAAAAAATCCTAGGCGCGGAACATCCGGATACATTGGAGAGTCGTAATCTACTCGCCAACGCTCTTGACGCCCAGGGCAAAACTCCTGAATCCGAAGCCGAGCACAACAAGGTTCGCGAAATTCAAGAGCGAACACTTGGGCCGGAGCACCCAGACACAATTAATAGCTACCAAAATATCGCAGTGTGCCTGCAGGAAGAGGGTAAGTACGCGGATGCGGAAAAGGAGTATCGTCACGCAATTGCATTAGAGGAAAAGGTTTTTGGCTCTGACCACCCTGGTACGCTAAGAACGCGGAGTAATTTGGCAGTGCTACTGGATGCGGTTGGTAGATACGAGGAGGCGGAGTCAGAAACTCGAAAAATTGTCGCTGCAAAACAGAAATCGCTTGGCCCACTGCACGCCGACACATTGGCCAGTCGTAACAATCTTGCCGACATTCTTATTCATAAGGGGAAATTCAACGAAGCAGAGGTAGAGTTGAGGGAAGTCATCGCACTGAAGACAAAAGCTCTCGGTGCTAACCACCGCGACACCCTTTATAGTCACAACGGCTTAGCTGATGCCTTGACCAAACAGGGCAGGTGCGCCGAAGCCGAGACCGAGGCCCGTGCGACCTTGGAGATGGAACAGAAACTTTTAGGCGATGAAGACCTAGGGACCATTGACATACGAAATACCCTGGCCAATGCCCTCAGTTGCGGACACAAGTTCTCGGAGGCCGAGGCCGAATATGGGAATCTCATTGGCTATGAGAAAAAGGTGTTAGGTCCACAACATCCTAGCACTCTCATTTCCCAAGTCGGCTTGTTGGGTGCCTTTGTCGAACAGGGCAAGGATATCGAGCGGGAAGCTCGGGAGTTACTCCCTTCAATCGAAAAGGTAGTTGGAGCGACATCTCCTGAAGTTCTCAGAGTGTCTTACTTTTTGGCGAGAGATTTGGCTCGTCACGGCAAGAATGCTGAGGCGAAGCAGTTCGCCACTAGCGCGGCGGACGGCGCACGGAAAATACTCGGTCCCGACCATCCGGACACAAAGAAATATGAAAAGCTCGCTGCTGATTTGAAAGCGAATGCCTAGCCAGCATCGGATCAAGCGGCACGAGCGGGCGGAACGATCTTCCAAAACTGGAGAGACGCACGCAGTCGTCTCCAAAAATTCGCGCGGACGGCGCTGCTTCCTCCAAGCCGGATCGCTTCACGTCGCGCATCGTCACCATCCTTTTCGCGGACGCAGTCGGGTTCAGCAAATTGACCGAGCCCGAGGTACCACGCTTCGTCGAGCACTTTTTCGGCGCGATTGCGCGACAACCGCACGAGAACCGGAGTTTCTCAGAATGCGCCAACGGATGCAACCAAGACCTTATCATCTGGAATCCATGAAGCGAGCGACCGCTGGGCACGCCAAGCATAATTTTTAGCCGTCGTTTCCAATCGCTAGCGTGGGGCAAACATCCATGGCGCGCTTTGCGGCCGCGATTTCTCCTGGCGTTTCGGGTTGCTTGAAAAAATGGACAGCTGTCTCGTCGCGGTTGTAATTCAAAAGGTTCGGCGCCTCTTCGAGACAGAGGCGGCATAATGCACAGCTTGTGTCCACGTACCACGGCCCGGGCGCGTTCTCGCTGTGTTTGCTCAGTTTGTCCGCCATAATTAAATAAACGCACGGCTGATGGTGAGCAAAGTCTCTTCCGATAAACGCAAAGGCGAACAACGTGACCGTGATCGAACTCAGACCGGATTGGCGTGGCTGGAAAGTCTTTGAAG
>Ga0207684_10006779_pt1 | contig 10390 bp, 8 predicted proteins | sample KBSK5501metaG_FD_184342 | JGI IMG/M metagenome (GOLD analysis project Ga0207684, IMG submission 184342) | Corn, switchgrass and miscanthus rhizosphere microbial communities from Kellogg Biological Station, Michigan, USA - KBS K5-50-1 metaG... | ecosystem: Host-associated > Plants > Roots >... | reverse complement strand
CTACCTGCAGGTGATCGAGGAGCTGGCGCGGGCGTGGCTCGCGGTCGGCCTCGGGGTGAGCGTGCACACGCTGGCCTGCCTGCCGCTGGCCGCCTACGGGACCGACGAGCAGCGGGAGCGGTGGCTACCGGAGATGCTCGGCGGTGAGCTGCTGGGGGCGTACTGCCTGTCCGAGCCGCAGAGCGGGTCGGACGCGGCCGCGCTCGCCACCACCGCGGTAACAGTGGAGGGGGAAGGAGAGGTGGGTGGGGGGTACCGGATCGACGGGGTGAAGGCCTGGATCTCGCACGCGGGCGCGGCCGACTTCTACACGGTGTTCGCCCGGACCTCGGGCCGCCCGGACGGGCGGGACCGGGCCCGGGGGATCAGCTGCCTGCACGTGCCCGCGGGCACCAGCGGGGTCCGTGCCGCGCCGCCCGAGCACAAGATGGGCATGCGGGCCTCCGTAACCGCTCAGATGATCTTCGATGGCGCCCGGGTGCCGGCCGGCCACCTGCTCAGCGAGGAGGGCCGCGGCTTTTCCATCGCACTGACCGCGCTGGATTCCGGGCGGCTCGGCATTGCCGCGTGCGCCACGGGGCTCGCCCAGGCCGCGCTCGACCTGGCCGTCGGCTACGCCCGGGAGCGGAACCAGTTCGGCAAGCCGATCATCGAGTTCGAGGGCGTGTCGTTCATGCTCGCCGATATGGCCTGCGCGGTCGAAGCATCCCGCGCGCTCTACCTGGCCGCGGCCCGGCGCAAGGACGCCGGGCAGGAGTTCGGCCCGCAGGCGGCGATGGCCAAGCTGCTGGCCAGCGACAACGCGATGCGGGTGACGACCGACGCGGTACAGATCCTCGGCGGCTACGGATACGTGGAGGACTTCCCGGCCGAGCGCTACCTGCGCGAGGCCAAGGTGCTGCAGATCGTGGAGGGCACCAACCAGATCCAGCGGCTGGTCATCGCCCGGTCGCTGGTCGGCCGCTGACTGCCGCCGGCCGCGGCCGGTCAGGCGTCGGACGAGCCCGGGTGGCCGATCGCCAGGCCGCTCTCGGGGTCGAAGAACTGCAGGTTCGCGGTGTGCACCGCCAGCTCGAAAGGCTGCCCGGACCGGACCCTGCTGCGCGAGGCCACCCGGGCGGTCCACAGCGACTTCCCGCCGGCCAGGACCACCGCCGCCTCGTCGGCGTCGCCGTCGGCGGCCACCGCGTCGCTGATGCTCGGGTGGTGCACCGGCGCCGCGTCGAGGGTGAAGATGACGTGGATCTCGCTGCCCAGCTCCTCGGTGACGTTCGCGGTGACCTGCATGCGCGCCCAGTCCGGGTCGGCGAGGGAGGCGTCTTCGAACTCCGCGGGGCGGATCCCCAGGATCACCTCGCGGCCGAAGTACCGGTCCAGGCCTGGCCTTGACTCCACCACGGCGGCCGGTAGCGGCAGGCGGTGATCAGCGAACGTCACGGCTGGGCCGTCGTCACGGACAAGCTCGGCGGTGGCGAAGTTCATCGCGGGCGACCCCATGAAGCCGGCCACGAACAGGTTCACCGGGTGGTCGTAGAGCGCCTGGGGGGTGTCCACCTGCTGCAACTGGCCGTCGCGCAGGACGCAGACCCGGTGCCCGAGGGTCATCGCCTCGACCTGGTCGTGCGTGACGTAGACCGTGGTGACGGCCAAGCGGTCGTGCAACTGGCTCAGTGACGCGCGCATCGAGACGCGCAGCTTCGCGTCCAGGTTGGACAACGGCTCGTCCATGAGGAACGCGCGCGGCTCCCGGACGATCGCCCGGCCCATCGCCACCCGCTGCCGCTGCCCGCCGGACAGCGCGGCGGGCTTGCGCTTCAGGTACTCGCCGATGCCCAGCATCCGGGCCACCTCGTTGACCCGGCGGGTGATCTCCGTCTTCGGCGTCTTGCGCTGCTGCAGGCCGAACGCCAGGTTCTGCTCCACGGACATGTGCGGGTAGAGCGCGTAGTTCTGGAACACCATCGCGATGTCGCGGTCCTTGGGCGGCAGGTTGTTCACCACCCGCCCGCCGATCGAGATCGTCCCCGAGGTGATCTCCTCCAGGCCCGCGATCGAGCGCAGCGCGGTGGACTTGCCACAGCCGGACGGGCCGACCAGGACCATGAACTCGCCGTCGCTGATCTCCAGGCTGAGGTCGTCGACCCCCTTGACCCCTCCCGAGTAGACCTTGCTCACCCGGTCAAGGACGATCTCGGCCATGCTCGCTCTCCATCCTCGTGGCCCTGGGCCCCCGGCCAGTTCTCATGCCGGAGCGTATCCGTCCGCGCCCGATTTAGGTAGCCAGGCGCCGCCCTCCGGGCATCCGCCAGGCGCAAGGCGGTGCGCGCCAGGCGGCACAGCGGCTACGGTGACCGCGTGGAAGAGATCGACCGGAAGATCCTCCTGCTGCTGGCCCGCGACGGCAGGATGAGCTTCACCGACCTGGCCCGCCAGACCGGGCTGTCGGTCTCCGCGACCCACCAGCGGGTGCGCCGGATGGAGCGGCGCGGGCTGATCCGCGGCTACGCGGCGGTGATCGACCCCGCGGACGCGGGCCTGCCGCTCACCGCGTTCGTCTCCGTCAAGCCGTTCGACCCCGCTGCGGCCGACGACGCGCCCGAGCGGCTGGCCCATCTCAGCGCGATCGAGGCCTGCCACAGCGTCGCCGGGGATGAGAACTACATACTCAAGGTCCGGGTCGCCTCCCCGGCCGCCCTGGAGAACCTGCTGTCGGAGATCCGGGCCGCGGCCAATGTCTCCACCCGGACCACGATCGTGCTGAGCACCCCCTACGAGAACCGCGCGCCGGATCTCTCAGGCCCGGAACCCGGTGCGGATCAGGTAGGCCGCGCCCGCCGGTAAGGGTGTGGCCCCGTGGATCGGCTGGAAATGTCCTAAGATCAAGCCGGGCGCGCGGCGACCTATCGTGGTTGTGTGCCGGCGGATAGTTGAGGGGGCACCCGTGACCGAGCAGGCGGTGACGCTCCGGGATGTGGCAGCCCGGGCGGGAGTGCATCCGGCCACGGCCTCGCGTGCCCTCAACCCGGAGACCCGGCTGCTGGTGAAGGAGGACACGGCCCGGCGCGTCCTCGAGGCCGCCGAGTTGCTCGGCTACCACCCCAACCCGGTCGCGCGCAGCCTGCGCACCCGGCGGTCCCACACGGTGGGCGTGATCATCCCCGACCTGACGAACCCCTTGTTCCCGCCCATCGTGCGGGGACTGGAGGACCGGCTCGCGGCGGCCGGCTACGTGGCGCTGATCGGCAACACCGACGGGGACGGGGAGCGGGAACGGCTGGTCTTCGAGCAGATGCGCGCCCGCCACGCGGACGGGATCGTGCTCGCCACCGCGCACCTCAGCGACCCGCTGCTCGCCGAGGCGGCGCGCACCGGCCTGCCCGTGGTGCTGGTCAACCGGATGGCGCAGGACCACAGCCTTCCGTCGGTGTCGGTGGACAACGAGAGCGGCATGCGGATGGCGGTGGCGCACCTGATCGCGCAGGGGCACCGGCGGATCGCGCACATCGCCGGGCCGCAGGAGGTATCTACCGGCTTGTACCGGTACCGGGGGTTCGTGTCGGCTGTGGAGGCGCACGGCCTGGCCGCCGACCCCAGCCTGATCGAAGTAGCCAAGGGCTTCTCGATCGAGGAGGGGATTCGCTGCACCAGATTGCTCCTGGACCGGGGCGGGTGCACCGCGGTGGCCGCGGCCAACGACATGCTCGCCGTGGGGTGCTTCGCCGCGCTGGAGGAAGCCGGGCTGAGCTGCCCAGACGACCTGTCCGTGGTGGGGTTCAACGACATGCCGTTCATCGACCGGCTGCGCCCGCCGCTGACCACCATCCGGTTCCCGCACTACCAGGTGGGCACCGAGGCCGCGCAGCTCCTGCTGGAGCTGATCTCGGACGGCAGCGGCCCGGTCAAGGTGCTGTACCTGGCACCCGAGCTGGTGGTACGGGGGTCCACTGCGCCCTACGGCGACGGTCCGCGGGAGGGTACGGCCGAGTAGCGCGCCGGCCACGGGATGGCCGGGATCGCTGCGGTAGGTAACAGGTTGGGGACAAGGATTGACAGACTGCCGCCTACCCGCAAGGCTGCATTCTGCAAACGATTGTTAGGAGAATGCATGGCAGGGCAGGGCACCCCGCACCGCCTTGGCTGGCTCGGCACCGGGCGGATGGGCTCGGAACTGGCCCGGCGCCTGCTCGCGGCCGACTGCGATGTCGCGGTCTACAACCGGACGCGGGCCAAGGCGGAGCCGCTGGCGGCCTACGGCGCGAAGATAGCCAACTCCGCCGCCGAACTCGCCGACCGCGACATGGTGTTCTCGACGGTGGGCACGCCGCAGGACCTGCTCGACGCGGTGCTCGGCCCGGGCGGGCTCATCTCCGGCGGTGCCGCGCCCGCCATCGTGGTCGATTGCTCCACGATCTCAGTGGAGGCCTCGCAGCAGGTGCGCGAGCGGCTGGCCGGGCATGGCACCGCCCTGCTCGCGGCGCCGGTCATGGGCAACCCCAGGGTGGCGGCCGCCGGGCGGCTGACGCTGGCCGTTTCCGGTCCGCGCGAGGCGTTCGAGACGGCGCAGCCTTATCTGGACATGCTCGGGTCCGGCGCGACGTATGTCGGCGAAGGTGAGCTGGCCCGGATAGTAAAGATTTGTCACAACCTTTTCCTGGGGGTGGTGACGCAATCCCTGGCGGAAGTAACGATTCTCGCCCAGAAGAGCGGCATCAGCCGGGAGACTTTTCTCGCCTGCCTGAACAACAGCGTGATGGGCTCGCCGTTCACGCGCTACAAGGCACCCGCCTTCGTGAACCTGGACTTCCAAGCCACCTTCACCGCGACCTTGCTGCGCAAGGACTTTGACCTCGGGCTGGCTGCCGCGCGGCAGGTTGACGTGCCGCTTCCGGTGGCCGCCCTGGTCCACGAGATCATCCAGGGCCTGATCGGCGCCGGGTATGCCGACCAGGACTTCGCTGCCTTGCTGAAGGTTGCGGCCGCGGCGGCCGGCCTGACTCTGGTCAGCGAGAACGCGGATGTCTCCGACGGGCTAGACCCAGCCGACACGAACAACGCAAATGCAGTACGGTGACCCCGGCACCACTGTCCGTGGCCGACCGCTAAGCAGGCTCGCGGCCCCCGTCGCGGGGCCCTACTGGGGGCGACAAAGGCGGCTGGCTATTTCCACCCGGCCAATTGAAGAACTGGAAGGAGGACCGGATGAGACCTCACGGTACCCGGTTCTTGTCTCTCACGGCGGTCGCCGCCGCCTCGGCGATGGCGCTAGCCGCCTGCAGCAGCAGCAGTAGCAGCAGCGGCGGGAGCAGCACCACCAAGTCCCCCATCGTTATCGGTACATCGCTCTCGCTGACTGGTGACTTCTCCGTCGACGGCCAGGCGTTCGAGCGCGGCTACAACCTGTGGGTGGCGAACATCAACAAGGGCGGCGGGCTGCTCGGCCACAAGGTCACGTTGAAGGTCCTCAACGACAACAGCGACCCGGCCACGGTGGCCACCAACTACACCCAGCTGATCAACGCCGACCACGCGGCCTTCGTGTTCGGGCCGTTCTCCACGCTGCTGACGGCCTCGGCCGCACCAGTGGCCGCGCGGAACCACTACGCCTTCATCGAAGGCGCCGGTGGCGGGCCGCTGGTGTTCTCGCTGAAGCTGCCGAACCTGTTCGCGGTCAGCCCGGTGGTCGCCGACCAGCTGATCCCGTTCGCCGACTGGGTCGCGTCGCTGCCGTCCGGCGAGCGGCCGAAGACCGCCGCCTATCCCATGGTCGATGACCCGTTCGCGGTCCCCATGGTGCAGAACGCGCAGGCGATCCTGGTGAAGGCCGGCGTCAAGACGGTGTACGCCAAGATCTTCCCGGCGGAGAACCCCGCTTACAAGGCGGGCGCCGACCAGATGGCCTCGCTGAAGCCGGACATGGTGGTCATCGGCTCGCCCGACGTGCCCGGTGTCCAGTCGATCATGCAGGCGCTCATGCAGCAGCACTTCAACCCGAAGATCCTCGCCGCTTCGGCCGGCCCGGACCAGGGTGCGGCGTTCCTGTCCGCAATCGGCGGGTCCAAGAACGCCACCGGCACCATGGTGCCCAACGGCTGGTACGCGGGGATGCCGAACGCACTGAGCCAGCAGTTCGTCAAGGACTACAACGCTAAGTACGGCGGCACGCCGGCGGATATCAACGCCGACGCGGCCGAGGCGTACTCGGTCGGCGAGACGCTCGCGGGCGCGGTCCACGCGACCAACAGCCTGTCCAACCCGAAGGTCATCTCGTACCTGCACAGCGGTGTGACGGTGCAGACCGTGCAGGGGCCCGCGAAATTCAACGCCGTCGGCCAGAACATCGTGGCCTCGCACTTCATCTTCCAGTGGCAGCATGGAGCCAAGTTCGTGCAAGTGCTGCCCACGAGCGCGCAAGGCTCGGTGGCGATCGTCAACCCGAAGCCGGCCTGGGGCCAGGGCTGACCACCGGTGGTGCGCGGAGCACGGCAGCGCGCTCCGCGCACCACCGGATCACGCGCCAGCCGCGCGGGATCGCAAGGAAGAAGGAGAGGGAGCCGATGAGGCGCTTGAGCGCCAAGACCTTCCGGCTCGCGGCGGTGACCACCGCGAGCGCCGCGGTCGCCGCGTGCGGGCTGAGCAGTGCCGCCCCCACTAACAGCCTGCTGGCCGGTCCCACCGGCCAGCCGATAACGGTCGGCATCTCGCTTCCGCTGGGCGGTTCCACCGCGTCGGACCCGTTCAGCGCCGACGGGCAGGCCTGCCGGATCGGCTATCAGCTGTGGGCCAGCGACGTCAACACCCACGGCGGCCTGCTCGGCCGCCCGGTCCGGCTGAAGATCCTCGACGACAAAGGCAGCGAGCCGCTCACCCGGGCCAACTACCAGACACTGATCAAGACCGACCATGTGGACCTGGTGCTGGCGCCGTTCTCCTCCTTGCTCACGATCGACGCGGCCAAGGTGACCAGCAAGTACGGCTATGCGCTCGCGGCGGGCTCGGCGGGCGCGCCGGCGGTGTATGCGCTCGGGCTGCGGAGCCTGTTCTCCACCAACGTGCCCGCATCCCAGCAGATGGTGCCGCTGGCCAACTACGTGGCCAGCCTTCCGATCGGCCAGCGCCCGGCCACCGCTGCCTACCCCATGATCGATGACCCGTTCGCCGACCCGCCGGTCAAGACGGCGAAGCACATCCTGTCGAGCGTCGGCGTCAGGCCCGTCTACACGCACGCTCTCTTCAGCCCCACCAGCTCAGCGGCGCAGCTGGCCCAGGACGCCAAGGCGGTCGCCCAGTCCGGCGCCCAGATGGTTGTCCTCGGCTCGGTGGACGTGCCCACGGTGCAGGCGTTCGTGAAGGAGTTCATCGCCAAGGGCTACAACCCCAAGATGTTCATCGCCGCGGCCGGGCCGGACCAGGGGCAAGCGTTCCTCAACGCGGTCGGGACCGGCAACGCCGACGGCATCATGGTGCCCAACGGCTGGTTCGGCGCCTACCCGAACGCGCTCAGCCACCTGATGGTGCAGGACTACATCGCCAAGTACGGCGGCACCGCATCGGACATCAATGCGGACGTGGCCGAGTCCTACTCGGCGGGCGAGGTCATCGCGGCCGCGGTTGCCGGTACCCACAGCCTGAACCAGCAGTCGATCATCACCTGGCTGCACAAGAACTCGGTGCAGACCGTGCTGGGCGCGGTGAAGTTCGGCAACAACGGGCAGAACCTGAAAACCGCGCAGTCGGCGCTCATCTTCCAATGGCAGCCCGGCGGCCACTTCGTCCAGGTCCTGCCGAAGACGACCCTGGGCGCGCAGGCCATCATCCGCGTCAAGCCGTCCTGGACCGGCTGACGGAATACAACACGGCAAGCGCAGGGAATACGGCAAGCGCAGGGAACGGAGCACGGAACTGACATGGGAACCTTCCTGCGAGCCATCACCGACGGCGTGCTCCAAGGCGGGGTCTATGGCCTGATGGCCGTCGGGCTGACGCTGATCTTCGGCGTGCTCGACCTCATCAACATCGCCCAGGGCATCATGGTGGTACTCGGTGCCTACCTCAGCTACGTGCTCTGGACTCACCTGCACATCGACGTGTTCGTCGGCCTGCTGCTCACCATCCCGGCGATGTTCATCCTCGGGGTGGCGATCCAGTACCTGTTCATCCGGCCGCTGCGGGGGCGCGAGCGCACCTCCATGTCGCTGCTCGCCTGCTACGCAGTGGCGATCATCACCGAGGGAATCCTGTACCAGGCCTTCGGGTCGAACTACGTGTCGATGACCACCTATTGGAGCAGCCCGCAGGCGACCCTCAAGATCTTCGGGTACTACCTGCCCTACATCTACATCCTGGGCTTCGCGCTCGCGGTGGTATTCGTGGTGGCGATCTACCTCATGCTGTACCGGACCCAGTTCGGCCGCAGCGTGCGCGCCACCATGCAGGACCACACCGCGGCCCGGCTGGTCGGGATCGACGTGAACCGGGTGGCCGCGGTCACCTTCGGGATCGGCGTCGGGGTGACCGCGGCGGGCGGCATGGTGTTCGGGGAACTCAACGCCTTCAACCCGAACACCGGGTATGACCTGATCTCCCGGCTGCTGGCGATCGTCATCCTCGGCGGCATGGGCAGCATCGGCGGCGCGCTCGGCGCGGCCGTGCTCGTGATCACGCTCGCGTCGCTGGTGGACGTGTACTGGAACCCCGAATGGTCGACGGTGGTGTTCTACGGGGCGCTTGTGCTCGTGCTCGTGTTCCGGCCCCAGGGCCTGTTCGGGCGCAAGGAAGCGAGGGCGCAATGAGATCCCTCGCACTCTGGCGTGCCGCGGGCCTGGCCGCGCTGCTGGCCGTCGTGGCGCTCATACCGCTCGATGGCAACATCGTGCTGACGCAGGTGGGTGTGCTCGTGCTGATGTACGTGGGCGCCGCGGTCGGCTGGAACATCTTCTCCGGGTTCACCGGCTACATCTCGCTCGGGGCCGCCGTCTTCTTCGGGGTCGGCGTGTACACGGTCGCGCTGATCACCGAGCACCTGAACCTGGTGGGCGGCGTGGTGTTCGCGCTCTACCCGCTGGGCGGCCTGGCAGCCGCCGTGGTCGCGGTGCCGTTCGGGCTGATCGCGCTGCGGGTCCGCCGGCACACCTTCGTGGTGGTGACGATCGCCGTGTTCTTCATCTTCCAGCTGATGGCCTCCAACTTCAGCTGGACGGGCGGCGCCACCGGGATCATCCCGCCGTATCTCAACTGGGACGCGGCGACCGTCTACAACCCCTTCTACTACACCGCGCTGCTCATCGCGGTCGTGGCGATCGTGCTCGCCTGGGCGATCTGGGGCTCACGGTTCGGTCTTCAGCTCCGGGCGATCAGGGACGACGAGGACCGGGCGCGCGGGCTCGGGGTCAAGACCATGCGGGTCAAGCTGACCGCCTTCGTGATCTCCGGCTTCATCACCGGGACGCTGGGCGGGCTGTACTTCTACTTCCAGTCGGACGCGCTGCCGCAGTACGCGTTCAACCCGTTCTTCGACCTGACCATCGCCCTGATGGCGTTCCTGGGCGGGTTCGGCACCCTGGCCGGGCCTATCTTCGGCGCGCTGCTACTCGAGCCCTATCTCGGCTGGGCCCAGCAGCAGGTGACCAACACGTACGTGGCCGAGATCGTCCTCGGCGCGCTGTTCCTGATCGTGATCATCTTCCTGCCGCGGGGGATCCTGCCGACCGTGGGCGAGAAGCTGACCGCCATCCGGGCCAGTAGGCAGCGGCGGGCGACCGAACGGGCCAGTGGCCCGCCGCCCGGTCTGCCCATCGGCGCGACCGCCGCCGGGAGTCCCGCCGAGCCGACCACCAGGAGCGCGTCATGACGGCGTTGCTGCGGACGGAGGGCGTTTCGAAGGCGTTCGGGGGCGTGCACGCGCTCAGCGACTGCTCGATCGAGGTCGAGCGCGGCAGCATCGCCGGGCTGATCGGGCCGAACGGCTCCGGGAAGACCACCCTGTTCAACATGATCACCGGCTACGGGCGGGTGGACAGCGGCGACGTCTACCTCAACGAAGCCAAGATCACCAGCCTGGCCCCGGACAAGGTCTTCGCGCTGGGGATCGGCCGGACTTTCCAGCTGACCCGGGTCTTCTCCCGGTTGACGGTCATGGAGAACATGATCGTGGCCGCGCACCACAAGGAGCGTGCCGGGCAGACCGGGCGGCTGCACAACCCGTTCGCCCGGGCGGGTGGCCCGGCGACCCGCAAGCGGGCCATGGAGCTGCTGGAGTTCACCGGCATCGCCAAGCTGGCCGGTGACCGCGCCGAGACCCTGTCCTACGGTCAGCGCAAACTACTGGAACTGGCCTACGTGCTGATCGCCGACCCGGAGATCATCCTGCTCGATGAGCCGGCCGGCGGGGTGA
>Ga0207684_10006775_pt1 | contig 10392 bp, 11 predicted proteins | sample KBSK5501metaG_FD_184342 | JGI IMG/M metagenome (GOLD analysis project Ga0207684, IMG submission 184342) | Corn, switchgrass and miscanthus rhizosphere microbial communities from Kellogg Biological Station, Michigan, USA - KBS K5-50-1 metaG... | ecosystem: Host-associated > Plants > Roots >... | reverse complement strand
TGTTTTTTGCTCCTTCGTCCACAAGTGCTCCGTTTACCCGAGTGAATCGATGAAACGATCCGCTCTTACCGTGATTTGTTCCGTTGCGCTCGTTGCCCTTGCCGCACCGGCGATGTCTCACGACTGTAGAGTGCGCGACCCATACCTCAGCGGCGAGTACCAAGGCGACTGCGAACCACACACCGAGCTCGCGCACGGCAAAGGAGAGGCGAAAGGCGCCGCGACCTATGTCGGTGATTTCGTCAAGGGAAGGGTTGACGGCAAAGGCGTCTATACATGGGAAGACGGTGCGCGCCTGGACGGCAGCTTCAAGGAAGGCAAGGCGCATGGAGCCGGCGTCTACATCAGCGCCAAAGGCGTGCGATACGAAGGACAGTTCGCGAACGGAAAGCTGGAGGGACTGAAGGCTCCCGATTGCCCATCGGCACCGGGCCCGCTCAGCTGCTGACGCGCCTCTGCGATCGGTGCCGCTGCGCCCGCGGATGACGCTCTACGACAAGCTCGAGAAGTATCAAGTCAGGTTGAACGGCCGCATCGAGGTGCGGGAATCCCAGTCGGCCAGTGCAATGCGAATGGCAGGGAGCATCAGCGCGACGGCCTTACGTCCTTCGACGATCGCCAACGCGGCGCGGTGATACTCGAACGGCCCGACGAACCCCAGACGCGGGCTAAGCAGCACGTCGGGCGGCTCGATCGCGAGACGTCTTTGAGTGATCGCTTCCTGCATGATCTCGATCGCGCCCAGGAGGGTGTCGGCCATCGATGGCGCCGGCAGCGGGGGGCGATGCTTCAATACATCGGTGCCATTGCCGCGCCAGGGCAGCAGCGCGCTAATCAATCGGCTGCGAGTGGCGTTGATCGGCGCGACTCGATGGTAAGGTACAAAACGTCGCTCCAGGTTCGAACCGAGATCGACGGCGATCACCACGTCCGCGCCCATGGCACGACACAGCGAAACCGGCACCGGATTGACGATGCTGCCATCGACCAGATAACGGCCGTTGTGCAACACCGGTGGGAACAGTCCTGGCACGGTGCACGAGGCGCGCACCGCGTCCGAAACCTTGCCATCGCGCAACCAGATCTCCTCGCCGGACGCGAGGTCGGTAGCGACCGCGCCAAACGGCAGCGGCAGCTCGGAAAACTGGCACGCCGTGCACTGCCCGTGAAAAAAATCGAGCAGGCGGTCGCCTTTGATGAGCCCGCCTCGCAATCCGATATCGAGCAGGCCTACGACACCCTTCCAGTCGAGGGCAAGCGCCCAGATCTCGAGCTGCTCGATGCGTCCGGCGGCAAAAGACGCTCCGATCATCGCTCCCATGGAGCAACCTGCGACGAGATCGGGAACTATGTCCGCTTCGGCGAGCGCACGCAGAACCCCGACATGCGCCCAACCACGTGCCGACCCGCTTCCGAGCGCCAGGCCGAGTGTAGGCCGCTTGGCCGTCGCGTTGGGTCTGAGGTCGCGCCGCGTCCCAAGCGGATTCGCTTGTCCGGGATCGCTATCGGCAGATTCGTTCTCCATTGAATATCAAACGCGGGCTTCCCTGCCCGCGGGAACATCAAGGAGAAAATACGAGGATCAGGGGAGTACCGCTTGGGCGGCTGCGATGACCGGCAGTTCGCTTGAGGAACCCGCTCCTCTCTTGTACGCGCATCCCATCGGTGCGTCAAATCGCCAACGATGATGGGTTCATTTCGCGCGGGAGCTGTTGAGAACAACTGGCGCAGATTACTTGGCCGGGAAGCGTGCATTAGAGGACGCGTGCATAAACCCACCACAACAGCACGCTTATCGCGGCATAGAGCAGAAGCGACAAGCAGCCGAGCTTGATGTCCTGCAACGAGGGTAACGCCGCGAAAAGCGCGGTAGCGGCCAAATAGCCGGCGAGCAGCCACCATCCGAATTGGCCCTCGATCCAGAGCGGCATGAGAACGTGAATGAGGCACAGCCACGCAATGGGCAGGAGTAGCAGCGGAGCGAACGCGACGAACGCGCCGTTGAGAAGACCGATGTTGCGAAAAGATACGGAGCCGAGTATCCAGCCATTGCCGCTCCTGCGCGGCCAGATCGAAAAACCGTGCGGCTTCGCATTGACGAGGAAGCCGACGACAAAATGCGTCAGCTCGTGGGCGATCGTGCCCGGGAGCGAGAGCAACGCGACGCGCCACACGGTGTCGCGAACGCCTCGCAGCAGCGCATAGAAGATAACCACCAACGCCACGCTGGGCGCAAAGCCGGCGTCGTGCAGGTAAGGCCGTAGGTACTCCACGCGCCCGTTATTGCAATACGGGGGCGGCGTCGGGGATCAGGCTGCCCGCTCCATCTCCGGGCTCCATTTGCCGTGGCGCGCCAGGCTGTTCATCTTGATCCGTTGGGAGAACGCCTGTTGCGCCGCGGGCGCGTTCTCCGTGCGTCCCGCCCACGAATGCATTACCGGGTCCTGGAGCGCACGCGCATAGGAGAACGACAGCACCCACGGGGCACGCGGATACATGACATTGATCGCGTTGAGATTGGCCGTTGCTTCCTCGGGCGCCTGGCCGCCGGAGAGGAAGTTGATGCTGGGAACCGCGGCAGGCACCGTGCGACGCAGCACCTTGACCGTTGCCGCTGCGACTTCCTCCGGACTTGCCTTGGGCCGGTGGTCCTTGCCAGGGATCACCATGTTGGGCTTGAGCACGATGTATTCCAGAATGACGCGATGCCGGTACAGTGCGTGGAACACCGCGTGCAACACCGCTTCGGTAACTTCATAGCAGCGTTCGATGCTGTGATCGCCGTCGATGAGCACCTCCGGCTCGACGATGGGGACGAAGCCCTCTGCCTGACATATGGCAGCGTAACGGGCCAGCACTTCTGCGTTGGCTTCGATGCCGAGCGGCGTTGGATTGCGGTCAGTAATGCCGTAGACCTCGCGCCACTTGGCAAAGCGCATGCCCTGGGATTTGTAAGCCTTGAGGCGCTCGGCCAAGCCGTCCAGTCCCTGGGTGATCAGATCGCCCGGCGCACCCGGAAGGGCCGTCGTGCCCTTGTCCACCTTGATACCGGGCATGATGCCTCGGCGGGTCAGGACCTGCGGCAGCGGCGTGCCGTCCTCGGCGTTCTGTCCGAGCGTTTCCTCGAACAGAATCACTCCGCTCAGGAACTTTTCGGCGCCGGGGGTCGTTATCAGCAGCGAGCGGTAAGCGCGGCGCGTTTCGTCGGTGCAATCGATGCCGACAGCCTTGAACCGCTTGCTGATCGTCGGCAGGCTCTCGTCCGCCGCGAGAATGCCCTTGCCGGGCTTCGTCATATCGGCGATCGTCGCCTGGAGTTCGTCTTCTGGCTTCATGAATCCATTCCTCTGCTTGGTTACCGGTCCTCAAATCGCCACCGCGTCAGCGTTTCCCCGATCCGTAGCTAATGGGGACGGTATGACCTGATCCGATCGAGTTTCGCCGCATACAGCTCGTGTTCCTTGCGGGTCGTGCTGCTCTCCATCGCGATTGTCAGTTGCGTGCGCGCCTGGTCGATTTCGCCAAGGCTGAGGTAGGCGGCCGCAAGCCAGAAACGGAATTCGTGGTAATACGCATCGCGATCGACTTCCTTCGCGAACAGATCCTTTGCCGCCTTGAAATCGCTATTGCGCATGGCCGCCAGGCCAAGGTTGAAGAAATGGAAGGGTGGATATGGCTGCAACTGCTCCAGCTTGCGGGTGAGAGCTTCAGACTCCGCGACGTGGCCTTGGTCGTTGAAAACCAGTGCCAGATTCGACATGACCTCGGTATTGCCGGGCTCGAGCTCGAGAACGTGTTTGAGTATCTGCTCCGCTTCCCGCAGATTGCCGTGATTTCGGTAAATAACACCCAGCGTGTTGTAGGAGCTCAGGAATCTGGGGTCATGCTCGATCGCCTCGCGCGCCCACCAATAAGCGTCATTGACCTGCCCGTGAGCGAGCGATTCGGCCGCCCGGTTATTCAGATACATCGCGACGATGGTTTCCTCTCCGATTACGCGCATACGCCGGCCACGGATACTATCCGGCTGAAGAAAATCGATTGTCAGCGCGGCACTGTCGTGGTCTAGAATTCGGTCCGCGATGTGCCCTATACCCAGCGTCAGATTGACGTGCGAGCTGGCAAAATACATGTCGCCGCTGCGGCTCCAGGTGTCGTCCACGAACACTCTCTGGTATCGAACCGGCAGACCGATCTCCTTCGCGAACGCGGCGGTCATGATGACCAGGGACAGACAATTTCCGGCGCGTGCGGCGAACGTCTGCGAGGCATTTCGGGTTATCTCCGCGTCGTACTCGAGCTTGAGCTGGGACTTGTCATAGAGCGCATCGATGAGCCCCCGTTGCGGACCTTTGGCGCGCAATTGGCTGGCGATCTCCCCACTCAGGTAGCGTTTCATATCATCGCTGAGCGCAAATACACTATCGACACGGATGCGCTCCGACGGAGCAGAGAACAAGTCATCTCTGAACAGATCTCCGGTCCGCTGCGTCACCGGCGTGGTCGCGCACGCGCCAAGCATGATGGCGAACAGCAGGACCCACCAGTTTTTCATCGGACGCCTCCTGCGGGGAGTATCTTCGTCGCTGTGCGTGCGGTCAAGCCACCATCGCAACTCAGTTCATCGTCCGGAGAAGTTCGCGCTTGGCGCCGGAGCGATCTCCGATTCGGCGGCGCGCCCGAAATCGGCCAAACCGACCTGAGGAAAGTACATTCCCTCCAGCCGACGCACCCACCACCGACCGGTCGCGGCTCGGGTACGCCGGTCGGCGAAGCGGTAGTCGTAAAGCTTGGCCTGGACATACTTCGGGGGACGATCCGGAAACGGATTGGAGTCGAGCAGTGCCAGCACCGGCGGACTGCCTTCGAGCAGGCGCAGCATGAGGTTTTGGAACCAGGGGTTCGCCCGGGCATCGCCGAGCGCGGCGAACCACATCTGCCAGTCGAGACGCGGCTGGTGCGGGATGTTCCACGGCGGGGAGCGCGTGAGCGGGCCCGGCTTGTAACGAAAAACGTACTCGCGCCATACCTGCCCGTCGGCGGAACCCTCGATCACGATCTCCGGCCGTGCGGTCGTCATGACGGCGAACAGTCCATACGGGTTGACGATCAGCAGAGGTGACACGATCTCAGAAATTGGCCCGGCTACGGGCAGCTCGGTATGTGTGAAAACCTCCCAAATTCGGTTCAATCCGGCCGGCACAACGACAAGCGCCAGCACGATTGCGAACACGGTTGCTGCGCGTCCTGGGTGCGGCGCGCTCCTTTCCGCCCGCGATTCGAGCCGCCCCGGAATGAGGCCGCGCAATGCCGCGTCGTCGAACAGGAGGATGCACATCGACATGCTGAGCAGGTTGAAGAAGTTGTAGTTGCCGGTAAGCAGGATCAGCGTCTGGAACGCCAACAAACACCAGGCCGCGACGGCGCGCAGGCGCCGGGGCATGAAGATGAGGACGACACTCCCGAGTTCGACGGCGAGAGTCGCGGCTGTGCTCGCGACCAGGAGCCAAGGCGGCAGTTGCGCGGCGTACCAGGCAAGCGCGGTCGGCAGGGGTTGCGTCCAGAAGTGATATTCGAGCGCCGTCAGATCGTGCCACGTCGGATCGCCCGAGAGGAGCTTCACCGCACCTGCCAGGAGAAAATAACGGAAGACAAGCCAGCGATAAAGCCAGACCACGATCCGGGATCCGCCCGTAAGAAATATCGCCAGAAATCCCGTTTCCAACAGCAGAAGATCCCACTGGAAGCTCATGAAGTCCTGTCCGGCGTAAACGTAGGACAGGTACAGTGCGAACAAGCCGATAAGCGCGGGCCGCGTCCACCGATCCAGGATGACCAGCAATCCGAGCAGCACGCCGACAATGGTGCCCGCGATTAACGCGGCGTCACTCGCGTTCAGCCAGAACAACGTAGGCAGGACGCGATAGGCGGCGCTGCCGAGCGCCACGTTCGCCGCAGCGAGGTAATCGTCCAGCGGCAGGACTCCGGCATGGCCCACGAGTCCCAGTATCTGAACCGCGAGCGACGCGAAAGCGGCAACATAGATCCCGCCGACCAGCCGCAGGAACACCCAGCTCACGAGCTCATAGCGCTCCGGCTCGAGCGCGGGTCCCCACAAGAGCTTGGAGACGCGATCGAGCAAGCCGCGACGGCGCGCGAAGAATGCATAGGCCCATTCGCTCGCCATCGAGAAACCTGGCACGTGTGTGTACAACCACCACCAGGCCGCACGTCCCGGAGCATGCCGTAGCACGCGGTAAGTTGCCGCCGCGCCTGAATACACTTGCCCGTCGGGCTCGATCAGCTGGACAGCGTGCGGAAATGCTTCGGGCGGAATTTCAGGGAAGTCGGCCGCAGCCTCCTGGTATGGGCGGTAACGGACGCGGTCTCCCGTCAGCCCCTGCCAATAGTTCACCCAATAGCGGCAGATGCCGCAGTCGCCGTCGTACACGAATGTGGGGCACGTCTCTGACATTCGTCATGGCGAGATGCCGATCGATCGGCAACCCGTCTGTACGTACTATTGTGAAGGGCAAAGCTTGAGGAAAAAAGTGGCAGACCGGGCAGGGCGGCGGAATTCTCGCTCCGCAAGATTTCGCGGTCAGCGATGAGGATCAGGGATGGCGGCCCATGTCGCTCCGGCCGGTTGTCCCGGATTCAGGGCCGGCGCGTCGACTGTCTGGCATCCCGACATCTGCTCAGCGAGCGCTTGATGGCGCGCGTTCGCTCGATGTCGGGTGGAATGCCAAAGGTATCGTTGGAAAAGCAGACGAAAGTGTCAGCCGTGTCGGCGTAGCTGCCTACGGTTGACCGAAGTCCCCGGCGATAAGACCGACGAGAAACTCCGTCACCCATGCTCTTCCCGGTCCGCCGAGGTAATTCGCCGCGCGCCCGTTGCGAATGTTTTCAACTCGAACGGCGAAAGTAGCCCCGTCCGATACGGGAGCGCTATTGCCGCGTATGCGCTCGACGTCGAGTGCGAAATCATCGGGAGCAAATCCGAAGCGCACGACTTCCGCCGCAAACGCGAGCTGGTCCCCGCGGGCCAGCAAGTAATGGCGGCGTTCGCCGCGAAGAACGGGTTGTCTTTGCTCGCTGAAACTCAGGTGAACCGGCTCGGTCACCGGCGCAATCTGGCGCACTTCATCCATGACTCTTCCTCAGTTAGCTCGTATCCGCGGCCCATGCTATAGCAATCGTCGAGTCGCGTACGCTTCTTTTGCCATCTTCCCGCACGTGAGCCGATCGCCTGCGGGTCGGCATAGGCGCCAGTGTAAGGAATCCCGTCATTTGACGGTTTCGACCCGCAGAAGGCTGGATGGTCGCCCTGGAGCACCAGACGCGAGTCACTTGTCGCCAAGCCTCCGCGCTCCGAGCGCCGACGTCCGGCGGTCTCCAGGGCGTTCAGTGGCGCGCGTTCGTGCAACCTCGCATGCTGATCGAACGGCGCTAAAGTGGGGGCGCTACGCCGCTGCACGCACCTTGCGCTGGCCGAGCGTGAATACTACGCCTCCGCCCGCATCGGCTGCGTGCGTTCGGACTTGTCTTTGCTGTTCGCGACGAATCCTGGCGAAGGTTTTGCGTAGGTCTGTATCGACGCTTTTCGTGTAGCGGAACGAAGGATCGAGGATAGATTTCATACCGTCTCCTGTTTTCGCTTGGTGCGATGCACACTCCTCCAACACCGTCTTATGCAAGACTCGTTCCCAGTTGCGATCGTTGCGAAACTTCATAGGGTTACGCGGGAGAGGCGGGTGCCGATAGAGTGTCAGTGTAAAGCGGATCGACACTTTGTTTACAGCATAACGCAGACAGATTGTGCTGCACCGTTCAACCGGCTGATGCGCGGTTTTGGTATGACGACGAATGGTCGGCGAGAAGAGATCAGTGTGCGGTTTTTGCTGCCACAATTGATCGATGTCAATCTATCGCAAGTTCAAAAGTACCCCTCGCGACAACGTTAACTATTTTCCGACGCAACGCGCCGCCGTGCATGAGCTCGCTCCGCGACGCGCGATCGAATGGCTGGCCCGCCGCAAAGCAAATCCATGCGAAGAGGTGCTCACCGCGACCGAGAGGTGGCACGCGAGCTTACCTTTGGCCGTCCAGCCGGACGTACTCCGCACATGTTTCCCACGAATCGCCAATTGCCTGGCGGCTGGATGGCACGATCGCGATATCACGAAACACTACTTCGACGAGCTGCTAACCGACAGAAGGGGTGGCCGGAAGGGCTTTCCCGCGGAGGTGCTCGAAGAGCTGCACGTGCTCAAGACCTTCTACGAACTGCTCAAACCAGCACGCGATGATGTTTGGCGCAGCGCGACCTAGATGTGTGATCGCCGGCACGCGGCGCCTTCGCGGCAGCGGCCAGCGCGCGGTAATCGCAGATCTAGACAATTACCGTGATCGGATCTCCGACGTCGATTCCTAGCAATTGCACCACGCTCGCTCGATTTGCGGCGAGCTCTACCAGACCCACGCTGTTCGCGTACCAGAACGCACTGCCAGCCATCGCTTCTGCAAAGACGCGCGCGTAGGGAAGACGGTGTTCGCGGACGACGATCATAGCGCTCTGCGGTACATTGCGCGCACGCACGCCGGTAAGCGCATTGCCGTAATGATCGATATGGATGACTTCCGACAGATCGTCCGGCCCGAGCCGGACAGGCAATGCTGCGATTTCCTCGATCTTGTCAACGGGAAGGGCTCCATTGGCAATCCAGGCGGCGACCGGGGCGAACAGGTCGCGTCCGTGAAACGAGTCCGACAACATCTTTGGACGCCAGATGATTCGCCACGTCTGCGTTTCCGCGGCGCGGGCGGCAACCACGGACAGCAGGCCGTTATCCGGTCCGACGTACCATTTGCCGTCCGCATGCAGGATCACCGCATCGCGGTCAGTGCCGACAGCCGGATCGACCACCGCCAGAAAAACAGTGCCGGTGGGAAACCGATCCTGGAGCGCGGCCAGCAAGTGGGCGCCTGCCCTTACGTGGAAATTGGACACGCTGTGGAGCAGGTCGACAATGTCCATGCCGGCCCGTAGGTGCTCCAGCAACGCCGCCTTGACCTGCGGCACATAGATGTCATGGGCGCCGAAGTCGGTAAACAGGATAATCATGTTTGCTGAGTCGATGCAGAGCGAAGCCTATACTCATATTGTTTTCACACTGGCGTGTCCAGCCCTAAGGAGGACCGGAATGACCAAAATCTTGGTTCTTGTCGTGGTCGCAGCATTGACCGGCTATACCTTGCACGTCCTGGCTCAGCCTCGGGTAGACACCCGCGCCGCGGTGACACCCATCGTGAGCTCTTCCTCCAACGGTGTTTCATTTGCCTGGTTCTACGATCCGGCAGAGCGCACCGTATTCGTCTGCCGTGCCGGCCAAGGCGGATCAGACACGGTTGAATGCAAGGCAAAAACAGCACTCCCGTAAGGCGAATTCAAGGCTTCCTGCAGCCGCGTGGGAATCGGTCATCGTCGGCGTGAACGCTTAAGATGAACATATCGGTCAGACTCGATGTCGACTCTCGCCGAGAGTCACGCCGCCGGCGATGAGGTGGGCGGTTCGCAGCGGTTCGGGCATGCTGCTGTGGACGGCAAGTCGCTTCAACACCCGCCGCGCGTCATCGATGCTGATCCCCACGCGCTGCACGAACAATGGAGCGGCGGAGTCCATCGGCCCGGCCTTTTCGATGAGGCGCCATTTGCGCAAACCGCCGGGTACGTGTTCGAGCAGCGCCGCCCTGATCTGGAACATATTCGGACGGCGGCGCACAACCACCATGACGGGTAGCTGCAGGGCTTGATGAAGCGCCTCCAGGTCTACGACGTTGAAGCCGGCGAAAGCGATACCTTGCAGGAGCATTAGATGCACCTGTGGCAGAAAACGTGATGCGCGCAGGGTGCGGATCAACACTAGCGTCGCATTCACGCCGTCCCGTCGCACTTTTGCGCTCAACACCCCCTCCAGCCGCAGTCCGGCGTAGACGGCGCCGACAACGAGCACGTCGCCGCGATAGTCGCGGTCGAACGGTGCGTCATCGAAGCCGATGACATGGGTGAATCGGCTTGTCATGTTCGATGCTTTCCAGTTCCCCGCCTGGTGTGCAACTTTTTCCCCCAGTGGTCTCTCGATTGTGCTCCCCAAAGCCGCAATCGAGAGACGGCACTCGACGCCAGCCTCCTTTTCTACTACGGTTAGCGTCGTGCCCGCCAATCTCTCGCCCGAATATAAGGCGGCCGAAGCTGCCTTCCGCAGGTCTCGCGACCCGCGAGAGCGCCTTGAGTGGCTGCGTGAGATGCTGCGCACCATCCCGAAACACAAAGGGACCGAGCGCCTTCAGGCGGATATCAAGGCGCGCATCAAGGACCTCGCCGAAGAACTC